>Ga0100377_1003066_pt1 | contig 13681 bp, 8 predicted proteins | sample CryGeymeta201501_FD_83664 | JGI IMG/M metagenome (GOLD analysis project Ga0100377, IMG submission 83664) | Groundwater microbial communities from Crystal Geyser aquifers in Utah, USA - Crystal Geyser metaG 2015-01 | ecosystem: Environmental > Aquatic > Deep subsurface > Groundwater | place: USA... | reverse complement strand
GAGCGCGACCAGCGGGGCGACGTGCGGCATCACCACCGACGGCCACATCCGCTGTTGGGCGGGGGCGTCGTGGGACGATCCGTGGTACGACACGGGCTCGAATTACTGGATCCCCGACGACGTCCCGACCAGCGGGGGCTGGGCCCACGTCGTCCTGGGCGACTTCGACGACAATTTCGCCTGCGCCATCGACACCGCCGGTCAGGTGAGCTGCTTCGGGAATTACTGGGTATATCCATCGCTGTCGACCGCTCTGGACAACCCGGTCGACGAGCGCCCCGCCATGCCCGGCTACTGAGCCTCAGGCTTCCTGGAAACGCCCACGATCCCGATGTCCGCGACCCCGATGTCATCGGGAGCAGCCTAGGACGATGCCGCCTGGGACACGGTCGCGAGACATGGACTACTGCCTCTTGAGCTGGCGGAGCTTGGCGCGACGGGAAGCTCGGGCACCGCGGGCCGCCCGGAGGCGCCCGGGCGCGGGGCCGGCAGGGGCTGGCCAAGAGTGCTCGCTCCTGCCGGCTGCTCGCGGTAGGCTGCGCGGCCCTGGAGGTCCCCATGCTCGCCACCGCCCTGGTCCTGACCCTGTCCCTGCTCTCCTGCAAGGACAAGGGCGCCACCGACGACTCCGGCGGCGCCGTCGCCGACCCGCCGCGCGGGGACTGCGACCCCGTCGACCCCAGCCTGTGCCTGCTGCCCTTCCCCAGCGACTTCTTCCTGGCGGACGACGGCAGCAGCCAGACCGGCTACCGCGTCGCCTACGGGCCGACCTCGCTGCCCATGAACATCGACGAGCTGCAGGTCGACCCGGCCCTGTGGAACGAGCGGGACGGCTGGTCGATCAACAGCCCCATGATGTTGTACTTCGACGATCTGTCGACGGACGGTCTCATCCCCTGGTCCGACATGGGCGCCTACGCCAACGCCGACGCCACCACCATCGTGGTCGATATCGACACCGGCGAGCGCGTGCCGGTCTGGGCCGAGAAGGAGGTCACCGAGGACGATCCCCGGCAGCAGCTCCTGATCATCCGCCAGACCCAGCCGCTCCAGTTCGATCACCAGTACGTCGTGGGCGTGCGCGGCCTGGTGAAGACCGACGGCAGCCCCGTCGACGTCAGCGAGGGCTTCCAGGCCCTGCGCGACGGCACCGCGAGCGCGGACCCGGACGTCGAGCGCCAGCGCAGCCGCTTCGACACGCTGGTCTTCCCGGCCCTGGAGGCCCAGGGCATGGCCCGCTCCGAGCTGCAGCAGGCCTGGGCCTTCCACACGGCCAGCCGGGAGAACACCACCGGCCGGGCCCGCTTTGCCATCGAGGACAGCACCGACCGCATCGGCAAGGGCGAGATCTCCTATGAGTGGATCTCGCAGGAGGAGGGCGACTGCGCGGCCGGCGACACCATCGCCCGCACGCTGGAGGGCACGCTGCACGCGCCCCTGTACACCGAGAACGACGCGCCCTCGGTTCTGCTCAACCGCGACGCCGACGGCCTGCCCTTCGCCAGCGGCAGCGCCACGACCGGCTTCGTGGTGCGGATCCCCTGCTCGGTGGCCGCGGACCCCTCGCCCAGCTTCATGATCCAGTACGGGCACGGCTTCTTCGGCTCCCACGACGAGGCCAAGACCGGCTGGCTGTCCAGCTTCGCCAACGACAACCGCTTCGTCGTCATCGCCACGGACTGGAAGGGCATGTCCGCACAGGACGTGGGCCCGCTCACCGTGACCATCCTGAACGATCCCAGCCGCATCGCCGCCCTGCCCGAGCGCAGCGTGCAGGGCATGGTCGAGCAGAACGCCCTGCTCATGTTGGCCCGCACCGCCCTGGCCCAGGACGAGGCCCTGGACTTCCCCGACGCCGAGGGCAACCCGGTCAACGTGCTGGATCCCGATCGCTTCGCCTTCTACGGCATCAGCCAGGGCTCCATCTACGGTGCCGCCTACCTGGGACTGTCTCCCTTCATTGCGCGGGCCGGCCTGGGCGTGGGCGGCAACCCCTACAGCCAGATGTTCACCCGCTCCAACGACTTCGATGCCTTCTTCCGCCTCTTCCAGGCCAAGTTCGACGATCAGCGCGTCATCATGCTGTACACCATCGGCCTGATGCAGCAGCTGTGGGATCTGTCCGAGGGCGGCGGCTACCTGCAGGACATGAACCAGGACGTGCCCGCCGGCTACCCCACCAAGAACGCCCTGATGCAGACCGCCATCGGCGACGCCCAGGTCACCTACCTGGCCGCCTGGGAGCAGGCCCGGGGCTTCCAGGCCCACACCGTGGCCCCCGAGAACCGCGCCGTCTGGGGCGTGCCCGAGCAGGAGGCCCCCTTCGAGGGCAGCGCCCCGGTCGAGTGGTTGTTCACGGACGTGCCCGACGCCCCCGCGACGGGTGTGCCGCCGTCCGACGCCACCGACCCCCACGAGTGCCCTCGCCGCATCGACCTGGCCCAGCAGCAGATGGCCCACTTCCTCCAGACCGGCGAGATCATCCAGACCTGCGACGGGGCCTGCGTGACCGAGCGCGCGTCGTGGTGCGGCTGAGGGCGCCCGGCTGAGGGGGCGTGGCGGGCCGGGGCGAGCGGCCTGGTGTACGCTGCCGCTCGTACTCCGGGGTGCCATTCTTGGACCGAGGCCGCCAGGTAATTCGCCAGTGGAAGCTCCTCCAGGTCCTGGAGGGCGCGCACCTTGGCGCGAGCGCGCAGCAGCTCCACGAGCGGCTCGATGAGGAGTGCGTGGAGCGCACGGTTCGCCGCGACCTGGAGGCCCTCCAGGCCGTGGGTTTCCCCATCGCCTGCGACCAGGGCCGCTGGCGCCTGCTCCGGACGGGACCTGGCGCGTGGTCTGTCCCCGTCGAGCCCTCGATGGTCGTGGCCTTGATGGTCTCCGAGGCCCTGCTGGAGGGCTCCCCCCTGGCCGGGCCCCTCCATGAGCTGCGCAGCCGCGTCGAGGCCATGCTGGGCCCGCAGGGCCGTGCCTGGTGCAGGGCCCTGCACCAGCGGGTCGCCGTCAACGCGCCGCCCGTCGCGCGGGTGCCGGATGGCGTCGAGCTTGCCGTCGACACGGCGATCCAGGAGTGTCGTCGCTTGCGGATCTGCTACTGGTCCAGGACCTCAGGGGACACCGAGCGCACCGTCGACCCGCTGGTCCTGTACCACGTCCAGGGGGGCCTCTATGTCCTGGCCTGGGACGACCGCTCGGGCGAGAGGCGCATGTTCGCCGTGCAGCGCATCTCCCGCGCGGAGCTGTTGGACGAGCGCTTTGAACCGGACCCGGCCTTCGACGTTGCCGCCTACCTGGGCACCGCCTTCGGGGTCATGGCTGGCCCTGCCCACCGCATGATCGTCGACTTCGCCCCGCACGTCGCCCACCTCATCCGGGAGCGCAGCTTTCATGCCTCCCAACACCTCCAAGACCTGGATGGTGGCTGGCTCCGCACCACGTGGACCATGGCCGGGCTGCCCGAGGTCGCGCGTTGGCTGGCCGGCTTCGGCGGCGACGTCCGGGTCGTGTCGCCCGTCGCCCTGCAGGAAGCGCTGTTGGAGATCCACCGCGGGGGAGTGGACACCGGCGGTCACCAAGGCCATTGACCTTGGCTGTCCGCAGCCCTCGCTACCTTGCATCAACACCCTGCGTCAGCACCTTGCAGCAACGGCCTCCTCACCCCTGACGCCCACCCGGGAACCGTGATGAACCCTGACTTCGAGACCTGGTTTTGCACCGCGACCGGCTACGCGCCGCGACCGTGGCAAGCGGCGCTTGCGGCGCAGCCCGCGCCGGGCCACCGTCGGATCCGGATCCCCACTGGCTTTGGAAAGACCCTCGGCGTCGCAGGGGCGTGGCTCTACCATCGCGTCGTGCTGGGGGACCTGTCGTGGCCGACCCGACTGGTATGGGCGCTGCCCATGCGTACCCTGGTCGAGCAGACGGTGGCCGAGTGCCAGGGCCTGCTGTCCGCGCTGGACCTGTTGCGGGACCCTCATGGCCCGGAGGACCAGCCCGGAAAGGTCGGCGTCACGGCCCTGATGGGGGGCGTGGACGCCGGTGCCTGGCACCTGTTGCCCACACAGCCGGGCATCCTGGTCGGGACCCAGGACATGCTGTTGTCGCGCGCGCTGAACCGCGGCTACGGCGCCGCCCGCGGTCGCTGGCCCATCGACTTCGGCCTGCTGTCTCAGGACAGCTTGTGGGTCCTCGACGAGCTCCAGCTCATGGGGGTCGGCTTCGCCACCGCGCTGCAGCTCGCGGCCTTCCGGGACCTGCGCCCGACCTTGCGACCCTCGTTCACATGGGCCATGAGCGCTACGCTCCAGCCTGCCTGGTTCGATGTCAGCCCCGACACGCAGGCCATCAACCGGAAGATGGTCCCGGTCGGCCTCGACGCCCGTGATGAGCAGCAGCCGCTGTGGACCTCCTCCACCAAGCCGCTGGCGACCCTCTCCTTCGAAGATGGTGCGGCCAGCGCCCCCCGCCTCGCGGCGCGCATCGTCGCGGAGCACGCCGGGCTCCCTGGCGACACCGCCACCACCCTGGTGGTGTGCAACACCGTCGACCGCGCCTGCACCCTCTACGACGCGCTGGTCCGCGCGCTGGGCGGCGCGGCGGACCTGCACCTGCTGCACAGCCGCTTCCGCCGCGCCGAGCGACGGGGCTGGTCCGCGTGGCTTCGTGACGATGCCCCCCGAACGCGGTCGCGGATCCTCGTGGCGACCCAGGTGGTCGAGGCGGGCGTGGACCTGTCGGCCGACCTGCTCTTCACGGAGCTCTGCCCTTGGCCTTCGCTGGTGCAGCGACTCGGACGCCTGGCCCGCCGAGGGGGCAGCGGGCGCGCCTTCGTCCTGGGTCTGGATGACAAGCGGGCAGCTCCCTACGAGCTCGATGAGCTGGCTGCGGCCTGGGACGCGCTGCAGCTCTTGTCCGACGGGGCACCGCGCGCGCTCGCGGACTTCGAACGCGAGCACGAGGAGCTGCTGCCTGGCCTCTTCCCATTCGAGCCCTCGCACCTGCTGCTGCAAGAGGAGCTGGACGAGCTCTTCGACACCACGGCAGACCTCTCGGGTGGCGATCTGGACATCAGCCGCTACATCCGCGATGGGGACGAGCGCGACCTGACCGTCGCCTGGATCCAGCTCGCGCCGGCGGAGGGTGGTGCAGTCCCGGCCCCCGCGGCGGAGCTGCGACCCAGCCAGGATGCGCTGTGCGCCGTACCCTTCCTCCAGGCCCGGGACTGGCTGTGTGGCAGCGGCAAGAAGGGGGCGGAGCCACGCCGTCTGCGCAAGGGCGTGTCGGCCTGGGTCTGGGACTACCTGGACGGTCGGTGGCGCAGTGCGGAGCGCGGTGACCTGCGGCCGGGCGCGCAGGTGCTGGTGGACGCGCGGGTCGGTGGCTACTCGCCCGGGCGCGGATTCGACGCGAACAGCCGCGAGGCCGTCCCCGTGGTGGCCCCGATCCTTGCCGACCCGCAGGAGCGGGCCGACGCCGCCCAGGACCAGGATGACCTGTCGCAGGCCTCCTGGCAGACCATCGGCTTTCATGGTGGGGCCGTGGCCCGCCAGGTCACGGCGCTGCTCGACCCGCTGTCCGGGCTCCGCGACCGCTTCGGCACGCTGCTGCACCTCGCGGCTCGCTGGCACGACCTGGGCAAGGCCCACCCGGCCTTCCAGGGAGCGATCCACGGCGGTCCGGCTCGCGGCGACCTCGCCAAGGCACCCGCCCAGGCATGGGACCAGGGGCGCTGCATCTATGTCATCCCGGGCGATCCCCCCCAGCCGCGGCCGGGCCTTCGCCATGAGCTGGCCAGCACGCTAGCGCTGTTCGATGTCCTGTCCCGCCACGCGGCCCCCGAGCACGCCTCGCGGCTGGGCCCGTGGGCCTCGGTGGTCGATGGCGCGCCTGCGCGGCAGTCCAGCGGGCCGACCTCCCTGGAGCAGGAGGTGCTGGCGCTCGCCCCCCAGGACTTCGACCTGGTCGCCTTCCTCGTGTGTGCGCACCACGGCAAGGTTCGGGCCCGCCTGCACGCGGTGCCGGTGGACCAGCGGGCGTCCCCCCGCGACGGCTCCTTGCCGATTCGCGGCATCTACGACGGGGACCCGCTGCCGGCGGTCGACCTCGAAGACGCCGCGGGTACGCGGTTCCGACTGCCCGAGAGCCGGCTGAGCCTGGAACCGGCGGCGCTCGGCATCTCGTCGCTCACCGGGCGCTCCTGGACCCAGCGCGTGGACGCGCTGCGCGACCATCATGGCCCCTTCGTCCTGGCGTGGTTGGAGGCCTTGTTGCGCGCCGCGGATGTGCGAGCCAGCCGCGACGCGACGCTCTCCGACCCTGCCCTGTCCTCGAACGCCGCTAGCACGGAGTCGCGATGAGCCCGCCCATCCACCGCCTGGTCCTGGCGGGCTGCATGCCGACGCCCCTGAGCTCGTACCTCAAGGCCCTGGGGGTCCTGCGCATCGTCTCCGAGCAGAAGGACCCAGACGTCCGCGGGCTCTGGGAGGGGGATCGCTTTGTCTTGCTGACGGTCCTGGACGAGGACGCGCTGCTCGACTTCTTCTTGCGGCAGTGGTCCCCGAGCCCCTGCGTGTCGCCGTGGAACAAGGGGTCGGGCCTGGCAGGCCGCGACGCCAAGGGAGTGGACCCGCTCAGCTCGTCCATCGCGCCGCGGTTTGAGGCCATGCGAGATGGGATCCGGCAGGCACGACAGGTCACGAGCGCCTTTGCCCGGGCGGTAGAGGTGGAGAAGGAGCTCAAGGCGGAGTCCAATCGGGTCAAGGATCCGGTGGCGCGGGAGGCGCTGCGCCAGGACCCGGTCTACAAGCAGCGGCTCGCGGAAGCGGCCCGGCGATGCAAGTCCTTGAAGGACCAGATGCAGCCGGTGTGCCAGCGCCAGTGGAGGGGCCCGGCCCTGCGCTGGCTACGCGCCGCGGTGGTCATTCGCGCCGACGGCACCGCGGTCTTCCCCTCGCTCGTCGGGACCGGTGGGAATGATGGCAAGCTCGACTTCACCAACAATGCCATGCAGCGACTGGGCGATCTTTTCGACCTTGGGTCAGAAGCGGGCGCGGCGCGAGCCGGCGCGGAGGAGGCGCTGCGCGCGGCCCTGTTCGGGTCGACCGAGCAGGCCATGGCCAAGGGAGCGATCGGACAGTTCGCGCCGGCGGACTCCGGTGGCGCCAACGCGTCGGCGGGCGCCTTGGCCGACAGCATGCTGAACCCGTGGGAGCTCCCCCTGTTGCTGGAGGGCTCCTTGTTGTTCACGGCGGGCGCCAGTCGTCGCCTGGGGGCAGCCGCCTCGGAGCGCACGGTGGCGCCTTTCAGCGCGCGCTCCGGGTCCGCCGGCTACGCCAGCGCGGCGGGCGCTGACGAGAGTGCCCGCGGCGAGCAGTGGATGCCGCTGTGGAGCCGCGCCTGGACCGCCGGAGAGCTCAGCGCCCTGCTGATCGAGGGCCGGTGCCAGCTCGGGAGCCATGCCACCGATGGCGCCCTGGACGTCGCGCGCGCCATCTCCCGATTGGGCGTGGCTCGCGGGGTCGACGCCTTCGAGCGCTACGCCTACATCGAGCGCAACGGCAAGTCGAACTACGCGGTCCCCATCGGCCGCTGGAGGGTGTCGGCTTCGCCCTCTGCCCGCCTCCTCGACGACCTGGACCAGGGCCAGTGGTGGAGCCAGCTTCGCCGCGCGGCACGGGACGCCCACGCGCCGGCCAGCATGGCCCGCCACGAGCGGGCCCTGGCCGACGCCGCCCTGGACACCCTGGCCCACGGGGGGGAGCCAGGGCGCTGGCAGGAGGTCTTGATCGCCCTCGCCCAGCTCGAAGCCCAGCTCGTGGGCAGCAGCAGCTTCACGGCCTCCCGACGGCTGCAACCCATTCCCGGCCTGTCTCCCGGCTGGGTCCGGGCGGCGGATGACGGTCGTCCCGAGCTGCGGCTGGCGCTCGCCCTCGCCAGCGCCGCCGCTCCTCGTCTCCCAGGCGCACCCTGGGACCCGGTGCGCGGCAACTGGCTGCCCTTGGGACGGGGCGGGCGCTTCGCCGGCGGGGAGCATGGACTGGCCCATGACCCGCGGGTCGTGATGCTCGGTCGCGACCCGGAAGACGACCTGGTCCGGCTGGTGCAGCGCCGCATCATCGACGCGGAGACCGGCGCCCGTCGCTCCTTGCCGATCATGGCGCCCGCCCGCCTGTGCGCGCGCCTGGATGATCTCATGGCCCTGCTCCAGGGTCGCGTGGACATCGAGCGCACGGTGTGGCTGGCCCGTGCGCTGGCCGCGGTCGACTCCCGCAAGGCGCTGGCGCCTGCGGCTGGCCCCCCGGGTGCCGCGGACACGCTGGATCCCGCGTGGGCGGTGCTGCGCCTGTGCCACTTGCCGGCCCAGCCCCCCCCGGGCCAGTCGATCCCGGTCGATCCCGCCATCGTGCGCCTGCTCGCTGCCGGCGACGCCAGCCGCGCCTTCGCGCTGGCCCTCCAGCGCTTGCAGGCGGCGGGCATTCGGGCCCCACTCCAGTGTGTGGCCATCGAGCCCCGCATGGCGCGGCGCTTCGCGGCCAGCCTGGCCTTCCCCATCTCCCTCTCCCTCGCCGACCACCTGGCCGGCCGCCTCGACCCCACGCACGCGCACGACGCGCAGGAGCATCGCAATGCCCGTTGATCTCGGTCCGCTGCAGGCCAGTCCCCGCCTCCTCCTCTCCATCCCGCTCCGCCCCGTCCAGGGCCAGCGCTTCCAGCCCACGGGCTTCCCGGGCCTGGGGGCGGCGACCTTCCAGACGCGGGAGGGTCTGTCCCTGCTGGTCGAGAGCGCCCAGAGCATGGCCAACCGGCTGGAGACCGTCTGCTGGGACGAGGGCCGCAATGCCCCGGTGCCGGCGGTGCAGGGCGTGTCGCACGTCACCGTGACCCGCGGCGGGCAGTTCTTCACCGACACGATGCTGGAGGCGCACCGGCTCAACAGCCCCTACCTGCTGGAGGGGGAGGGCACGAGCTTCGCGGAGCAGTTCAAGGCTGACCTGGGTGAGCTCGGCGAGGGCCCCATCGACCGGCGCCTGCTGGCGACGGTGCTGCTCCGCTACGACGCCGGTTCGCTCATCCACGGGGTGTTCCTGGCCAAGAAGGAGCTGGCGGGAGGACGGCTGCGGGTCGCCCGGGCGCTGTCGGCCTTCATCGAGGCGGACGGTGTGCACACTGCGGCCTCGGGCGGGGTCAAGAACGACCACGTCAACCCCCAGGGGGACACCAAGAAGGGCTACGGCAACGTGCCCTTCGCCCGGGACGAGTTCACGGCCGATCGCATCACCCTGTACGTCAACCTCGATCTCGGCATGCTGCGCGGCTACGGCCTGCCGGACGACGCGGTGCGGATGCTGACCCTGCTGTCTCTGTACAAGGTGGCGGCCTTGCTGGACGGTGGGCTGCGGCTGCGCACGGCCTGCGACCTGGTCGTGGCGGAAGCCGGGGCCGTCATCGCCGACCGCCCCGCGGGCTGGGCGCTGCCGCCCCTGTCCGAGCTCGCAGCGGCGCTCCGCACGGCCATCCAGGCCTGCGGCGCCATGATGCGGAACACGACCCACGCCTACGAGGACAAGCTCAAGAAGGGCAAGTCCGACGAGAGTGACGACCTCGGCGATGGGACCTGAACATGCCCACGGTCATCCAGCTTCGCTTCCCGGGGCGGCGCTACCACGCCACGCCCTGGGGGCACCATGTCAACGAGGGACAGGTGGAGTGGCCCCCGTCTCCCTGGCGCCTGCTTCGCGCCCTGCTGGCGACGGGCTTCACCAAGCTGCATTGGCCCCCTGAGACCCCGCCGCCCGCGGCCCGCCGCCTGGTGGAGCGCCTGGCCGCACTTGCACCGGCATACGCGCTGCCTGCCGTGTCGACCGCGCACACGCGCCACTACGTCGAGGCCGACCAGAAGAAGCCCCTCATCTTCGACACCTGGGCCCAGGTGGACGACCAGGTGCTCGAGGTCCAGTGGGACCTCGACCTGCGGGAGGACGAGAGGGCCGTGTTGGTCGAGCTCGCGGAGCACCTGGGCTACCTGGGACGTGCCGAGAGCTGGACCCTGGCCAGCGTCGTCGATGCTCCGACGCGCGCCGCCAACTGCCTGCCGGACCGCGACGGGCCACCGGGGCCCGGCTTCGACGCCCTGCGCGTCCTGGGGGCCGCCGCGCCGGAGACCTACCTGGACTGGCGCGCTGCCCGCGTCGCCGCCATCGAGTCCCGACTCGCGCCCGAGGCGGGGCGGAAGCCGTCCGCCGCGGTGCGGAAGAAGCTCGCCGCCGCCCTGGCTCCCTACCCGGCGGACCTCGTCGCGGCGCTGTGTGCCGACACCTCCACGCTGAAGGCCCAGGGGTGGTCGGCGGCGCCGGGCAGCCGCGAGCTCCTGTACTGGCGCAAGGGGGGGGGCTTGTCCGTGCGGGTCTCCCCGAAGGCGCACCCTGCGCGCGTCCCCACGGTCCCCTTTGCCCTGCTGGCCCTCTCCACGGCGTCGCGGGGCAAGGGCGCCCTTCCCCCATTGGAGCGCGCCTTCCCCCAGGGCCGCCTGCTGCACAAGGCGCTCACCGCCGCGGTCCGGGGCGCGGGTGGCGAGCCGCGCCTCTCGATCCTGCTGCTGGGCAAGGCCGGCTCGGAGCGGGCCCTGCTGGACCACCAGCACGCGCACCTGCTGCCCCTCGACCTGGACGGGGACCAGCGCCTGGACCACGTCCTGGTCTACGCGCCGATGGGCCTCGACGCCGCGGCCCAGCAGGTGCTCCGCGCGACCTCCCGCACCTGGATGAAGGGGGGCGCCGGAGAGCTGACCGTGGCCCTGGCTGGCCTCGGAGAGGCCGAGACCCTGTGCCGGCTCCCGGACCCGGCCGGCCAGGCCCTGGCCGCCGCGTTGGGACCGCCGCAGGGCGCGACCCACTGGGTGTCCGACACCCCCTATGTCGCGCCTCGAATGCTCAAGCGTCGCGGCCGCGACAGCATCGAGGGCCAGGTGCAGCTCGAGTGCGCGCGCCGGGGCTTGCCCGAGCCGAGCGAGGTCCAACTCCTGGCGGTCTCCGACGAGGGGGTCCGACGGCTGCGGCACTTCGTCCTGCACGATGCCACCCACGAGCCCCCGTGGCGCGCACGGCACGCCTTGGTGCTCCGCTTCCCCCTGCCGATCCAGGGCCCCCTGTGCCTTGGCTACGGCGCTCACTATGGCCTGGGACGGTTCCGGGTCCTGAGCTGATCTTGGCCGTCATGGGCGGCGCTTCGTCGCCCGTCCGGAGGGTCTCATGTCCGACTCCATCCCGCTCGCCGAGCCGCTCCCCGTACGCATGCTCAACGAGTCGGTCTACTGTCCGCGCCTGTTCGCCCTCGAACACCTGCACGGCGAGTGGGCCGACTCCGCAGACGCCGTCGAGGGCCGCACCGTCCACCGCCGGGTGGACCGGCCCAGCGCCGCACCGCCGCCCGAGCCCCAGGAGGACCCCGGGCGTCCGGTGAGCACGCGGTCGCTGCGGCTCTCCGACCCGGACCTGGGTCTCGTGGCCGTCATCGACCTGCTGGAGTCCGAGGGCGGCGCCGTCGTGCCGGTCGACTACAAGCGCGGCGCACCGGCCCCGGTCGCCGAGCAGGCCTGGGAGCCCGAGCGGATCCAGGTCGCCGCCCAGGTCCTGCTGCTGCGGGCCCATGGCTACACCTGTCCGCATGGCGAGCTGTACTTCGCCCAGACCCGTCAGCGGGTCCGGGTGGACGTGGACGCCGAGCTGGAGGCCCGCACCCACCAGGCCGTCGCCCAGGCGCGGCAGATCGAGTCCAGCGCCTGCTTGCCGCCGCCCCTGGTCGACAGTCCGAAGTGCCCCCGCTGCTCCCTGGTCGGGATCTGCCTGCCCGACGAGCACCAGCACCTGCTCGGCAACCAGGCGGTGGTCCGTCCGCTCCTCCCGGCGCGTGATGACGGCGAGCCGCTGTACGTGCAGCTCGTCCACGGGGCGCTCGGGAAGAGCGGCGACGAGATCGTCGTTCGGGACAAGGCCGGTGTCGTGGGCACCGCCCGCATGGAGCACACCACCCAGGTCGTCGTGTTGGGGAACGTCTCGCTCACCACCCCCCTCATGCAGGAGCTGTGCGAGCGCGGGATCCCTGCGGCGCTGCACTCCTACGGGGGGTGGTTCCGCGGCATGCTCGTCCCGGCGGGGGGCCACAACGTGCACGCGCGCCGGGCCCAACATGCCGCGTCCCTCGACCCGACCGCATCCTTGCGGCTCTCCCTGGCCTTCATCCGCGCCAAGACGGCCAACGCGCGCACCTTGCTGCGGCGAAACCACGTGGCGCTCCCGGCCGAGACCCTGCTTCGCCTGAAGGAGCTGCGCAACGACCTGGTGCAGGCCCCGGACCTGGACACCTTGCGCGGCCTGGAGGGGGCCAGCGCGCGCATGTACTTCCAGCACTTCGCGGGCATGCTCAAGGGTGAGCTGGGGGGCCGCTTCGACTTCGAGGGCCGCAATCGCCGCCCGCCCCGCGACCCGGTCAACGCCCTGCTCTCCTTCGCCTACGCCTGCCTCGCGCGGGAGCTCACCACCGTCCTGCACCGCATCGGCCTGGACCCCTTCGTCGGCTTCCTTCACCAGGTCCGGGCCGGTCGCCCCGCCCTGGCCCTGGACCTCATGGAGGAATTCCGACCGATTGTCGCGGACTCCGCCGTCTTGTGGGCCATCAACAACGGCGTCGTCCAGCCGGACGACTTCGTCGTGAGCAGCGTCGGCACCAACCTCAAGGCACCGGGGCGAAAGCGCTTCATCGAAGTCTACGAGCGCCGGCTGGACGACCTCGTCACCCATCCCACCTTCGGCACGCGCTTGTCCTACCGGCGGGTGCTGGAGGTGCAGGCCCGCCTGCTCATCAAGGTCCTGCTGGGGGAGCTTCCCGAGTACCCCGGCTTCCAGGTGCGCTGACCCGGAGCCCCGCCATGCCTCGTCCTCCCCAGGTCTACCTGGTCTGCTACGACATCGCCGATCCCGCTCGCTTGCGCCTGGTCTACCGGATCATGCGCGGCTACGGAGACGGCATCCAGAAGTCCGTCTTCCGCTGTGAGCTGTCGGATCGCCAGCTCGCCGTGATGAAGGACCGGCTGGTGACCACGGTCAAGCACGACGAGGACCAGGTCCTCATCCTGCACACCGGCGCCGTCAGCTCGGACCGCTCCTGGCGGGCAGAGACCATCGGCCTGCCGCTGCTGTATCCTGAGCAGGTGGTCCTTGTCTTCTGAGTCTGCCACCTCGCCGGCAGCCCCGGCCTCTCTGGAAACCCGATCGAGCGGCTCGGTGCCGCCAGAAGCCCTGGCGCCGCTCGCGATCATGGTAGAATGGGCATTGTGGGGGCCTGCGGTGCCCCCCGGCCGCACTCCCCAGCCTTCCTCGGAGCCCCCAATTCAGAGCCTCTCGCAAAGCCCCTCGAAAAAGCGCTCCTGGACGGCGTCCTGGGGCGAAGACCCTTCCCGGCGTACAACGCCGGGCCCCATTGAAGCTCCCCGAGGCCCCATCCCCAGTTGCCGGGACCGAACCCTTCCCGGCGTACAACGCCGGGCCCCATTGAAGCGACGCCGGCCAGCCTCGAGGTCGCGCGCGAGTCCGTGCCCTTCCCGGCGTACAATGCCGGGCCCCATTGAAGCTGGCCAAGCCGCTTGGCATAGGCGAGCACCTGGGCCGCCCTTCCCGGCGTACAACGCCGG
>Ga0100377_1003062_pt1 | contig 13683 bp, 16 predicted proteins | sample CryGeymeta201501_FD_83664 | JGI IMG/M metagenome (GOLD analysis project Ga0100377, IMG submission 83664) | Groundwater microbial communities from Crystal Geyser aquifers in Utah, USA - Crystal Geyser metaG 2015-01 | ecosystem: Environmental > Aquatic > Deep subsurface > Groundwater | place: USA... | reverse complement strand
TCCCTGGCGCGTACCACGCTGGAGAGCGGAACCGTGGGAATCGTCTTCCCATTGACTTTGATGGCGCCGCTTTTCAACTCCGAATAGCTGACCTGAGCCAGGCTCTTGGAAATGCCGTTCGGATAATCATGGCCATAATCCACCACCTGAGTAAAGAGATCTTCATCGGACAGGCCCGCATATTGAGCAATTTTTTCGTTCAAAAGAGGGATCGGAACTCCGAGTCCGACCGACAGAGAACATCCGTAACCTTGAATGCTGGCCCCCATCAGCCATCGAGGGCTCATCTGTTTTAAATCCCCCATGACCCACAACGTCCCCGCCCCCATGACAGGTACCCCTTTGCGGGACCGCTTCACCGCAGGATTGTGCTGAGTACCGTGCCAGACGACATACCCCACCCCACCGCCCAGGAAAATGCGGGTCCCCAGTCCGATGGTCTGATAATATGGATCGTTGAACAATGGGCTGAGCTGCCCCGCCGAACAGTAATTGGCGTTACCTATGCGTGGCTTGAGCGTGCCCATATAGGTGTATATGGTTCGGTCGGTGGTGTTGACGGCGCAGTTATAGTTTTGATACCCGTTTCTCGGGTTGCACAGAGTTGCCTGGGGAAGTGCGGCGAGTGTCACCTCCTTTTCAATGGCACGGTTCGGATAGCAGTCCGTGCCGTAGGACACCGCCTTGAGATAGACCGTCTTTTTGGCCACCAGGTCCTCGATGACATGCCCACCCCCGTAATTGAATTCGCCGGGGTAAACCTTGTTCAAGGGATCGTCCTCGCAGGGTTCCGTAGCGCCGATGAAGCAGTCCACCGCCGCGATCCCCGCATAAGCCGGGACCTTGTTCAACCAGACCCGGGAGGCCCTGATGCGCGGGACGGAATGGCCGAAGTTGATAAACGCCCCTGAAGAGCACATGGGGGAAAACGTCCCGGTCGTCACCACATCCACCTGCCTCGCGGCCTCCACAGGTCCCTCGGACTTAACGATAGGGATGATCTCCTCGGCGGTCACGACCACCGCTTTCCCTTCCCGGATCTTCGAGTTGATTTCTTCGATGGTTTTATTGATGCGATAGGGTTTCAATGCCGACCTCCGCAGATTCGCTTTTATCCGTTTTCCGTTCCTTTAAGCTTATCCATGATTCGCTTTTCAATCCACATGGGGTCCCACCATTCCACCGGGTTAACGAAGGTGTCACGGACCACCACGCTGAAATGGAGGTGGTCCCCCCCGGCAAGGCCGGTATCGCCGGTATGGCCGATGATCTCACCCTTTTCCACCACCTGGCCGATCTGAACCGTATAATCACTCAGGTGGGAATACATGCTGAAAACCCCGAGACCATGGTCAATCAAGAGCGTCCTGCCGTAAATACCCAGGTCCCCGGCAAAAGCCACCCTCCCCCTGTTCGCCGCCGGCACCGGGGCATGGGCTAAGGCGGCCAGGTCTATGCCCAGATGCACCTGTTGATCGACCTTTTTCCCCTGATAAATATAATCCCGGGTGTCGGCGAATCCCGCACGTGCTTCGGAGTTGGGGAGTCTCAGAAAGGCACCTTTCCATAAAAGCTCCTTTTCAGAACTGGTGGTTACTTGAACCATCTGCCGGTAATTTTTTTCCCGAAGGTTACGATTCACCTTCAGGAACCTTTCAATCAACGAGCCTTTATCGCCGCCTTCGATTTCGGATTCGAATTTGGGCAATAGTTGACCCAAGAAATCATCGGTAATGGGAATAGTGTCCTTTTTAAAGTTTACGGCTTTGATATGATGCGCAAATCCGGTCTGGGAAGCATTTCCTGCCTTATCGACGGCTTTAATGGCAATGGAGGTTCCCGGCCCCTGCTCGTAGCTCAGTGCAAAGAAGGCCATGTGAACCAGAGGATCGCCCGAATGACCGCCGTATCCAGGGAAGAAATGCTCACCCACCCTGACCCCTGTTTCCGGGCACGGCTCGGTAAGCCGATATATCGCCAGGCCGGTGCCACCCTGGTTCAGATAATGAAATTTGCTCAAAACGATGATCTGAGGCGCCCGGGTGTCGACCGCCACTTCTCTTTCAAGATATCCCCGATTGCCATGAAACCAATGCCGCCAGGAATGATCCCAAGCCATAATCCGAAGTGTCGTTTTTCCTTCGCCAAGACCCAGTTTCTTCGGTTCGATCACTTGGATAAAGGTCTTCTCTTGAATCCCCGATTTTGAGAAAAGTCCGGATGACGGAAAATTTTCATCGAGAAGAGTCTCTTCTTTCCCTCCCTTAAGAATCCCCATCCACACTTTTGAAAGTCCGCTTTTTGCATCCGAGAACGAAAGGGTGATCTCCGACCGAATGCCCAGGGTGAGGCTTTCCGGGGTCAGCTTGATGTTGGGCGCCTCCCCTTCCATCTTCACCCATAATAAGGCTCCCAAAGCTAAAATCAGGACGCCGCAGAGAGGTGCAACCCATCGCCATTTTGTGTTTTTATCTTTTGATTTCAATTGGTTAACGCTCCATCTATCGAAATGAAATATGACCATATCAATTTACCGTACTCCAATCAAGGTTTCTTTTCGTTCCTTGACTTCTGCGGGTCGTCGCGATAAAAGAATGGATAATCCATCAAAGGATACTTATCTCCTATGACTCGACAAGTGATCCATATCCTGGAAGGAATTTCAATCGGAGGCGATAACCCTCTGGCCCTCATCGCAGGGCCGTGTGTCATCGAGGATGCCGAAACGTCCTTCCGGATCGCCTCTTTCCTCAAGGCCTTGACACGGCGTCTCGAGATCCCGTTTATATTTAAGGCGTCCTTCGACAAAGCCAACCGCAGTTCCATCGACTCATTCAGGGGACCGGGGATGATGGAAGGGTTGGATATCCTCAAGAGGATCAAGACCGAGCTTGACATCTGTATCCTTTCCGACGTCCACCGGATTTCCCAAATCGACATTTGTGCAGCGATTTTGGACATCATCCAGATCCCGGCTTTTTTATGCCGACAGACGGACCTAATCACGGCGGCGGCCGCTACACGTAAACCCCTCAACATCAAAAAAGGGCAGTTCCTCGCCCCCAGGGACATGGCCAACGTGGTTAAAAAGGCGGCGTCTTCCGGAAATTCCCGGATTTTGATCACCGAGCGTGGCAGTTCTTTCGGGTATAACAACCTTGTCGTCGATTTCAGAGGGATCCCGATCATGCAAGAGACCGGATACCCTGTGATTTTTGATGCAACCCACAGTGTGCAGTTGCCCGGCGGAGAAAGCATCCGTTCCGGTGGAGAGCGAAGATTTGCACCGGTCCTGGCGAAAGCGGCCGTAGCCGCAGGCGCAGACGGCATATTTATAGAAGTCCATCCCAATCCGGATCAGGCTCTGTGTGACGGACCCAACTCCCTGCCATTGGATTCCCTCGAGCCCCTTCTCGTGACACTCAAAAGGATCCGGGAATCCCTAAAAAGCCCGACGGCATGACCGATTTCACCCATCTTAGTACCCGGTCTGGCACGCAAAGCCCAACCGAAGGGCTCTTGGATCGTTTTGCCGCCTTAAGAGTACTTTCCATGGACGTGGATGGAGTTCTTACGGACGGTACCATTATCTATTCGGATTCAGGTGAAGAGATCAAGGCATTCAACGTCAAGGACGGGCTCGGTATCCGCCTCCTCCTGGAAGCGGGCATTCCGGTATGCCTCATCACCGGAAGAAGTTCCAAGGCCTTGCGCCACCGGTGTAAAAACCTGGGAATTTCATTCGTCTATGATGGCATCTCGAACAAAAAGAGCGTCCTCGACCGGATATGCGCGGACACCGGGTCCTTGCCGGAAGCCATTGCCTTCATAGGCGACGACCTTCCTGATTTATCCATGAAAGGTTCGGTAGGGCTGTTTATCGCGGTAGCCGACGCCCATGAGGCCCTACGCGAAACCGCCGATTGGGTTACCACTGCCAGAGGCGGCAGGGGGGCCGTCAGGGAGATCTGCGAAGCGATTTTAAAGGCCAAAGGGTTATGGCTCAAAAATCCATGGTTATCTCCATGAACGATGCCGGACAACGAAAGCGCCCGAAAAGACGCGGAAAACTCCGTTTAGCCCTGGTGGGAGTCATCCTGGCCACCCTAATCGTCGTTGTGGCGATCTTCATCGGCTATCGACGCCTATCCGTCGATCCTGGAAATACTGCCGCGATTTTGAAAAAGACCCGGGCCGACATCGCTCTACAACAGATCCGCCATACGGCTACGCGAGACGGCAGGGACGAATGGACGCTTACCGCAAAATCCGCCCAGGTTCTGGGAAAGAAAAACCGTACCGTCATCGACAGCCCTTCCGTCGTCTTTTTCCTAAACGATGGGGGCAAGGTCTATTTGACCGCAAAAAAAGGAATACTCATGCCCGAGACCAACGACCTGGAAGCCGTCGGGGACGTCACGGTCACGCATGAGGATTATGTGATGAAAACCGAACGCCTGCGCTATGAGCACCAAAATCGAGTCATCTACTCTAAAGATCCGGTAACCATCGAAGGGAAACGTTTTTCCGTTGTCGCCGATCGTATGGTTTATGATCTGAATTCCCAAACATCCACCTTCAAAGGAAACGTTGAAAGCTCGATCCATGATACCCTCTCTCTGTAATCGAAAGCGTCTCCGACTCACCTTCCCGGTGACGGCTCTGATCCTGATCCTCTTCCCTTTTTTTACGACAGGCATTTTAGCCGGCAATGAACCCGCCTCCGACGCTCAGACGTCTGAGGATGTGACCCACATCACCTCGGACAGGCTTTTTTCGGACAACAACGCCCGCTTTGCTGAATTCATCGGAAACGTCCGTGCGATACAGGGAACCACCGTTATCACGGCGGATCGGCTGAAGGTCTTTTATAAAAGCGATCTTAAAAGCGTAGAATCTCAAGGTGCAGGAGAAGAATCGATTCAGAAACTGGAGTCGAATGGAAACGTGGTGATCGAATTCGACAACAGGGTTGCAAAGGCGGAAAAGGCTATATACATTACCGATTCCCGGATTTTGATCCTGACCGGTCCCAATTCGAGCGTCACCAGCGGCAAAAACACCGTAACCGGAGAAAAGATCACCCTCTACCGGGATGATGGCCGGATGCAGGTGGAAAGCGTAAACCAAGGCCGGGTGGAGGCTGTTTTCTATCAAAAAGGGAAAGGATTGAATTAATCGAATGGCTGGAAACAATTGCATCGTTGATGGAGGGCGGCGGTGCCTGTCTTGGCGCTGAACGATCTGGCTAAATCGTACTTTGGCCGCAGGGTGGTCAAAGATGTGAGCCTCACGGTGGAAAGTGGAAGCGTGGTAGGACTTTTGGGCCCCAACGGCGCCGGTAAAACGACCACCTTTTACATGACGGTGGGAATGATCAAGCCGGATCAGGGGCACGTCCGCCTCAATGACGAGGAAATTACGGACGATCCCATGTATATCCGGGCCCGAAAAGGGATCGGCTACCTCCCGCAAGAGCCTTCCACCTTCCGGAAGCTTACCGTCAAGGAAAACGTCCTGCTGGTGTTGGAAGCGCAACCGCTTAACCAGGCCCAGCAGGAAGAGCGGGCCTACCGGCTCCTGGATGAACTGGGCATCCGGCATCTTTCCGGCCAAAGAGCGGGATCCCTTTCGGGAGGAGAGCAACGCCGTCTCGAGATCAGCCGATCCCTGGCCTCGAGCCCTTCGTTCATCCTGCTGGACGAGCCTTTTTCAGGGATCGACCCCCTGGCGGTCATCGAAATCAAGAATATCATCTCGCACCTTAAAGAACGGGGGATCGGCATCCTGATCACGGATCACAATGTCCGGGAGACGCTTGGCATCTGCGACCAGGCATACATCCTTAACAACGGCGAGGTGATGGAATCCGGTACACCGGGAAAAGTCGCCTCCAGCGAGATCGCCCGCAGGCTCTACCTGGGAGAAGAATTCAGGCTTTAAAATGGCCCTCAAGCTCAGTCAACAATTGAAATTATCCCAGCAGTTGGTGATGACGCCCCAGCTCCAGATGGCCATCAAACTGCTTCAGCTTTCCCGTTTAGAGCTGATGGATGTCATCCGCCAGGAGATGGTGGAGAATCCGGCTCTGGAAGAATCCCAGGATACCACCGTGCAGGACATCGAGCCGGAACATGATGGCTTCGAACCCGAAGAGACGCCGACAGCCAAAGAGGTCACCATCGAAGAACGGATCCGGGACGACATCGATTGGAACAACTACATCGACGAATACAACACGCCCGGCCAGATTTATTTCGAGGGGGAAAAAAAAGAAGAGATCAACCTTGAATCTTTCACCACCCAAAAAAGAACCCTGAAAGACCATCTCCTGTGGCAACTCTTGATGATATCCCCCTCCCCGGAAGATGAAAAGATCGGCAGTCTCATCATCGGCAATTTGAACCTGGACGGCTATTTGGAAGTTACCCTGGACGATCTGGTGCAGATGAGCGGTGCTCCGGCCGAACAAGTCGCCCAGGTACTTTCCTGTATGCAAACCTTCGATCCCGTTGGCGTTTGTGCGAGAAATCTCCGGGAGTGCCTGCTCATTCAGGCCTCCAAATTAGATTTAGACAACACCATTGTTTCGGTACTCATCAGGGAACACCTGCATCACCTGGAAAACAAGAACTACAAAGCCGTCGCCAAGGCCCTAAAGGCGGACCTCAAGGATGTCCTTACCGCCGTCAAGGTCATCCAGGGACTCGAGCCCAAACCCGGTCGGCAATTCAGCGAAGAGGAACCGCGATACATCATCCCCGATATCTATGTTTACAAGATCGACGATGAGCTTATCATCGTGCTCAACGATGACGGACTCCCGCGGCTCAAAATCAATTCTTATTACCGCAATGCGATCGCTCGGGGGAAATCCATCGGTGAAAAAGAACGGGAGTACATTCAGGAAAAAATGCGGTCCGCAACCTGGCTCATCCGGAGCATTCACCAACGTCAGAAAACCATATACCGGGTCATGAAGAGCATCCTCGGCTTTCAGAAGGATTTTTTTGAAAAAGGAATCACGCATTTAAAACCCATGGTGCTCAGGGACGTCGCTCAGGATATCAACATGCACGAGTCCACCATCAGCCGGGTGACCAACAACAAGTACGCCTACACACCGCAGGGGATCTTCGAACTGAAATTTTTCTTCAACAGCCCTATCAGCCGCTTTAACGGAGAAGCACTGGCTTCCGCCAGCGTTCAGGAAAAAATCCGGCGTGTTATCGGGAATGAAAGCTCGAAAAAACCGTTCAGCGACAGCAAAATCGTTGAAATCCTCAAGGGCGACAACATCAACATCGCCCGAAGGACCGTTGCAAAATATCGCGAAGTGATGAAAATACTGCCATCGAACATGCGAAAGCAGCCTTGATGAAATCGCATAGGGAGGTCTAATCATGCAAATTGCCGTGACTTTCAAAAACATCGATCCCTCAGAGAACCTCAAAAACTACGCCGGGGAAAAGTTGGATCGCCTCGACAAATATCTGGATAACCCGGCATCCGCCGTAGTAGTTCTTTCGGTGGAAAAACATCGACATATCGCTGAAATCAGCATATCCGGCGACCGCATGAACATCAACGGCAGGGAAGAAGCCGGCGACATGTACGCCGCCATCGATTTGACTTTGGATAAGTTGGAAAAACAAATCAAAAAGAGCAAAGAAAAGATTCGTGAAAGAAAAGGTAAATTAAAGAGCAAACCCAAAGAGTTCAGCGGTGAGGCAGCCGCGTCGGAATCCGAGGGAGGAGAAAGGCTCATCAAGGTTCAATACGTGGATTATAAACCCATGGATGTGGAAGAAGCGGTCATGCAAATGGAGCTGACCCAAAATAACTTTTTCGTTTTCACCAACGCCCGGACTGAGCAGATCAACGTACTCTATCGGCGCAACGACGGGCACCTCGGTCTGATCCAACCGAGCAGTTGATCTCGAAACCAAAAAAGAGAGGATAGGGTTTCCGTGCCATGAAAATTCTGGATGTACTGGTCAAAGACGCCGTCCTTGTCGACCTGAAATCCATGGACAAGAAGGGGGTCCTGGAAGAATTGGTGGAGCCTGTCACCGGGATCGCCCGTATCGACCGCAACGACCTGGTGAAGATCCTGATGGACCGGGAACGGTTGGGAAGCACCGGAATCGGCGGCGGCATAGCCATTCCCCATGGAAAGATGAAGGGACTCGATACGTTGATCCTCGGTTTCGGTTTAAGCAGAAAAGGGGTGGATTTCGAGTCCATGGACAATCGCCCTTCTCACATCTTCTTTCTGCTGCTCACGCCGGAAAATTCTACCGGTGTTCACCTTAAGCTTCTGGCTCGGATCTCAAAGCTGCTCAAGGATGAATCCGTCAAAGAACGCCTTTTCAATGCTGCCAACCGGGAAGAGGTGCTGAACATCATCCGGGAATCCGATGAGGAATTTTAAGCGCTTTTGCATGCATTCTGCAAATGGGTACTCATCAGGGGCCTGGATCGATTGCCCCAAGACAGGTACATCATGAATCGGTTGAAGATTTTTATCATCACCGGCCTTTCCGGATCCGGGAAAAGCACCGCATTGAATGCTTTCGAAGATGCGGGTTTTTTTTGCGTGGACAACCTACCCATCGCCTTGCTCCCTAAATTCCTGGAATTACCCATCGAAATCGAAACAGACATCGCCGGCATAGCCTTCGGCATGGATATCCGGGAAAAGCGTTTCCTGCCGACCTATACCTCGGTTCTCGAATCCTTGAAAGAAAAAGGATACAAATTCAATATCCTTTTTCTGGAAGCAAACGAGAAGGTGCTGCTTGAACGATACGGTCTGACCCGGCGGCAGCACCCTCTTGCTAGAGATAAAAATCTCTTGGAAAGCATCCGGTCTGAAAGGGTCCAGCTGGAACCTTTAAAGAAAGAGGCGGATCAGATCATCGACACATCGAACCTCAATCTTCACCAGCTCAAATCGGTCCTGTTTTCTCTTTTGGAAAATGCCGAAAACTTATTACCGGTAAAAATTCACGTGGAATCTTTTGGTTATAAATACGGCTTGCCGCCCCAGGCGGACCTAGTCATCGACGTCCGGTTCATTCCGAATCCGTACTTCGTTCCCGAGCTCAAGTCTCTTTCCGGAGATGACGAATCAGTAAAACGCTACGTTCTGGATTCGCCTTTAACCCAGGATTTTTTGAAAAGATATTTGGATCTACTTGACTATTTGATCCCATTATATGAGAAAGACGGGAGGTCCAATTTAACCATTTCCATAGGGTGCACCGGCGGTCGACATCGTTCAGTGACCGTCGCCAACGAAATCGGTGAACACATTGAACGATCGAAACGAAAAGTTAAGGTTACGCACCGCGACGTTGACCGATGAAACACGACGGCAAGGTTTTATGGAAAATCCCTTTTGGGCGTAACCATCAGCTCCATCGCAGTTAAACAGTATTATCAGGCAGGAAAACCATGATCGGAATCGTCATCGTCACCCATGGCCAACTGGGAGAAGCGCTGATTGAAGCGGCTTCGTTCATACTAGGTAGTCTACCGGAATCCGTTTTAGCGGTCTCTATTAATATCAATGAACCGGTTGACACACTCAGGGCAAAAATTACGGACGGCATCAAGCAGGTCGATCGGAAAAAAGGCATATTGATCTTAACGGATATGTTCGGCGGTTCTCCTTCCAACCTCAGCTACTCCTTTCTGGAAGAAGGACGCGTGGACGTTTTAACAGGCGTCAACCTTCCCCTGGTGATCAAGGCTGTGGACGCCCGCAGTCAGATGGAACTTGGAAAGTTGGGGAAATATCTCGAAGAGTTCGGGAAAAAAAGCATTTCACTGGCCAGCGGCATTTTAAGGGGAAACAAACGCAGCTAACCGATTTTCCGACTCCATCCCGAAGGGTAAAAGGCAACCAATGCTTCGGGCTTTGATAGCAAGAAGAGGTACCATACATCGATTCGCGCAAATACGGTATAACGGCATAACTGACAAACGGACGCGGACAAGGAGGGAATATGGGAATTCGATTGGGAATCAATGGATTTGGTAGAATCGGACGGCTGGTTCTCCGTGCAACGTTGAAACATCCCGACGTCGAGATAGCGGCGGTGAACGACCTCACCGATGCGGCTACCATGGCGCACCTGCTCAAATATGACTCGGTTCACGGAAAGCTCGATCAGGAAGTTGCAGCCCAGGATAACGCCATCACCGTAGGCAAAAGATCCATTGCCGTAACCTCCATCAAAGACCCCAGCCAGCTCAAATGGAAAGAATTTGGGGTGGATATCGTGGCCGAATGCACCGGGATCTTCAGAGACCGGGAAAATACCTCCAAGCACCTGACTGCCGGCGCCCGTAAAGTGATCATCTCCGCTCCGGCCAAGGATCCGGACATTACCATCGTCATGGGGGTCAACTCCAACCGATATGACCCCAAGGAACACCATATCATCTCCAACGCCTGTGTACCACCAACTGTCTGGCACCGGTAGCGAAGGTCCTTCTGGAAAATTTCGGGATCCAATGCGGCCTCATGACTACAGTTCATGCCTACACCGGGGATCAGCGCCTCCTCGATTTTGCTCATAAAGATCTCCGAAGGGCTAGAGCCGCCGCGCTATCTATGGTTCCCACCACCACCGGGGCTGCCCGGGCCGTGGCGCTGGTCCTCCCGGAGCTAGATGGAAAACTCAACGGATTGGCCATCCGCGTCCCCACCCCCAATGTCTCACTCGTGGATCTGGTAGCCACCATCGAAAAGCCCGGCGTCACAGTTTCAGATGTCAATGGAGCCCTAAAAAGCGCCTCCGAAGGGGAACTGGCCGGTATTTTAGGCTACTGTGACCTTCCGCTGGTTTCCTCCGACTTCAACGGATCCACCCTCTCCTCCGTCGTGGACGCCGGAACCACCTATGTGGTTCAGAACATGGTCAAGGTGCTTTCCTGGTACGACAATGAAAACGGTTACGCTAACCGCATGGTGGATCTTGCCGCCATGATCGGCGAACAGCTTTAGGCATAAACGACCCGTCAGGATCACCAAAAAACGGAGAGCTCATGAAGAAACGAATTCCTCTGATTGCCGGAAACTGGAAGATGTTCAAAACCGTTGCGGAGGCCAAGGAATCCGCCGGTTCGCTGGCAAAAAAACTCGCCGATCAAGACGGAGGCGCCCAGGTGATGATCGCTCCGCCTTTCACCGCCCTGACCGCCGTATCTGAAGTGCTCAAGGGAACCCGCATAGCTCTGGGCGCCCAGAACCTGTTCTGGAAAAAAGAAGGAGCTTACACCGGCGAAATATCGGGGCCCATGCTGGCTTCTGCCGGATGTCGTTTCGTCATCATCGGACATTCTGAAAGGCGCCAATATTTCGGTGAGACGGACGAAACAGTCAACAAAAAATGCAAGGCCGCTCTCGATGCCGGTTTGATTCCTGTTGTATGCATCGGTGAGACCGAACCCCAACGCGAGGTCGGTGAAACCTTTTCCATACTTGACAAACAGCTCTCCAATGGTTTAAAGAATTTAGTTTTAGACAATCCGGAAGCCTGGGTCGTGGCCTATGAGCCGGTCTGGGCCATCGGAACCGGGAAGACGGCCACCAGCGCCCAGGCACAGGAGGTGCATGCCTTTGTTCGGAATTGGATTGCAAAGGCCATCGGCCAGGAGACCGCCGGTGGTTTGCGTATCCTTTACGGCGGAAGCGTAAAGCCCGACAACATCGCAGAACTCATGCTGATGCCCGATGTGGACGGTGGCCTCGTGGGCGGGGCGAGCCTGAATCCGGATACGTTTGTAAAAATCATCAGATATTAGAGGCGGATTGAGTCATATGACAACCTTGATTACCGTACTGCATGTGATTGTGTGCGTGGCGCTGATCATGATCGTGCTGCTGCAAACCGGCAAAGGCGCGGACATGGGCGCCGCGTTCGGCGGAGGAGCCAGCCAGACTCTGTTCGGCAGCACCGGTGCTTCCACATTCTTGAGCAAGGCAACGACCATTGCGGCCATTATTTTCATGATCACCTCCCTGGCCCTGGCTTACATCACCGCCGGTCCACGGACCGACACATCCATCATGACCCAGGAAAAAGCGCCAATGGAACAAAGCGCTCCGGCTGCGCCGGCTGCCCCGACTACGCCGACTGCACCGGCCCCAACCGACAGCCAACCGGCCGCCGCGACCCAGCAAGGCGCCCCGACGGAAACCCCGCAGAAATGAAATCCTTTGTGCCGAAGTGGTGGAACATGGTAGACACGCTATCTTGAGGGGGTAGTGGGGAGACCCGTGCCGGTTCAAGTCCGGCCTTCGGCACCATCAATAATATCAAGGACTTGGGAACTTTTCCCCAAGTCCTTTTTTATTTGCCTCAGACTTCGCTAAAGAATGGCTAAAGAGCCGTTAAAAAAACGATCCCAAGGGTATGCAAATATTTTTGAGTGGTACTAATTTGGGTGTGACCTAACAGCATCTGGAATGGACGCAATCCGATAACGGGTCGATAAAAACTTAATTTATCGACACGTTTTGCTTTAATGTCTCTGTCATCGACACGTTATTTGGAAAGGATTTCGTAAAGTTTTGTATTTATATCTTATTTCCAAACGGGCAGTAAATACACTCATTCTTGTTCATAGAAAACAGTTGCTGGATCAATGGCAGGCCCGCCTTCAGACTTTTTTTAAAGGCAATTATAATCAGATCGGTCAATTCGGCGGCGGCAGGCGAAAACCGACAGGTTTCATTGATGTAGCCATGATCCAAAGCCTGAGCAGAAAAGGCATCGTTGATGACATTGTGGCCGATTATGAGCACATTGTCGTGGATGAATGCCATCATATTTCTGCCAGGAGCTTTGAAATTGTTGCCCGTCAATGCAAGGCCAAATTTATCACAGGTCTCTCAGCAACAGTGATCCGAAAAGACGGCCACCATCCCATTATTTTTATGAACTGCGGACCGATTCGATACAAGGTTGATGACAAAAAGCAGGCCGAAACAAGGCCATTTGCACATAGAGTGATTGTCAAAAAAACAGCGTTTAAGGTAAGTCCTCTGGTTGAGACTACGGGGTATTCTGCCATCCATAAACTTTACGAATCCTTGATAAACGACACCCGTCGCAATCAAATGATCGTAAATGATGTATTGGAATCGATTTCAAAGAATCGTTTTCCTATCATTTTGACGGAGCGTAAAAGACACTTGGAAATTTTAAAAGACCTTCTTGGCCCACGAATTCAGAATGTAATTGTTATGCGGGGTGGGATGGGGGGAAAACAGCGTAAAGCAGCGCTGGCTGCTCTCTACCAGAAAGCCGAGAACGAAGAAAGGGCCATTTTAGCAACAGGCCGATACCTCGGTGAAGGATATGACGTGGATCGGCTTGATACGTTGTTTCTGACACTTCCGATTTCATGGAAAGGAACCATCGCCCAGTACGCCGGGCGTTTACATAGGATTAATGATATGAAAAAGGAAGTGCTAATCTTCGATTACGCTGATCTTCAAGTGCCGATGCTTTCAAGGATGTATGAAAGGCGCCTATCCGGTTTTCGCTCAATTGGATATGAAATCAGTAGTGTCCGGTTAAGAATCGAATAATTTCAATTGGATATATCCACTAGTAAATTGGTTTTTGTAATCGTCTGCCGTGAAGGCTTGTAAAATGGGCATTT
>Ga0100377_1003051_pt1 | contig 13695 bp, 5 predicted proteins | sample CryGeymeta201501_FD_83664 | JGI IMG/M metagenome (GOLD analysis project Ga0100377, IMG submission 83664) | Groundwater microbial communities from Crystal Geyser aquifers in Utah, USA - Crystal Geyser metaG 2015-01 | ecosystem: Environmental > Aquatic > Deep subsurface > Groundwater | place: USA... | reverse complement strand
GCGCCGAGCGACGTAAACAATTGAAATCAAACGAGAATATGCCATGTCAGGCATAAGGGGGGGGCGGATCTGCACCCAAAACAAATGAGGATATGTCATGTCAGGCATGAGGGGGGGGGGCGGATCTGCACCCAAACCGATCAGCGCTCTAGAGCGGTTCGCGTCGGGCGGGCCGTGGGGGTGGTCAGGTCGTGGGGCTTGTGCTAATCCCTGTCGAAGCACCGAGATTGGACGAGGGAGCGGAGCAGCGATGACAGTCATGAAAGCGGCGATGGTGGCGTGTGTGTTGGCGGCGGTGGTGATGACGGGCGCGTGCTCGGAGCCTGCGCCAGCGGGTGGGGTGTCGGTGTCGGTGGGGGTGGACGCGGTGCCGGAGGGCACGACGGCCATCGTGGGGGTGGTGCTGGACGCCGAGACGGACGCTGCGATCGCGGGGGCGGTGGTGGAGGGCGATCCGGGGCCGACGGTGGCGACGACCTCGAAGGGGGAGTTCGCGCTGACCGGAGGGATCGAGGGGGGCACGCTGGTGCGGGTGTCGGTCACCGCGGCCGGGTACGAGCCGGCGAGCGCGGTGGTGGTGGCGTTGGAGGGGCGGTCGCGTCGGGCGGACGTGTTCCTGGCGAGGTCGGGGCAGGCGCCTGTTGTGGTGATGGAGCCGGTGCCGGTGGGGTTCGGTGAGGACCGGCAGGTGGTGGCGGAGCAGGTGGTGAACGCGAGCCAGACCGAGAGCGTGGACTGGGCGATGGCGGAGGTTCCAGCGTGGTTGGCGTTCTCGCCGTCGTCGGGGACGCTGCGAGCGGGGGAGCGGGAGGTGGTGTTGGTGTCGATCGTGGGGGAGGTGGCTGGCCGTGGCGCGCCGCCGACGCGGGCGGTGGTTGCGGTGGAGGGGGCGGGGCGTCGGCAGCGGGTGCCGGTGGAGGTGGAGTGGCCGGTGGCCTCGCGGGTGAGCCTGGCGTGGGAGGGGACGGGGGAGGTGGAGGTGCCGGTGGGGTTCACGACGACGCTGTTGGCGGCGGCGAAGGTGGGCGGGGCGCCCCTGGTCGGCCTTGGCCTGGTGGTCGAGAGCGAGGGGAGCAACGGGGAGGTGTTGCGGCGAGAGGTGGTGACGGACGGGCGTGGGCGGGTGGCGCTGGAGTTTGTGGTGCGTCGTGTGGGGCGGACGCCTGTGGGGGTGTCGGCGCCAGCGTTCCCGACGCTGAGGCTGGAGGGTTCCCTGCTGGGGACGGAGGGGGTGGGGGATCGCGACCGGGACGGCGTCGCGGACGGCCTCGACAACTGTCCGGACGCGGCGAACGCCAGGCAGGCTGATGGTGACGAGGATGGGGTGGGGGACGCCTGCGATGGTTGTCCCTCGGCGGCGGACGCCGGGCAGACCGACAGCGACGGAGATGGCGTGGGGGACGCCTGTGATGTGTGCCCCGACGTGAGCGACGCCGAGCAGCTGGACGGCGACGGGGACGGGGTCGGGGACGCCTGTGATGTGTGCCCCGGCGTGAGCGACGCCGAGCAGCTGGACACCGATGGGGATGAGGTGGGGGACGCGTGCGACGTGTGCCCCGGCGTCGCCGATCCGGAGCAGACGGACACGGACGGCGACGGGCTGGGGGACGCATGCGACGAGGCGTGCACGGCGGGGGATCTGGCGTGTCTGTGCGCGCCGTCGTCGCTGGCGTGTGTGTGTGGCGTTCTGGCCTGCCTGGACTGCGCCGACGGCGTGGACGTGGACCTGGACGGTATGGAGGGCGAGGACGCGGGGCGGTGCGCGGGGACGCTGGCGGTGAGCTGTCCCGAGGACGTTCTGCTTGGGGTCGGGGAGAGCGCCCCGCTGGCGTTGGAGGTCACGGCCGGGCAGGCCGAGGCGAGCTTCTGGAGGCTGGCCGATGGTGGGGTCGGGGTGTTGGAGGGCGGTGGCGATGCGTGGGTCTACCGGGGGGGCGAGGTCGGTCGGGCCGTGGTGGAAGGGATCGCGGTGGGGGCGGACGGAGAGACGGCGAGCTGCGCGGTGGGGGTGCAGGTGGCGGAGGTGTCGCCGACGGAGGCGTGCGCGGGGGACCCGTGGGAGCCGAACGACCTGGGGTTCGCGGGGCCGCTGGCGCCGGGCACGTTCGTGGCCGAGTGGTGTCCTGGCGACGTGGACCGGTACGCGGTGCAGGTCGAGCCGGGTTGCGTGATGCGGGCGTCGGTGCGGTCGGAGCTATGGCCGGCGGACGGACTGGCGCTCAGGGCGCAGGTCAGCGCCGGCGAGGTCGGTGGCGTCGAGGTGGACGGGGGCATGGACGTGGCGTTGCTTGCGTCGGATGCGCTGGCGCTGGTGGAGGTGTCGGGCACGGGGGACTGGCACCAGCGCTACACCCTGACCGTGGAGGTGGACTGCGACACGCGGCCCTCGTGCGATGTGGACCTGCTGGAGCCGGACGATGCGCCGGCCTCGGCGCGACCGCTCCGTCAGGTCGGGGGGCGGGGTGTGTTGTGCGGCGGCGCGGACTGGTTCAACGTCGACGAGGCGCCGGGCTGCCCGATCGAGGTGGAGGTGCGCGCGATCGGGGGCGGCGAGTTCGTGCTTGAGGCGATGCAGGACGGCGTGGGCGTCTCCTCGTCGAGCTCCGAGGCGGGGGTCGCGCGGCTGTTGTTCGAGCCCTCGCCGGGCGCGACGGCGCAGCTGGGGGTGATCAGCGCGGCGGAGCTGGCGTACACGATCTCGGTCTGGTCGTCGTGCGGGTTGGCGCTCTGTCCGGGCGGGGACGTCCTCGAGCCGAACGACGACATCGGGTCGCTGCGGCCGACGCCGGAGCAGCCGACGGACGCGGTGCTGTGCGAGGGCGACGTGGACTGGTTCGATGTGCGGACGGCGACGGGGTGCGTGGTGGAGCTGCACGTGGTCAAGGAGGGGCCGGCCGCGCTGTCGTGGGTCGCGACGAACGTGGGGACGGGGCAGGAGCTGGTGGGGCCGGCGACCTCGGGGGCCGGGGAGTTGACGCTGGCGCTGCCGGTGGGGGACGGGTGGTGGACGTGGCGGGTGAGCGCCGATCGGTCGGTGCGGTATCGGGTCTGGGCGTCACACGACTGCACCGAGCGCTGCACGCCGACCTTCCTGGATGACTACCTTCCGGTGGAGCTGGGGCAGGTGGGGGCGAACCGGGCGTGTCCGGGGCGGACGGAGCACTTCCAGTTTCCGGGGACGACCGTGGTGCCGCTGCAGGAGTGCTTCTTCGGGTTCGTGGCGACGGATGGTCTTGGGGCGGGGACGAGCCGCGCGACGTTGGCGAACTCGAGCGACTACCAGGCGATGCGGGAGTTCTCCGGGGCCGCTGCGCAGCTGACGCTTCCGGTTGAGGCGCGGACGCTGGACAGCCTGGACGGCCAGGTGCGGGCGGTGTCGGCGCCGTTCGCGTCCCCGGCGCGGATGGTGCGGGGCTATGGCGATCTGGTCTGCATGCCGGCCGGGGGGTGCGGCGCCGCGGATCTGGTGGGTCCGAACAACGACCGTCTGGACGCGCTGCCGCTGTCGAAGCTGGACGTGGTCTCGGACGGGCTCTGCGCAGGCGACGTGGACTGGTGGCGGCTCGACGGGCTGGTCAGGGGCGAGGTGGTGGATGTGTGGACGTTCGCCGCCAGCGCCTCCGCCGGCCTGCGGGTCGGGTTGTTTGACGACGACGGGCAGGCGGTCCAGACCGCGGCGCAGGGTGTCCCGGCGTTTGGAGGGGAGCTGGTGGCGCTGCGGCAGGCGGTGCCTGCGACCGGCGACTACCTGCTGCGGGTCGACGGGGGTGCGTTGGTGGACGGGCCGTACATGATGGCGGTGGCGGTTGGCGGGGTGTCGGGCGACCTGGTGGCGCTCGATCCGCGGGGCGTGGACGACAGCGTGGCGGAGGCCGTGTGGCTAGAGGGCGACGGTTCGGTCCAGGGGGACCGCGTTCTGGGCGACTCGGACTTTCGGATGGTGGAGGTGGGTGTGGGGTGCAGCGCGGAGGTTCGTTTCGAGCACGGTGATCCGACGGGGCTGTTCGAGGTGCGGGTGTGGTCCGGGGCGGGGTCGTTGCAGGGGGTGGTCGACCCTGAGCCGACGCTGGACGCGACGGTCCTGACGAACCTGCTGGCGGGGCGTTGGCTGGTCGAGGCGCGCGGGCTGAGCGGGGCGGAGTTCCCGTATCGGGTGAGCGCGACGGTGACGTGCGTGGCGGGCTGCCTGGCGTCGAGCGATCTTGACGCCTTTGCGCCGAACCAGGGCCGCGGGGCGGCCTTCCCGCTGGAGCCTGGCCGGCGCTATCACGGCTCGGTGTGCGGGGCGGTGGGCGACGACTGGTTCTCGGTGGCGGGGATCGCCGCGGGCTGTCGGGCGGAGGTTGAGGTGGTGGGTGCGGACGCTGCGGTCCAGGTGGAGCTGTCGCAGGATGGGGCGCTGCTGGGCTCGGGCGCGGGCTATCGGGAGGTGCGGATGGCCAGCGTCGTGGGGGTCGGCGGTCCGTTGGAGGTGCGGGTGGTGTCGACCACGGGCGCGGACACGGCGTACGACCTGCGGGTGGGGACGCGGTGCGGGGAGGTGCCGACGTGCGCCGAGGTGGAGGTCTCTGAGCCGAACCCGGCGGGACGGCCCGCGAGGCTGGGGCCGGCGGGCGAGGCGGTGGGGGTGGTGTGCGGCGACGCGGACGTGTGGACGACCGAGGTGGGGCGTGGGTGCGGCGTGGACGTCGTTGTGGAGGGGCTGGGCGGGGCCCAGGCGCTCGTGGTGACCCTCGTCGACGGGCGAGGGCGCCGGGTGCGGCGGTCGGTGGGTGGGCGGCTGGAGCAGCGGTTCGGCTCGCAGTCCGAGGGGTTGTGGACCTTCGCGGTGGAGGGAGAGGTGGGGGACGCGTACCGTTTGACCGTCGTGGACGACTGCGACCCTCCGCTGGCGGTGGGCTGCGTGGCCGACCGGGGCGACGACGCGCGGTCCGACGCAGCGCCGATCGAGGTCGAGGTGGCGTCAGGCGGCCGGGTGTGCGCGCTGGACCCGGCGTGGCGGGGTGTGGTGTTGGATCCGGCCAGAGCGCATGTGGTGCGGTTCGACGCGGACCGCCCTGTGGCGGTGCGCGGGTGGAGCGGTGAGGTCGTCGTGTTCGAGGGCGTGGCGGGCATGCACATGGTCCCGGCTGGCGTGGCGCTGCTGGAGGTCGAGGTCGGGGGGACGGACGTGGACGGTCGATGGGTGCTGGAGGTGGAGCCCGCGCCGTAGGGCGGCGAGGCCGCGCAGGAAAGCTGCTCTGGCCATGATCTGGATCATCGACAGGAGCAAAGCTCTTGAATTCGGGGCGTGGTCGGGTTAAGGTAGGCAAGATCATGTCGTGATCAGCGCGGCCCCCGTCAGACTGTTCCCTTCTGATCGGGCGCTCACTCTTCTCCCCGCCTGGCGGGATCCCATTGGATGAGCTTCATTCGAGGTATGGACCACGTGCCACATCGACACGCGCGCAGACCAGGCTATGCCATCGTCCCCTTCGCGGCTGCGTGGATCGCAGCCATCGTCGTCGGGCTTCTCTTGCCGGGGGCGGGCGATGTCTCGGCCCAGGGCAAGGTGCTCGGGCGGTTCTCGCACGGGCAACATCTGGAGCTCGTCAAGGAGTGCACGGCCTGTCACCTTCTGAACGAGAAGACGGGATGGGTCGAGAAGCGCCTGGTGGCGACCGGCAAGGCGGGCAACGAGCACCGTCCGTGCTCGAACAACGGCTGCCACGCCAACGAGTGGGGGCAGCGCCGGCCGCCAGCGTTCTGCTGGACCTGTCACCAGGGGACGCTCGCCCGGGTCAAGTTCCCTCCGTTCCGGGATCGGGGCGACAGTCAGTTCTACCTCAAGACCTTCGCCCACAAGGACCACATCCGTGAGGGCTCCAAGGGCTGCGAGCAGTGCCACTCGCCCGAGACGGGCCGGGGCAAGGGCTCCGACCCGCTCAAGTCGGACATGGTCGACGTCGACCACCGCGTGTGCGGCGAGCGCATCTGCCATGGCGAGAAGCTGACGCCGAACATGAAGGACTGCCTGTCGTGCCACGTGCTGCGCGCCGAGGGCGAGGCCGTGGCGCCGAAGCAGTCGGTCACCTGGAACAACTTCCGGACGCGGCTGGCCTACGACCACACCGACCACGCCAAGAAGGCCGGCTCGAACGAGTGCGCCCAGTGCCACACCAACGTGCTGGTGGGCGCGGGCTCGGTGGTGCCGCTGCCCGAGATGATCACCTGCGAGGGCTGCCACAACGGCACCCAGGCGTTCCCGGCCCTCGGCCACGCCTGCCGCCGCTGCCACGTCGTGCCGGAGGCCAGGCCATGATGACCTCGACGCGCGCGATGCGCATGGTGTGGGTCGCCCTGCTGGCGGCCGTGGTCGCCCTCGTCTCCATGACCGGCTCCTCGCCGATTCAGGCCGAAGGCAAGGGCGCTCCCCTGTACAGCCACATGAAGCATGAGGGCATGGGGATCAAGCTGACGTGTTCGGCCTGCCATGGGGCGACGAGCACGGGCATGTTGACGATGCCGGCGAAGGATCAGCACAAGCCCTGCGCCAACCAGGCCTGCCACGCGGCGGACTTCCGGGCGAAGGACTCGACGCTCTGCACCGTCTGCCACGACCACAACGAGCCCTGGCGGGCGAACCCGGTGCGCGGGGAGCTGCGCAAGACGGGCGAGTTCTGGGTCGGTTTCTCCCACAAGAGCCACCTGAACCGGGGTGAGAAGAGCGTGCTGGCCGGCCGCGGCTGCCCGACCTGCCACACGGCGCAGGCGGGGATGGCGGCGCCGCCCCGGCGCGCGGGGGTGCTCGCCCCGCAGCACGAGCTGTGCGCCTCGTGCCACGAGTCGCTCTCGGAGCCGAAGATGACCGACTGCAACGGCTGTCACAAGCTCGAGACGGGCGGCCGGGCCGCGAGCGCTGAGGCGCCTGGGGCGTGGCGCACGGGCGGCAACTTCGCCCACGAGACCCACCGAACGGACGTTCGGACGGCGAAGGAGGTGGACAAGGCGGCGACGGGGTGGAAGCGCTACGACGCGGCCAGCGCGACGGCGCTCGACTGCAAGGCCTGCCACGGCAACGTGCTCGACGCTGGCGCGGGCGATCGGCTGCCGCGTCCGACGATGGCGGGCTGTGGCACCTGCCACAACGGCGCCTTCGCGTTCAAGACGACGGGCTTTGAGTGTGTGCGCTGTCACGGCGCGTCGGCCTCTGCGGCGCCCGCGGCACCGAAGGGGAGCAAGGGCAGCTGACGCCATGCCGAGCTCCACCCCGAGGAAAGATCCGATGAGACATGCCTCCCCCGCTCCGCCGGCCCGTCCAGTCCTAAGGGCTCGTCTAGAAAAAAGTGGTCCATCTGTGCCGGTTCTTCTCCGCCCAGCCAGCGTCGCTTCGACCTCTATGTACAGCAGCGCCGGCCTCCGTCCGTTCTCGCTGCGCTCGCCCGTACTGCGCAGTGAGCGAAGCTCACTGCGCCGGCCGTCGGCGTGGCGGTGCCACGCCTTCGGTCTCGCTCCTTGTCTGGACGCAGAATCCCTCGTCACAGATGGACCACTTTTTTCTAGACGAGCCCTGCCCGTGGCGTCGATCCTGCGCGGCGCGCTGGTGGCGGTGCTGCTGCTGGCCGCAACGCTGCTGGCGCAGCCGTCGGCACGCTCGGAGCCACCGATGGACAAGGTGCCGTTCGACCACACGGCGCACGGCAAGGAGCAGAAGCTGGATTGCACGCGCTGCCACATCCCGAACGGCAGGGACGCGATCAGCGTGCGCCCTGGCTCGACCGACCACGAGACGTGCGCGGGCAAGGACTGTCACACGCCGGACTTCTACGGCGATCGGTACAAGAAGACGAAGATGTGTCGGGCGTGCCACACCCAGAGCTCGGCGTGGGCGGACATGCGGACCCTCTGGCCCTTTCCCGACCCCAACGGCCGCCAGCGCGTGTTCTACGTGGAGTTCAACCACAAGGCCCACATGGAGCTGAAGGCGCGCAAGGGGCGCGGGACGCTGTCGTGTGACGCCTGTCACCACGTCGACGCGACGGGCCTGGCGTATGTGGCGCCTGCGCACAAGGACTGCTCGGGCTGTCACGACAGCGAGCACGAGGTGCCGATGACCCGCTGTGATGGCTGCCACATCCCGGTGGTGAAGCCCGACGGGACGCGGCACGCAATCAAGCCCTCGCTCAAGCTCGACGTGACGCGGGTGACGGAGAAGTTCAGCCACGCCGACCACCGGCAGGACCGGCGCGAGTCGGCGCCGACGCCGGTGGTGTGCGGGACCTGCCACGGCCGGGCGGAGGAGGCGACGACGATCGGCGCCATCTCCCTGGTGAACGGGTCCGAGACGATGGAGAAGGTGTGTCGCGGCTGTCATAATGCCCGCAGCCGAACTGCTGACGGCAAGGTGATCTTCGGGACTCGCGGGGACAGCTGCAAGCGCTGCCATTCCAAGGAGTTCATGAAGTTGTACTATCGCGGCGCTCTGCCCGCATCGCACTGAGGAAGCGGGATGGCTCGGATTGGACTCGACGTCAGCAAGGAGGGGGGCTCGAAGCACCGCAGCACCGCGAACCTGTCCATCGGCGGGATCGGCGGGGTGCTGGCCTCGACGCCCATCTTCAAGCACGTCGCGCCGGACAAGCTCGAGGAGGTGGCCCGGAGTTCGTACCTGCGGCGCTACGCCGCGGGCGACACGGTGATCCTGCAGGGCGACTACGGCCACTCGATGTTCGTGCTGCTGTACGGCTCGGTGACGATCTCGGCCACGACGGATCACGGCCAGGAGCTGACGCTGGCGACGTTGGAGGAGGCGGGTACGTTCTTTGGTGAGCTGGCCCTGCTGGGGCGCGCGCGGCGGAACGCCACGGTGCGGGCCAACAGCGAGAGCGCGCTGATCGAGCTGGAGAAGACCCGCGTCGAGAAGCTCGACAAGGACGTCGGCGGGGTGTTCGAGACGATCGAGACGCTGAGCGCGCGCCGATCCATCCTCACCTTCCTGACCAACCACCGCTATTTTGCCGACCTGCCTGCGGCCGAGGCCCAGAAGCTGGCCGATCTGGGCGACATGCGGGTGCACGAGCGCGGCAGCACGATCTTCAAGGAGGGCGACGCGGCCGACGAGGTCCTGATCGTCAAGAAGGGGGTGGCCAAGCTGGTGCAGATCCAGGAGAAGAGCGAGGCGGTCCTGAGCTACTTCAACGCCGGGGACGTGGTGGGGCTGCGGGCGCCGTGGCAGTGGCCGGCGACGCTCCTGTCCATGGGCTACGTGGAGGTGATCGCGTTCCCGCGCAAGCCGTTCAAGGACGTGGAGGAGCGGTTCCAGACGGTCTTTGAGCGGTTCCACAAGGATCAGCTGGACAAGCTCAAATCGCAGACGAAGATCGGCAAGAGCGAGACGATGGCGATCTTCCTCGACGCCATTGTGGCCGAGGGCGCCCACGAGGGGCTGTCGCTGCTGACGATCGATCTGAACCTGTGCATCCGGTGCGGCAACTGCACCCGGTCCTGTCAGGCCCGCCACGGCCACGCCAAGATGACGCGGCGAGGCAAGAAGCTGGTGCGGCGTCAGAAGATGGAGGTGAAGGGGGAATACCAGACCATCCTGGTGCCGACCTCGTGCCGCCACTGCGTCAACCCCGAGTGCATGATCGGGTGTCCGACGGGCGCCATCCACCGGACGCCCGAGGGTGAGGTGGACATCCACGCCTTCTGCATCGGGTGTGCGTCGTGCGCCAACCGGTGCCCGTGGCACAACATCACGATGGTGCCGACGCCGGGCCGCATGGTCGACGGCGGCGAGATGAAGCAGATCGCCAGCAAGTGCAACCTGTGCTCGGGGTACGCCTACTCGAACTGCGTGCACAACTGCCCGACGGGGGCCATCCTGCGGGTGGAGCCGACCTCGTACTACGAGGAGCTCCGGGCGGTGTTCGGGGACGCGCACCAGGAGAAGATCGGCGGCGGCCGGACGAAGGACCGGGCGGCGTCGGACGCTTCGAAGTACGGCGTGCCGGCGGTGAGCGTGCTGCTGGGGCTGCTGATGGTGGGGATGTTCGTCAGCAACGTCTCGGGCTACTCGCCGTGGAGCACGGGCGGGATGATCCTGGGCGGCCTGTCTTTGTTCTGCATGGTGACGACGCTGGGGCTGGCGGTGCGGCGTCGGTTCAACCGGTTCAAGGTGCAGTTCGGGATGCTCAAGTTCTGGGCGCGGGTGCACTTCTGGATGGGCGGCTTGATGCTGCTGGCGGTGCTGCTGCACTCGGGGTTCTCGCCGGGCGGGCTGGTGACGAGCCTGCTGCTGGTGTTCCTGCTGGGGTCGTTCGCGACGGGGATCTTCGGGGTGCTGTATTACCGGTGGCTGCCAGCGGCGATCACGCGGATCGAGGGTGAGTCGCAGGTGGAGGAGGATCTGCTGGAGGAGCGGAGCGCGCTGGCGCTGCGTCGCCAGGAGCTGATGGGGGAGTTTGGTCCGCACATCAAGGGGGTGGTGGGGCGGATGCGCGGGCTGGTCGGCGGTGCGTTCAAGCGGCTGTCGGCGAGCTATGACGCGGCGGCGATCAAGGGTCGGGCGATCGAGTCGCTCGGGTCGGCGCTCGGCGAGCTGGGCCCCGAGCATCGGCGCGTGGTGGAGCAGCTGCTCGACGACGCGACTCGTGCGCAAGAGGTTCGGGCGGCGCTGTGGACCTACGGGATCCGCCGCGCCTTCCTGGTGCTCCACATCGCGCTGACGACGATGCTGGCGACCATGACCCTCGTCCACGTATTGACCGTCCTCTTCTTCTGGACGAGGTGAGGGGGGAGCGCCCATGATCGTCCTGAACTTTACATCGGGCCCGCACGCGGGCCATCAGGTTGAGCTCGACGTCGAGAGCATCTCGATCGGCCGCGATCCGAAGGGCACGCTGGTGCTCCAGGACGACCGGAGCTCGTGGAAGCACTGCCAGATCGTCAAGGAGGGCCGTCTGTGGACGGTGACGGATCTGGGCAGCAGCAACGGGACGTGCCTCAACGGCGAGAAGCTGCCGGCGCACAAGCCGCTGCAGCTCCAGGTCGGCGACGTCGTGATGGTCGGCAGCAGCGAGATCGCGGTGCGGTTCGAGGAGGAGATCCCGAGCTACGCGGTGGCGAGCCTGGCGCGGAGCCTGGATGGGCAGTCGGTGTTGGTGCTGAACGTGGCGGCGGGGCCGCTGCGTGGCCAGGCGATCAAGGCGGCGGGGGCGACGCTGAGCGTCGGCTCGGACGCCAGCGGCGACATCGTGCTGCCGGGCGAGGAGCTGCCGCCGCTGGTGGCGTCGCTGGTCTGGAACGGCGACCACTACGACCTGCACCGAAAGAGTGATAGCGCGGATATCCGCCTCTACGGCGGGATCGTGATGAGGCCGGTGCCGCTGGCGCCGGGGGCGCTGCTGCAGATCGGCCGTCACGTGATGGAGGTGGGCTACGAGTCGTTGGCCGGGCACACCCACACCGCGACGATCTCGCTGAGCGACGCCGATCGGGACAGGCTGGCCCTGAGCATCGAGAACTTCGCCGACGTCCTGCGCAAGAACTCTGGCGGGGACGCGACGGTCGAGATCTCGATGAAGGACCGGTGGGACATCTCCATCAACACCGGCAGCATCCCGACCGGCGATGGGCTCCTGCCGCCCTCGGATGCCACGACGTCGATGAGCGTCGAGGAGCACGAGGGGCTTCGCGAGGCGATCGACCGGTACCGGCTGAACCTGTCGCCGGGCGGGGCGGCGGCCGATGCGCTGTCGGCTGCGGCGAGCGAGCTGCGGGCGGCGCAGGCCGGGCCTGCGGCGGCGCCGTCCTCGCATACGACTGAGATGTCGCTCGACGCCTACAACAAGATGGTCGAGGAGGTCGCCGCCGCGCGCATGGGCGCGCCTCGCAACAAGGCGGTCGCGTCCTCGGCGCAGCCCGTCTCTCACGGCGCCGACTACAATCCGACCCAGGCGTGGGAGGGGGTGACGGACGAGGCGTTCCTGGTCGAGCGCGAGGACACCTCGAGCGAGCCCGTGCTGGTGCCGGACCGCTTTCGGCTGCGGGCGAAGCTGGTGTTCTTGTCCGGCCCGCACGAGCAGCGCAAGGTCTACCTCGGCAACCACAAGGTGGGCATGGGGCGGGCGAGCGACAACTTCGTGCCCCTGGCCGACGGCATGGTGAGCCGCTACCACGCCGAGGTGGTGCCGGACGGCGACACCTTCGCGCTGGTGGTGCGCCCGGAGGCCCGGAACAAGCCGACGGTCAACGGCGTGTTCGTCGAGACGAAGCAGAAGCTCTACCACCGGGACTTGATCTCGATCGGGACGAACATCATCGAGTTCCGGTCCTCGGGCATCGACCCGAAGACCGAGGACGCGACGCGCACGGTGATGCTGCCGCAGCCGCGCTACGCCTTCCTCGGGCAGGTGCTGGTGCAGTGGGCGGTGACGCTGGGCCGCGACCCGGGCAGCGACGTCTTCCTCGACCACGACAGCGTGGAGCGCCAGCACGCCGAGGTGCAGTTCTTCGACGGCGGCTTTCGGGTGCTGGACAAGAGCAAGTGGGGGACGTTCGTCAACCACCGCCGCGTGGTCGACGCGGACCTGAACGACGGGGACGTGATCCAGATCGGCGGCTTCCACATCACGACGCGCATCGAGGGCCTGCGGTGCAGCTTCGATGTGGCGATCCCGGATTATGCCTTCGACATCCCGGAGTTCGTGCCGGACGTGGACTCGGGCGCGCCCGAGAAGGTCCTGTACCGCAAGGCGCTGACGGCGGAGGACGACGCGGTGCGGGAGCCGGGCAAGGCGGGCCCGTCCGAGCAGAAGAAGAAGAAGAAGAAGAAGTCGCTGACGTGGGTGCCTCCACGGGACGTGCGTCGGCAGACGTTGTTTCCGGTGGTGGTGATCTCGGCGGTGCTGCTGGTGGCGGGCGTCTCGGCGTGGGCGGCGATGGACCGCAACGAGATGTACCTGAGCCAGCCCTTGTCAAGGGCCCACGACAGCGAAGAGTTCGAGAAGTGGTCGGACACGAAGCTCGGGACGGCGGCGGCGTGCACGGCGTGCCACAAGCCGTTCGGCGGGGCGGTGTCGGATGCCTGCAAGGAGTGTCACACCGACCAGCACCCCCGGACGCTGCATCGCAAGGCGGTGGAGGCGGGCAAGATCGAGCTGGACTGCCTGACCTGCCATACGGAGCACCGCGGCGAGGAGCGCAAGACGGCGCTGCTGATGGGGCAGGCGTGTGTGGACTGTCACACGGATCGGCACAAGAAGCTGCTGGCGGTGACGCCGGGGCCGATCAAGCTCGAGCCGCCTGCGCTCGAGCGGGACGATCTGCCCAGGGGCGTGAAGGTGACGCTGCGGGGCGACGTTACGGTCAACGAGCTTCACAAGGTGCACACGCACATCGAGCGTCGGTGCGCGGGCTGTCACGCCAACGAGAACCAGACCGGCCCGGTGGACGCGAGCACGAGCTGTCTGCGCTGCCACGGCGAGCAGGATAACCTGGCGTCGAACCAGTGCAACCTGTGCCACGGCGAGCACAAGGCGTCGATGGACCGGGTGGCCTCGGTGGGCGGGATGATGTTCGGCCAGCCGGGCTCGTGGTCTGGGGCGGGCATCCTCGCGCTGCTGCTGTTGCTGCCGTTGGGGGTGGTGGTGGCGTTCCACCAGACCGTGCGCCGGCTGGCGGAGCGCCGGGCCGAGCGGCTGGCCCGTGAGGAGG
>Ga0100377_1003050_pt1 | contig 13697 bp, 17 predicted proteins | sample CryGeymeta201501_FD_83664 | JGI IMG/M metagenome (GOLD analysis project Ga0100377, IMG submission 83664) | Groundwater microbial communities from Crystal Geyser aquifers in Utah, USA - Crystal Geyser metaG 2015-01 | ecosystem: Environmental > Aquatic > Deep subsurface > Groundwater | place: USA... | reverse complement strand
AATCCATGTATCTCTAGGATACTATCATCCAACTGTTTGCCAGATAGATGAATGTAAACACCAGTCATCTTTGAGTCCTGTTCCCACCCAAAATACTGCTTCATTTGTGATTCTGTTAGCTTTGTTGCCAGATGTGTTGCACGACTATGTCTAAACAAATGTGGATAAATTCTCTTCTTTATACCAGACTTTCTTGAAATCCCCTTTAACATTTTTCTTACATACTGATAGCCTAACCTTTCACCTTTGTTTTTGGTCGCAAAACTAGCCCAGAGATAGCCTTCTGGATCATCTTTATTCGGATGGTATTCTAACCATTCATTCAAAAACAACCTAGAAGACACTAAAAGTATGATTCTACCACCAGTTTTCCCAGAAACTACCATTTTAGATCCATATTCATTGAAAGAAACATCCTTTATTTTGACATTTAGTAATTCACCAACTCTAAAACCCCCTTCATACAAAACACTGATCAATGCTTTATCTCTAAGATTATTTGCGTTTTTAATCAGATTTAGAACTTCTTCTTCTGTTAATATTGTTGGTAATTTTCTATCCTTCTTCTTAACGGTCAATGAAAACCAATCAACCTCTTTTGGATATTTCTTGCTATTCCACTCATAACCACGTAAAAATTGGTAGAATTTCCTTAAAGTAATCTTATACCCAGCTTTAGTCCATGCAGTATAGCAATCATTAGTCTCTATCTTTGTTATTAGATCTTTCATATCAGTCTTATTCAGATCCCTAAAATCTTTTGCCTTCATTTTAGTTAATACCCATATCTTCTGGATATAGAACAAAGCTCTAGATTTGGTCAATCCCCGAGCAAAAACTTCATTATGAAACGCTTCAATGTCTTTCTTATCAACCTCAGAAAGATTAGATTCTTTGATCTTCTTCATATAGAGATCTAAACTTCTAGAAATTTTGTGAACTGTTTCCATATTATCGCCATGCCGTCCGAAACATTTACGGACTACCATGGGATTACGGATATTCAGTTCCAGACGCCGAGAGAGGGATTTGAACCCCCAAGTCCCGAAGGACACTAGCTTTCCAGGCTAGCGCGATACCGGGTTACGCGATCTCGGCTCACAGCCAATCAAATATACTTCTTTCCTACATTCAATAATAACTCTATTCCCCCTACAATCACCCCTAACTCCCATCCTAATCCACTTGAAAATATAATAAAGAACACAACTAAAGGCTTGACAATATAGCTGAACAGGGCTTTAACCTTTAGAAAGTAGAACAGCCCTTCCACTGCTATGAAAATAATCAGGTGCCACCCTAGATCTGATATACCCAAAAGCATGTCTGCAGCAAAAATCACTATTTGCATGAAAAACCCGACCAGATCAAATCCCAGAATAAAGAACAACACCTGAAAGGATGTGCCCAACTCAAATGGATCTAGCCATGCCAAAACTATAAGCAATATACCAAGCAATTGTTTTAATGGATTCATACAATCAACACAATTATTTCTTCTAATAAATTATTATTATTCTCGGGGATTAAATGGTTGTTATTGCGATTTCAGGAAAGCCTGGCGCTGGGACATCGACTATTGCTAAGGCTTTAGCCGAGAAGCTGGGAGTAGACTATTTCTCGCCTGGCCAGAAATTCTTTAAGCCATCCGATAAAAAGGATGATACAAATGAGGTGCTTGACCTCTGGAGAACAGATAAAGGAAAAAGCAAAGCATTGCATGAAAGAATTGATGATTATCAAAGGGAACTGGCGAAAAAAGGCAATGCTGTCATCTGCGGGAAGCTGTCTATATGGGTTCTGAAAGATTTGGCTGACCTCAAAGTTTGGGTGGATTGCAGCTTTGAGGAAAGAGTTAGAAGAACTTCTAGAAGGGATGGAGTCCCTATTGCAGAAGCTAAGAAGAAATTAAAAGAGAGGGAGGAGATGGAAGAGAAAGAATGGAAAAGAATGTACGGCTTTGATAGAAACACTCAAAAGGGAACGGCTGATATTGTAATTGACACCACTAGCCTAAGCCCTGAAGAAGTTGTTGATAAGATAATAAAAAAATTGGATTAATTAATGTCCAAATAAATATTCACGGAAACTTGTATATGATTTTATAACTGACTCCGGCGGTAATTCATAATCAACAATTCCTTCTTCATTCAAAACATATCCATTTTTATAACGTAATTCTCCTGTATGTGTGCTATATTCAGATGTTTCAACTGTTACACTAGTTAAAAACAGCCTCCCAATCTGTTCTGTAGTCAAATCACCAATCATTGTTCCGGGTTCTACTGAAACCCTTCTTCCTCTAATATTTGATCCTAAATATGCCAGTACCGAAGGAAAGAATTTCATAATTTTCACCACTTTCAAGTCAATTAATAAACAAGATAATATATTATCAGCACTAATATAAAAATAACTCAACTCTTCCAAACAAACATATACCTCATGGGCACAACAGAGCTTAAGTCAGTCGAGAATCCGCATTTCTTGCAGGCATAGCCTATATGGATTCTTTTGTTCAGAAGGTTAGTTCCGTAAAGTTTTTTTATTTTTGCTTCGCATGCAGGGCATTTGTTGATCTGCTTCATCTTCGGTGATTTTTTTGTTTTGGCTTTTATTCTGATTTCAGGTATGTTTAAAGCGATTTTCTTGGCTCTCCCGGAAGATATGGCGAATCCAAGGTCAAATTTTTTCAGCCTTTTTTCAACAAGATAGCGCAATTCCCTCTGCGTATCCACATACCCTCTCTTCCTGACAATATCCCTGACAACTTGAGCTACAAAATCTTCCTTGGGAATCTTGCGGGGTGGCATAGATATCTGATAATTATAGGTTTTTCAAGGCTTATGTGTTTATCTTCTTCACAGATTGATTTATTTCATCTTTAGTAAACGCTATTATCGGAGCAAGAACAGTAGCAAACCCATCGTATCTTTTTATTCCATCTTTCTCTAGTCTATCTCCGACAACCAAAGGATGGTCACTTCCAACCTCTTCAATAGATTTCACCCTGATTTTTTTCAGCTTATTCCCATAAGACCATTTATCGAGAGCATCAACAGAAATGGTGTGATAGATGTTTGGCGTGCATCCCCTTTTCATCATGAGCCAGCAGGCAGCCAAACCCTCATCAGAATCCACAAAGCAATTGACTCTTCCCTGAGAGCCCAATGGAATTCCGCCAGGTCCAAAAACCTTTTCAGTGAACACATAAACATCCTGGTCCCTCACTTCCACAAACAATTCAGATTCTGGATTTGTAAGATCGACTTTTTTGTTTGTTGCCTCGATTACTATTTCTCCTAACCTTGCTCCCATCTCTTTGCTTGTGAATTCATGGACTCCTTCTCTTTTCACTCTGGCTGCAAATGTTTTTCCTTTTAACATTTTTTTTGCATTTGTTTTTACAAAATCCTCTAACTCATCGAGCTTGATTTTTATTGTCGGCGAGAACGATAATATTCCAAACACATGCTGAAGCAGAATGGATGTTTCTTCAATTTGTTCTGTTGCGATGAATATTCTTCCTCTTTCCCTTGCTGCTTTTGCTGTTATTCCCTTCTTTTTTATCCCGCTCTTTATGTTTTCTGCGAGCTTTTTTTCCAACTGATTCCTGACAAAATCCGACTTAAGGAATATTTCTGAGTATCTGACAATTATCGTATCGTAATTCATAATTAATTTAAACGTGATTGTTTTTTAAATATATGCAGGAGGTGAGATTCGAACTCACGCATCCACTAAGGAACTAGGCCCTCAACCTAGCGCGATTGACCAGACTACGCGACCCCTGCTCGCTAACAGTAAATATTGTCTTTTTTTAATTTAATATGCTTTTAGATAATCATCCCTTCTCTTCCAAAAGAACCTTAAAAATAGCCTTCCCAGCAAGTATTTCAGTTATCTTGTTCTCGCCTAAAGGCCTTGCCTCAGCAACATCCAGGCCAAGAATGCTTCCAAAATTGCAAATCACTTTAACCCTCTCAACAAACTCATGATATTTCATCCCGTCAGGCTCTGGAGTCCCGACGCCTGGAGCAATAGAAGGATCAAACACATCCATATCAACGCTCAAATAAACATCCTTTCCTTTGACAAAGCCCTCAAGCTGCTTGAAGCTGGGATTGACCAGAATGCCTTTAGCATACTCATCCTCAAACTCGTCTCCGCATCTCACGCCGATAATGCAGACATTCTTCTTTCCAACTATCTCTGATGCCCGCCTCAGCCATGTATTATGCGTGAACTCGCTTCCTTCCCACACTTCTTTCAAATCATAATGCGCGTCAAATGATATGATCTTCGCCCCTTTAGGCAGTGCCTTAACCGCGCCCAAGCTTATGAGATGCTCCCCGCCAAGCATAACAGGGAACTTCTTTCTCTTGGTTATTTCCTTGAATTGGCCTTCAACCCTTTCTAAAGTCTTTTCAGCATTTCCCCTGACAGGCTCTATGTCCCCTATATCTATAATATTCACCCTTTCAAGGAGGTTTTTTTGGAGATGAATGTCGAATGGCTCTATAAAATTAGCAGCCTCCCTGATAATCCTCGGCCCGAACCTAGTCCCAGGCAAATAATCCACAGTAGAATCCAAAGGGACGCCAAACACAACTACTTTTGCATCCTTCATATTTTTTGCATTGCTTGGGAATGAGCTTGTAGTATAAGCATGCCTCATAAGCTTACCTCCTGATTCTTCTTTTAATAAAATTAACACCTGCCGCTAAATAGCTCCTGCCGATGAACCTGATGAAGTGATACATAGCGAACAGCTCCCACGCAAAGAAGAAGTAGAATATATAGCCTCCCAACGCAACATCAAATGTCCTGTAAAAGTCAAAGAATGGGACGGCCCTCGACCACTTTGGATAAGCCCATAAATTCCAGAACTCCCAGAAAAAGCCGCAAACAGCCCCAGATATAAGCAAAGAGATAGGGACTTCCCACTCGCTTTTGAACATATACTTAATAATAGACGGCTGGCCTTTCAAATAATTGATCGGGTCAAAAATTAAGAACAAGCTCACCCAGATCAGCGGGAACGTAAATCCAGGGTTAAATATCGGAAATATAAAAGAAGCCACTCCAAGCAGAATCATCAGGTATAAAAACAATCTTTGCGGGCTTAATCTTTTTGTGCGTAGGCTGAATGAAGTTAATGCCCCGATTAAATCGCTCACTTCAAATATAGCCGGCAGTACAAAAGAAAAAACAATTGATGAAAGGATAAAATACTCGACAGGCGAAAAGCCTTGAATTCTGCCGCAAACCCATAGCTGAACACACCCTGAAATCAAATGAAAAACAGCCCAAAAAAGAATTGAAACAGCAAAGAGGTTGATGAACTTCCTAAAATCATTTTTTATAAGGGAATTTCCCCTGAATTTATAAACTAGGCTGTCAACAAACAAGACAAAGCCCAGCCAGATGAAGGGAAAGTAATATTTGACGAACACTCCAGTCTTAAAAAGGCTGAGAGGTACAGCCAAGTTAATAATAAGAATCAACAAAAACCCAAACACTCCATATCCAGGCATTTTACTTTTCAGGATTTTCCCCTCTTTTCATTTTTAGCTTTGCTTCTCGAAAAAATAAAAACGCCTATAGTGCACATAATTACAGTAGCCACAATAACTGTAAGAACAATATCCAAGTAAATATTCGCGTTGCTTAAACCATTATATAAAGGCAATTGCGATAGTACAGCAGCTGCTAAGCCACGAGGAAGCATTATTATCATTAAGCTTCTGTTCTTGATTATTTCATTATCATTAATGCTGGATAAGCAGACTGCAAAAATTCTCCCAATCAAAATCAGCACCGACAATAAAACACCCATCAGCACAATGTATAAGCTGTTGAATGCAACAATCACGCCGAGGTAAACAAAAAAGAATGTCCTTACAAGGAATGATATTTCAGAGTGGAATTCTTTCATCTCTTTTTCTGTCTTCATCTCTTCTTTTGATCTCAGGATATGGGATATTGTCTTTGCATTTCCTATCACCAGCCCGAACATAAGCGAGGATATAGCTCCATTGCCGCCTAAAGACTCGGTGAATGAGTAAAGCAGGAGAACAATCGCAAGGGTTAGAATGCTCTTGTAAGACTCGCCCTCCAATGCCTTCAATATCTTCAGCCAGACTATGCCAATTAAAAGGCCGCTCATAGACCCAATGGAAAAAGCGCTTACTATAACATGCGAAATTGAATAGAATGTGTTCATCGCCGGCTGCATAAGAAGCTGGATGACCCCGATTGCAATAATAACTGTCAAAGCATCTGTGAATGTGGATTCTAGAGTTAACAAAGTCGCAATATTATTGCTTGCATTAACTTTTCTCATCAGGGGGGCGACAATAGACGAGCTTGACCCCCCGACTATAGCGCCTAGAAGCAATCCAGGAAGAAGATCCCACCCCAGCAGGAACCGCGCAAATAAAAATGTGATAGACATGGTTAATATTATCCCGACAACTGCCAGAAGAATTGCCCTCGGGCTTTCTTTAAAGACTTTGTATAGCTTTAAGTTCAGGCCGCTTTCAAACAAAAGTATCATCAAAGCCAGAGCAGAAAAAGCCTGCGAAAAGTCCTCAAATATAAACGGGTCGACAAAATTTAAGATAGGGCCAAGCAGAAGACCTAGAAACAACAAAAGGATTATGTCTGGTATCCCTGTGGTTTTGAAAAAGAAATTGCTTAAAAAGCCTAGGACGATTATAAAACCGAGGAGTGTGAATATCCCTATCAGCAGCATGGCTATCTCAATATAAATTATGTTTTTTAAGTAATAATATTTATTTCCTTGATCCGAAATATAGGAATGACATCCACACCAGCAGATAAGAATTATGAAAAGGTTTTGAGAAAGCAGCTGGAAGCTTTCTGGTTTATGCTAGTTATGATGTTTGTTCTTTTGGTTTCTTGGGTTTTAAGGTGATTTTTTTAACTCATTGAATGCTCCCGTCGGGATTTGAACCCGAGTTTCAGCCTCGAGAGGGCCGTATCCTTTCGGTAGTTTTTTGACCGGACTAGACTACGGGAGCCTAAACAATTGTTGTAAAGAATAAGTTATATAGGTTTTGGCGTCAGTTTGTCAGCTCCTCAAAAGACCCTTCAGAAACTCTTAATGAAAATTATAAAACTCTGTCAGAGTAATATATCTTGATGGAAATGAAGAATGAAGCCAAGAAATGGTTCGATAAATCGAAACAAGATTTAATAAACGCAGAATATAATTTTGACGGAAATAAGTTCGACTTGAGTGCTTTTCTGATACAACAATCAGTTGAAAAATCCCTTAAAGCAATGCAAATAGAAAAATCAGACAAATTTGATAAAATTCATGATTTATTGACGCTTGCCAAGAAGCTTGAGGCTCCAGAACAGATTTTGAAATTCTGCAGTGATATTAATCCATTTTATACAATTGCTAGGTATCCTGACGTGGAAGAAGAAATCAACAGAAAAACAGCAAAGGATATTATAGAAAAAGGAAAGAAGGTGTTTAATTGGATAGAAGGAAATCTAATGCAATAAATCTCGCAAAGGACTTTAAGCGAAAAGCAGCCAAAAAGTTTGGAATTAGCAGGATTATTTTATTTGGCTCTTTTGCAACTGGAAGGCCTCATAAATGGAGCGATATAGATCTACTGGTAGTATCCAATAGGGTCAAAAAAAAGAGTGATTTTATGTCAAAACTCTCATGGGAATGGCATATCAAGCAAAAAAAGGATTTCCCTATAGATTTTATCTGTTACACATCGAAGGAATTTCAAAAGCTTAGCAAGGAAATTTCAATAGTCAGCCAAGCGCTAAAAGAAGGTATAGAACTTTGATCAATTCGTCAACTCCTCAAAAGACCCTTCAGACAAATAATCATCCTTCTCCCCGGTCAAAGAATCAACCACATCAACCTTGCCGTCATCATAGAATATCAGCCAGTAAGGGTAGTAGAGCTTCTTCCGCTCGACCTGATCGGGGTTGAACAAATCCAAAATCCTGTTGGTGCCTGCCTCATTGACTTTAAATGGTATAAGCTCCCCTGCATGCTTGTAGGTGACGGTTTCATTGCTTAAAGAGTTTTTGACTATCTCCTCGAAGTTGATCTTCAGCAGGCTTTTGTATTCCTTATTCTCTTCTTTTATAATGTCTTTCTCCACTAGCCTCTCCAGAATTTTCTCAAGGTCTTTCTCCTTTATTCGCAGTTTTTTAGACATATCATCTAGGGTGGATGTTCCATAACTGGTCAAATAAAGGACTACAGCCTTTTCTTTCATATCCAAGCCTACAATCTCAGACAAACCGGAAGTGCGGTTGATGGAGTTATTTTTGAAGTACAGCAATTCTCCAGTTATCCCATCCAGGAATAATTTATCTACTTTTTCCCCGCCTTTAGTGCTGAATTTGCAGCTCAGCCTCCATATAGGATAGTATATCAGCTTGAATTGCTCTAATCTTTTTCTTATGCTTTTCTTGACATCATCCTCAAGAAACTTCGGGAAGTAATACAGAGTGTCAGGCTCTTTCTCCCTCTTTTCCTTTTCCCCGATCATCGCTGCGCCTGCATGGTTTGTCCTTCTGATTCTTATGTCAACAAGCAAAGGCTGGTCTATCACCCCTACTATCAAAGCTGTCCCGATAGGCAGAGACCTCATCTCATCCTCAACGCCTTTTGTTATTCCTTCCACTGATTCCATGATCGTCTTTATATCATTAGGATTGGTTATCCTCAGGAAGACTTGGGTGTTGCATTGGGAAAGCACATTTTTCTCAACCCTCGCAGGCCTCTGGGAAACTATTGCTAAGCCCATCGCAAACTTCCTTCCTTCAGACGCTATCGTTCTTAGGACTCTTGAGCTTACAGCCTCTCCTCCAAAGCCTCTTTCTGGGCAGAAGTTATGCGCTTCCTCGACAACGAAAAGGAATGGAGGAACTTTGTCTTGTTTTCTTGCTTCAAACAGGTCTTTAGCAATTTTATAGACAACAAGCTGCTGGATGTCTGGCTCTACCCCTTTCAGGTTGATTATCGTGAGCTTGTTCTTCTTCACCAAATCCTCAGGCTTGATAAATCTTGTGGGATCAAAGAGCTTAGTTCCAACCAAATAATCAAGGACAGTAAGCACATTCCATTTGGCTTTGCTGTTCGATCTCATTATCTCCTTTTTTAACTCGTCTATCGTGTATTTCTTGGCTGTTTCTGTATCCCGGACTATAGAATAGATCACGCTCAACTGGCTTGATGTAAGCTTGAAGGGAAGCATCTCGAATATTTCTGTGGGAGTAAAGTTTCCATCGAGCTTAAGCTTCTTCATTCCCTGCTCAAGGTTTTTTTCTAAAGAGAATATCTCCAAATCTTTTTTGTAGCCTTTTGGCTCGACTCCATACTTCTCCATATACTTGATTTCTTCCTGCTTGTCGTTAGGTTTTCCCAATGATGTATACTCTCCATGCGGGTCGATAATAACAGCAGGTATCTTGTTCTCGATGAATTCCTCAAGAAGCACGCCTAAGAAATAGGACTTGCCCATACCTGTTTTGGCAAGGATAGCAAGATGCTTAGTTATCAGTTTTTTAGGGTCCATGTGGACTTTAAGGCTTTCAGAGTTCTGGAGGAGCCCGACATAGAAGCCGGAAGATTTCAGGTCAAGCACTCTTTTTATGAGAGGGTCATCCGCACTATAGACCATGCTCCCCGGCTTAAAAGGCATCCTTGGCTTCTGGACCACGCTCCTGTTATCGACATATCCTATGATTGAAACCTTAGCAACAGCCTTGTCTGATTCCTGGATTATCCCGTCAACCCTTCCTAAAACAAGATGCCTCTCTGGGTCTTTTACTGCGATGAAGTCCATCTTCCTGATGATGTCTGTGACTTGGAAATGAAAAGATTCCGGAGATGTTTTTCCGATAATTTTTCCGACTAGCATGATATCAGTATTGATTTGGGAATATAAATTTAAATTGAATCTGATCGTGCTTACGCACACTCCGCAGGAGGAAGTTGAAGAATTAATAAACTTCTTTTCTGTGTTCAAATCGTAAGAAATAAAGGTTATTGTTGATTATAGAATAAACCAATCTATAGGGTTTAACATAAACTGTCCTTTCACCTTTTAGATCATGTCTAAGAGATTTTCCAATTTCTGGGTTATCTATTATTTTGGTTATTTGTTTTTTGACCTTAGTTTTGATATTTTGATCTCTTGTTTTCTTGACTTCGCTTTTGAATTTTTCCGTAAAGATGACATCCTTAATCTCTACCATTTATCCAACTCTTTCAGGAATTTTTCTTTAGACATCTGACTATATCTACCTTCTTCTATATCTCTCCAAGCTTCTTCAAGTAGCTTCAGGGTCTCTAAATCATCCCTTGTCATTTTAGTATCCAATTTCCTCAACACTATCATATCTCCATTATAACTGTTCATAGCGAAAATACTCCCTGTCTTTATTCCCAATTTTTCTCTGATATCTTTTGGTATTACTATTTGCCCTTTAGAACTAACTCTAGTTATTTCTGGAATTTCTTCAAAAGGTTTTTCTAACATATTAGTAAGATTGTCTTACTTATATTTAAATTTATCGATTGACTTTCTAATTGATTCAGCGTCTTTAAGAATGAAATTAAAAAAATCTCGAATGCACCAGCCGGGATTTGAACCCGAATCGCAAGCTTGGGAAGCTCGTATCCTGCCATTAGACTACTGGTGCCCATTGGATATACTAATTAATGAATAACAAAAATAAAAAAGAAAAAGGATCGTTCTTATTTTTTGGCTAAATCAACAATGACTTTCAGGGAGACAACTGCTGCTGCTGGAGCGACAAAAATTGCAATATTTGTCACCACGTTCTTGAACATTGGCCCAAGGTTAAGCAGCGTTATCCTATCGACGCCTGCTGTCCCCACTAACATCAATGCAATCGCTGCAACAAGGAAGTTTCCTGTCTCTTTTTCTTGAATGTTCAAGAATCCGACAATCAACCCTGCAACCACTAGTATTAGCCCTACTGTTCCTGGATTCAAAGCTGTGGTGAACAGCCCCGTGACAATCGCTAGAAGCACTCCTAGTATGAATGCTAGCTCTCCCCAAGTTTTCAAACTTTTCTTTGGCATACTACAGTTTTGTGAAAGTGATATAAAAAAGTTGTTGTATTATTGATGAGTGGTGAAAATAGGAAAGATTTATAAAATTAATCTAACATTATTGAATCTTACTTTGATCTCCAAGTTAATGGGACTAATGAAATGGCTGATCCACAAGAAATCGCAGAAATGTATGATTTAAAAACAACTCGAACAGGGTTAAATAGATCACTTGCTGAAGGGGATGGATTATTCTTTAATCACAACGGACTGGTTTTGCCAGGAGAAACACTTGAAATGTACGAAAGAAGTATCACTGATGAAAAAAGTAGATTAGAGCGCTTGCATGAAATAGAACAAAATTTAGTCCGTTTTGGCATATTGTATTTAGGTACTCCTACAGAAGGAATGATCGGTCTTGATGCTGGCTGTGGAGGTGGTGAATCAGGTATAATGATACATCGAAGTTTTGGATCAACTATTGAAGGGTTTACATTATCTCCAGAACAGGCGAGATATGGGAATGGAGCCGCAGAAAATTATGGCTGCTCAGATAAAGTCAGATTTCATGTTGGAGATATGTTGAATCTGGAACGCCCCAAAGGTAGTTATGATTTTATCTGGGTTTGTGAAAGCACCGAGCATGCCGCTGATCTAGATGCTATGTTCAGAGAATTTAATCGCGTAGCAAAATCACTATCAAGACTTGTCATAATAGCATGGTGCGCGGTTGATCCTAAGTTAAAAGAAGTGGTTGACAATCATTACCTAACAGATATACATCGATTTGATGAGTATTTGGAATCTGCACAAAGGCAAGGATGGAATCTTGCTGAACATGTTGACTTAACTGGAATGACTGCTCCTTACTGGGAATTAAGGTCACGGTCAGAAAATGGGACAGGAGCAGAGGAATTTATGTATTCTGGTTTCAGAGATAAAGGAATTGAATATCATCTTTTAGCTTTTGATAAACAAACCTATTGTTGATGTTTTAATACAAAAAGGTTTCAATTTTGAACACTCCTATCGAGCGCCGGGAGAGAGATTTGAACTCTCGAGCCCAAAGGGCACTGGATATCTCTGAACATCGACGTATCATCATCAATCAGATACCTCAGGGGTCATCATCGAACACTCGAGTCCAGCGCATTACCTGATTCTGCCATCCCGGCAACACTAATTGTAGAATATTTAACATTAACAAAGTTAATAATACTTTATGCAAATAACACAAGCACAAGAATGGGTAAAAGATGCTTGGTCCAGGAGCGAGAAGAGAATGTCCAAACTCGCTGAATTAGCATCTTTCATGGAGGAATGTGGAGAACTAGGTGAAGCCATCCGGAAAATAGAACACGGTAAAGACAAGGAAGTTGATTTGGAGAAAGAAATGGGGGATATTTTGCTATGTCTACTAACACTTCCAATAAGATATGACATTGACTTACAGAATGCATTTGACAGAACAATCGAAGCAACAAAGCAGAAATACCTGGTTAAATAACGCTAAAAGTTTATATCATCCTGAGCACAAATTAATTGAGTGATTGAGTGGTTTTAGAAAGGCTCTTGTCAGGAAAAAGGAACAGGAAGCAGCCAATGCTGATCTTCTTCCTAAGCATTCTTATATCGATTATCTCCTTGTTCATCTCCTATACGGTTTTTAAGGAAAACACAGGATTGTTTACAGTGGTGATTATCTCGCTGATAATGGTCCCTTTCATGAACACTATGATGAGGTATGAAGAAGCGGAGACAGAAGAGTCTGGCCGCAATGAAGGCTTCTTCAAGAGGCATGGCGACATTATACTAGCTTATACAGCCCTTTTTCTTGGGATGATCTTCGCAATGTCAATCGTTTTTGTCATCCTTCCAGATGGGGTTGTAGAAAAGGTTTTTGACCAGCAGGTGGCAGAAGTCAAGCTTATCCAAGGGAAATTCACTTTCGGCAGCCAATTCCTCGACATACTCGCAAACAACTTCAGCGTTCTCATGCTTGCGTTCTTGTTCTCTTTCCTTCTCGGGACAGGAGCCGTTCTAATAATCTCATGGAATGCATCTGTCCTGTCAGCAGCAATAGGCCTGATCGCTAAGAGCCTAGGCGGGATTAGTGGTATACCAGTCGCTGTCCTAACATTCATCCCCCATGGAAGCTTTGAGATACTCGCATATTTCATAGGCTCTATAGCAGGAGGATTGGTTTCAGTGGCTGTGATGAGGAAGAAATCAAACAACTTCTGGTATATTGTCAAAGATTCTTTTGCCTTGATGATTATAGCTTTTGTGTGCCTGCTTATCGGAGGAGTAATAGAAACATTTTTAATAATGGCTTAGACCCAAATAGTATAGTGGCATTTTCCGCAGCAACTTCTTGTTTTCCCGTCTTTCTGCTTATGCTCGGCCATATATACCCCATCGCCGCATCTGGGGCATAGCTTTGCTCTTTTCATGACTTCTGATTTTTTGGTTGGCTTGTGCTTCATTCAATCACTTTGTTCGGGGGTTTGGATTCCTCTTTCTTTTCTTCTTTTGGCGCTTCCTTTTTAGGTTCTTTTTTCTCCTTCTCTTCTGGTTTAGGTTCTTCCTTGACTTCAGGTTTTTCCTT
>Ga0100377_1003049_pt1 | contig 13697 bp, 14 predicted proteins | sample CryGeymeta201501_FD_83664 | JGI IMG/M metagenome (GOLD analysis project Ga0100377, IMG submission 83664) | Groundwater microbial communities from Crystal Geyser aquifers in Utah, USA - Crystal Geyser metaG 2015-01 | ecosystem: Environmental > Aquatic > Deep subsurface > Groundwater | place: USA... | reverse complement strand
CGACCTGGCGCACCAGCCCGGCGACATCTTCGAACTGAAGCAGCCCGGGAAATGCGGTCTCCGCCCCGATAATCACCAGCGAGGCACCAAGCCCCATGACAAGCAGGCCGATGGTGTGCGGCAAGACGGCCAGCCGATGATTGATCCAGCCGAAAGCGGCCGTCAGCACCAGCAGGATTGCGGCCAATTCAAAAAGCGGCATTGCATTCTCCACTGCAACCTGTTGGACAGATCGCCCCTGACGCGGCGGTCAACTTCGACAGTCACCCGGTCAGCGGGCCCAGGTTGGAGCCGCTGCCAACAGACCTGCGGCCACGAGAGCCGCAAGACAAGCCGAATCTTTCACGACATCCCATGTTTCCATCCCATCCTGACGAGTACGAAATTGACCGGATAGGTAAGCAGCGCGCCCACCAGCAGACCGAAGCTGGCAAGGCCCCAGAATGCATAGGTGTCAGGCGACGGCGGCCCTCCGACGACCCGTGGCGTGACCTGTGACATGACCAGGCCCATGCCGATCATCAGGGTGGCCATTGAGAAGAATTCCGCCCGGAACGCCTTCCAGAGAGCGGCGGCAACACCGTTGCCCTGCAACAGGAAGGCCCAAAGCTGGAAGATCAGCCAACCGAACGCGAAGCCCACGGCATATTCGATCCAGAACTCCTGCCAGAAGGTCACGTCGGCCAGGCGAAGCACGATCATCGCGGTCACGATGCCAAGCCCGTCACCGGCGACACAGTGAATCAGCGCTCCATTGGTCTTGTAGAACGTGTTGTCGACATATTCGCCATGGACCGCTTGCTTTTTCGCGTCATCCATCGCGGCGATGCCTGTCGGTCGGCAGGTCCACCAGTAAAGCGCCAGACCCAGGACCGAAAAGAAGAAGACGATGATCGGCCACGCGGCCTTGAGCGGGGGATTGACCGCCGTGTTGACGGCAAGCATGTCATTGAGCGCCCATCCGGCTCCCGCCACGCCAATCCCATACCAAGCGAGCACAAACCAGGGCTCGGCCAGAAAATCGAAAAACTGCATTTGGCGCCCCGTCCGGGGCGTCCGCCCCTCAATCACAAACAGTTTTGCAGGGAGGCCTCATCCTGCAAGATGAACGGCGTCAAACCCTATGCTTACCTATGCGATCTGTTCACCAGGCTGGCCAACGGCCACCTCGACAAGAACATCGAAAAGCTCATGCCCCAGGCCTAAGCCCGGCAGGCCAGCGCCACGAACCGAGCTCGTCACGTAGTCCCTGACGAGCTGCCTATATCCTTCCGCACGCAGCACGGCCATCGGCCTGCAAGTCGGCAATCAATGGGGCGTAGCCGCCCCATACTCTGCAGGTGCACATTCCAATTCTTCGCCCAGCGGGCAAATCGCGCCGTAACTGCTTGCACACCCAGGTTCCGGACCTGCCAAGCGGACGTTGCGCAAAATGACATCAGACCGTGCCGCCGAGCGACCCTTCGAGCTTGCCCATCTCTTGCCCCCCGGCCATCATGTCCTGAAGCTCTTCGGGGGTGATCTGGCCGCGCTGTGCGGTGCCCAGCGTCTTGCCGCGATTCAGCACGGTGAAACGGTCACCTACCGCCAGAGCGTGGCGGACGTTGTGCGTGATGAACACCACGGCGATATCCTTCTTGCGGACCCTGTCGACGGTGGCCAGCACGTTCGATGTTTGGCGCACACCGAGGGCCGAGGTTGGTTCGTCGAGGATCAGCACCTTGGCACCGAAATGAACTGCGCGGGCGATGGCCACGGTCTGGCGCTCCCCTCCCGAGAGGGTGCCGACTGCCTGATCGGGGCCGCGCAGGTTGATCCCCATCGCGTTCATCTCCTCCATCGTGACGCGGTTTGCCAGCTCATGGTCGAACAGCTTGAAGGGGCCGAACTTGCGCAGGGGTTCGTTGCCCATGAAGAAATTGCGGCTGACCGACATCAGGGGGATCATCGCCAGATCCTGATAGACCGTGGCGATTCCGGCGGCGATGGCATCGCGCGGATCATCGAATTGCATCGGCTTGCCTTCAAACAGGATATCACCCCGTGTCGGCTTGTGCACACCCGACATGGTCTTGATGAAGGTCGATTTGCCCGCGCCATTGTCGCCCAGCAGGCAGTGGCATTCGCCCGGATAGATCTGCAGAGAAACCCCGGCAAGCGCGATGACCGAGCCGAAATGCTTTTCGATGTCGCGCATTTCGATGAGGGGGGCATGTGTGCTGGTCATCTTAACGCTCTCCGGTAATCAGGCGGCGGATGTAGGTGTTCAGGATCACCGCGCCGAGCAGGATGACCCCGAGAAAAACCCGGAACAGACTCGATTCGACCCCGACGAAAAACAGACCCTGCTGCACCACGCCGAAGATCAGCGCGCCAAGGGCGGCGCCGATGACCGAGCCGTAACCGCCGGTCAGAAGCGCGCCGCCGATGACCACCGCGATAATCGCTTCGAACTCCTTGAGCAGCCCGCGGTCGGCCCCGGCCGATCCGAATTCCATCACCTGGCAGGTGGCAAACACCGTCGCGCAGAAGGCGGTGAACATGAACATCAGGATCTTCACGCGATTAACCGGAACACCCACATAGCGGGCTGCCTGCGGGTCGCCGCCGCTGGCAAAGATCCAGTTGCCAAAACGGGTTCGGGTCAGCAGGATGTGGCCGAAGATAACCAGCACAACGGCCCAGACAATCAACATCGGGATGCCGTCCACCACGGGTTGGCCCGCGCGGGTGCCGCGCTCGAAGGTTGCGATCAGGCCATTTTCGCCCAGAAAGGCAAAGAAGCCCTTCAGGACCTTGCCACCGAACAGCCAGGCCAGCGGGTCGCCTATCGCCTTGTCGGAAATGCCGCCAATGATCGTCTTGCGCTCGATGAGCTGGGGCAGGAAAATGGTGAACCCGCGCAGGATGAACAGGAAAGCCAGTGTCACGATGAAGCTGGGCAGCCCGGTGCGGATCACGATGTAGCCGTTCAGCGCGCCGATGGCGATGCACAGGGCAAAGGTCGTCAGGATCGCCAGCCAGACCGGCCAGCCCAGTGTTACCGACAGGATGGCGATGGACATGCCGGCAAAACCGATCATCGAGCCTACCGACAGGTCGAACTCGCCCGCGATCATCAGAAGGCAGGCGCCAACCGCGATTATCATGAACTGGGCTGACACTATCGACCAGTTGAGAACGCCTTGGCTGTTGAACATGCCGCTGTCGAAGGCGAAAATGAAGAAGAAGGAAAACACCGCGACCGTGCCGACGATCCCGCCCAGTTCCGGCCGGATCAGGGCCTTGCGCAGGCCCGATATCTTTTTCACGCGCTCGTCTGTCAAGGGAGCCGGCTGTACGGCATTGTTCATTGTGCCACCTGTTCGCTGCGGATTATGGAAGGAGGCCCCCTGAAACCAGGCGCCCGAAAGGTTCCGGGCGCCTGCGGGGATGCGTCTCAGCGATATTCGCCGGCCAGAGCCTCGACCTTTGTCAAGCCGTCAGCGGTCACGAAGCCGGGGCCAGAGTTGATGTTGTTGCCCGGCAGCACGCCGTAGCGATCATAGTTGGTCAGAACCACAACCGGCAGATAGGCTTGCAGGAAGGGCTGCTGGTCGATGCCCCACTTGATGACACCCGACTTGATAGCCTTCACGATATCGCCACCCAGATCAAAGGTGCCGAAGTAAATGTCGCCTGCCATGCCGTTTTCTTGCAGCGCGAGGATCGTCGGGTCAGCCGAGGTCGGCCCCAGCGTCAGCACCGCATCGGTATCGGGGTTGGCCGACAGATAGGCCAGAACGCGGTTCTTGACCTCGGCCGGGTCCTGGCCTGCGTCGATCATCTGGTTGCCCAGCGGGATGCCCAGACCATCGGCAAAGCCCTGGCAGCGTTCCTGCGATGCGGGTTGCACTATGTAGTGGTTGACGCACAGGAACGAACCGACCCCGTCTGCCTTGGCGCGCAGTCCGGCGGCAAGACCCGCATCATATTCGGGCTGGCCGACATACATCAAGGCACCGACCTCGCGCGCCTGTTCGGGGGTGCCCGAGTTCATGATGATGACATCGATACCGCTGTCCACCGCCGCCCTGATCGACCCTTTCAGCACATCGTAATCGGCCAGCGTGGTGATGATGCCGTCGGGCTCTGATGCTGCCACCTGGTCGATGATGCGCGCCATGTCGGCAAGATCGCCGGTCGGCGGATTGCGGTATTCTACCGTTACGCCCATCTGCTCGCCGGCCAGCGCCAGACCGTTCTTGATGGTGTTCCACCAGCTATCGCTGTCGGGGGCGTGGCTGACCAGCACATAGCGTTCGCCGTCGGCCTGCGCGACGGTCGCGCCGAGCAGCGCGGCAGCCGACACGGCCGAGACCGCCATAGCCTTGATGTATCGTTTCATGAAGCCCTCCCTGGCTTGTTTTCGGCGTGCCCGGGCAATCACCCGGCGCCTGAGCGGCAGCCTAGCAGCGAATCACTCGTATTGCAACCGGTTGCAATTATCGGGAATCAGGTTAGGCTGTTGCTGGTTTGGCAGAGAGTGTATTGACGCTGCCAATGTGTCAGACTGCGAGTGTGCGATGGTGGTGACCCTGAAGGAAGTGGCAGTGCGTGCCGGTGTTTCGCGCTCGGCGGTCTCGCGCACTTTTACCGAAGGGGCTTCGGTCTCGGCAAAGACGCGCGCAAAGGTCGAAAAGGCCGCAATTGAACTGGGCTATGCGCCGAACGCGCTGGCGTCCAGCCTGACCACCGGGCGCACCAAGCTGATCGGCCTGATTGCAAACAACTTCCACAACCCGCTGATCCTCGAGGTTTTCGACCTTTTCACCCGCGGCCTGCAAGACCGGGGCTTGCGGCCGCTGCTGGTCAACCTCAGCAGTGCAACCGATCCCGCAGCCTCGCTGCGGATGTTGCGGCAGTATTCGGTCGATGGGGTGATCGTGGCGTCATCGACGCTGCCCTCCAGTTTTGCCGAATCGTTCAAGAACGCGGGGCTGCCGGTGGTCCATGCCTTCGGGCGCTACACACGCTCGCCCGATGTGCATGTGGTGGGGATCGACAACATCGCCTGCGGGCGCATGGCGGCCGAGGCGCTGATCGCGCGCGGCTACAGCCGGGTGGCTTTTCTGGGTGGACCAGAGGCAGCCACCTCGACCCAGGACCGCGCGGCCGGTTTTCTGGGTGCCTTCGAAGGTCATTCTGAAATAGCGGTCAGCGCCAGTTATGCAAGCGACTATAACTACGATTCCGGACGGGCCGAGATGCAGCGATTGCTGGCCTGCGGGCCGGCCGACGCGTATTTCTGCGGCGATGACCTGCTGGCAATCGGTGCGCTTGGCGCGATTCAGGATGCCGGGCTTTCGGTCCCAGGCGACATCGGCCTGATCGGACTGAACGACATGGAAATGGCGCGTTGGCAGAATATCGCGCTGACCACGATCCGCCAACCGCTGGCTGAGATCATCGAGGCGGCGATCGAACTGGTGGTGGCGACGATTCTCCGGCCCGACCGCCACCCCGAGATCCGGCTGTTCCCCTGCCGGGTGATCGAGCGCCGCACGCTGCGCGCGGCGGCGCCCGGGGTGCTTTAGCGAAACATCGGCGGGCGGGCATCGACCCAGGTGCCGCCAGCCTTGCCGCTGTCAGCCACGGCAAAAACCGCCGCCATCGAGCGCAGCCCGTCTTCCGCCCGCGGGTAGAGATTGGCCGCAGGATCGGGCGCGCGGCCTTGCTTTTGCGCCGCAATGGCCTCGGACAGATCCTTGTAAATGTTGGCGAAAGCCAGCGGCATGCCTTCCGCATGGCCGATGGTGACGCGGCTGGCGCGGTCGGCCTCGGGCGACAGGCCCGCCTCGCCGCGTTCGATCACCTGCAGGCGCTGGCCCAGCGGCATCCAGTAAAGCTGGTTCGGTTGCTCTTGCGCCCAGCGCAAACCGCCCTTTTCGCCAAAGACCTGCAAGCTAAGCCCATGCTGCCGCCCGATCGCGATGGACGAGGTCCAGAGCCGCCCGACGGTGCCGCCGTCAAAGCGCAGGTTCACCTGCGCGTCGTCTTCCAGCACCCGCGAGGGCAGGCACGAGACGGTATCGGCCGCCAGCCGCGTCACCTGCTGGCCGATCACAAAGCTGGCCATGTGCAGCGCGTGAATGCCGCAATCGGCAAACTGGGCCGAAATGCCCGCCTGCGCCGGATCATAGCGCCAGCGCACGCGCGGGTTGTCGGCGTCGGCGACATCGGCATGATGGCCGTGGGCAAACTCGGCCACCACCATCCGGATCGCCCCCAGATCGCCGCGCGCCACCATCGCCCGCATGTGGCGCACCAGCGCATAGCCGCTGTAGCCATAGTTCACAGCGCAGATGCGCCCCGTCTGGCGCGCCAGTGCAACGATTTCCTCGCCTTCTTCGACGGTCATCGTCATCGGCTTTTCACAGAGCACATTGAAGCCGGCAGAAAGGAAAGCGCGGGTGATCTCGAAATGGGTGGCGTTGGGGGTCGCGACGGTCACAAGGTCCGGCCGGTCAAGGCGGTTGCGCTCGCCCTTTAGCATTTCGCGCCAGTCGCCATAGGCGCGGTCGGGTGCGAGGCCCAACTTTTGCCCATAGGCGCGCCCCGCCTCGGGCCGGTGGTCCAGCGCCCCGGCAACGAAATCGTAAAGCCCGTCCAGCCTTGCACCCAGTCGGTGCGCCGGGCCGATCTGACTGCCTTCGCCGCCACCGATCAAGCCCCATTTCAGTCTTGTCATGTCCGCAACTCCTGGTTGAAGCCGATCGAGGCGAGATAGGCGCGGTTGGCGCGCGCGTCGTCAATGGGGCTGACATCCAGCGTCGGGTCGCAATCCTGCTCGACCGTGCACCAGCCCTGATAGCCTGCGTCGATCAGGATTTGCCGCACCACCGGAAAATCGACATCGCCGCGCCCGAGGTTGCAAAAGATGCCGTGCCCGCAAGCCTCGTAGAAGCCGGTGCCACTGGCGATCACCCCGGCTTTCACCTTCGGATCTATGTCCTTGAAGTGCATGTAGGAAATGCGCCCGATATGGCGGCGCATGAAGGCCACCGGATCAAACCCGGCAAAGGAATGATGGCCGGTGTCGAAGCAGATCTTAAGGATGTCTTCGGGCACCTCGGCCAGCAGGCGTTCCAGTTCCGGCTCGAAATCCATGAAGCCGGCGGCATGGGCATGGATGCCGACGGTCAGGCCGAACTCGTCGGTTCCCAGCCGCGCGACAGTGGCGATGCGGTCGCGAAAGGCGGCCCATTCGGCCGCGTCCATCTGCTCGGCGACCTCGGAGCGGCCCGCGGTGGGGGCGCGGCGCGGCGAAATCGAGTCGATCAGCACCAGATGGCGCGCTCCATGTGCGACCAAAGCCTTGCAGGTGCGCCGCGCGGCGTCGAGAACCTCATCCCATTTCGTCGGGTCATGGAACGGGCGGAAGACGACGCCGCCGATCAGCGTCAGGCCGTTTTCGCCCAGCGCCTCGGCCAGGATCGCAGGATCTTCTGGCATGAAGCCGACAGGGCCTAGTTCGATGCCGCCATAACCGGCCTCGGCGCAGTCCTTCAGCACCTGCCGCCACGGCGGATTGCGCGGGTCATCCGCGAATTCGACGCCCCACGAACAAGGCGCGTTACCGATACGGATCGTCATTCTATGGCTTCCTTCACTCGTTTGGAACGGTGTGCCAACGGCCGTCCGTTGCTGCATTGAAGGCCGTGTCGATCACCTTGGCCACGGCAAGCCCGTCGCGGAACCTGGGCCAGACCGGATGGCCGGTGGCAATGGCGTCGAGAAAATCCCGCGCTTCGATGATGATCTGGTCCTGATATCCGGTGCCGTGCCCCGGCCCCTGGCAGAAGGCGGCGTAGTCGGGGTGCTCGGGCCCGGTCAGGATGCGGGTAAAGCCGCGCTGCGCCTGCGGCCCGTCAGCGCGGTAAAGCCAGACCGCGTTTTGATCCTCCTGATCGAACCGAATCGCGCCCTTTGTGCCATGTATTTCGTAGGCATAACCCATCTTGCAACCGGTGGCGACGCGGCTGAAATAGAGATGCCCCATGACGCCGGAGGCAAAACGGACCATCATCTGGGCATGGTCATCATTGTCCACCGCCACCGGGCCCGTCGGGCCGGGACGGGTCGCGTGAACCGTCTCGATCCGCGCCGACAGTTCGGCAATATCGCCCATCAGCGCGAGTGCGCCGTTAATCATGTGCGGGCCCAGATCACCCATCGTGCCGTTGGCGCGCCCCGTCGTCCGCCAGGTGGCGGGCAACGTAGGGTCGGCAAGAAAATCCTCGGTATGTTCGGCGCGGAACCAGGTCACATGGCCGATCACGCCTTCGGCCAGCAATTGCCGCGCAAAGCGGGTTGCAGGGGTGCGCACGTAGTTGAAGCCGATCATGTTGGCTAGGCCCGACGCTTCGGCCGCCGCGGTCATCGCAAGGGCATCGTCGAGCGAGGCACCCAGCGGCTTTTCGCAGAACACTGGCTTTCCGGCGGCAAAGGCGGCCTCGGCGATGGCGCGGTGCGTCGTCTGGGGCGAGGCGATGATGACTGCCTCAACCTCTTGATCGGCAACGAGATCGCGCCAGTCCCCCGTCGCGCGGGCGAAGCCATAAGCCTTGCGATAGTGTTCGGCCGATGCCAAGCTCGAGGCAGCGATCACCGCAAGCCGGGGCCGCAGGGCGGTGTCGAAAACGGCACCGACCGCAGACATGGCGACCGCATGTGCCTTGCCCATGTAGCCGCCGCCGACAAGTCCGATTCCAATCTCACGCATGAAAGCCTCTTAAGATCACGGTATATCTTGCAACCGGTTGCAAAACATGTATCGTAAGACAACGCGGCGCGCAAGACCCGTTTCGGGGCGGAGGCGCGCCATCCATGAGGTGGGGAAGAAACATGCCGGGTTCAGGCAACAGCGTCAGGCTGACCGTGGCGCAGGCCATCGTGCAGTATCTGATGAACCAGTTCATCGTGATCGACGGAGTGGAAACCCGCATTTGTGGTGGCGGTTTCGGTATCTTCGGTCATGGCAACGTCCCCTGCCTTGGCGAGGCCCTGTATCCAGTGCGGGGCGAGCTGCCGCTCTATCGCGGCCAGAACGAACAGAGCATGGGCTTTGCGGCGGCGGCCTATGCAAAATACCACCTGCGCCGCCGCTTCATGTTCTGCACCGCCAGCGCGGGGCCGGGCACCGCGAACCTGTTGACCGCAGCGGCGCTGGCCCATGCCGACCGCCTGCCGATGCTGCTCCTGTGCGGCGATACGTTCGTCACGCGCCTGCCCGACCCGGTGCTGCAACAGCTTGAGCATTTCGGCAACCCCGCGCTCGGGTTGAACGACGCCTTCCGCGCGGTGACGCGCCATTGGGACCGCATCACCCACCCCGCCCAGATCCTTCAATCTATGCCAGCGGCGCTGGCTACGATGCTTGATCCGGCTGATTGCGGCCCGGCCTTTCTTGGCCTGCCGCAGGACGTGCAAGGCTGGACCTGGGATTACCCGCAGGCATTCTTTGCCCGCCGTGTTCATCGCATCCGGCGACAGGCACCCGATCAGGCGGAAATTGCCGAGGCGGCGGCGCTGCTGCGCCGGGCCGAGCGCCCGGTCATCGTGGCCGGTGGCGGTGTGCAGTATTCCGGTGCGGTGACCGAGTTGACCGCCTTTGCCGAGACGCACGGGATCCCGGTGGTCGAAACCATCGCCGGCCGCGCCAACCTGCTGGCGACGCATCCCTTGAACATCGGCCCCGTAGGGGTGACCGGATCGGACAGTGCCAATGCGATTGCGGGTGCGGCGGACGTGGTGCTGGCGGTGGGTACACGGTTGCAGGATTTCACCACCGGGTCATGGACGGTGTTTGCACCGGATGCGCGGCTGATCGGGCTGAACGTCGGGCGGCAAGATGCGGCCAAGCACCTGTCGCTGCCGGTGGTGGGCGATGCGAAACTTGGCATTGTGGCAATTGGGGCGGCACTTGCGGGCCATCGCGCACCCCTCGCATGGGCTGCGCAGGCTCAGGCTGAGCGTCGCACCTGGGATGACTACGTCGATCTGAACGTCGCGCCGGACAACCGGCCCGCGTCTTATGCGCAGGCCATCGGCGTGGTGAACGCACTCTGCCATCCGCGCGACCGGATCGTGGCGGCGGCGGGCGGCCTGCCCGCCGAGGTGACCGCGAACTGGCGCACGCTCGGGATCGGCACGGTCGATGTCGAGTTCGGATTTTCCTGCATGGGTTACGAGATCGCGGGCGGCTGGGGCGCGCGCATTGCGCAATCGCAGGTGGAGCCCGACCGCGACACCATCGTGCTGGTTGGCGACGGCAGCTATCTTCTGATGAACTCTGACATCTATTCCTCGGTGCTGACGGGCAAGAAGCTGATCGTGCTGGTGCTCGACAACGGCGGTTTTGCGGTCATCAACAAGTTGCAGAACAACTTGGGGCTGGAAAGCTTCAACTGCCTGATCGCCGATTGCCCGACCGTGCCCGCGCCCTTCGCCGTCGATTTCGAGGCGCATGCCCGGGCGATGGGCGCGCTGTCCGAGACCGTCGCCACCCCGGCTGATCTGGGCGCGGCCTTTCTGCGCGCCAAGGCGGCGGATCGCACCTCGGTGATCGCGATGAAGGTCGATGCCTATGAGGGCTGGACGACCCAGGGCCACGCCTGGTGGGAGGTCGGCACGCCGCAGACATCTGACACCTCGTCGGTGCGCAACGCCCATGCCGAAGTCGAGGCGGGCCGCACGCGCCAGCGGCAGGGCACATGATGGCGAACCTCTCGCGCCTGAGCGGGCGAAACCTTCTGGTGATCGGTCGTGCCGGGATGGACCTTTATCCCGATCCGCCTGGCACCCGGACCGAGGACGCCGCGCGGTTCGTGTCCCATCTTGGCGGATCGTCGGCCAACATCGCCGTCGCCTTGGCCAAGCTGGGGTGCCGGGCGTCGCTGGTTACCTGCGTCTCGGACGACGCAATCGGCCGCTTTTGCCTGAACGAGCTGGATCGCTACGGCGTGGATCGTCGCCACATTCGCTCGGTGGGCGGCGAGGCACGCAATTCGCTGGCGGTGGTCGAAACCCGTGTCATTGACCACCAGTCGGTGATCTACCGCAATGGTGCTGCGGATTTCGCGATGACCGTGGCAGATGTCGAGGCGCTGGATTATGCAGCCTATTCCGCGCTCATCACCACCGGCACGGTGCTGGCCGCAGAACCTTCGCGCAGCGCCGCGTTCCGGGCGTTCGATCTGGCCCGCGCCGCCGGTCTGCCGCTGATCTTCGACATCGACTACCGCCCCTACACCTGGCCCTCGGCCACGGTTGCCGCCGAGGCCTTTTCCCGCGCTGCGGCGCTGTGCGACGTGATCGTTGGCAATGATCTGGAGTTCGGGTTCATGGCCGGCGACCCGGTGCGCGGGCTTGGCAAGGCGCGGGCACTGGTGGCGGGCGGCGCGCAGATCGCCGTTTACAAGATGGGCGAACAGGGGGCCGTGACGATCACCGCCGAATGCGAGTTTACCACCGGCATCTATCGCAACAAGGCGTTGAAACCCACCGGCGCGGGCGACAGCTTTCTGGGAGCCTTGGTTGCGGCCCTCGCCGCCGGGCTGCCGCTGCGCGCGGCCGTGCTGCGGGGCTCGGCTGCGGCGGCGATGGTGGTGGCGCGGGTCGGCTGCGCTCCGGCGATGCCGACCATGGCAGAACTCGACACCTTCCTTGCCGATCACAGCGGCCCGACCGCAGCCTGAAAGGACATACCATGCATATTGCCCCCTTCGACAACCAGAACCGCCCCATCGTTGACACCGGCGACGCCCATGTGCCGCTGGTCTATTTCAACATCGTGAAACTGAAGGCGGGCGACACCTTCGATACCCGTGTGCCCGGTTACGAAACTTGCGTCGTGCCCGCGACCGGCACGGTAACGGTCGAAACCATGGGCGAGACCTTCGCGCGCATCGGCAATCGCGGCGTGGACGTGTGGGACGGCGAGCCCGAGGGCGTCTATGTTCCCACCGGCGCCCCCGCACTCATCACCGCCCTGACCGATACCGAGACCTTCATTGCCGGCGCACGCTTCGCCGAAACGCGGCGTCCCTTTGCGGTGCGGGCGGGCGATCTCGACCGCGTGCAATACGGCTCGGACGACACCAAGACGCATCGCAAGATCAAGCACATACTGGGTGCGGCGCATCGCGACCGGGTGGGGCGGCTGCTGGTCAGCGAACTTTACACCGTGGGCGCGGGCGGCTGGTCGGGTTTTCCCAGCCACAAGCATGACACCGACCGCAGGGTGGGTGGGCAGATGGAAGAGACCCGCCATGACGAATGCTACAACTTCCGCTTCCGGCCGAACTACGGCTCGGGGATGCAGATGCTGCAAAGGATCGATAACGAACCGGGCGATGCCTATCACATCGTCAATGGCTCGACCATGCTGATCGACAAGGGCTATCATCCCTGCTGCGTACTGCCCGGCTATGAGATGTATTATTTCACCATCCTCGGTGGCCTCAGCCAGCGCAGCCTGAAGCAATATTTTCAGCCCACCCATGCCGCGCAACTTCACACCATTCCGGGCATCATGGACATGGTGGAGAAGTTCAAATGACTCTGGTCACCCTCGCGCAAGTGCTGCAACCCGCGCTGCGTGGTGGCTATGCCGTGCCGGGCCTCGTATGCCTCGGCTGGGAAGACATGCGCGCCTATGCCATGGCGGCCGAGGCCGAACGCGCGCCGGTGATCCTTCAGGCCGGTCCGTCGTGCCGGGACCACACCCCGCTGGCCGTTCTGGGCAAGATGTTTCGCCACTTGGCCGAAAGCGTCGATGTGCCGGTGGTGGTGCATCTCGACCATGGCTACACGCTGGATGATTGCCGCGCCGCACTTGACGCCGGGTTCACCTCGCTGATGTTTGACGGCTCGCGCAAGCCATTGGCGCAGAACATTGCCGAGACCGCCGCCGTCGCCGAGATGGCCCATGCCGCCGGCGTTTCCTGCGAGGGCGAGATCGGCTTTGTCGGCTATTCGGGCGGCGATGGCTCGGCCGGCACCGACCCGCAAGAGGCGGCGATCTTCGCCCGCGAAACCGGCATCGACGCGATGGCGATCTCGGTCGGCAATGTGCATCTGCAACAGGATCACGAGGGCGAGCTCGACGAGGCGCGTATCCGGGCGATCGAGGCGATCACGACGGTGCCGCTGGTCATCCATGGCGGCTCGGGCGTGCCCCTGAGGCAGCGCGTTGGCCTCGCGGCAGGTTCGAGCATTTGCAAGTTCAACATCGGCACCGAATTGCGCATGGTTTTTGGTGAAGCCCTGCGGACCGCTGTCAATGCCGACCCGCAGCGTTTCGATCGGGTGGCGATCCTGAGGGAAACGTATCACCCTGTCTTTGACGCCGCCCGCAAGGTGATCCGGGGCGTCGGTGCCTCGGGGAGGGCGTGAAACATGCTGAAAATTGGGCTTCTGGGTTGCGGCCGGATCGGGCAGGTTCACACCCGCAGCTTCAGGGCGCTGGGCACGGCGATCTTCTGCGAAAAGCCGGTGGACATGTTGGTTGCAAACATCCGCGCCCCCAGCAAGTGAGAACGGCGGTGCAAAAGTCTGCCACGGTAGCGGCGGGATAGGCCTGCTGCGGGCGGTGTAAAAACCGGCCACTTTGCTCTTCGTGCGGCAGCGTGGAGAGCGGGGAGATTTATACCGTG
>Ga0100377_1003048_pt1 | contig 13699 bp, 5 predicted proteins | sample CryGeymeta201501_FD_83664 | JGI IMG/M metagenome (GOLD analysis project Ga0100377, IMG submission 83664) | Groundwater microbial communities from Crystal Geyser aquifers in Utah, USA - Crystal Geyser metaG 2015-01 | ecosystem: Environmental > Aquatic > Deep subsurface > Groundwater | place: USA... | reverse complement strand
TTTTGTATCATCTCAATAATTTGCGGGAAGCATGAAAGCAGACCGGAGGGCGCAAAGCGCCCGACCGCGGGGGATGAGCCTCGCGAATTCACTTCGCGAGGCGAAGGGGGGCGCGTGCCCCCCGTTATTGAGAAGTTACGTTTTTTTCGACCTGAATGATCTCGCCACCGAAGACTGCAAGGGCGTCTGCGACCGGAGTCTTGTCTATTATGGCTTGGCGGACGGCGCGATCGATTTTGGCGATCTCTTCGCTATGTTTAATGGGTATTTTGGCCGGGACCATTTCAGGATCCGGATTTAGAGCCTTATTATCAGACGGGCCCAGGATCCGGATTGTCTGAATGGCTCCAAACTCGAGCTCGACATTGGCCTTGATGGCCTCAATGGCTTTCTGCTCACGGCATTTGGCAGCCGCGAAATCACTTTCAATGGTGATCACCATGGCTCCGCCTTCGAGCGAATCGAGGGATGCATTCTGGAAAAGTGCGCCGAGAACGCGTGCCGCTTTCGCCAACCTTGATTTTACAGCTTTGAACCGTTCAGAAATTGAGGTCTCACCAAGCGGCTCCGCAGGTTTTTCGCTTCCGTAGGTCGCTGGGCGAGGTTCCGCAACCACGGATGGCGCTTTTGTAGGCAACGCCGATAAAGTTGACATTTTCGGCCGGGGTACAACCGTAACGACGCGAGGCTGCATGAACGGGGTTTTCAACCTTCCCTCTATCTGATCGAGGCGCCGTTCCAGTCCCTCGTTTCCGACGGAGATTTCCCGCAGAGTGATTCGTACCAGATCCACCTCAAAAAGGATGCGCGGCGCAACGGAATATCTCAGCCCGGTCATAGTACGCTCGAACTTTGAAACCATTCCGACCAGGAATTCAATCGGAATCTGGGCTGTCTGTTCCTGCATCTCACGCGTCTGTTCAGGAGCCAGCTCCAGAAAACCTGACGCGGAGGGATTCAGTTTCAGTAGGAGGCTCTTACGCAGGAATTCCAGAAGGTCACGCCCTACGGGGCCGACGTCGTAACCTCCAATGAACAGCTCGTTCAGCTTTTGCAACAACCCTTTTGCATCGCGAGAAAACAGGCTTCCGGCCAAATCACGCAGAACCGGATAACCAAGACGCCGCGTGATCGAAAGAACGTCATCGACGCTCACGACCCCCTCTGCCTGATAAGATGAAACCTGATCGAGAAGGCCGAGGGCATCGCGGAAGCTGCCTTGGGCGCACTCACAGATCAAATGAATCGCTTCGGGTCTCACCTGCGGGAATTGATCCGGCCGTTCCGCACGTTCTCGGACCACGACTTCCAACAGACGGTTGATCATGACTTTCTGCGGAATTGCGTGGAAATCGAAACATTGACATCTTGAAACGATCGTCGCGGGAACCTTCTGCTGCTCGGTCGTCGCCAAAACGAAAAAAACTCTTGGCGGGGGGTCTTCGAGGGTTTTTAGAAAAGCGTTGAATGCCGGTCCGGAAAGCATGTGAACTTCATCAATGATATAGACCTTGTATAGGCCCTCGACCGGCATGAACTTCACCTTTTCACGCATCTGCCGTATGTCATCAACGCCGTTGTTGCTGGCCGCATCTATCTCTACGATATCCATGAAGTTCAGATCCTCGATGCGTTTGCATATATCGCATGTTCGGCAAGCATCGACCATTCCCTTCGCGGGACTTGTCTGCGTGCGACAATTGAGAACCTTTGCCAGAAGCCGGGCCGCCGAAGTTTTTCCGGTTCCGCGAGGCCCTGAAAACAGATAAGCATGGGCGATTCGGCCGTTGAAAACGGCCGTCTGAAGCGTGCGTGTGATATGATCCTGCCCCAAAAGCTCTGAAAATGACTGTGGACGATACTTTCGATAGAGGTTCTGCTTCGCTACATCTTTCATGGCTTTAATCTCCAAGGGGGAATTCGGCGGTCCAAAGACTTGTCAGTGCATGACCTTATAATCACTCTTTTTGGTCTTGCCGGTATCATCCTCGAACAGGGCTTCGAGGAATTTCTCGGGATCGAAGGTCATTAAATCGTCCATTTTCTCGCCGACTCCGATTAACTTCACTGGGGCAGAGATCTGCTCTTCGACGGCAAAAAGGATTCCACCCTTTGCGGTTCCATCGAGTTTGGTCATGACGATTCCGGAAATGGGAAGAGCCTCATTGAAAAGCTTGGCTTGCTGAACGGCGTTTTGCCCGGTGGTGGCATCTAAAACCAGAAGGATCTCTTGGAGACCGCCATCGCTCTCTTTCTCGGCGATTTTTCTGATCTTCTTCAACTCATCCATCAGGTTGACCTTGACGTGCATCCGGCCTGCGGTGTCGATGACCAAAAGATCAGCCTGACGCTTTTTCGCGGCGTGGATCGCATCGAATACAAGAGCTCCGGGGTCCCCCCCCTCTTGTCCCTTGATGACCTTGGCGCCGACGCGTTTTCCCCAGATTTCAAGCTGATCGATGGCGGCGGCCCTGAAAGTATCGCCCGCAGCAAGCACGACCTTTTTCCCGTCCTTGATGAAGCGACGGGCGAGTTTGGCGATCGTCGTGGTCTTACCGACGCCGTTGACGCCGATTACCAGGAATACCGTCAGACCCTTCGGATTGAATTTGAGATCCGGGGGGAAGCGTGTCAGTCGCAGTTGCAATTGCTCACGAAGCAGTTTGTAGATTCTCTCCGGATCTTTGTTTTCATCCTCTTCGACTTTTTTCTGAAGCAGGTTTAGCAGTTCTTGAGTTGTCTTGACACCAAGATCGGCCTCAAAAAGCGTTGTCTCCAGCTCGTCAAGGATGTCCCCGTCGATGGTTGTCTTTCCGAAAACCAGCTTTCTTACCCTCCCGATGAAGCCGTCACGGGTCTTCTTGAGACCTATCTTCAGGCGATCTAACCAGGAAAGAACCGGTTCTTCCGCTACCGCTTCTTTCGCTACCGGTTCTTTCGCTACCGGTTCGGGAGCAATTTGAGTTGTCGTGGTGACAGGCTCGCCGATCTTAAGCCCCTCGCCGGCAGGTGTGGGAATAAGAAGTTCACCAGCGCCGGCCGGGGGGTGGACGGCTGGGGAAAGAACCGGAATCGCCTGTTCGGGCGGGTTTCCCGGTTCCGGCTCTCCTTGGAGTTTCGCCGGGGGAGGCGCTGCGATGGCTTCATCATCCCGGTATGGGACGAGCCAGGCGAAAAGAAGCAAAGTTATCCCGGATACTCCGGTGATCGAGGCTACGATGGCCTGATCGATGCCTGCCTGATAGTAGATTAACACGCCCTCGAGAAGCAGGCACAGACCGATCAGAAGAACAACGACCCTTGGCTCATCCCATTGGTCGGTTCGGTCCGCGCCATTCGAAATTTGGGTGACAGGGCTTTTCTCGTCCTCGGTCACTGAGCGTTCTCCTTGACCACCGGCGGGTCATTCTCTTCGGAAGCCGGGGAAATATCGGTCAGTCGTTTCCGCGCTGCAAGCGAGATCGGTTTCCGAATGGAAGTGAACTCTTTGATTTTCTCTTGGTCTTCGAGGCGGATCGATATCTGACGTGAAATGCCTTCCTTTTCGATGGTTATTCCGTAGATAACATCGACTGTTTGCATCGTCTCTTTGTTGTGCGTGATGACCAGGAACTGGGTCTTGTCGGCAAAGCTTCTGAGCAGGCGGGTGAATCGCTTGACATTGGCCTCGTCGAGAGCGGCTTCAACCTCGTCAAGGAGGCAGAAAGCCGGGGGTTTGACCTGGAGGATTGAGAACAGCAGAGCGATAGCAACCAGGGCTTTTTCGCCCCCCGAGAACAGTTCAAGTGTGGATAACCTTTTTCCTGGGAGGCGGCAGACGATCTCGACGTTGCTGTTCAGGATGTCATCTGGGGTGGCAAGCTTCAGATGCCCTTCTCCAGTTGGGAAGAGCACCTGAAAGATATCCTGGAAGGCCATGTCGATTTGCTTGAGGGTTTCCATGAAACGTTCACCGGAGATTTTCTCGATCTCGGCGATCACCTGTTCGAGTGAGGCGGCAGCTTCGGTCATGTCCTTGATCTGGCCAACCAGGAAGTCATAGCGCTCCTTGGCCTTTTCAAAATCCTCGATCGCCAGGAGGTTTACAGGTTCGAGGGCTTCCTGTTCGGCTTTTCGGGTCTGGATGCGAAGATTGAGTTCGTCACGGCTTTCGTATTTTCGCAGGGATGTCCGGGCTTCGGTGATATCGAAATGGAACTCGCCCGCCAGAACCCCTTCTTTGTTTTGAATGTGGGTGTTGATCTCGGCCAGTTTTATGTCGAGCTCGGAAAGCTTGTTACGTGTCGATTCGAGCATCTTGGCGCGGCTCTGGTACGTATGATCGAACGTATCCAGTTCTTTGGAGCAGGCATGATACTCGTTCTGAAGCGATTCCATAGTTTTCTCGAGACCCATTTTTTCTACTTCCAGGAGGTTGAATGCCTCCTGATGCTCGACAATCAGGCGACCGGCTTCCTCGATTGCAGCCTGTAGGCGGGAGACCTCGATGGCTGCTCTTTCTTTGCGATCCTGGGCTTCACGGCGTCGCTTCGTCGCGGAATCGATTTCTTTTTTAATGGCTTTTCTGCGCTCGCTCACCTGGGCAAGAGCGAGTCTTTCGTCGTTTTGCAGTCCACGAAGCGATGCCATGCTGGCCTGGATGGCTTCTTCCTTGCCGCCGAGGGCTTGCAGACGGGATGTGAGGCCCTGATTTTGCTCCTCGAGGTTTTTGAGTTCGGTCTGGGAGTCAGTCTGCACCTGCTGTAGTCTCGCCATCTCGGCTTCGAGGTCGCAGCGGTCGGCCGCGAGATTGGAGAATTCATTTTCACGAGCGGTGAGGTCGGAAGAATGTTTTTCGAGATTCTTTCTGAAAAACTCGGCCGACTGCTTGCGCCGAAAAAGGTTTTCTTCGCGCTTTCTTATCGAATCGAGAAGGTTGGCGCGTTCGGGGGCGAGCTTGTTCAGTTTGTTGGCGAGTTGCTTTTCTGCTTTCAAGAGGAGCTGGAGCTTTTCGTCGAGCTCTTCGAGTTCGCGCTTTCGCGCCAGAAGGCCGCCCATTCTCTGTCCTTCGGCCCCGCCTGTCATCGCCCCGGAGGAGCGGACCACGTCGCCGTCAAGGGTTACAATTCGGTTGAAATTGCGTGTCGTGCGAGCAAAAGCCACCGCGGAATCGAGGTTGTCGAAGATGAGAACTCGGCCGAGGAGGTGATTCATCACGGTGTAGAATTTGGCGTCGTATTCGACCAGGTCGAGGGCCACACCGAGACATCCCTTCGTTTTGGGGCTATCGGTGCGTGGCGGTGGATTGATCATGTCGAGAGGCAGGAATGTGACCCGACCGGCTTTCTTTTGTTTGAGCAGGTCTATGGCTTTCTGGGCGGTTGCGGCATCGCGGGTGATGACATCCTGGATGCTACCGCCAAGGGCTGTTTCAAAGGCAATCTCGTAACCTCGGGGAACCTTTATCAGATCGCCAACCATCCCGAAGACACCGGGGAGTTCGGTATTCTGCATCGAGAGGACTTCGCGCACGCCGCGGCCGATGCCGCTTTCAGCGCGGTTTTTCAGCTCCTCGAGAATATTTCTGCGGGCATGTGAGATTTTGATCTGGTCGCCGGTAGCTGTTTGTTCCTCTTCAGCGCGATGGAGATCGCGCTCGATAGTGCGCAATCGCCCCTGGTCTTCGAGAAGGGTTTTCTCGCTGTCGGCGTTCTCGGTATCGAGATTCTGAATGTCTTTTACCAGACGGTCTTTTTCACGGGAAAGTGTTTCGATCCCGCTTTTCATCTGGTTGACGTCGGCTGAGCCCTTTTCGAGCTGCCGCTGTACCATCTGTATCTGTTGAGAAGATGTGAGGATGCGGTTTTTCTTGTCAGCCATCTGAACCGCGACCTGGAAGGAGGATTCACGATCCTGGGAGACTTCTTTCAGATGCTGGTCGAGTTGGCTCTGGACATTGGTGATGTTTGAATCTATATCTGCCATGCGCCCGTTGATCTCGACCTCGCGTGTCTCTTCTTTTCGGAACCGTGTTTCTGCATCGCTGATTTCCTGACCGCCGTTGAGGAGCATTGAGTCAATCGAGGCGATTTCCTCATTGATTGCCTGACAGCGAGCCTGATGGCTTCGGGAATCTTCCTTGAGCGCGGCTCCTTTTCTGCGGCTTTCCTCCATGGTAAGGCCGATCTCGCGGTGTTTCTGCTGGTGGTCGCGGAGAACACGCTCCATCTCTTGCAGGCGGTCTCGGGATGCAGATTTTTTTTGGCCGATTTCTTCGAGGAATGCCTCGATCTCAGCGACCTTTAGAAGCAGGCCGCGCCGCATCGAGTCGACGTTCTCATGCTCGGAATAGAGGTTGGTGAGGTCGAAAAGGACAAGGTCGATCTCGAGAGTCCGAATCTCAGCGACGAGTGTCTGATATTTCCGGGTCTTTTCGGCATTTGCTGCAAGAGGCCCGAGCTGTGTCTCGATTTCACTAACGATGTCGTGCAAGCGGGTGATATTCGCCTTTGTGTGATCGAGTTTCTGGAGGGTGCTTGCCTTTCGATGCTTGAACTTGGTGATCCCGGCGGCTTCTTCTATCAGCGCCCGGCGGCTCTGGATACGCTGAAAGATGATATCATCGATATCTCCCTGGCCGATGACCGAGTAGCCTTCCTTGCCTATGCCTGTATCCATGAGCATCTCGCGGATATCGACAAGAAGGGATTTGGTGCTGTTGAAAAAATAATTGCTTTCCCCGGATTTAAAAAGCTGACGGCCGATGGCTACTTCTGAGAAATCCACGGGCATCGTCCGATCCTGGTTGTCGAGAACCAGCTTCACCTGCGAGAACGCGGCTGGGCGAAGTTGGGGGGTTCCGGCAAAGATCACCTCGGCCATTTTCGTTCCTCTCAAGGTCTTGGGGCTCTGCTCTCCGAGAACCCAGCGGATGGCGTCGCAAACATTGCTTTTTCCGGAACCGTTGGGACCTATGATGGCCGTGATGCCGGGCTGGAAATCGAATACAGTCTTTTTCCCGAATGACTTGAACCCCATGAGCTCGAGGGATTTCAGATACATGGTGTGTATACTCTTTCTTTGTGGGGCATTCCCATGCCTGAACAGCGCAGGCATAATAGTGGTACCACAATTCTGAACGGTTGACCAGACCAATAACGAAACTTCTCAAAAAAATGGGGCGCATACCAGATCGAGCGTATAGCCACCGGATGGAAGTCGCCTCCCCTAGAGGGGCTGAGCAATACTGGCGCCATTTTGGCATGCTCGTTCCTTACGAGAGGACAATCTAACTCAAAGTTAGCGCACATTCGAACGCGCCCCCCTTCTTTTGACAAAGTGTTTGGTCTCTTCCTTCAGTTGACAAATTCGGGAAAATTCTTAGAATTGTGGTATGGTTTTTTAAGGAGTCCCGGCAATGAAATTCAGTCGTTCAGCTCGCCTTCTTGCTTTGGCGTCGGTCATATTCGTTCTGCTGCTATTCCCGGCCGTCCGGGCGTCGGCCGCTTTTCCCACGCCTTCCCTAGGTGACGTCGACAAAATCATCCAGCAGATCGTAGAGGTTCAGCTCGAACGCATTACCTTGGTCTATCTCAGCGATCAACGCTCGAAGGATCTGCTTTCCACGCTTTTGAAGTCATTTCCCGAAAATCTCAAGAAAAATTTTCGGGCAAACATCACAGGCGCCTACCGAAAGGTTTTACTTGGGAATTTCGATGCAAAGCTTTTCGAACTCAACCTGGACGTGACCAAACTCGTTGGCCAGTCGCCTGAACTAACGGAACTTCTCCTCCAGACCGCTGAGGCAACTCCTTTTCCACTGGACTTGGCTTTTTCATCAGGCCTGAAAAAACTCGGGGAAATGGCCTCCTTCCAGATGGCCCAGCGAGCGAGTGATGCCGGAAATCCCGCGGCGGCGAATCTCTGCACGCGGATCCAGAATCGGCTGAAAACGCTGGAGAGCGAAGGCTCCAAGGATCAATATGAAGTCGTGAAAGCGATCTATGCGAGCAAGAAGCTTTCCGAGATTCCGATCTGGTGGTACGACGATGCCCAGTACGATGTCGGATACGTGACTCACGGTGAAAATCCGCCGGCGCCGACCCAGAAGGGGCGGAAAAATTGGACGGTGTTGATTTTCCTGAATGCGGACAATGACCTCGAGACCTCGGGAATGAAAGACCTGAACGAGATGGAGTGCATCGGATCTGATGAAAATATGAATATTGTAGTTCAGATCGATCGGCAGAAGGGTTCCCGGGGTGACACGGTCGAAGATGGAAATTGGATCGGTACCAGGCGCTACGAGGTGACTAAGGATCGCACGAAGAAGATCGCCAGCAAACTGGTCATGAACCTGGACGAGCGCGACATGGGAAACCGCAAAGAGCTTGCGGAGTTCCTTCAATGGGGCGTCGAAACCTACCCGGCCGACCATTTCGTTGCCGTCGTCTGGAACCATGGCGCCGGCTGGAAAGGGATTTCATTGGATGACCAGTCCGGGAAGATGTTGAACATTCCGGATGTCCTGTGGGCGTTTCAGCAGGCGGTTCCGTCGCTTCAGAAGGTCAATCCGAAACACCCGAGGTTCGATATCCTCGATTTCGACGCGTGCTTGATGGGAATGATCGAGATTGCCTACGAACTCAGAAACGTGACGGATTTTCTCCTCGCCTCCGAGCAAACCGAGCCTGGGCAGGGAATGCCCTACCAAGGCACCCTGCGCCCGATAAAGGAGGATCCCTCGGTTACGCCACGGCAACTCGCGAAGCTTATGACCTCGGCATACGTGAAATCATACGCAGCAGGCGGGTCGCAGACCACCCGCAGATTCGGCGGGGCCCCGGTCACCAAGTCGGCATACGATCTTTCCAGAATTTCACCGCTTGTTGAGCTGGTCAACAAGCTCGGAGCTTCGTTGTCGGCGAATCATTCCGCCTATACACGGCTTCTGGTCGACGAGTTCGGTCAGTTCGCGAAGGTGCGGCGCTATAGTGACGAAAGCTTCGTGGACCTGGTGGATTTTTCCATGAAACTAGCCCAGCTTGCCGATCTTCCGGAAGAAACCCGCGGAATCTGCAAGGAAATACTGACTCTTATCGGGTACCCAAAGCTCGATGACAGGCTTTCACAGCCGGTCGTAATCAAGCGCCGAACCCCTGGTGCGGTCGTCTGGGGCTACAACGGGTGGAAAACTCCGCCAAAAGAGATGCGGCCTTCCAGTACCGAAATCTATCATTCGCGCTTCGCCCGGACGCCGCTTGCCGGCCCTGACGATAAAGGCGATTATTCATGCGTTATCGGCCCATTTACCGTGGTTCTTGATCCGGTTGCGAAGAGACGCGAATACGTGAAAGAGATCAATTTCAAGATCCAATATCAGGACGGGAAAACCAGCCCCGACATGACCGAGCGGAGGGGGCGTGAATATACGCTTGTCACGCAGTTTCCGCCGACCTCCCCTCTGATCGCCGAGGGGCATACCCAAGGCATGGGCAACAGCTTCGGAATGTCGATCTATTACCCTTACTGCCTCGAGTTCCAGTCCTCATACAAGATGCTGCAATTTGCCAAGGAAACCAGTTGGGCAAGCTTCATTAGCCGGGTACCGCAGTATCAGGCAGGTTCCAAGCTGCTCGTAACCGGCGGACTTGTCGAGGACATTCCTTCTTTGCGTCCGCTTTTGAAGGTATTCAAGCAGCTTGGGGTCAGGCCGGACATTCTCTGGGATCCCAAGGTTTTCGGTTATCGTTTCCCCGAAATATTGGCCGGTTATAAAGATGGTCTGGTGATTACCGATAGTGTTTCCGTAAACTCATTCGGGCGGACTGCGCCTTCTTCCGACGATCTGATCGGCTATTTGGAGGCGGGCGGGCGGCTGTTCATCGCGGCGCAATCGATCGAACAGCAGAACAGTAATACCCGCCTGCTTGAGGAGTTCTTCAAATTCAAATATGTAGAGGACGACCGGGAATTGCCGCGGTTGACATTTGCCGACAAGGAAGGCAAGATCCGGGAGTTTGGCCTGAATGGCGAAGACTCGGTTCCCTCAGCTAACGACGTGACGATCATGGAATGTGCCGCCCCCGCTGAACCGTTCGTGAAAACCGCCGACGGTCGCGGGGCCGGAATCTCCGTGACTGGAGCCAACTATCGAGGCGTGTATCTTGGCTTCCGTTTCGAAGCCATCGACGGGGAAGAGAATCGATCCAAGCTTATTGAAAAAGTCTTTGATTTCCTTGTTCCCGGGCTCATCCCGCATGCTGCTTCGACTTCGACTTCGACTCCGACCCCGGAAAGCCGGTAGCCCTATGAGGGCCTTAGTGCGTGCGAGGCGGGGACAGAGAATTGCGGGTATCTACTCAATAATTTGAAGAAACTCAATGATTCCTGGCGCAAGAGATTTCCCCCTTTCGGCCGAAATGACAGCATCGTTTGTCATTCGGAACGAATGTGAGGAATCTCGCTTTATGTTGAGAATCGGCTAATGCCCCTTCTTTTTGAGGAGATACGAATTTAGCATAGTTTGTCAATCACCCACAGGGAAGCCAGTGTGTGTAAAAGATAAGTGAGGCTGAGTTTCCCTTCTGGTAAGATTGAAGCCAGTGTGATACACTTGCTCGACAACTGGAGAAGATCTGCCAGGAGGTTTAAGCCATGCCGGCGGTAGGCCGATCCGTTCCGCGCAAAGACGCCTGGGACAAAGTTACCGGGAGAGCCAAGTTTGTCGACGACTACTCTGCGCCGGGGTTGCTCTATGCGGCAACGGTTCGTTCTCCGATTGCCTATGGCCGCATAAAAGCAATCGACACCTCCTCGGCGCTGGCTTTTCCAGGCGTAAAAGCAGTTTTTCTCGCAAAGGACATTCCCGGAAAAAACGTTAATCCGCTCGTCTACGATGACCAGGTTTTTCTTGCGGCCGATGAAGTGCGCTTCCACGGCGAACCCATCGCCATCGTGGTTGCCGAGAACCCTGAAGCAGCCTACGCAGCGGCTGACCTGGTCAAGCTCGATCTCGCGCCTCTCAAGCCGGTGCTTTCGATTCGCGAAGCCCTTGATTCAGATTCTTCCAGAATTTATAAAGACAACAATGTTTTCACCGAATACACGATAACAAAAGGCGATGCAAATAAAGCCTTCTCCAAGGCCGAAAAAGTCTTCGAGCGCGAGTATGAGACCCCCTATCAGGAACACGCGTATCTTGAAACACAAGGAATGATGGCTGTTCCGGGCCCCGAAGGGCAGATGACCGTGTATGGTTCGATGCAATGCCCGTTCTACGTCCACGATGCGGTTTCCCAGATCCTTGGAACTACCCGCAACAAGGTTCGGGTAGTTCAAACCACGACCGGTGGCGGATTCGGCGGAAAGGAAGACTTTCCCAGCATCGTCGCGGGGCAGGCAGCCATGGCCGCCCAGCTTCTCCAGCGGCCGGTGAAGCTTATCTTCAAACGCGAGGAAGACATCATTGCCAGCCCAAAGCGGCATCCCGGGCTGATCCGCATGAAAATCGGAACCGATTGCCAGGGCAAGCTTATCTCGGCGGATATTGCTTATTACGTCGATGGCGGCGCCTATGCAACCTTGAGCCCGATCGTGCTTTGGCGCGGCACTGTCCATGCGCTTGGGCCATACGTCTGCGAAAATGTCCTTATTCGTTCCTTTGCGATGGCAACCAACAAAGTTCCATGTGGAGCTTACCGCGGGTTCGGTTCTCCCCAGGTCATTTTCGCGGGAGAGTCGATCATCGATGAGATCGCTGACGAACTGGGCATCGACCCGGTGGAGATCCGCCGAATAAATGGCTTTAAGCTGGGGGACAGCACCGCCACCAACCAAAAGATCGACCAATCCTGCGGTCTTATGGAAACCATCGCTTGTGCCACCGCGGCCGCCGATTGGAAGAAAAATTGGCGTCACCCATCCAAACGCACCGGAAAAATCCGAAAGGGAATTGGAGTTTCCACAATTTACTACGGAGTCGGCCTGGGAGCGGGTGGGAAGCATCTCGACAGGGCGGGTGCAAGCATGACCATAATGAAGGATGGCTCTGTTTCCTGCGCAGTCGGAAACACCGAAATGGGACAAGGGGCCCGAACGATTCTGGCGCAAATTGCTGCTGACGCCCTGGGAGCATCTTACGATCTTGTGAATGTGATCGAAACCGACACTGCATTTGTTCCCGATTCCGGGCCGACCGTCGCGAGTCGCACCACTTTCATGTCTGGAAACGCCCTGATTTCCGCCGGGAAAGAGCTCAAAACCAGGTTGTTACCGATCGCAAAAGACCTTCTCGGAGCTGGCGAAACCGATGAGATCGAGATCATCGACGGGTTCGCATCGTTCAAAAATCCGGCAAAAGCATCGAAGATCGCCTTCCAGGATCTTGTAAAGGAAATGTATTCCCGGCGGCTCATGCCAAGCTCATTTGGCTGGTACGTCGCTCCTGACACCTCGTTCGACAAAAAAACCGGCCAAGGCGATGCGTATTTCGTTTACAGCTATTGTACCAACATTGCCGAGGTTGAGGTTGACATGGAAACTGGCGAGATCAAGGTAACCAGGCTAATCTCGGCGCACGAAATGGGTAAGGCCATCAATCCTCAGCAGGTCGAGGGCCAGATCCAGGGCGGAGCCCTTCAAGGTCTTGGATACTGCACCATGGAAGAGATCCGGCACGATTCGAGCGGTCGGATGCTCAACAACGCGTTTTCCACCTATATCCTCCCAACGGTCGAAGATTCCCCTGAAATAGTTCCGATCATTGTCGAACACCCGTATAGTGAAGGCCCTTACGGCGCGAAAGGGTTTGGGGAAGTACCGCTGATGGGTATCGCTCCGGCTGTTGGCAATGCGGTGTTCAACGCCACCGGAAAGCGGATCCGCATTCTTCCGATCAAACCAGAAAAGCTGGTCGATTGTTGAGGCTTGAAAATGAGTTTCAATCTTGAGACATCAAAGGTGAACGTCAATCGGGAAGAGGGTCTTCCGATGGATTGGGAGCGGATAGCGATCCTGGCCGCAACGATCGCCATTCTTTTCTTTTACACCCGCTCCACGCCTTTTCCTACGGGCACCTACTGGGATCTCCTTTTCGCCCGTGATTTCGATCTGAACATCGGATGGGCGATTCTTCCCGAGGCTTTGTCTTTTTCGATCGTCCAGTCGACCGCCTCAATGGTGGGGCTGAAGACTGTCTATCATATCGCCTACTTTTTGCTTTGTTGCATTGTTGCGGTCTGGGTCTTCAAGGGGAAAGAAGTTCTTCCGGGGATCGTCGTTCTTTGCGTATTTGCCCTTGGCCTGCAGTCTATCCTAAGCCTCCGATGGACTCTTCAGTTGCTCTTTCTGGCCGGCTTGATCTGCATGTTTGAGGGTGATTTTCTAAAGGGTTCCTTCGGCGTAGCGCTAATTCCGGTACTGGCGGCGGCGAGCGCACTTGGTCTCAACAGTTGGCTCCTCCTTGGATTGATCGTATGCCACGTCCTTGTCAACGATGAATTCAGGCTAACTCTGATTCTTTGCGGGCTGATCGGCATTCTTTTTTTTCCGGAGGGTGCGGCGAGCGCGGTGGTTCACACCCCGTTGTCATCGCTTTTTCAGACCTCGGAAGATGGAAAAACCCTCGCGCTTCTTGGCGCGATCTTTCTTATACCGAACCTGTTGGGGCTTGCGCGGCTGGGAGAAGAAGATCTTCCAACCTTGATCTTTTACGCATTCT
>Ga0100377_1003046_pt1 | contig 13702 bp, 12 predicted proteins | sample CryGeymeta201501_FD_83664 | JGI IMG/M metagenome (GOLD analysis project Ga0100377, IMG submission 83664) | Groundwater microbial communities from Crystal Geyser aquifers in Utah, USA - Crystal Geyser metaG 2015-01 | ecosystem: Environmental > Aquatic > Deep subsurface > Groundwater | place: USA... | reverse complement strand
TCGGTCTTGAAGCGTTCAGCAAACTCTAAGAGGTTTTGTCCATTAAATATTTTCATGTAATTCCTATTTTTATTGACTTCAAAGATAATAATAAATATGTATTTATCTACTGACCTCTATAAACAATTAACGTATCTACCACGTTGATATCACTATATAGCCTATTGTATTTATACATAACAGCTAAAGAATCAACAATATAAGATGGACACCAAGAAAGATTAGAGTATTGAGGAACGATAGAGAATACATTAGTAGATTTCATATCTAGTACATTACCAGCATGATGAACATAAACATCTTTATAATTAATATTCATATTTGAATCCATAATTTGGTATTTAGCAGAATCTGGAAATAAATACATTTCATTAATCACACTACTGAAAGAAGTATTCAAACTATCTCTAAGAATACCATAATTAAACCATTCAATTATTGCAAAATCATCAGGTTCTTGTGCTATATATTGAATTAATTCTTGATAATTAATGTTAGAATTACTGTTCCAAAAATTTTGTGACATTAAATTCTTGTTAATCCAAAAAACAGAAACAATTGTTATTATGAGGTTTTTTATCATGGATTCGGATTAAATTGATTTTCTTGAACGAAAAAATAAAAGTTAAGTTGCTTACTTCAGTAAATATGCCACCACTTTTTCTAATTGCATTCCTCTCGACCCTTTTATTAAGATTTGAAAATCAACTAATTTTGCAATTTTCAACCAAGTTATTGCTTCATTATAATTTTGTAGGTACGTAAAACTATATTTTTTTGGAACAGCATTAAATTCTTTTCCGACAAACAATGCGTTAATTTTTAAAGTTTGAACTTTATCAATAATTTTTTGATGTTCAAGTTGACTAATAGTTCCTAACTCCAACATATCGCCTAAAAGCATGAGTTTATTTTTGGAGTTGTTTTCAGCAAAAGTATCTATTGCCGCATTCATGCTAGTTGGATTAGCGTTGTAGGCATCTAAAAAGATAGTATTACTATCAATTTTAATAAGTTGAGAACGATTGTTGGTAGGTTGATAACTTTCTATTGCTTCTTTAATTTTGTTGGAAGGAATCTTAAAATAATTACCAATACAAATCGCTGCCATCATGTTATTAAAATTATAACGTCCATATAAATTGGAAATTATTATTTCTTTATTCCATTCAAATTGGACAGTCGGAGTGGATGAAATTAATTTAGCATTACAATTACTTTTTGAAGTACCATAAGTATATTTATCAATATTAGCAGAAAGCTTGATTAGTTTTTCATCGTCATTATTTACAAAAACAGTTCCTTTAGTAGCTTTAATAAATTGATAAAGTTCATTTTTTGTTCTTTCTACTCCTTCAGTACTTCCAAATCCTTCTATATGAGCAGTTCCTATGTTAGTGATAATCCCAAAGTTGGGTTCAGCAATTCGACATAAAAAATCTATCTCTCCTACATGAGAAGCACCCATTTCTATAATAGCAATTTCACAATCGTTAGGTATTGAAAGTAGTGTTAATGGAACTCCGATATGATTATTAAGGTTTCCAGTAGTTGCTGAAGTTTTATAACTTTTGCTTAATACTGCATTTATCAATTCTTTAGTTGTTGTTTTTCCATTTGTTCCTGTAATTCCAATTATTGGAATGTTAAATTGCTTTCTATGATAGTTGGCTAATTGTTGTAATGTATCTAAAACATCAACAACTAAAATGTAGTTTTTAGAAATTTGATATTCCTTTTCATCAATAACAGCATACTTTGCACCTTTTTCAATTGCATCTTTTGCAAATTTATTTCCGTTAAATTTTTCTCCCTTTAATGAAAAGAAAATACAATCTTTTTTAATTTCACGAGTATCTGTAACAATAAAGGGGAAAGATTGATAGATTTTATATAGTTTTTCAATTTTCATGTGGTAAACATAAAAAAACCTTCAACTTATAAGTTGAAGGTTTTAAAAAAGTTTTTATTTATTTTTTGTTAATATCCCATTCCGATAGGACTTCCTACTCTTGTCATGGCACATCTAAATCCTATATAAGGAGTTGATTGATCTTCTGTTAAATACCTTCTAGTACCAGGAACAGCCCAATATGCTCTATCTTTCCATGAAGCTCCTTTATATACTCTAGCTTTATCATTAATCAACGAAGATTTACCAAATTCATACATCGATTTCAAAGGATCTTCTTCACCTAATTTAGGGTTTTCAGTCATGTCGCCATAGTAAATGTTAGATTCCCAATGACCATCCATGTAATTAATGTTATCTGCTTGTTTGTAATTTCTACGATCTTGTAAATTATCTTTTAAAGGATCTACATCTCTTCGAATAATATGTCCTAAACTGTCTTTTTCCATTATTGCACCATCTTCATCAAGAGCTTTGGTTTTATAAACATTTCCTCTAAATGGTCTAAAATCATCAGCATCCTCTCCAGTTAAAGGTCTGTAAACATCCATTACCCATTCACTTACATTTCCAGCCATGTTGTATAAACCATAATCATTTGGCCAATAAGAATAAACAGGTGCAGTAATATCAGCATTATCATTTAGTTTTCCAGCTACACCCATATTATCACCTCTACCTCTTTTAAAGTTGGCTAAAATTTGACCGATGTATTTATCATTAGAATTTCTAATGGCATGACCATTCCATGGGTAAAGTTTTCTATCTGGAATTAATTCATCTATAGTATTACCAATTAATCCATAAGCAGCATATTCCCATTCTGCTTCTGTAGGTAGCCTATATTCTGGTAATAATATACCGTCTTCCATGGTAACATTTCTATATTCTTTATTTGGGTTTAAATCAGGAATACCGTCCACTCTTTTTCCGCTTTCGTATTGACCTACAATGTAAGCATCAGTATTAAAATTATCCTCATTTATTTAATTAGGATAGTGTTCAAACAAACCTTCTCTAATTAAAATGATTTCATTCACTCTATCTGTTCTCCATGCACAATAATCGTTTGCTTGAAGCCAGTTTACTCCAACAACTGGGTAATCCCTATAAGCTGGATGTCTTAAATAGAATTCAACATATGGTTCATTGTAGGCTAATTTGCTTCTCCATACTAATGTGTCTGGTAGAGCTTTTTTATACACTTCTGGATAATCAGCACTATAAACCCTATCTAACCAATAAAGGTATTCTAAATACATAAAATTAGTAACTTCAGTTTCATCCATATAAAATGAAGAAACAGTTACTGTTCTTGGTATATTATTCCAATCATAATGTACTTCTTGCTCAACTCTACCCATAGTAAATCTACCTCCTTCAATTAAAACTAAACCTGGTCCAGTTTCTTGTTCTAAATAAGGTATTTTCTGGAATCCTCCATTTTTTGGATCGTTAAAATTCCATCCTGTAGCACTTGATTGTTCTTTTTTACATGCCGTAAATAGCATTGGAATTGCTACGAGCATTAAAATCAAATATTTTATTCCTTTTCCTTGTACTTTCATAAGTATTGAGTTTGATAATGCAAATATAATAAACTAAAAAGATGGGCAACTTATTGTTCTAAACCTTCTTTTTCTAGGTTTACAATCAAATTGTAATCCAGTTGAAAATTCGTGAGAACCAGCTGTTTTATTCGAGAGTTTAGAGATGGTAATATCATAGCTATAGCCAAATTTTAATATCCCTGCCTGAAATCCCAATAATGCTATAAATGAATCTGAATTACTACCTACTCTATACCATAAACCACCAATAATTGGTCCTTTGGAGAAATACATTCCAAAATTGACTTGTAAAAAGTCTTGTTGTAATTGTACTAATATATTAGGTGATAAGGAAGCAACTTCTCCTTTACTATCTATTGGTAATACAGCACCAGCATGAAAAGTAAATTTTCGAGGTAATGGACTTGCTCCTTCAATAACAGATTCATCTGGTTCTGCTAAATGATTCACAGCAAAACCAAAGAAATATTTTTCGCTAAATCCAAGAATACCTGCCGAGAAATCAACATAATTTGCAGGTTCATCTCGTTGTATCTCATTCGTGTTATAGATGAAACCTCTTCTAGCGTCAATCATATCTCCAAATGTTAATTTACTCCAATCGACAGATTTTTGAGCCCATGTTCCTTGTATCCCAGCTTTAATAGAAAATCTACGAGTAACAGGGATTTGATAAGAATAAATACCACTTACATTGGTTGTTTTAAGAGTTCCTTCTCCTGCTCTGTCGTTCCATACTAAAAGTCCAATTCCACCAGATAATGCATCAACGTGTTGATCGTAAGAAACGCTAGAAGTAATAAATGACCCACTAATTCCAGGCCATTGATTTCTGTAGTTTAACGAAACTCTTGGACAATGAGCAGTTCCAGCAAAAGCAGGATTTAAATAGAGCGGATTCGCATAAAACTGCGTAAATTCCGGATCCTGAGCAAACAAATTGTTTGAAAGAACCACCGAAAGAATAGCCAAAATACTAGTCCTAAGTAAAAATTTCTTTAACATATATTACCTTTAATCTTAAAATGCTTTTACGCAAAAAACAATTACCAAGTTTCAAATGTATATAATTTGATATACTTATGAAAACAATAATTGATTTTTTGTTTCGTTTCTCTATCAAATTTAATTTGCGAATATACATTAAATAATCTTAATTTCGTTTAAACTGTTTTATGAATTTATATAAATTAATATCTATTGTTGCCTTGATAGCTCCGTTATCATTGATTTCTAATACTATTATCATTGAAGAAGATATTCAATGGAATGATAATATAGTAACTAAAGTAGATGAAACAAATACCAGAAAATTTTTATCATTTAATAATGCTAAATATGATGATAAAAAAGATTTTTTGGGATTTTACGCTAAACAAATTGTTTTAAATCAGGAAAAAATAGTTGAAATAAACATTATTGAAGTTCAATATGAAGATATTGAAGATGAAAAAATCAAAGGTATTTCTGGGTTTGATTTTATAAGTAATCAAATCAATTTAACTTTTATAAATGCAACGAGTAGAAAAATTAATTATGGTGAACTGAATTTTACACCTATTATTTATAATTCAAAAATTGGAAAATATCAAAGAGTAATAAGTTTTAAATTTGAAGTAGTTACTAATAAAGAAGTATCAATTTCTAATAGCAAAGCATTTACAACTAACTCAGTATTAGAAACTGGTGATTGGTATAAAATTGCTGTGTTAAAAGATGGAATTTTTAAACTTTCTTATAGCTTCTTAAAAGAGTTGGGTTTAGATATTGATAACTTAAATCCTGCTAATTTAAAATTGTATGGTAATGGTGGTAAAATGTTGCCCACTTTAAATTCAGTTGTTCGAGCAGATGATATTCAACAAAATGCAATTTTTATTCAAGGTGAATCCGATGGCTCTTTTGATTCGGGAGATTATGTTTTATTTTATGGACAATCTCCACATTCATGGACTTATAACACATCTACATCATTATATGAACATCAGATGAATAAATATTCTGACACCACTTATTATTATCTAACATTTAGTAATACTGGTGAATCTCCCAAAAGAATAGTTTCTCAATCTTCACAATCATCCCCAACACAAGTAGTTTCCTCTTTTAACGATTATGCTTATTATGAAAAAGACTTACTAAATTTAATTAAATCTGGAAATCAATGGTTTGGAGAAGTTTTTGATATTAAAACGAGTTATAATTTTGTTTTTAATTTTCCTAATATCATTGTTTCAACACCCGTTTCAATCAACTTTTCAGCTGCTGCTCGCTCTAGCATACCAAGTACGTTTTTAGTTACAGCAGGAAGTGGTTCTTTAACTATTCCGATAACTCAAGTTAACACATCTTCTTATCATGATAGGTTCGCTAATTTAGGAAATGGTTTTTTATCAACAACAGCTTCAAGTGATGTTATTAACATAAATATAAGCTATAATAAACCTACCTCTGAATCGATAGGTTGGTTAGATGAGCTTGAATTAAATGCCCGTAGAAATTTAATCATGTCGGGAGAACAATTGTTTTTTAGAGATATTCCATCTGTAGGAATTGGAAATGTTTCTACTTTTAATATAGGTAATGCTATTAATGTTAATAAAGTATGGGAAATTACAGATCCCTATAATATAAAAGAACAACAATTTAATTTAGCTGGAAGTAATTTAAGTTATTCGTTATCAACGGATTCTTTAAGAGAATTTGTAGCATTTACATCAAATTATGAAACTCAAGTTTTTGGACTTGGGAAAATAGAAAATCAAAATTTACATGCAATTGTTCAGGCAGACATGGTGATTGTTAGTCATCCCAACTTTTTAAGTCAAGCAGCACAATTGGCAGATTTCCATACAACCGAAGGTTTAAGTGTAATAGTTGTTACTCCACAACAAATCTACAACGAGTATTCTTCAGGTTCGCCAGATATTGTTGCTGTTAGAGATTTTTTAAGAATGTTATACGAAAGAAATGCAATTACACCAACAGCTTTACCTAAATATCTTTTGTTATTTGGTGATGGTTCTTATGATAATAAAAATAGAATAGTTGGAAATACCAATTTCATTTTATCCTACCAAACCCCAAATTCTATCGACATCATTGGCTCATTAGTTTCTGATGATTATTATGGATTATTGGATGTGAATGAAGGAACTTGGGCTGGAACAGAATATACTGATATTGGAATAGGAAGATTGCCAGTTAAATCGCAAGAGGAAGCCGATAACGTTATTCATAAGATTTTTAACTATAATCTTCCAAGTTCTATGAACGAATGGAGAAATAGAACAGTTTTTGTTGGTGACGATGAAGATGGTAATACCCACATGATTCAATCTAATTCTTTAGCTGCAATGGTAGAATTGGGATATAAATCATATAATATAAATAAAATATTTTTAGATGCATTTAAGCAAGAAACTACCGCTGGAGGGAATAGATATCCTGAAGTTAATTTAGCAATAAACGATGCAGTAGATAAAGGTTCTTTACTAATTAATTATACTGGACACGGAGGAGAAACAGGTTGGGCACACGAACGAATACTTGCTGTATCTGACATTAATAATTGGAGTAATACCGAAGGATATCCATTATTTGTTACCGCAACTTGTGAGTTTTCTCGTTGGGATGACCCCAAAAGAACTTCTGCCGGAGAATTAGTTTTATTAAGTGAAAATGGAGGAATAGGATTACTTACAACAGTTCGATTGGTTTTTTCATCCCCTAATTTCACATTAAACCAGACTTTTTTTAACGAAGTTCTTACTGAAGTAAATAATGAAATGCCTAGGATAGGTGATGTTTTTTTGAAAGTAAAAAACGCCAATGCGGGTGATGCCAACAATAGAAATTTTACACTTTTAGGTGATCCAGCGTTAAAGTTGGCTTATCCAATTCATGATGCCATAACAACTAAAATTAATGAGGTAAATGTATCAGCTAACGACACTATAAAAGCACTGAGTAAAGTTACTATTGCTGGAATAGTCCAAGATGAAAATGGTCAAAAATTAACGAATTACAATGGCGTAATTTACCCAATTGTTTTTGATAAAGAAAAGCAAATAATTTCTTTGGCAAATGATGGAGGTGCACCATTTTCATTTAACCTACAAACCAGCAAATTATTTAAAGGAAAAGTAAGTGTTACCAATGGAGATTTTTCTTACACATTTGTTGTCCCTAAGGATATCGCTTACAATTATGGAAAAGGTAAACTAAGTTATTATGCAGAAAATCAAGTAGAAGATGCCAATGGCTTTTATACTGATTTGTATATTGGTGGAACTTCTGATAATTATGAAGTCGATAATACAGGTCCAGAAATCGATTTGTTTATGAATGATGACAATTTTGTTTTTGGAGGCATCACAGATGAAAATCCTATTTTATTTGCCAAATTAAATGATATTCATGGAATTAATATGGTGGGTAATGGTATTGGGCATGATATTATTGCAATACTCGATGATAAAACTGACAACTCATTTATTTTAAATGATTATTACGAAGCAGATTTGAATAGCTACCAAAATGGTAAAGTATATTTTCCATTTAAAGATTTAACCGAAGGTAGACATAAATTAACCTTAAAAGTTTGGGATGTCTATAATAATTCATCAGAAGCTACATTAGAATTTGTAGTGGTAAAAACAAAAGACATCACACTTGATCATGTTTATAATTATCCAAATCCTTTTACAACACATACCGAATTCTGGTTCGAACATAATCAGCCCGGCAAACAATTGTATGCACAAGTGCAAATTTATACCGTATCTGGAAAATTAGTAAAAACTTTGGAGCAACATCTTGTTAATGAAGGATACCGATCTAATTCTATTACCTGGGATGGATTAGACGAATATGGTGATAAAATTGGACGAGGCGTTTATGTTTACCGATTAAAAGTTCGTACAGAAAACCTCTCCGTTGCTGAAAAATATGAAAAATTAGTTATTTTAAGGTAGTTCGCAATAAAATAGTATTAATGTCGTTCCTAAGTCGAAATGTTGAGGTGAATTTCATTTAAAAATGTATATTTGTCACCTCTTTTAATTAAAATTTTAATGAAAAAAATAGTTATCGGTTTTTTAATGGTTGCCTTTTTTACCAGTGTAAGCGGTCAAGATGTTTTAGAGCAAAGTGCCCTTCAATTAAACACCATTACCACCGCCGTTCCTTTTTTATTAATTGCACCAGATTCTAGAGCTGGAGCTATGGGAGATGCTGGTGTTGCTTCTTCTCCAGATGCCAACTCGATGCATTGGAACATTGCTAAACTAGCATTTATTGAAAAAGAAACTGGTGTTTCAATTTCTTATTCTCCATGGTTAAGAAAACTAGTTCCAGACATCAGTTTATCTTATATTAGTGGATATAAAAAATTAGGAGACGATAAAGCCATTGGAGCTTCATTAAGGTATTTTTCATTAGGAGATATTAAATTTACCAACGACCAAGGTGACGCAATTGGTGATTTTAACCCTTCAGAATTTGCTTTTGATTTAGGATATAGTCAAAAATTTGGAGAACGATTTTCTGGAGGATTAGCAGTTAGATACATTAGCTCTAATTTAACAGGAGGAATTGATGCTGAAGGACAACAAACTAAAACAGGGAGGTCTTTTGCTGTTGACATAGGTGGGTTTTACACGAACGATGAAGTAGAAGTTTTTGGTCAAAAATCAATTTTTAATTTAGGCTTAAGCATTTCTAACATTGGTTCAAAAATATCTTACACCAACGATGCCATCAAAGATTTTATTCCTATTAATATGAGATTAGGACAATCATTAACTTTTGTTTTAGACCAATACAACTCATTTACTATTCTAACCGATGTTAATAAATTGTTAGTCCCAACTCCTCCTATATATGCAAAGGATGAATCTGGAAGCCCTATAATTGATCCTGTTACTGGAGAGCAAGAAATTGCAGCAGGTGAAGATCCCAATGTTCCTGTTGTTTCGGGTATTTTTCAATCTTTTAGCGATGCCCCAGGAGGTTTTTCTGAAGAATTAAAAGAATATAATATTTCGGCTGGTTTAGAATACTTGTATAATAAGCAGTTTGCAGTAAGAGCAGGTTATTTTCATGAATCGGCCACTAAAGGAGATAGAAAATACATTACTGCTGGTTTGGGTTTAAAACTGAGTGTGTTTAGCATCGATTTTTCTTATTTAATAGCGATGACGCAACTAAACCCTTTAGCGAATACCGTTCGTTTTACCTTAATGTTTGATTTTGCTGCATTTAAAGACCAAAATAAAGAAACACCAACTAATTGAATAAATTAGAAGAATGAAAATTAAGGTTGGTTTTGGTTTTGATGTTCATCAATTAAAAAGTGGTAACGATTTTTGGTTGGGTGGAATCAAAATTAAACATCACCAAGGATCTGTCGGACATTCAGATGCCGATGTATTAATTCATGCAATATGCGATGCCTTATTAGGTGCAGCTAATTTAAGAGATATCGGCTTTCATTTTCCACCATCAGATAACCAATATAAAGGAATAGACAGTAAAATTTTACTCCAAAAAGTTGCTGAATTAATCATCCAAAAAGGATTTACAATAAGCAATATTGATGCAACCATCGCCTTACAAGAACCTAAAATCAATCCTTTTATTCCCGAAATGCAAAAAGTATTGTCCACTATTTTGCAACTGGATATAGATGATGTTTCGATAAAAGCTACCACCACTGAAAAACTAGGATTTGAAGGCAGAGAAGAAGGAGTTTCTGCTTATGCGGTTGTTTTGATTCAAAAATAGTATCTCAATGATTTTTTTATTTAATTTCTTACCTACTTTTGTTTTCTATGGAAATAAAACAACATATTTCATTAAAACCATTTAATACTTTTGGTATAGTGGTTAATGCAACTCAATTTGTTGAGGTAAATCAAGTCAATCAATTAAAAGAAATTCTTCAACAAAATAAGCTGCCATTATTGATGCTTGGTGGGGGCAGCAATGTGCTTTTTACTCAAGATTTTAATGGGTTGGTTATTAAAAATAATATTAAAGGAATTGAAATAGTTAGTGAAAACAATCAAGAAATTGTTTTAAAAGTTGGTGCTGGAGAAAATTGGCATGATTTCGTGTTGAATTGTGTTTCAAAAAATTATGCTGGATTAGAGAATTTATCATTAATTCCTGGTACAGTTGGAGCAAGCCCCATGCAAAATATTGGAGCGTATGGCGTTGAAGTTAAAGATATGATTATTAGTGTAGAAGCACTTAATAAATCGACACTTCAGTTAGAATCATTTACCAATATAGCTTGTGAATTTGATTATAGAAGTAGCATTTTTAAAACAAGTTTAAAAGATAAATATTTTATTATTTCAGTAACTTTTTGTTTGTCAAAAAAACCAAGCATAAATAGTTCATATGGAGCAATTAATGAAGCGTTAGAAAACATGGGGGTTGTAAATCCAACCATACAAGATATTAGCAGGGCTGTAATCAATATTCGTTCAAGCAAATTACCAAATCCAAAAGAAATAGGAAATGGTGGTAGTTTCTTTAAAAACCCTGTTGTTTCGTTTACAAAAAAGAATGCTTTGTTAGAAAAATATCCTTCCATGCCACATTATTTACAAAATGACGGAACATTTAAAATTGCTGCTGGGTGGTTAATTGAAATCTGTGGTTGGAAAGGAAAACGTATCGCTAACTATGGTGTTCATGTTCATCAGGCTTTGGTTTTAGTAAATTATGGAGGAGCATCAGGAAGTGATATTTTTAACTTATCAGAAGATATTATCCATTCTGTTTACCAAACTTTTGGGATTAAGCTAGAACGGGAAGTAAATATTATCTAAGAGTAGGTTGTTAGATAAAAAAAAATTACTAAATTTGCAGTCCTATAAAAAATAAAGAATAGAAAATGGCTAAAAAAGGAAATAGAGTTCAAGTAATTTTAGAATGTACTGAGCATAAAGAAAGTGGTAAGCCAGGTACTTCAAGGTATATTACTACAAAAAACAAAAAAAATTCACCAGATAGAATTGAATTGAAAAAATACAATCCAATTTTAAAGAAAAAAACCGTTCATAAAGAAATTAAATAATTAGGGGTTTTCATTTATTGAAAACGCCAAATAAAACATTAAGTCATGGCAAAGAAAACAGTTGCATCATTACAGAAAGCAGGAAAAAGCTTAACTAAAGTTATCAAAATGGTTAAATCGGAAAAAACTGGAGCTTATTCTTTTATCGAAAGTATCGTACCAGTTGATAAAGTTCAAGAGTTTTTTAACAAAAAATAATATCCTTCTGGGATAACTTTAAAGCTTCTTTCATACTAGAGAGAAGCTTTTTTTTTAAGTATTCATCATGGCATTTTTCAATATATTTTCAAAAGAAAAAAAAGAGGTTCTAGACCAAGGTTTGGCAGAGACTAAACAAAGTTTTTTTTCTAAACTAACACGAGCTATTGGTGGAAAATCTACTATTGATGCTGCCATTTTAGATAGTTTAGAAGAAATATTGGTTACGGCAGATGTTGGTGTTGATACGACTCTTCGAATCATTAAAAAAATTGAACAAAGAATAGCAAAAGATAAATACCTAGGAACAGCTGAATTAAACAAAGTATTGAAAGAAGAAATAGCCTCTTTATTAGCAGAAAATAATACAGGAGATTTTAAAGAGTTTACGATTCCAGATCAAGATGAGCCCTATGTGATAATGGTGGTTGGAGTTAATGGAGTTGGTAAAACAACAACTATAGGTAAGTTGGCACATCAATTTAAAAAACAAGGTAAAAATGTGATGTTAGGAGCCTCGGATACGTTTAGAGCAGCAGCAGTTGACCAACTTAAAATTTGGGCGAAACGTGTTGATGTTCCAATTGTGGAACAAGGAATGAATGCCGACCCAGCTTCCGTAGCTTATGATGCACTACAATCTGCTAAAGCAAAAAAAATGGATGTAGTGATTATCGATACAGCAGGAAGATTACATAATAAGATAAATTTAATGAACGAATTGTCTAAAATTAAAAATGTAATGAAGAAAGTAATACCAACTGCTCCTCACGAAATTTTATTGGTGTTAGATGGTTCAACAGGACAGAACGCTTATGAACAAGCCAAACAATTTTCTTTAGCAACAGAAATAAATGCCTTAGCAATAACCAAATTGGATGGAACAGCTAAAGGAGGGGTGGTAATTGGAATTTCAGACCAATTTAAAATCCCAGTAAAATATATTGGCGTTGGAGAAGGTATGGACGACTTGCAAGTGTTTAATAAGTATGAGTTTGTGGATTCACTTTTTAAAGAATAAATTCACATCAGGGGCAGTTTTTAAAGTATATATTTTAAATTATTACAGCATGAAGAATTTTATAGTAATATCACTTATCATCTTAACTCTTCATGGGTTTTCTCAAGAAATAATTACTTTCAAAGCTTCTGACGATTTAGTAATTACAGCTGATCTGTATGTTTCAAACCCTTCTGATAGCCCATTTATTATTTTGTTTCATCAAGCTAGATGGAGCAGAGGTGAATATTTAGAGATTGCTCCTAAACTTAATAAATTAGGGTTTAATTGTTTAGCTGTTGATCAACGTTCAGGAGATGAAGTCAATAATATTATTAATGAAACACATCAACTGGCAGAAAAACAAAAATTAGGAACAACCTATATTGATGCAGAAGTTGACATCAACTCTGCAATAGATTTTATTAAGAAGGAATATCCAAAAACTAAAAAATTAATTATTTGGGGAAGTTCATATTCCTCGGCTTTGGTAATAAAGGTAGCAGGAGATAGAAATGATATTGATGCGGTGTTGTCTTTTGCCCCTGGTGAATATTTTGATGACTTGGGAAAACCTGCCGATTATGTAACTCAAAGTGCAAAAAATATAGTAGTACCTGTATTTATTACTTCTGCCAAAGAAGAGAAACCAAATTGGTGGAACATTTATAATGTGATTCCTTCTATCGGTAAAGCTTATTTTTTACCCGAAACTACAGGACAACATGGTTCAAGAGCTTTATGGGAAAAATTTCCAGAGCATAATGAGTATTGGAAAGCAGTTGTAGAATTTTTAAAAACGCTGTAAGTTGAAAACAAAAACACTTAAAAAAAATAAAGTAAACGTAATTACGTTAGGTTGTTCAAAAAATTTATTCGATTCAGAGGTAACGATGACTCAATTAAGAGCTAACGGATTTGAAGTAGAACAC
>Ga0100377_1003044_pt1 | contig 13703 bp, 9 predicted proteins | sample CryGeymeta201501_FD_83664 | JGI IMG/M metagenome (GOLD analysis project Ga0100377, IMG submission 83664) | Groundwater microbial communities from Crystal Geyser aquifers in Utah, USA - Crystal Geyser metaG 2015-01 | ecosystem: Environmental > Aquatic > Deep subsurface > Groundwater | place: USA... | reverse complement strand
TTCCTCGATTTTTTTCAAAGACAGAACCCCTGTGATCCGTTTATCCTTTTGGATCAGACGCTTGAAGTCTTTTTTCTGTTGCCATGCCTTCATGGCGTTCTCCTGCACCACAATATAGGCCTCTTCACGCGAGGCGCCGGCTTCCACCAGGGCCAGGAGAACCTGCTGGGAAAAAATCAAGCCTCTCAGCAGATTGAGGTTGGACTTCATCTTTTTGGGATAGACCATCAGATTTCGGATGATGCCGGTCATGCGGTTGAGCATGTAGTCCATCAGGATGGTGCTGTCCGGTGCGATGATCCGCTCTACAGAGGAGTGGCTGATATCCCGTTCATGCCATAGACAGATGTTTTCCATGGCTGCCAGGGCATTGGCTCGAAGGATGCGCGCTAAACCCGTCAGATTCTCCGAACCCACCGGATTTCGCTTGTGAGGCATGGCCGAAGAGCCTTTCTGTCCTTTCGAGAAATGTTCTTCGGCTTCGAGAACTTCCGTGCGCTGAAGATGCCGGATTTCCACGGCCATCTTTTCGATGGAAGCCCCCGTGATGGCAAGGGCGGTGAAGTATTCGGCGCAGCGGTCCCGCTGGATGATCTGGGTGGATACAGGGGCCGGCTTCAGCCCGAGCTTCTTGCAGACATAGGCTTCGATCTCGGGGGATGTATTGGCGAATGTTCCGACGGCGCCGGATATTTTGCCGTAAGAGATGCTTTCTTGTGCGTTTTTGAATCGCTTCCGGTTGCGGCGCATTTCGTCATACCACACCGCCAGTTTGAGGCCGAAGGTAATCGGTTCCGCATGAATCCCGTGGGAGCGGCCCACCATGACGGTGTTTTGATGTTCGAACGCTCGATCCTTGATGGCTTCCAGGAGCCCATCCATATCTCGGAGGATAATCTTGCCGGCTTCTCTCAAGAGGACGGCCAGGCTGGTATCCAGAACGTCGGAAGAGGTCAATCCCATGTGGATGTAACGGGCTTCCGGGCCGATGTATTCCGCCACATTGGTGGTAAAAGCGATGACATCATGCTTGGTTTTTTCCTCGATTTCTGCAATCCGTGAAACGGAAAAGGCGGCCTTCTCTTTAATGGTTTTCAGAGCTTTTTCAGGTATTTTTCCCATCCCGGCCAAGGATTCGCAGGCTAAAATCTCCACCTTGAGCCAGGTCCGGTACTTATTCTCGTCGGACCAGAGGTCCCCCATGCCCTTTCGGGTGTATCGCGGAATCATCACAAAGCCTTTCTGTCCGGTTGAAACCTATCGGAATATAGACTTGGATATCCAAAATGGATGAAGGTGTCAACCGACTGCTGGTTATTCGAAGATCAGCTTGCTGTCTCCAGGGACCATGGAGGGTTGGGGTTCAATGTGGATGCAGCATTCTCGTCTGGATTCGATCTCTACGATCTCTTTACGTTTCTTATTCAGGAGGTAGGACGCCACATCGGGTGGAAGGAGTGCTCGAATGCCGGTGCTTTTTTCTTTTAGACTCTCCAATTGGAGTTGCCGAAGAAACCTGAGGGCGAGTGTTTCCACTGAGGGTGTGATTCCGCGTCCGTGGCAATATTTACAGGGTTCATAGCTCGTGAATTCGATGGACGGTCGAACCCGTTGACGGGTCATTTCCAGCAGTCCGAACTTGGATATCCGGCCTAAATTGGTTCGGGCTTTATCGGCTTTCAAATGGGTTTTGAGCATCCTTTCCACCTGGAGTTTGTGTTTGGAGTCGCGCATGTCGATAAAGTCGATGACGATCAGGCCTCCCAGGTCTCGAACCCGGAGTTGCCTGCCGATTTCCTCTGCGGCTTCCAGGTTGGTCTGGAGGGCGGTTTGTTCGATGCTCTTTTTTTGGGTGGCTTTCCCGGAGTTGACGTCGATGGCCACGAGGGCCTCGGTCTGGCCGAGGACGATGGATCCTCCGGATTTCAGGTTCACACGGCTTTCGAATACGGAGGCGATCTGGGCTTCCAGGTCATCCATGGCCAGGATCGGCTCGGGGCCTTTGTGCAATTTGACGATATCGCCTTGGCGGAGAGAGACCATTTTAAGGAAATCCCTAACCTCGTTGTATGCAGTCTCGTCGTCCACCACGATTTCAGTGACTTCCGGGGTGAAATAATCCCGGATGGAACGGTAGACCAGGTTGCGTTCTTTATACAGCAGGGATGGCGCCTTGCCCTTGATCCCTCTTGTTTTGATGTTTTTCCACAGGCGCAGCAGGTATCCCAAATCTTTGTTCAGCACGGTTTTGGTGCAATCGGTGCCGGCGGTTCGAACGATCAAGCCGAAGTCTTCGGGGACTTTGAGCTTTTCGACAAGATCCCGGATTCGGTTGCGCTCGGAATCATCCTCGATTTTCCTTGAAATACCTCTGGTTTTGCTCCCGGGCATCAAAACTAAATGCCTTCCGGGTAGCGAGATAAAAGTGGTCAGGAGGGCGCCTTTTTGTGCGGAGGGCTCCTTGGTTACTTGAACCAAAAGCTCTTGTCCCCGCTTGATGAGATTGTCGATGGATCGGTTGCCCGTATCGATGTCCTGAAAATAGTCGCTGTGGATTTCGTGTTTTTGCAAGAATCCATGTCTTTCGACGCCGAGATCTACGAACAGGGCCTGCAGGCTCGGCACGATCCGGGAAACGACTCCCTTATAAATATTCCCCTGGATGGTTTCTCGAGAGGTGCTTTCGATGTAAAAATCTTCCAGCTTTCCGTCCTTGACTTTGACAATCCGATATTCTTCCGGATCCAGGACGTTCATAAGAATCTTAGTACCCATGTATGATTTTTCCTTTACGGCTTATATTTGACGAAGAGACAGCTCCAACTTAATAATCTTAACCGTAATGGTAAGGTAAATCAATCATTGAATGCGATTTGGGGCCTTTGGGTCTTAAACGTCTAATGGGACAACGTCTGGGCGACAAAGATTTGCATCTTATTGACTTCACCAAGCTTTCGTGTCAACCATCCGGAGCAAACCAGAGAAGGACGGGAGAAGGAATATGAATCGACAATCTGCAGGGTATCGTTGGCTCATCTTCTGGATTATCGCCTTCGGATATGTCCTGGTCTATTTTCACCGTCTCTGTCCGGCCATTGTGGCGGTGGATATGATGCGGGATCTCAAGGCGGGCGGTGCGCTGATCGGCTTTTTGGCGGCCGCATATTTTTACCCATACGCCGTGATGCAGTTGCCGGCAGGACTTTTGTCGGATTCCTGGGGGCCGCGAAAAACCATCACCGTCTTTTTTATCGTGGCGTTTTTGGGGTCTATCTTGTTGGGTATCGCACCGTCGGCATCCTGGGCCATCATCGGACGCACCCTGGTGGGTTTTGGGGTGGCCATGCTCTTCGTACCGGCAATGAAAATCCTGGCCGAATGGTTTACCCAAAAAGAATTCGCCTTCATGACCGGAATCCTGATGGCCATGGGAGGGATCGGATCCCTGACGGCAGCCACCCCCCTGGCGCTGTTGAGCGCAGCTATCGGATGGCGTATGTCCTTCCTCGCGGTGGGAGGGTTCACGCTGCTTTTGGCTGTTTTGGTATGGCGTTTTGTCCAGGACAGGCCGGAATCCGGAAAAAGTGGTTCAAGTATCGAAAAAGCGGCTGAAGGGCCGGATGTCATCGGCCTCATGGATGGGGTCAGGCGGGTCTTGACGACCCCGGCTTTCTGGCCGCTTGCCGTATGGTTCTTTTTCGATTGTGCTATCTTTTTTTCCTTCGGGGGTCTTTGGGGCGGACCGTACCTCATGCATGTTTACCGGATGAGCAGGGATCAGGCCGGCCATATTCTCTCCATGCTGGCAGTGGGAATGATCATTGGAAGCCCATTGCTGAGCTTTGTTTCCAGTTCTATCTTCAAGGCCCGGAAACCGGTCCTCGTGATATCCAGCTCAATGGTCCTGGTCATTACGCTGCTCCTGGCGTTTTTCCCGGACCGAATCCCCCTTACCGGGCTATACGTTATTTGCCTGACACTGGGGATCTTTTCCAGCGCCATCGTGGTGATCGGATTTACGGCGAACAAGGAGCTTTTTCCGGTGCAAATCGCCGGAACGGCCACCGGGTTGGTCAATCTTTTCCCCTTTGCCGGCGGTGCTGTGTTCCAGCCGATTTTAGGATACACCCTGGAAAAGTACGGCAAGGTCGATGGGATATTTACGGTTCAAGGGTATCGAGGGGCTTTTTCCATTCTTCTTTCCTGTGCCGTTGTCGCAATCCTCGCGAGCTTCTTCATCAAAGAAACACTGGGTTCAAAAGAAAGTTCCTAAAATCGTAAAAACTCAAAATTGGGATGGCAAAGTAAAAAGCTTCAGATGCAAGGCGCGCAAATCCTGAGGAATGAGGCGTATTTATGGGTACGCCGCAATGACGAAGGATGCAGCGCAACGCAGCAGATGGACTTTTTACGAAGCCATCAAAGTTCCTGAAGAATCGATTCGCTATTTTCGATTTTTACTTGACTTCCCCTTATCGGTTATGTAGTCACATTATAGTTAGAATGTGATTAAACCCCGGATGCCTATAAGCTTTTAACCCATTCGATTTATTGAAAAATTTAATTGCATGGCCTTTTTAGGCTGCAATAAGGGAAAGTGCGCCAGGCATAGAGTTTTCCAGGTGCCGCCCACGCCGGGTTCAAAGACGGGGATGCCAGTGGGCGTTTGCCGGTATCGGATACCATAAAAAAGGGGATGGCCTATGAAACTCAAACAAGTTTCCATTTCCATCGAGAACTCACCGGCGCGTCTTTATGAGGTCACCAAGGCTTTGGGAGATGCGGGAATCAATTTGAGGGCACTTAACCTGGTGGAAACGGGCGGCGGTTTTGGGTTGCTGCGACTCCTGGTGTCGGATGTAACCACCACGCGTCGCATCTTGATGAAAAAGCACCTTCCGGCCCAGGTCAGCGAGGTGGTGGCGGCTGAAATCGAAGACAAACCCGGCAGCCTGGCCCGAATGCTCAAATTCCTCCTGGACGCCAAGGTCCATACCCTTTACATGTATGCGTTTGCGGGTTTTTCCTCTGAGAAAGCCGTAATGATTTTTTGTTTCACCGACAACGACAAAGCCATTGAGATCTTAAAGAAAAAAGGGATTCAAGTCCTGGATGCCAAGGCTTTCGGGATGCTGGAGGCCGAAGGTTGATGAAATCGGAAAAAAACTCAAAATTGGGATGGCAAAGTAAAAAGCTTGAGATGCAGCGCAACGCAGCAGATGGACTTTTTATGAAGTCATCAAGGTTGAATTATCCCGTCCGGTTTCATTGATTGCTCTATTCGACACAACAGCCCGCATACCGTTTCCGGAAAGCGGTGGCCTTTACGTCGGAAAGGATGAGAAATGAAAAAGAAATCGAAGTTTGATCCAAGTTCCTTTGCGATCATCGGCGCCGGACCGGTTGGATGCATTGTGGCGGCATTTCTGGCCAAGGGGGGTTACGATGTCGTTTTATGCGACGTGATCCCGGACCTCGTGGCCCCGGCAGTCGATCGAGGAATCATTATCGAAGGCGCGGAAAACCTCACCCAACGCGTTCGCTCCACATGCACCAGTGTTGACGAATTGTCCGATGTCAATCCCGACGCGATTTTTATCACCGTCAAAGCCAATGTGCTCCCGTTGATTGTTTCGGCCATCGAGGATTTTTATCGGGAAGGGATGGTTGTGGTGAGCTGGCAAAACGGCATCGACACGGAACTTGAACTCGCAAAGATTCTGGGGAAGAAGGCGTCCATGCGCGCGGTGGTCAATTACGGGTGTGGTCTCTTGGGCCCGGCCCATGTCAAAATGCCGTTTCATCATCCGCCCCATTATATCCAGGAACTCGATCCGGATTCCAGGGAATTGGCTGTCGGTATCGCCGAGGCCTTGACCCGCGGAGGGCTGGAAACACGGCACACGGACCAGATCGTCTCCATGGTCTGGCGCAAAAGCATCATGAACGCTTCCATGAATCCGGTCTGCGCCGTCACCGGTTTGACCATGGCCCAGGCCATGAATGACCCCATTATTTTTGAAACCGTCGATTCGCTGGTCAAGGAGTGCATCCAGGTAGCCCGGGCCAACGAAATCTCCTTAGGATGGGACTACTACACCCACGCCATGGATTACATGAGGCATGCAGGGGATCATAAGCCGTCCATGTTGACGGATATCGAAAATCGACGGCTGACCGAGATCGATTTCATCAACGGCAAATTCGTGGAATACGGGGATCGGGCTGGCGTCGCTACCCCTTACAACACCACGCTGCGATCGCTGGTCAAGGGTTTGCAGTCTAAGTTCTGATCGGTGTGGTTTGGGTCACGGAGAAGATTTCGGAAACAGGGCAGAGGCTTTCATGAAAAGCAAGACGGCTGAACACCCGGAGATCTCCCCGCTTTTTGTGGGAATCGACGTGGGATCCTCCAGGACAAAAGCGGCTGTACTGGACTCCGCATTGAATCTGGTCGGTTATGATGTCCGGAAATCGGGTACCGATTTTGCCAGAACCGCGGATGAATGCCTGAACACCTCTCTTCGAATGGCCGAACGAGACCCCGAAGATGTGGTCTATACCGTCTCTACCGGATACGGTCGGAAGAACGTCGTTTTTTCCAAGGATACCCGAACCGAAATCGGATGCCATGGAAAAGGGTGTTACCACTATTTTCCGGAAGCCATCACCATCATCGACATCGGCGGTCAGGACAACAAGATCATCAAACTGGATGCAGCGAGTCGAAGACTCAGTTTCAAGATGAACCGAAAGTGCGCTGCCGGAACCGGTGCCTTTTTGGAGGAGATGTCCGCCCGTCTCGACATTCCGTTGGAAGACATGGACGGACTGGCCCGAAAGTCTACTGATATGGTCAAACTCGGGAGTTTTTGCACTGTTTTCTCAGCCACCGAAGTTTTGGAAAATATTCGCGGCGGAAAAAAGATCGAAGACATCGTCAAGGGGTTGTTTTATTCGGTGATCAAGAGGGTTCTGGAGATGGATTCCTTAACGGAGAAGGTTGTCATGACCGGGGGGGTGGTGCAGCACAACCCATTCCTGGTTCAAATGACCGAAGTCCAGATCGGAAGATCCATTCTGGTTCCCCCGCACCCGCAGTTGACCGGGGCTGTCGGCGCTGCCCTCTATGCACTGGCGGCGGCAGGACCGTAGCCTCTGTCAAACCGCGGAGCCTGAGGCCTCAGGCTCCGGGCGTTGCTGCTTTTTAGGGATCGGTATCGATTAGACGGTGATTCTATCAACCGGGGGATCATCCGATATCATAGGGAGGAGATGACTCATGGCACAAGAGAAAGAAATCGTGATTCGGCGTTTAAAAACCGCCAAGGACCTGGGTAAGTTCATGGCCGATTACTATTATGAACTGGATGAAGCCTCCAAGTCCGGCAAGAAAAAGGTTGCCTGGTGCACCAGCGTCGGGCCGGCCGAAATCCTGAGGGGAATGGGGTTTTTGACCTACTTTCCGGAGACCCATTCCGCCATGCTGGGAACCACCCGGATGGCCGTCGACCTGATTCCCAAGGCCAACGCCATCGGCTATTCCCCGGACATCTGTTCCTACCTTACGGCAGACATCGGTGCCTTTCTCGCAGGAGTCACCCCCCTGTCGCGGGCTTTTCCGGGCATCCAGAGTGTACCGAAGCCGGACGTTTTGGTCTATAACACCAATCAGTGCCGAGATGTCCAGGACTGGTTTGCCTGGTATGCCAAACATTATAACGTGCCGCTGGTGGGGATCGAGACCTATCGGAACGTTCCTGAAGTAACTCCGGCGCATATCACTTCCATTGCCGGACAGATGGAAAACATCGTGGAGCCTTTGGAAAAGGTGGCCGGTCGGAAACTCGACATGGGCGAGCTTAAAAATGCGGTAGCTCTGTCCCGTGAATGCTCCAATCTTTGGGAAAAATGTCTGGCTGCGGCCGCTGCCAAACCTTCACCTCTTACCTTCTTTGACGGAACTACTCTGATGGGACCGGCCGTCGTGGGCCGCGGCACTCAGAGGGCCAATGATGCTTATAATCTGCTTTTGGAAGAGTTGAATGAACGCATGGCTCAGGGGAGCGGGGCCATCGAGAATGAGCAATACCGGCTCTACTGGGACGGGATGCCGGTTTGGGGACGTCTCAGCATGCATTCCAAGCTCTTTGCCGGACTCAACGCCAACGTCATCGCTTCCACCTACTGCAGCAGCTGGATTTTTAATGCCCTCGACCCCAAGGAACCCTTTGAAAGTATGGCCAAGGCCTACACCGAACTTTTCATCGTCAGGTCGGATGAGTACAAGGAAGAATACATCAAAGACAAACTGGAATTCTTCAAATGCGACGGCATCATCTATCACGACGCCAAGACTTGTCCTAACAACACCAACTGTCGGTACGGGATGCCGCAACGGCTCGAGAAGAAAACCGGGATTCCGAGCCTGATTATTAACGGTGACCTTAACGATCTCCGGTTGCTTTCGGATGAACAGACCAAGACAAACGTGGAAGCCTTCATCGAGCAGCTTGAAGAGCGAAAATAAGGCCATCTGAAAAAGGGGGAAAAAGTCATGTTAGACGCATTGTTTCGACCCAAAGCGGTCGCCGTCATCGGCGCATCGGGCAAGGAGCTTTCCATTGGAAACCGGGTCATTAAGAACCTGATCGACTTCGGGTTCAAGGGTGCCATATACCCCATCAACCCCAAGGCCGATGAGATTCGAGGCCTAAAGGCATACCCGTCGATCCTCGATTGTCCGGGAGAAGTGGATGTGGTCCACATGGTCATCCCGGCCAAATTTGTCCCCCAGGCCGTGGAAGATTGCGGTAAAAAGAGGGTCAAGCACATCATCATCAACTCGGGCGGGTTTTCCGAGACCGGCCCCGAAGGAGAGGCCATTGAAAAGGATTTTTTGGCCCGTGCCAAAAAGTACGGCATCCGAATCTTGGGCCCCAACTGCCAGGGGATCATCAATTCGGATCCGAACATCCGGGCTTACTGCAACTTCACCTTCACCAAGCCGGATCCGGGGTTCATCTCAATTGTGGCTCTCAGCGGCGGGGTGGCCGAGGTCATCCACCAGGGATTCTCGGAGATGGGGGTAGGGACCCGGATCTACGCTTCCAACGGAAACGCCTGCGATGTCACGATTCCTGAGATCATCCGATACCTCGGCGATGACGAGGGAACCCGCGTCATCGTGACCTATGTCGAAGGGCTCAGGGATCCGGCCAACTTCATGAAGACGGTTCAAGAGGTTGCGGCTAAAAAACCGATTTTGGCCATGAAAGCCGGTCGGACCAAGGAAGGGGCCAAGGCCGCCGCGTCACATACCGGAGGGTTGGCCAAGGAAGACATCGCCACCGATCTCATCTTCAAGAAGGCCGGGGTCGTGGATTTCAGGGACGAAGGGGAACTGATTCAGGCCGCCGTTGCCTTCGCTTCGCAGCCGATTCCCAAAGGGAACCGCGTGGGGATCATCACCAATACCGGCGGGCCGGCCGTCATCGCGACAGATGTTTTGGTGGGGGCCGGCCTTCAACTTCCACCGTTATCCGCAAAAACCGAGGCATTTCTTAAGGAAAAACTTTATCCCGAGGCATCGGTGCGTAATCCCGTGGATGTTCTCGCCACGGCCAACGCGGCGCACTATCGGGCCTGCATGGATGCCATGATGGAAGACGATCACTTCGATTGCGTCTTCATCAATTTCGTCACCCCCTTTTTCGTGGACAACGAGAGCATTGCCAGAGAGATTGTTGCTATCAGCCGGCAGCAGAGAAAGCCGATCGTTTGCAACCTGATGACGGATCGCAGACAATGGACCGAAGTAGTCAAGATCCTGCAGGATGGAGGCGTTCCCTGTTTCAGCCTCCCAGGGGCCGCGGCGCGCGCCATGACGGCCATGGTGCGATACAATACCCTGCGGAATCGGGACCGAGGAGCGATTCCGGCCTTTGGCGATGTCGATGCCGAGGCCGCAGGCCAAATCCTGCAGAAGGCAGGGAAAGCCGGTGGTTTCTTGGCGTCCGACGATGTTTATCGGCTCCTGGAAGCCTATAAAGTTCCCGTGCCGGGGTGGCGAGTGGTCCAAGATGCCGATGAGGCGGTCAAAGCCGCCGAGGCGATCGGATATCCGGTGGTGGTGAAGGCGGATGCCCCGTCCATCGTCCATAAAAGCGACATGGGCGGTGTTGCGCTGGATCTTAAGGATGCCGGGGCTGTTCGATCTGCGGTAACCGGCATGCAAAACCGCTTGAAGGAGAAAGACCTGCGCTTTTTTATCCAGAAATACCTATCCAAAGGCCTGGAGGTCATCGTCGGCGCCAGGGCCGAAGAGGGGTTGGGACACATCGTCATGTTCGGACTGGGAGGCATCTATGTGGAAGTCATGAAGGACGTGGTCTTCAACCTGACCCCGGTGACTTCGGTTGAGGCCGAAGAGATGCTTTCCTCCATCAAGGGGAAGGCGCTGTTGACGGGTGTCCGGGGTCAGAAAGGCATTGACCGGAAGGCCCTCGGGACGCTCATTCTTCGGGTTTCACGAATGGTGTCCGATCTGCCGGAGATCCTCGAGATGGATTTGAATCCGGTCATCGCCTATAAAGACGGGGTTTTTGTTGCCGATGCGCGTATCCGATTGAAGTCAACCCTGTAGCTGCAACAACAGGGTAAAAGGAGATCCGATATGGGTTCTTGGATGAATCTGGGACAGAATTTGAAAGTCAATGCCAAAAGATTTCCCGATACCATCGCCCTCAAGGACGCCGGACGGAGCCTGACCTATCCCATGCTCAACAGCCGGGTGAACCGACTGGCCCATAGCCTTCTGTCCATGGGGCTTGTTAAAGGGGACAAGGTGGCTGTCTTGATGGAGAACAGCATCGAAATTGTGGAGATCTACCTGGCCTGTGCCAAGACCGGAATCATCATCGTTCCCATCAATTTTCGGTTGGTGAGCCAGGAAGTGGCCTACATCCTGGAGAACTCCGATGCCCAGGCCCTCATCGTCCAAAATCAGTTCGTGCCTACCGTGGAATCTCTGCGGGAAAGCCTTGCCGCCATTCGCCCAGAGCGTTACGTCGTTGTGGGTCAGGAAAAATCGGGGTATCTGCCCTACGAACAGTGGATCGCCGGGGCACCCGATGCGGAACCGGATGCCGAAGTGGCCCCCGAAGACGCCTGGATCCTCATCTACACTTCAGGAACCACGGGAAGACCCAAAGGGGTCTTACGTTCTCACCGTTCCCACATCGCCTTTTATCTCATCAATGCCGTGGATTTCGGGTTTTCTCAGCATGACATCTGCCTCAACGTCATGCCCCTTTGCCACATCAACTCCACCTATTTCACCTTCACCTTTACTTATATCGGAGCGACGGTGTATGTCCATCCGGCCCAGTCCTTCCGGGCGGAGGAGATCCTGGAAATTATTGAACGGGAAAAGATTTCATTTATTTCCCTCATTCCGACGCACTACAACCTCATCCTGAACGTTTCAGAAGCGGCCAGGAAGCGGGATGTCGGCTCTATCAAAAAACTCCTGTGCTCCTCGGCGCCGGTGAGGAAAAGCATGAAACTGGCCATCATGGAGTTTTTTCCGGGAGTTGAATTGTATGAAGGGTACGGCTCTACCGAGGCAGGCATCGTCACGGTCCTCAAGCCCGAAGATCAGATGAAGAAACTCGGATCCATCGGATACGAATCTCTGGGGACCGATTTCGTTAAAATCCTGGGTAAGGATGGAAAAGAGGTGCCCGTGGGCGAAGTGGGGGAACTCTACTCCAAAGGCCCCATGCTTTTTGACGGGTATTATAAACTCCCGGAAAAGACCGCCGCATCCTTTAGAGGAGAATGGTTTTCGGCCGGGGACATGGCCCGAAAGGATGCCGACGGATACTACCAGATCGTCGACCGGAAGGACAACATGATCATCACGGGCGGCGAGCATGTCTATCCCAGCGAGGTGGAAGAAGTCGTAGGGAGCCACAAGTGTGTTTTCGATTGCGCCTGTATCGGGCTTCCGGACGAAAAGTGGGGAGAAAAGGTTGTTGCCGTGGTGGTGCCGAAACCTGATGTGAAGGCGGGAGAGATCGACGAAAAGACGATTATGGATTGCTGCAAAGGGAAAATGGCGGGTTACAAACGACCCAAAGAGGTGATCTTCATCAAACCTGAGGAAATGCCCAGGACACCGACGGGAAAGATTTTACATCGCAAGTTAAAGGAGCGATTGGCCAAGCGGTGATCGGAAAACCGACACCCATCGAATCTATTTGAAACGAGGAGGAAAGTTCATGTTCAAAAAAGCATTTATTCCTTACAGGGGTTACTATTCTTCGCCCTTCATCCGTTGGCAGGGAAGCCTGGCCAACGAGAACGCCATATCGTTCGGGGCGGAAACATCCAGGAAATGGCTGCAATCCAAGAACTGGGATCCCAAGATGTTCGATTATGTATTTTTGGGGCTGACGGTGGGACAACCCAAGATGTTCTACGGCGGGCCCTGGGCCTCTGCGCTCCTCGGAGGGACGGAAATCCCCGGCGTACTGGTCAGTCAAGCCTGCTCCACCTCGACCACCTGTATCTTTCAGGCCGCCATGGGTATTGAGACGGGATCGTTTGAAAACGCCTGTGCCCTGATGACCGATCGGTGTTCCAACGGCCCCCATACCGTATGGCCGAATCCCAAGGGACCCGGCGGACAGGTGGTCTCCGAGGACTGGGTCATGGACCATTTCGGATTCGACCCATGGGGTGGAACATCCATGATCCAAACCGCTGAAAATGTGGTCAAGGAAACCGGAATCACCCGGGAGCAGTGCGATGCTGTTGCCTTGAGGCGCTATGAGCAGTATAAAGACGCCCTGGCGGATGATCGGGCTTTTCAGAAACGATATATGTTCCCGGTGGAGATCAAAGGTTCCAAGAAGAAGACCATCGTGCTGGAGGCGGACGAAGGGGTAATAGAATCCACGGTCGAGGGATTGGCCGCCCTGAAGCCTGTTCTTCCCGGGGGCGCCCACACTTTCGGGGCCCAGACCCATCCGGCAGACGGCAATTGTGCCGTCATCGTCACCGGTTACGAGAAGGCTCAGGCCCTCAGTGCGGATAAATCCATCAAGATTCAGATCCTTTCCTATGGATATGCACGAGTCAAAAAGGCTCATATGGCCATGGCAGTGGTTCCGGCTGCTCAAATGGCTCTGAAAAAAGCGGAGCTTTCCATCCGCGACATCAAGGTCATCAAGACTCACAATCCGTTTGCTGCCAACGACATCTATTTTGCCGACCAGATGAAGATCGACGTCAACGGATTCAACAATTACGGCAGCTCGATCGTTTACGGCCACCCCCAGGCACCTACGGGAGGAAGGCTGATCATCGAAGGGATCGAGGAAGCGGTCCTGCTGGGCGGCGGTTATGTCCTATTTACCGGGTGCGCGGCGGGCGATACGGGCGCCGCCCTAATATTGAAGGTGAGTTGAACCCTGCAGTTGCATAAAAAACATGACAAGGTATAGATAAAAAGAATGTTAACAGGGCGTTTAAATAGTGTCTGTCCGAAAAAGGCACTAATTTAGGTTCTGCCAGGCGGTCGATCAGGGATTTCGCCACATTTCGGTCTTTCCGTCAGGCTGCCGACACAGATATATCGAGTTTATGGTTCGGATCCCGCAGAATCCGACAAATTTGCAAACACTGCTGCTATCTGA
>Ga0100377_1003042_pt1 | contig 13712 bp, 7 predicted proteins | sample CryGeymeta201501_FD_83664 | JGI IMG/M metagenome (GOLD analysis project Ga0100377, IMG submission 83664) | Groundwater microbial communities from Crystal Geyser aquifers in Utah, USA - Crystal Geyser metaG 2015-01 | ecosystem: Environmental > Aquatic > Deep subsurface > Groundwater | place: USA... | reverse complement strand
GCAAAATCCGATTTACATCATCAACGTGCGGGGGAGTGGGTACAGGTTTGTTGGGGATTAGTACACAGGTACACAGGTACACAGGTACACAGGTACACAGGTACACAGGTACACAGGTAAACACGGAGGAGATATGAGCGAGAAAAAGCCGCTGTACGAATCGCCAGGAGAAAAAGGCAAACGTGGGTTTGAAGATTTGGAATGCTATCAACTCGCGTTGGAAGTGATGGCGAAGATCCACGCGTTCGCGGAGTCCATGCCTCCTAAAGAGAAATACGATTTGGGTGCGTTTCATTTGAGTTGGTACAATTCGCAACAATTTTCCCAACCCCGAAGGGGTGATCTGATTCTAGACAGGAAGTAGTTCATCCTTAACCCCGAAGGGGTGACATTTTTCGCTAAATCATGTCATCCCTTCGGGATTATGTTCCCAGCGCGTTCATCCGTTTACAATCATAGCATCCCTTCGGGATTGGCGATTCAAATGATCCTGGTATTTTCAACTCAAATGAAACGCACTCTTATGATTTGAACCCGGAAGATGCGAACAAAGATTGGAATATAAACGAGAATCCAAACTAACACGCGTCTACCTGTATACCTGTCTACTTGTGTACCTGTATACGACCCCCAACTTTTACCAACCCTCACCTTCCCATGACAATCGAATAACCGGGGGAAACCGGCGGATAATTGTGCCAAATGAATCCACAAGCGTCTGGCATCTTCCCTGTGCAAATCCTCATCGTGGACGATCATCCCAACACGGCCACCACACTGGCGCGCGCCGTCTCGCAAATGGGACCGCGCGTGGAAGCCTTCGCGGCCACCAGCGGCAAGGAAGCGCTGGAGCGCGTCCGCACCCGCGCCGCCGACATCCTGATCACCGATATGATCATGCCGGAGATGAACGGCCTCGAACTGCTGGAAAAATTGCAGGATCATCCTGGCGGGCGTCCCGCGCACACCATCCTAATCACCGCCTACGACGTGCCCGGCCTGAAAGAGACCGCCCGCCGCCTTAAAGTCAACGAGGTCATTCCCAAGCCGGTGCGCCCGGAGCGCATTTGCCAGATCGTGGAAAAAATTTTACAGGAGTGGGAGCAGACCAAACAGCCCGCGCTCGAAAAAAACATCCGCCGGCCCTTCAAGATCCTGCTCGCCGACGATCATCCCGACAACCTCACCCTGCTGGCGCGCTACATGGAAAATGAGGGCTATGAGCACATCACCGCCAGCGACGGGGTGGAAACTGTGGACAAGACGCGCGCCGAACTGCCTGACCTGATCCTGCTCGACATCAACATGCCCAAAAAGGATGGTTTTGCCGCGCTGGAGGAGATCCGCGCCGACCCGGCTGTGCAACACATCCCGGTCATCATCCTGACCGCGGCCCGCCTCGACCCATCGGACATTCAATCTGGCCTCAACCTCGGCGCGGACGATTACGTGACCAAGCCCTTTGACCGCCTCGAGTTGATGGCGCGCATCCGCGCCAAATTGCGCGTGAAGGAAATCGAGGATGCCATGCGCCGCCGCAACCGCGAACTGATGCTCCTGCCGGAGATCGGCAAGGAGCTGAGCGCGCGTCTCGATATCGAAGAGCTGTCCGCCGTTTTGCTGAAGCGCACCGTGGAAAACTTCGGCGCAATCCTGGGATACCTGGTCATCCTCAATAAGAACGGCCCATACCAAAAAACCTATCATCTCGCGGACACGCAGGTAAAAGAAGAGTTTCCCCTGCCCCAGAATCTGTTCAACCTCGTTGACAATTTACAGCAGGGCTTCATCATCGAAGACACCCGCTCCGACGCGCGCTGGCAGGGAATGCCCTCGGAACAGATCCGCTCGGCAGTGGCGGCGCCCCTCTTTGGCCGCCATGAACTGCTCGGCCTGCTGATCCTGGCGCATGAGCAGGAGCGTTATTTCAACCTGGAGCACATGCTCCTGCTCCAGGCAATTGCCAGCCAGGCGGCCATCGCAGTGGAAAATGCCAACCTGTTCGCGGGCATATCCTACGAACAGAAAAGGTTGACAGCCCTCCTGCAAAGCGCGGCCGACCCCATTTTGATGTTCGACTCGAACGACAGCCTGACCCTGATCAACCCGGCGGGAGAACAGTTATTCACCGATTACGAGGCCAAACTCGGCCTGCCCCTGGCGCATGGCAAGGGATACGACTCGCTGATTGCCCTGCTCGAACAGACCTACGCGGCCGGGGTTTCCCTGACCGGGGAAGTGACCTGGCCCGACCAGCGCGTGTTCGCCGCCCGGGTGACCCCCATCGAGGACGGCGGACATGTGGTCACTTTGCAAGATGTGACCCATTTCAAGGATCTGGAACGGGTGAAGAACGAATTCATCGCCAGCGCTTCGCACGATTTGAAAAACCCCATCACGTCCATTGCAGGCTTCAGCCACTTGTTGGCGCAAGCCGGGCCATTGAATGAACAGCAGACAGAATTTGTAGAACGCATCCAGTCCGCTTCGCAAAACATGACCGAGCTGGTGCAAAGCATGTTGGAACTGGCGCAGATAGACCTGGAAGCGGCGCCGAAAAAAGAGCCGGTGGATTTTGCCCAACTGGTGGCCGAGGCGCAGGATGAGTTCCAGCCGCTGGCAAAAGACAAAGGGCTGGGACTCATCTTCGAGAATAACCGCGGCCCGCTCACCGTCGCGGGTGACGCGGCGCGGCTGCGCCAGGTGGTCCGCAACCTGATCGGCAACGCCGTCAAATTTACACCGCAGGGCGGGAGCATCCGTCTCACCGTTGAGTGTCGTGAAAACATGGCAGTGTTCCGCGTGCAGGATACCGGCATAGACATTCCGCAGGAGGACCTGCCATTTATTTTCAATCGGTTCTATCGGGCGCGCAATAACGACACGAGCAATGTGGAAGGCAACGGCCTGGGGCTGGCGATCGTCAAGTCCATCGTGGAGCAACATGGCGGACAAGTGAGCGTGGAAAGCGCGCCCGCGCGTGGATCAACTTTCAGCGTGTCGCTGCCGCTTTTAGTCGGCGCAGAATTTACCCTGCCCAAACCAGTTACAACAAATTCGAGACAGCCCAATACCACTCAAGTTGAAAGGATCTAAAATGTTTTACAAAAATCTTTCTCGACCCAAGTTCTCCATGTTAACTCTCACTCTGACTCTCGTTATGGCGTTTCTACTCAATGGTTGTGGATCCCCCGCCCCCGCCAACCCGATAGATCTTTCCGACCCCGGCGAAAACGTCACCCCTACCCCATCGGGTGACAAAGCGCCGCTTCGGATCGCGGTCGCGGCGATGGTCTCGCCGGATGAGACTTTTGGCTACTATCGTGACTTGCTGGATTATATCGGCCGGAAGATGGGACGACCTGTGGAACTGATTCAGCGCGACACATACGCCGAAGTCAACGATCTGCTGGAAGCCAGACAGTTGGATGCCGCTTTTGTCTGCGCCGGCCCTTACGTCAATGGTCACGACAAATTTGGGATGGAGTTAGTGGCCGCGCCGGTTGTCAACGGCCAACCGGTTTACTACGCCTATATCATCGTGCCGGCCGACAGCGCCGCACAATCCCTTGAAGACCTGCGCGGTAAAAAGTTTGCCTTCACCGACCCAAATTCCAACACCGGCGCGCTGGTGCCGACTTACATGCTGGGCATGATGGGGGAAACCCCCGAATCTTTCTTTGCGAGTTCCACATACACCAACAGCCACGATAATTCGATCAAGTCCGTCGCCGACAAGATCGTGGACGGCGCTTCGGTGGACAGCCTGATTTACGATTATCTGGCGGTCGCTCAACCTGAGCTCATTCAAAAAACACGCATCCTCGAAAAATCCCCGCCTTACGGCATCCCGCCAATCGTTGTTCATCCTGGCACCGATCCTGAGTTGAAGGCCCAACTAGCCCAGATATTGCTGGCTATGCGCGAGGATCCGGAAGGACTGGCCATCCTGACTAAACTCAACATCGAGCGCTTTATCACGATTGAAGATAGCCTGTATGATTCGGTGCGTCAAATGAACATCTGGGTAACAGAACACCAATAAAGTAGAGCGGCCATTTTTAACTGGAGACGATATGAACAGATTAAGCTTGCGCGTCAAAATCATCATTGGCCTGGTGGGGATCGTGGCCCTGATCGAAGCCGCACTCCTGCTCGTTGTCTATAACCGCTTCTCTACGGTCATGGATAATGAGCTTGTGACGACAGGCATCGCCATTGCCGGGAATGTCGCCGCCAATAGCGCCCAGCTCATCCCTACCGATAACATTTTTGCCCTCAATCGCCTCGTCAAAGACACCCTGGCAAACAATCCCGACATCCGCTACGTGATCGTCCTGGATGTGAATAACAATGTGCTCGTACATTCATTTGAACAAGGCGTTCCAGCCAGTTTATTGCAGGCCAACTCTTACGTTTCAGGCCAACGCTACAACCTGGCAATCCTCGAAACGAATGAGGGCGTCATACGTGATTTGGCTGTGCCCGTCTCCGAAGGCCGCTGGGGGACAATACGCTTGGGTCTGTCAGATGCGCGCCAGCAAGGCATTCTGGCGACAACCACCAACCTGATCGTGGTCGTCACAATCGGGCTTTTGATCGCGGCCGCGGCCGGCATCTACCTGGTTTCCAACACGCTCGTCATCCGTCCCTTGGAGAAACTAGGACAGGTGGCCCAAGCCATCAGCCAAGGCGACCTGTCCCAGCAAGCCGTCATCACGACGCGAGACGAGATCGGCACGCTGGCAGGCGCCTTCAACCGCATGACCGCCCAGTTGCGCGACCTGATCGGTTCGCTGGAACAGCGCGTGGCTGACCGCACCAAAGCGCTGACCACCTCCACCGAAGTCAGCCGCCGCCTCTCCACAATTCTGGATCAAAAACAACTGGTCACTGAAGTGGTGGAACAGGTGAAAAATGCCTTCAACTACTACCACGTGCACATTTATCTTCTCGATGAGACCAGCGGGGATTTGGTCATGGCAGGCGGCACCGGCGAGGCCGGAGAAAAAATGCTGGCGCAAGGCCATAAGATCCCCAAAGGACGCGGCCTGGTGGGACGCGCGGCAGAAAGCAATCAACCTGTTCTGGTAGCGGATACAGCCCAAAATCCAGACTGGCTTCCCAATCCCCTGCTGCCCGATACCAAATCCGAAGTAGCCGTCCCGATCTCCATCGGCAACCAGGTGCTGGGTGTGCTGGATGCGCAGCATAACATTACAGATGGGTTGAAACAGGATGATGTTGACTTACTGCAATCCATTGCGAACCAGGTCGCGGTCGCGGTGCAGAACGCCGATCTGTATGCCCGGGCGGAAGCCGCCATCCAGGAAGCCCAGTTAATGGTAAATTACGCTCCAGAGGCAATTGTGGTGGTTGATCTGGAAACAGGCCTTTTCACCGATCCCAATGAAAACGCCGAAAAACTTTACGGGCTTTCCCACGATGATCTATTGAAGGTGGGACCCGCCCAAATGAGTCCGCCCAGTCAGCCCGATGGCCGCGACTCAACCGAGAAAACAATGGAAAAAATTAACGAAGCCATGCAGGGTGGCGCCCCAGTCTTTGATTGGATACACCGCAATGCGCAGGGACAGGATATTCCATGTGAAGTGCGTCTCGTGCGCCTGCCTGGCGCGCGCCCGCGCGTGCGCGTCTCCGTCACCGACATTACCGAGCGCAAACGTCTCGAGGCGCTTACGATACAGCGCGCCAAACAACAGGAATCGCTCAACCTGATTACCCAGAATATCCAAAGCACAACCAGCATCGAGGCGGCGTTACAGATGGCGGCGCGCGAACTGGGGCATGCATTGGGAATGCGCCAGACACAGGTGTCGCTTGACCCAGCCGCGCTGGGCGGCGAAAGCAAAGGAAACGTCATTGACTAATGTTACGATCATCTCAGTCGTAACCACATTCCAGCATCGACGCATTCAAGTAAAAAACTATAGAAAAGGAACAATATCATGATAAACCAAAAAGACTCTCAAAAGAAGTTGCAGAAAATATTGGCATTGCTTATCCTTGGAGTATTGGCCGTATTAGTCACAGGATGCGGCTCAAAGGAAGTAACGATTGATGCCTATGTTGGAGACGGGATGATCGAGCCGATGAATGCCATTAAGGAGGCGTATGAGGCCGAGAATCCGCGCGTCACCATTAATTATCATTTCGCCGGTTCGGCCACCCTGGAAGAAGCCATGCGCTCGCTGGAACGAGGGGATGTGTACATGCCTGGCGCGGCCAGTTTCATAGACAGCCTGAACGCCGATGGGCTGATCGTGGCGAGTTACCCGGTTGCCTACCACATCCCTGCCATCATTGTGCGCGCAGGCAATACTATCGTCACTTCGTGGGATGACCTGGCTAAGGAGGGGGTACGGCTGGCAGTTTCCAACCCTGGCTTATCCAGCGGAGGAAAGGCCGCGGACGCCATTATCAGCAAATCGCCGTTAAACGAAAAAATCCGCGCCAATATCACTGTCCTGGGATCGGATGTGCGCAGTGTCATCCAGTTATTGGTGGACAATGAAGTGGATGCCGTGATCAGTTGGAGTCCAGACGTCAAATTGGCACCTGGGCTGGTTACCATTGAAATTCCTGAAGAGATCAATGTGAGAAAGGAAATCTGGATTGCCGTCACTGGCTATACGACAGCAGAAAATGAAGCGCTCAAGTTCGCTCAGTTCGTCGCTGGCGAAGTTGGAAGAAAGTATTTCGAAGAGAAGGGTTTTTTGTTCATCGAAAAGTAAAGCGCTGAATGGAGAGCCTCCTGCGGGAGGATACTCATCAATGCAGAACATGGTTCTGCATCCCACGGTCTTTGAGCAAGAGCGAGGTTGATATGTCCCTTAGACTAAAACTAGGCGCCTTAATCCTATTTACCCTAATACTATTAGCAGGTTCAGCGTTCAGTTCGTTTCAAAATACGCGCCAACTGGAAGATATCGCTTCCAGGCACAGATACGAACAGATCATGTTATCCACCAGCGACAAATTAGCATTGGGCAAATTAGTGCTTCAATCAGACTTGCCTGAGAGAACAAGCACCCTCAACCAATTGCTCAATGACATCTTCCTGATGCAAGCTGCCGTTGATACCAGTCTGCAACTTGAGACCCAGTCAGAGATTGTTAATTCTCTTCAGGAGATCCAACTTGATCTACCAACGATCACCCTGTTGCTCAAAAATTTTCAAGGCCAGTTGGCCAGTGGAAAAGAATTGACACAAAGCGATATTCTCCAGATAAATCAACTGGACGGCTTCGTCAGCAACGTGAAAAACATTGCGCAAAGCTACGAAAAATATCTGAAAACTGAAGCGCAACGGGTCGAGCAGGTAACCACGATCTACACCTATCTCACCATCGTTATCATGCTCCTGATCGTTGGCGGTCTTTCACTCATCATCTATTTCAATATTTTGCGGCCGATCAGCGTTCTCACGCAGTCTTCTGAAGAGATCACAAAAGGCAATTACCAACACCAGACCCGCATTAGAAGCAAGGACGAATTCGGACAACTGGGCAATGCCTTTAATGAGATGACATCCCAACTGCGCGAGTTCATCGGCACCCTGGAACAACGTGTGACAGACCGCACCAAAGACCTGGCAACAGTGGCCGAAGTGGGGACCGCCACAGCCACCATCCTGGAAACCGACAGACTCCTGCAGGCAGTGGTGGATCTGACAAAGGAGCGCTTCAATCTGTACCACTCGCACATCTATCTATTGGATGAATCCGGTGAAAACCTGGTATTGGCATCTGGCGCTGGCGAAGCGGGTCGTCAGATGGTATCAGAAAGGCGTTCCATCCCGCTCGACCGCGAACAATCGCTGGTAGCCCGCGCCGCCCGCGAACGAAAAGGCGTTACCGTCAACGATGTAACACAGGCACCGGACTTCCTGCCCAATCCCTTGCTCCCAGATACACGCTCCGAATTGGCTGTCCCGATGATCGTCGGCGGAAGAGTGATCGGTGTCTTCGATATTCAATCTGATGTGGTTGGGCGCTTCACCGATTCAGATGTCAATATCCAAACCACACTGGCGGCGCAAGTGTCCACCTCCATTCAGAATGTGCGTTCGTTTGAACAAGCCAAAGCGCAGGCAGAGTTGGAATCGCTGGTCAATGCCATCGGCCAGAAGATCCAGCGCACCGCATCGGTGGACGACACGCTGCAAACCGCCATCCGTGAGATTGGATTGGCGCTCGGCGCCTCGCGGGTCAGCGCAAACATCGCCGGACGACAAGATGGCGGCAACGGCGCCAGCCAAGAGAGTGTGAAATGAAAAAACAATTTTTTCGCCTTCCCGAAAGTATGTCCACCCAGGCGCGCAGCGCATTTCTGATTGCAATACTTCTCGCTGTTCCCCATTTCGCGGCGGCGGCATATTACCTGTATCTGGGCATGTCCACCGGCGTCGCTCAATTCTATGCGCTGGCCGGAATTTCATTTGCGCTTGGAGCGCTGTTCGGAATCGGCGCCCTGTTGAGCAGGCGCGGTCAACCCACAGCGGGCATCCTTCTGGTTCTAGTCCCACTGGCAGTGTCATACCCACCCATTGCAACCCTGGCTGGCGGACTTGGCTTGGTGTTGGGGCTTGCCTTGATGGTTGCTGGGCCGATGATGGCATTTCAGGTCCTGCCACGAAGGTCAGCCTGGGTGCTGACGATTGTCACTGTTGTCTCAGGACTGGCGACTCTCCTGCTGGATGTTTTTGGTTCGACAGCGCGGCCCTCCCTGCCGGGCCTTGTGATCCAAATCCTGGCCATATCTGTAGTGGGCGTGCTGATCTTTTTCCTTGTCCGCCAGGCCTGGGGATTCATCTCAACCAGCGTGCGACTTGAAATTACCGTTTGGACAGGAATGATCGTAGCAATATTGTCCATCGTACTAGTCGCTTATTCCATCATCAATACACGTCAGTCCGCAATTGACGCCGCAGAAAAACAAGCGCTTGCCATTGCTGACGCGCAAGCGCTATCTGTAAGCGAAAATTTAGATCTGCCTATGACCAGCGCGCGCACAATGGCAATTGCATTGAAAGGCATCAAAGACCCTGGCGACCCAACATCCATGACGCGCGACCAGGTCAACAAAATGCTCTATCATTTGAATGTGGAAAATCCATCTTTTTTGGGAACCTACACACTCTGGGAGCCAAACGCCTTTGACGGGTTGGATAGTCAATATAAAAACGCGCCCGCCCACGACGCGACCGGGCGCTTCATCCCGTACTGGGTGCGCCGCGCAGACGGCAGCGTAACGGTTGAATCACTTCTTGATTACGAAACGCCCGGCATAGGCGACTGGTACGTTCTGCCGCGCCAGCAAAAGAAAGAAATGGTATTTGCCCCACTGGTCTATCCCATCAACAATGTCGAAACTGTGATGGCAAGTTTCGTTGTGCCAATCATGCAAGGCGATACATTTTATGGAATTGCAGGCGTGGATGCCCCCATCAGTTTCGTGCAAGGAATGGTGGACAGCGTAGACCTATATAACGGCAAAGCAAATGCGATTCTGCTGACATCTTCGGGAACCGTGATTGGCTTTCGCTCCCGCCCGGAGCTGGTCAACCAACCCGCGACAGAAGTGTTCGCTGACTTTAAGGATTTGCAACCGCTTCTGGAAAAAGGCGAAGCCTTCACCAGCCTCAGTCCGGACGGAAAAGACCTGCGAGTCTTTTCACCGGTCAATATCGGCAATACTGGCATCCGCTGGTCCTTTGGCTTGATCATCCCATTTTCTGAGATTACCGCCCAGGCCACAGCATCCGCGATCCGACAGGCGGCGATCAGCATTGGATTGATCATTTTATCGCTTCTGGCCTTATGGTACTTTACCGGTCAGCTTGTACGCCCCATTAGCGAATTGACAAAAGTGGCAAATGCGATCACCGGGGGAAACCTGAATGCCATTGCGGAAATAAAATCACCTAATGAAACCGGTATCCTCGCAACCGCCTTCAACGCAATGACATCTCAATTACGCGGAACACTCTCCACACTGGAAAATCGTGTGGCAGAACGAACCCGCAACCTCGAACTTGCTGGCGAAGTAGGCCGCGCCATTTCGCAAGTGCGCGCCCTGGACGTCATGCTCACCGACGCGGCGGAACTCATTCGCAAACAATTTGACCTGTACTATGTGCAAGTCTACCTGGCCGACCCCAGCCAGACGAACCTGATCCTGCAATCTGGTACAGGCGCCGTCGGCGCCGAACTGATCGGTCGCGGCCACCGTTTGCCGTTGAACATAGCCTCCATCAACGGACGTGCCGCAATCGAAAAACGCTCCGTGGTCATTTCAGATACCGCCGCCAGTTCCACCTTCAAACCTAATCCACTCCTTCCTGATACCCGTTCTGAAATGGCAGTCCCACTCATGATCGGCGAAAGAGTGGTAGGCGTGCTGGATCTGCAAAGTCAAAAAGCCGGCGAGTTGGATCAGGATATTCTGGCCGCCTTCGAAGCCCTGGCTGGACAGTTAGCCGTCGCCATTCAAAATGCAAACTCCCTGGCAGAGACGGAACAGGCGCGCGAAGAAATTGAATCCCTGGCGCGCCGCCAGTCACGCGCCAATTGGGTGGATTACATGGATGCCATCCACAAGCCCGAAGAGACTGGCTTTGTGTTCGAGCAAAACAAGATTACCCCCATGACCCGGGACGAACAATCTCAACCCTCAACGAAAGAAAATTCCCTGACTGCGCCCATCGCTGTCACAGGCGAAGCCCTTGGAAATTTAGTTGTGGAAATGGAAGGACAAAGCCCGATCGCGCGCGCCTCCGAACTGGTCAGCGCTGTCGCGCGCCAGGTGGCGCAACAGATCGAATCCCTGCGCCTGCTGGATAGCGCCGAGCGCTACCGCTTCGAGGCGGAAGAAGCCTCCCGCCGTTTAACCCGCGAAGGCTGGAAAGATTACGCAAACGCCAATGCCGATCAAATCTCAAGTTACATCTATGACCTGAAGGAAGTCCGGCCATACGATCATAACGTAGATCAACAAACCGAAGAGTCTGCCGCCAGCCTGCCGCTCAAAGTCCGTGATGAGATCGTCGGTAAACTCGTTATCCAGGGTCTTGCATCCGATGATACCGAGTCGCTTGAACTAGCCAATGCGGTTGCGGAACGTCTTAGCGCACACATCGAATCACTGCGGCAATTCGATGAAACCCAACGCAGTCAGGTTGAATTGGACAAACGCGCCCGCCAACTGGCGGCGGTGGCCGAGATCAGCACAATCTCATCCAGAGAACTGGATATAGATAAGATGCTGCACTCTGTAGTGCATTTGACCCAGCGTCAGTTCGGCTTATACCATGCCCATGTTTTTATCCATAATGAAAACACAACAGAACTTAAGATTGCCGCTTGTGGTTGGAAGGAAGGCGACGAACGTGAAGGCACGGACGGTACCGCGGTGATTCCATTAGCACAGGAACGCTCGCTGGTAGCCCGCGCCGCCCGCACCCGGCAAGCCGTTATTGTCAACGATGTTCACAACGAATCAGGCTGGCTTCCCAACCCGCTCATGCCCGACACGAATTCCGAAATGGCCGTGCCATTGATCATCGGCGATCAGATCCTGGGTGTGCTGGATGTGCAATCGGATATCCTCAACGCCTTCTCTGAAGAGGATGCCAACATCTATGCCACGCTCGCATCCCAGGTATCCACCGCTTTGCAAAACGCGCGCTCTTTTGCCAAATCACAACAACAGGCTGAACGCGAAAGTACACTGAACCTCATCAGTCAGAAGATCCAAAGCGCGACCACAGTCGAAGCCGTGCTTCAGATCGCGGCGCGCGAATTGGGCCATGCCCTGGGCGCTCCCATGACCATTGCCCAGTTGAGCATAAAAGATAAGAAATAAGCGGCGCAGGTTCAGGAGACAGCCCCATGCCCCCCGATAAAAAATCCCTTAAACGGGTTGAAAAACTGTTCTTGGACATTAAACGTATCGAGAACCAGCCGCTTGCGGAGATTGAGCCGCGCGTGCCGCAGCCATTATTAATTGACAACCCGCAGATACGCCGTGAACTTGAAACATTAGGCGCGCGCATCCTTGAATTGGAAGCGCAACTTAAGGAAAGTGAGGGACGCGCTTCCGCGCAGGCAGGCGCTGTAGCCGCGCGTCCCACAGACTCCATCCTTTACGAAAAGGAACAGGTTGGTTACTCCTATAGCGGTGAGAATTCGATGCCGCTTCGCATGACAACTTTAGCCGCCTCGAAACCGGATAGCGCCATCAATGTTCCCTTAACCGCCAGCCCCGATGGGCAGACGATCGGGGAAATGCAGGTCGAACCGCCGTCAGAGCGCGCCTGGACGCCGGAAGAAACGAATCTGGCGAATGCAGTCGCCCAACAAGCCTCGCTTCAGATCCAGAACCTGCGCCTGCTGGCCGCAACCGAACGCGCCCGCGCCGAAGCGCAAGCCGCCACCCGCCGCTTTACACACGAAAACTGGGAATCTTTCCTGGACGGCATCCATAACAGTGAGCGCATCGGTTTTGTTTATGACCAAAACTCCGTTGCTTCCTTTGCCGAAGCGTCTCCTGGTGAACATGATTTTCAAGAGACAGTCAACGTGCTGGATGAACACGTCGGCAACCTATTCCTGAAAGCGGACCCAGCCCATCCGCTGACAGATGCAGACAAGGCGCTGGTCTCGGCAATCGCGCGGCAACTCAGCCAGCAAGTGGAAAACCTGCGCCTGCTGGCAGACGCCTCCCGCGCCCGCTCCAACGCCGAAGAAGCGAACCGCCGCCTGACGCGCGAAAGCTGGCAATCGTTTACCGGTCAAAACCCTGACGCGCTGGGCTTTGCCTACGACACTGTTCAGGTCACCCCATTCCCCTTTGATAAAACTCAACTCCTGCAGGAACTATCCTTCGCGCAACCCCTGACAGTGCGCGGCGAAACCATCGGCCAGTTGACCGTGGCAGGCTTGAAGGATGTCCCGTCCAGCGCGCTCGAGTTAGCCAACAGCATCGCCGAACAGGTCAGCGCTCACATTGAAAATTTGCGACTTTTCGAACTCAACGAAAAACGCGCCCATGAATTGGAAACGGTGGCCGCCGTTAGCACCACCGCCTCCACCGTGTTGAACCCGGATGAATTGCTGCAATCCGTGGTAGACCTGACCAAGGAACGTTTCAACCTTTATCACGCGCAGATCTACCTTGCAGATGAATCGTGGAAAACATTATTGCTCGCATCCGGCGCAGGAGAAATCGGCAGGCAAATGGTATCGGAAGGATGGGCCATCCCCATGGATCACGAACAGTCCATCGCGGCCAGCGCGGCCCGCAGCAGGCAGTTTGTGATTGCCAATGATGTGGTTCACGATAAAGAATCTGCCGTCCTATCGAATCGTCTTTTGCCGGAAACCCGCTCTGAAATGGCGGTTCCAATGATCGTCGGCGAGAAGTTGTTGGGCATATTCGATGTGCAGGCAGATACAGCCAACTACTTCACCGAAGAAGACGCCAACATCTACACCACCCTTGCCGTTCAAGTCGCCATCGCCCTGCAAAACGCGCGCTTGTACGTGGAACAGTCCGCCACCGTCCTTCAACTGCGCGAACTGGATCGCCTCAAATCCTCCTTCCTCGCCAACATGTCGCACGAACTCCGCACGCCGCTCAACTCCATCCTCGGCTTTGCGGATGTGATGCTCGAAGGACTCGACGGCCCG
>Ga0100377_1003041_pt1 | contig 13713 bp, 10 predicted proteins | sample CryGeymeta201501_FD_83664 | JGI IMG/M metagenome (GOLD analysis project Ga0100377, IMG submission 83664) | Groundwater microbial communities from Crystal Geyser aquifers in Utah, USA - Crystal Geyser metaG 2015-01 | ecosystem: Environmental > Aquatic > Deep subsurface > Groundwater | place: USA... | reverse complement strand
TAGATGCCGATGGATCCGACGTAGATTCTGTTTCCAGGTGGCGTCTGATGGGAGGGAGTGGGCCCAGAGGCCCATGACCGAGCAGAAGACACACCTGGGGACAGAAGATACGAGGAAACGAGGCATATATTTTTCGAACGGCTTCTCAACCCCGACAGCGCATCGCCGCTGTCCGCACCGCCACGCACTGGCTCGCCTCCGGCCTCCGACGGCCGAGCGACACACCCCCACGGAGGGACCCATGCTGAGCCTCGAGACCCTCGACACCATGGACCAGGCCGAGCTCGAGAACGCCCTCATCGAGCACAACTACCACTACTGGGTGCGCGCCCAGCCGCACATCAGCGACTACCTGTACGATCGGCTGGTGGAGCGGCTCCGGGCCGTCGCGCCGGACAGCGGCGTGCTGGACGCGGTCGGCACCGGCGGCGCGATCGAGGAGGCCGAGTATCGGGCGCGCATCGCCGACGTCATCGCGCGCTACCCACCGCCGGCGGAGCTGGAGGCGGGCGAGCGCGTCGTGCACGACACGCCGATGCTGTCGCTCGACAAGTGCTACGACGAGGCGACCCTGAGAAAGTGGTTCGAAAAGTTCGAAGGCGATGTCGTCGTCTCCCCGAAGGTGGACGGCGTGGCGGTGAGCCTGAAGTACCGCAACAACAAGCTCGTGCTGGCCTCCACCCGAGGCAACGGCCTCGAGGGGGAGCTCATCACGGAGGCCGCGCGCCAGATCGTCGACCTGCCGCCCACGCTGAAGGAGGACGCCGGGTCGATCGAGGTGCGGGGAGAGGCGGTCATGCCGCTGAGCGTGTTCGAGGCGCGGTTCGCGGCGGACTTCGCCAACCCGCGCAACACGACCGCGGGGGGCCTCAAGCAGAAGGACGCAGCGGTCACGGCGAGCTACGACATCCACTTCTTCGCCTACGACCTGCTGGGCGAGACGTGGGAGACCGAGGCGGAGAAGTTCGATCGGCTGCGCAGGCTGGGCTTTACGGCGGTGGAGACGCACCTGGCCAGCGCGGCCGACCTGCAGACCCGGTACGAGGACTTCCTGACCCGGCGGGACAGCTTCGACTTCGAGACCGACGGCGTGGTGTACAAGGCCAACAAGACGTCGGAGCACCAGCAGCTCGGGGCGACCTCGCACCATCCCCGCTATGCGATCGCCTACAAGTTCCAGGGGGAGTCGGGCGTGACGACGCTGGAGGGCGTGGAGTGGTCGGTGTCGCGGACCGGCGCGATCAATCCCGTGGCGCTGGTGGCGCCGATCTCGCTGAGCGGCGCGACGATCACCCGGATCAGCCTGCACAACCTGTCGATCATGGCCGGGCTCGGCAAGGACGCGGTGCTGTATCTCGGCAGCGAGCTGGTGGCGATGCGGCGCGGCGGCGTGATCCCGAACATCGAGTACGTCAAGACGCATGGCACCGACCCGGTCGTCATCCCCTCCCACTGCCCCTCGTGTGGGGCCGAGACGCATGTCGAGAATGAGGTGTTGTTCGCGGCGCACAATCCCGGCTGCCGGACGTTCCGGCTGGGCGAGCTCGAGCACTTCATCAAGGTCATCCGATGCGACGGGTTCGGAGAGAAGATCCTCGGCCAGCTGTTCGACCGCGGTCTGATCAACGAGCCGGCGGACTTCTATAAGCTGACCGTCGCCGACCTGCTGCCGCTCGACCGCATGGGCGACAAGCTGGCCAAACGGCTCATCGCCAACCTCGACGCAGCGCGGGTGCTGCCGGCCAACCTGCTGCTGCGCTCCCTCAGCGTGCACGAGCTCGGCAAGCACGTCTCGGCCCTGCTGGCGGCCGAGTACGGCGACATGGACAAGATCCGCAGCTTGACGGTGGAGGAGTTCTCGCAGCTCCACACCATCGGCGAGTCGATCGCCAGGAGCGTGGTGACGGGGCTCGCCGCGCGGGCGTCCATCCTGGACAACCTCCTGGCGCACGTTGAGGTGACCTGGCCGCGCGGCGCCACCGCTGACGCAAACGCCGCCGGACCGTTCGCCGGCAAGAGCGTCATGTTCACCGGCGCGCTCGAGTCCATGAAGCGGGAGGAGGCCCAGAAGATGGTCGTCGAGGCCGGCGGCAAGGCCGCCTCGAGCGTGGCGAAGACGCTCGACTACCTCGTCATCGGCGACAAGGACCTCGAGAAGTTCAACGAGGGCTGGCGGTCCAGCAAGCTCAAGAAGGCCGAGCAGCTCGCCAACGACGGCGCCCCCCTGCAGATCATCAGCGAGTCGCAGTTCCTGGAGCTGCTCGCAGGGCCCGGTGCGGACGACGCGGACGACGAGGGCTGAGCCCGTCAGCGCGCGACCACTGCCGATCCCGACCTGCCGTCGCGCGGGAATTTGGGCATATGGCGGGGGTGGGTTAGGTTAGGGCAGGCACACGGTGGTCCACCGTGGATCACCGTGCACGACTCGCCCCACACCCCCTGCTCCCGCCATGACCACCCTCAGCCGACGCTCCCTCCCTGGTCTCCTCTCCCTGCTCGCCGTCATCGCCGCGGCGTGCAGCCCGACCGCATGCGCCCCCGCAGGACCGGCGGTCCTGCCGACCCCCGAGGTGGCCGCCGTCGTCCCGCCGCCGGCGGTCGACGTCCGCACGCTGCATCGGGCCGCGGAGGAGGCGCCGCCGCCCGTCGTGGAGGGCCGATCCGCCATCAACCCGGCGGAGCTGGATCTGGACTGGCGCGAGATCATCGCGCCCAACCGGATCGTTCCCGGCTCGTTGAGCCTGGGCACGACCTCAGACGGACACCTGGTGGGGGACGCGGTGCTGCCGGAGGACGGGGAGCACCACGCGGTGATCGACGGCTGCCGGGTCCGGGAGACGAACTTCGGCACGGAGGAGCTCGTCGAGGTCATCCTGCACGCTGGCGCCGAGGTCGAGCGCAGCGCGCCGGGAGCGCGGTTGATGGTGTGCAACATGGGTTTCAAGGGCGGCGGCCACCTCAAGTGGTCCCACTCGCACAACTCCGGCCGCGACGCCGATCTCGCCTTCTACATGCTGCGTGACGGGGCGCCGGTGGACGCGCCGGCGCTGGTGGCGTTCGGTGGCGACCTGCGGTCGATGGGTGGGGCGGGCCTGACCTTCGACATCGAGCGGAACTGGCTGCAGATCCGGGCGCTGCTCACCCACCCGACCGTCCAGGTCCAGTGGCTGTTCATCTCCAACCCGCTCAAGGACGCCGTGCTCGGCTGGGCGCGCGAGCACGGCGAGAGCGCGGAGCTGATCGCCCGCGCCGAGTCGGTGCTGTGGCAGCCCACCGACTCCAGCCCGCACAACGATCACCTCCACCTGCGCATCTACTGCTCGCGCCAGGACGTGCTGGAGGGCTGCGTCAACACCGGGCCCGTGTGGGCGTGGGTCAATCCCTGGGACGACGCGCGCCGGGCTCGAGCGTCCGCGCTCACCCGCGGCCTCAACGACCCCGATGAGGCGACGCGGCTGGCGATCCTCGACTTCCTCGTGAAGATCGACGGCCAGCACGCCGCCCCGGAGCTGGCCCGCAAGGGGCTGTTCGACCCGTCGCCAAAGGTCCGGCTGCGATCGCTGGACATACTGGCGACCTGGCGGTCCGACGACCCGTCCGTGCGGGACGCGCTGGAGCGATTCATCCGGGCGCCGGGCGGGGGCGTGCTGGCCGAGGACCCGGCCTTCTCACGCTCGGGGCTCGGGCCGCGCGTGGCCTCGACCGACGACGCCCCGCTGCCCGGCGAGTCCGGCCCGGAGCCGCTGCAGCCCGATCCCATCCGCACCGCGACGATGCTCGACGCGGCCTGGCGCACCCTGGGCCTGATCGCCGATGGGCGCTCGGTCGGCTTCCTCACCGATGCCCTGGCCTCGAAGCGGAGGCTCGGCGAGGGACGAGGCACGGGCCGGGGGGAGCCCGCGGCGGCGGCGGCGGCGGCGAGGCATCTGACGGATCCGAGGCTGGTACCCGCGCTCATCGCGGCGCTGGACAACCCCGACGCCGACGTGCGCGAGGCCGCCGCAGACACACTGCGCCGGATCACCAATCACAGCTTCAAGGTGAACTGGGCGCGGGCGAAAGACGCCAGGCGCCGCCAAAAGGACGTCAACCGCTGGACGGCCTGGTGGGCCAGCAACGGCCACAAGTCACGCTCGGAGCTCCTGCTTGACGGCTTCCGTGAGTCCGGGGTCAAGCTCAAGAGCCTGGAGGGCTGGGATGCGGTGGACACGCTGGTCAAGGTGACCGGCCGCGACGACCACATCGGCTACAACGCCGACCGCCTCGTGTCGACGATCACCGGGCGGTGGTCGCCACGGGACGCCAGTGCGTCCAGCCGCTCGGCGCGCTGGAAGAAGTGGTGGAAGAAGAATGAGCGGCGTGTGCGCAAGCGCTGGACGAAGTGAGCGCGCTCCTTGTGGAGCGCGCGAACGTCGCCGTCCGGCGCTCGGAGCGCCGTCAGCATGTCGCGCAGGCCCCACGGGGGCGATCAGCCGTTGAGGCCCTTCGTCCGCTTGATGTTGTCCATCGCGCGCTGGTACTCGACGTCCCAGGAGGTGCTGCCCTCCTCGAGGTGCTTGAGCTTGCCGCGCACCTCGCGGTCGAGCTCCGTCTCGGTGTCGTCGTAGCGCCGCAGGACGGTGCGGACGATGACGCGGAGCGCGAGGTCGTCGGAGAAGACCTCCGCGATGTTGTCGGTGTAGAGCAACATCTCGATGCACTGATCGATGATCCAGGTCATGGCGTCTTCGCCGACCTTGAACTCGATCTGCTTGGCGAGCTGTCGCTTGGTCTTGGCGAACGCCGAGTTGCCCATCCCGCGCTCACGCACGAGATCACGAGCCTGCTCAGACAGCTCCCGGTCGACCCGGATGTATTCCTTCAGCACGGCCTCGATGTCGAGCCGAGCGTCTTCCTCTCGTCCTTCATCGATCTCGACGGCCGCGGCCTTGACAAGATCGTCGAGAATCTCCCGCGCGATCACGCGGACCTGCCCACTGTACAATCGCATGTCGTCTCCATCGCGAGGCCAGAGAAGGCGACCTCCGGCAATCTCGTGTCGATATCACGACGCTGTCGCCAGCCGCAACATATTCCCTCGGTCGCATGCAACACCCATTGACTCACATCGCGCCTGCGCGGCGCGCAGGCTGGTTCGTGGTCACAACCGCCGCCACGATCCTCGCGTCGGTTGGCCTCCAGGTGATCGATCAGCCGCTGCGAACGCCGCTGAGCCCCGCGGGCATCGTCTCCTTTGAGCTGGCCGGCTCGAGCGAGGCCGCCGGCGCCATGGTGGCCGCCTGGGACGCGACCGCCCGCCAGTGCGCGAGCCTGAGAAGCCATTCGGAAAATACATGCCGATGGATCCGACGTAGATTCTGTTTCCAGGTGGCGTCTGATGTGAGGGAGTGGGCCCAGAGGCCCATGACCGAGCAGAAGACACACCTGGAGACAGAAGATACGAGGAAACAAGGCATGTATTTTCCGAACGGCTTCTAAGCCTGGGGCTCGACTTCCTCTACCTCGTGCTCTACGCCACGTCGCTGGCGCTCGGCTGTCTGATCGTCGCCGACCGCCTGGCCGCCCACGGCCGCAGCAGCTTCGCGCGGCTGGGTCGGGCGTGCGCCTGGGGGCTGTGGGCCGCCGCGGCCCTGGACGGCCTCGAGAACGGCGCCCTGATCGCGACGCTGTTCGGTCAGCCGGACCCCTGGGCCGCGGTCGCTACGGCCTGCGCTGTCCCGAAGTTCGCCATCGTGGCCCTGGCGCTGCTCATCTTCTTGCCGGTTGGCGGCCTGCGGGTGCTGTTGGACGGACGGCCGGGGCGGCCTGCGGCGTCGGGCGCTGACAAAGATCGAGGGCGCCGCGAGGATTAGCCGGTGGGCGCCATGCGTTGAGGCCGTGTAGGTGGTTTGACCGCGCGACGGTCGCCGGCTCGTCCCGACGCCCGCCGGGCCGCTCTTGCCGACCGCCGGGCACCTGTTACAATACCGACCGCAGGCTCCAATCGCCCGCAGCGCGGCCGCCCCCTGGCGGACGGCGGCGCGGGCGCACACCGCAAACCCGATGTCGCGACGCTCCGAACCAACCCCCTTGCTCTACGCCATGGTCTTCGGGCTCGCGCTCCTGGTGCACCTGCCGGTCCTCCTCGTCGCGATGTCGCTCTTGCGGCCGACCGACGAGCCCCTGCCCGAGGCCTACGAGATCGAGCCGATCCAGCTCAGCGAGGAGACCCCGGACCCGGACGACACGGCCCGGATCGTCAGCCTCGACAAGCCCGAGGAGCCCACCGAGGCCCCCGAGGACGCCAAGGTCGAGGACCGCTACGACCAGAAGGTCGACAAGGAGACGGTCCGCAAGCGCGATGGCCGCATCCCCACCGTCCTTGCCACCCCCCATCGCCCCACCCCCACACGCTCCACCCCCGCCGCGAGCGACCGCAAGCCCACCTCGCCGGACCAGGACGACCAGCCCGAGCCCGACAAGGGCACCTCCGACGAGGAGGCCGACAAGACCCCCGACGGCCTCCAGGCACGCTCCGACACCGCCAACACCGGCCCCCTCGAGGTCGACCCCGGCAAGAACGCGCCCGACAAGGCCGAGGACGGCGAGGGCGACACGAAGCTCGATCTGGACCCCAACCGCATCCTGCCGAACTGGGACAACACCGTGGGCACCGGCGGCAGCGGCCCGAAGGACTATCTCGAGGTCGAGGAGGGCGACAACGACCTGCTGAATCGCAAGGAGACACGCTACTGGGCCTTCTTCGACCGCGTCCGCACCTCTGTGAGGCGCCAGTGGCAACCCAACGACGTCTACCGCGCCAACGACCCGCGCGGCCAGATCTACGGCGTCCAGGACCGCCTCACCATCTTGCGCGTCACGCTCAAGGGCGACGGCAGCCTGCAGGACATGTACGTCGAGAAGCCGAGCGGCCTGGCCTTCCTCGACAACGAGGCGATGCGCGCCTTCCGCGTCGCCCAGCCGTTCTCGAACCCCCCCGAGGCCCTCAAGGACGACGAGGGCTTGATCAGCTTCCGGTTTGGTTTCATGTTCGAGATCCAGAGCAGCGGCGGCCGGATCATCCGCTACAGCCGCTGACCGACGCCCCTCCCATCAACCCACTTCACCCATCACGGAACCCGATGCACAAGAAGGCGGCCCCGACCACGCCAGCCCCACTCGCCACCGATCCCGCCCACCTCCTGCCAATCCCCGAGATCGAGGTCGAGGAGCTGGAGCTGGAGGACCTCCCTGCGGTCTTCGCGCTCGGCGAGCGCCTGTTCACCAGCGACCGCTGGCCCAACCTCTACCGCACCTGGGACGAGTACGAGGTCATCAACCTGTTCGCCTCCGACGGCGAGACCTGCTTCGTTGCCCACGTGGAGGGCAAGATTGTGGGCTTCGCGCTGGGCGCGATCATCGAGAAACGGCGCAACCCCTGGAAGTACGGCTACCTGATCTGGATCGGCGTCGACGACGAGGCCCCGGTCAAAGGGATCGGCTTCAAGCTGATGAAGACGCTCACCCACCGCTTCATCGAGCTCGGCGCTCGCATGATGCTGGTGGACACCGACGCTTAGAATCATCGCGCCATCGACTTCTTCAAGCGCAGCGGCTTCGGCAATGTGCAACATCACATCTACATGACGCGCAACCTGACGCTCGAGCCCGAGTACCACAAGCATAAAAACAATAAATCAAAGGATACTAACAAATTAAAGAAAAAGAAAAACAAAGGTAAGACAGCATCGAAAGCGAAGGCCGTGCGCGAGAAGGCCCCCTCCCAGCCCGACGCTCCCGAGTCCTGAGCCGCGTGCACCCATCGCCGCGCTCCGGTCACCACGGCGCTCTGGACTTCGGCCCGGCGTTCGGATACTCCCAGCCGCGACGGGACCTGTCTCGACGGTGTCACCTGTCTGCCTGGCGGGTCCTGGCCCTGAACGATCGTCCCTGCGCCCGATGCCGCAGGCGGAGGGTGTATGAAGCCGCTCGCTCCCGTCCTTGACCACATTGATCCCGACCGCCTCCTCAAGCTCCTCTGGGACGCCGTCGCCGAGTACAGCCCCACCTACAACGAGGGCCCCGCCCTCGACGTCTTCATCGCCGCGCTCACCGAGGCCAACCTCGCGTTCGAGCGCGACGTCGTCGGCGACCCCGAAGACGAGCGCTTCAACCTGTGGATTCAGCTCGGCCCCGACCCGGTAGAGCTCGTGTGGGTGGGCCACGTCGATACGGTCGTCCGGCAGGACCGCGGAGAGATCGGCCCCGAACGCGACGGCGACCAGCTCTACGGGCTCGGGTCGGCGGACATGAAGTCGGGCTGCGCCGCCGCCGTGGAGGGGCTGATCGCGCTCAAGGAGGCGGGGGTCGCGCTCCAGCGCGGCGTCGCCGTGGCGCTGGTGGTCGGAGAGGAGGAGTACGGAGACGGCGCCGAGGCGCTGCTGCCGAGGCTGAAGGATCGGCCGCTGGTGGTGATCGGCGAGCCGACGGGCCTGCGGCTCTGCAACGAGCACTTTGGCTACCTGGAGATGCGGTGGACCACCGGCGGCACCCAGGTTCACGCCGCCCTGCCCCAGACCGGCGACAACGCCATCCACGCCATGCTCTCCTGGCTCCAGCGCGCGATCGAGATCACCGCCTCGCCGGACAACGATCATGTGCGCGTCAACCCGCGCCAGATCCTCGGCGGGAGCCCGATGTTCATCGTGCCGGCCGAATGTGAGGCCACGGTGGACTTCCACGTGCGGCCAGGCGGCGGCCTGGAGCCCCCGCAGGCCCTGACGGAGGCCGCGGCCGCCGTAGCCGCCGAGGCCCACCCCGGCTGCACCTTCCGACACGAGGATCTGTTCTGGGCACCGGGCTTCCGGCTCGAGGCCGACGACGCCCGCATCGCCCAGCTCCGCAACGCCTTCGAGCTTGCTGGCGTCGAGCTCCGCGACGACGCCTTCCCGTCGCATTCGGACGGGAGCCTGCTGTTTCATGCCGGCTGCCCGACGGTCATCTGCGGGCCCGGCCGCCTGGAGGTGGCACACACCCACGACGAACACGTCTCGATCCAGCAGACCGTCGACGCCGCCCGGCTCTACGCAGCCATGTTCGCGCTGACCGCTGCGGCGCGGTGATTCCGCGCCGAGCCCTGGTCGCCGCCGCGGTCGCTCGACGTGTTCGAACGGCTCTGAGCAACCGCCCGGACGCGAAGCAGCCGCGTGGCGGCGCAGAGAGCAGGCAGCGCTGGCGCAAGAACCGACGAAGGGTGCCCCCTTTCGGGAGCACCCTTCATCTGCCAAGTCGGGGCGACTGGATTCGAACCAGCGACCACTTGCACCCCATGCAAGTGCGCTACCAGACTGCGCCACGCCCCGTTCTGGCGGAGATGTGTGTAGCTTATGGGCCCCCGCCTGTCAACTGTAAAAACCACCCCGTTGACACGGGGCCTCGGCGTTCTGCACACTCCCGGTGCACCACGCGCGAAGGCCCATTGTCTCGAGCAGGCATGACCCTCACCTCCCACCGAACCTCCATCCGCCATCTCCTCGGCGTCGCCGCGACGCTGAGCGTGCTGGCGTGGAGCGGGACAGCGGCGGCCAACATCTTCGACATCTACGGCCTCGGAGCGCGAGGCACCGCGATGGGCAGCGCCCAGACCGCCGACGCGACCGACTACGACGCTGTATTCTACAATCCGGCTCGACTCACAGCCCGACGCAAGACGCGGTTCGGCTTCGCGCTCCAGCTCGTCGCGCCATCGCTCGACATCAACCGGCCGTCCTCGTCGCCAGGCGAGTCCGCGGGCGGTCGAGACAGCGTGTTGCCCGGCGAGAACATCGGGGTGACGGCGGGGGTCGTATTCCCGATGGGCGGCCTCATCGAAGACCGCATCGCCATCGGGGTCGCGTTCTTCCTGCCAACGCTCAACGCCACCCGGCTGGAGGCGTTCGACCCTTCGGTCCCCCAGTACGTGATGTATCAGGCCCTGCCGGACCAGCTCGTGATCGCCGTCGGCGTCGCCGTCGAGCCGCTCGACGGTGTCAGGCTCGGCGCCGGCGCCCAGGTGCTCGCCGCGCTGGTCGGCGAGACCACCGTCGACCTCGACACCGCCCAGCGCCGCATCACCCGACGGGAGATCCGCGCCGACATCGACGCCACCATCGCCCCCGTGCTCGGCCTCTCCTACACCCCCGCCCCCTGGCTCGACCTCGGCGTCTCGTGGCGCGCCGCGCTCGACCTCACCTACGCCCTGCCGATCCACTTCAACTTCTCCGACGTCGGCCTGCTCGACATCCTCATCGAGGGCTCGGCCCTCTATACGCCCGACCACTACAACCTCGGCATCGCCATCCACCCCGCCCCGCGCTGGACCGTCGCGCTCGACCTGACCTGGGCCCGGTGGAGCCAGGCACCCGCGCCCACCGCGTCCATCCACGCCACGCTGGATGACCGCCGCCTCTACCCCGACCGTGAGCCCACCCTGCTGCTCGATCTGGCGACCATCGACTTCGATCCGGGCTTCGTGGATGTGGTCATCCCGCGTGTGGGTCTCGAGGCCCCCGTGGCCGAATGGCTCGACGCGCGCGCCGGCTACGCCTTCCGGCCCACGCCAGTGCCCAACCAGACTGGCTTCACGAATTACCTCGACGCCAACGCCCATCAGCTCAGCGCAGGCGCCGCCGTCCGCTTTCAGGATCCGCTCGAGATCCTCGAGGCCCCGATCAGCGTGGAGGCCTTCGTCCAGCTCACGCTGCTGGCCGATCGGCCCGTCCACAAGCTGGCCGACCGGGATCCCATCGGGATCGGGCCCTACGATGCGGGCGGGTCCATCGTGAACTTCGGGCTCGATTTCCGCCATGACTTTTGATCCGTCGGGACTGCGTGCATACTCTCTTTGCGGGGACAACGGCATGAGTGATATACTGTTGAGCGGCAGTCGACCCAATCAGACACCGAGCGCTGTCCTGTGGAGAGCAGCAGAATGATGGGAGCTCTGGACCCGAGCGAACCTCGAACGGGAGAGGTTCTCGCGCGGAAGTATGAGCTGCGCTCGGTAATCGGTCGCGGCGGCTTCGGCGTGGTCTACGAGGCGCTGCACCTCGGGATCAACCGCAAGATCGCCCTCAAGGTCCTGCTGCCCGAGTTCATGGACAAGGACTCGGACCTGGCCATTCGGTTCAGGCGCGAGGCCCTGCTGGCCTCGGAGCTCCGCCACCCCAACACCATCACCCTCTACGACTACGGGCAGAACGAGGGCGGCATCCTCTACATGGCGATGGAGTTCGTCGAGGGGCGCACCCTCGCCAACGTCCTTCGCGACGAGGCGCCGATCCCGGCCTACCGGGTCGTGCACATCGCCCGGCAGATCCTGGGGAGCCTTCACGAAGCCCACCAGCGCGGGATCATCCACCGCGACCTGAAGCCGGGCAACATCATGCTGACCCGGCTGCGCGGCGACCCCGACTTCGTCAAGGTGCTCGACTTCGGCATCGCCAAGGCCATCAGCTCGGACCTGCTCTCACAGCCCGAGATGGGCCAGACGCTCACCCAGGAGGGTCGGTTCTGCGGCACCCAGCGCTATATGGCGCCGGAGCAGTTCCGCAACGCCCCGATCTCCACCTCGGTGGACCTCTACTCACTCGGTCTGATCTGCTACGAGCTGTTGACGGGCCTGCCGGCGGTCACCGGCGAGACCATGGTCGACCTGATCGTGGCGCAGGTCACCGCGGCCGATCTCACCATCCCCGCCCACATCGAGATGCCCGACCATCAGCGGGAGGCGCTGCACCGCGCCCTGCGCAAGAACCCTGCGGAGCGCTTCGAGAACGCGGTCGCGTTCCTGGCGGCGCTGGACGAGCCCAGCACCAAGGACAGCCTGCCGGACCTCGACTTCCTCACCGACGACAACGACGACTTCACCGTGGAGTTTCCGCCCGACGCCGACGCGCTGGCCCGGCTGATCAACGCCGCCCGCCCCACCGATCAGGCGGCCACCAACCCCTCGGTCAAGGCGCGTCAGACCCCGTCCAAGACGATCCCGACCCCCGCGGTGCGCCACGCGCCGCCATCCAGCGCGCGTCCGCTCACGCCGCCGGGCCGCGACAAGCGGACGGAGAAGGACATCCCGGCGGTGTCGCCGCGCCCCTCCGGGCCGAACCGCGGCCAGACCCCGAGCGGTCCCGTGCCGCCTGCCCGCCGCAGCATCGAGATGGACAACCTCGCCCCGCTGGGCGCTGGCAACGGCAAGGCCGTGTCGATCGTGCGCCCGAGCTCCCGTTCGGTGGAGCCTGTGGCGCGGATGCGCAGCAACTCCGACGCGTTCAGCCGACCCCTGCTGGAGGAGGAGTTCGACACCACGCCGATCCCCATGAGCGCCCGGCCTTCGCTCCTCGACGAGCCGACCGGTGAGGCGACCCATCCCCAGCCGCGCCGTGGCTCGTCCGGCGCGCCTGTGCTCACGCCATCCGTCGCTTCTGAGCCGAACGACCCCGTGCCAGCCGTCCAGCGAGCCGCGCCTCCTCCCCCATCCAGCGCGCGACCGACCGGGGCAGCCCCCCCGGCGCCTCGACGGCCCTTCGCGCCTGACGACGCCAACGCAGACGCCACGATCGAGGTCCGGTCCAGCCCCGCGTATTCGTCGTCCACGAACTTCTCCGACGACAGCGAAGCCACGATCGACATCGCCGCCAGCGACATGCTGAGCCAGCAGCTCAAGGACGACTACAACCAACACATCGAGCGCCAACGCGACGACGACGAGCCCCCTCGTCCCCGGCGCCCCCCCGCGCGTGGTCCCAGCGCCAACCCCTCCGCCTTCTACGAAGGGATTGACGAGGACGGCCCGACGACCCGCGTCTCCGAGGAGAAGGCTCAGGCTGCCATTCGCCTCGCCCAGCGCTCGGTCCACACCCACAGGCTGGCCGCGGTCCCGGGCCAGGCAGCCGCTGGCGCCGCGACGCGCAGGTTCCCCTGGATCGCGGTGGCGGTCGCGGCCGTCGTGGCGCTCGTGCTGTCTGCGGGGTGTGTGGTCGGCGTGATGATGGGGTGGGGCGACCTGCTGGGCACCGCGCCCACGAAGGGCGGGCCCAGGCCGGCCTCCTCCAACGGCACGGACAAAGCCGCGGCCGAGTTCGTCACCATCGACATCCGCACCACGCCGCGAAACGCGACGCTGCTCATCGACCAGGCCGACAAGGGCATCACGCCCAAGACCATCACCTGCCGTCGCGATCAGAAGGTCCTCGTCACCCTCAAGAAGGAGGGCTATCTGACCCGCACCGACCAGATCGTGTGCGCCACCGACGGCATCCGGACCTACACCCTCTCGCGCCCCGGCGGCCCCACCCCCTGACAGACCGCGCGGTGCGTGCTGCGGGCTCCCCCGTGGCCGGGCACCGCGGGCCAATCCGTCGCTCGACACGCCGTCTCGCGCGTGGGGTGACGCAAGCGGCGCCGAGCCGTTGAGAAGCCGTTCGAAAAATATATGCCTTGTTTCCTCGTATCTTCTAGACCGTCGTGCATCTCGGTTAAGCCCGCGATGCAGGGTCTTCTGCGAGCTATTACAGTTCGCTCGTCTGGGGCGCGTTGAGCCCGCGACGCAGGGTCTTCTGCGAGCTGTCGCTCACAGAACCCCCTGCCCTGCGGGGCCTTGTCCACAAGCTCGTCACCTGAACACGCAACAGTGGCTCGGGCGAGCAGCGGTAGAACGCCGGGCCACGCGATGAACACGGCGTCTATTCAGTGTCG
>Ga0100377_1003039_pt1 | contig 13714 bp, 9 predicted proteins | sample CryGeymeta201501_FD_83664 | JGI IMG/M metagenome (GOLD analysis project Ga0100377, IMG submission 83664) | Groundwater microbial communities from Crystal Geyser aquifers in Utah, USA - Crystal Geyser metaG 2015-01 | ecosystem: Environmental > Aquatic > Deep subsurface > Groundwater | place: USA... | reverse complement strand
TTCTTTTGGCAACACACTAGCAACACCTAAACGATATGTACTTTCTAGTACGCTTCGTTCCGGTCCTGTCCCTGGCACAACTCCAGGCCTAGCTGCTCTGTCGGTAAAAGAAAATTTAACCACTGCTCTAACTCTTTTTCCATTGTATTCAAACACCGCTACTTGAGGACTAAAAATGCCTCTATCTGGCTCTATTGAACCGTCACGTCTTTTTATTTCTAAATAACCAAATGAAACAATTTCACCATTACGCATTATTTCTTCCTTTTCTTTTCTGTTTACAACATATTCATGTTCTCTCAATTCTTTAGGAAACTCAGCGTATAAACTTTCTTGCATTTTTCCTATTAAATCTCTGCGATCTTTTTGGACTTCAACAGCTTTTCCTATATCTATTTTTAATTCTTTTAAAAAAGGACTTGAATCTTGTTGTATTAAAAAATCTATATTTTTATACGCAGCGGATAAATAACCATTCAATAACTGATGCGCCAATAAACGACTGGCATCGCCGGTTCTGCTAAGTAAAACAGGCTCAGTTAATGTTTGATATATATTACACCCTTGTAACTCAGGAACCATTAATTTATCTAATTCATCAGATATTTCATTTTCAAAAGTATCATTGTCAAACGTTTTTTGTCTGAGCATTCTGTGATAAATAGCTTGGTACTCCAGAGAAGGATGCAATCGCCCCCTTTCTAACATGTCTGCAGCCTCATACGGATTGTGATCTTCCAAAAAAAGATCTTGATCTATATTGGCACGATAAGCAGCAAGCTCTAGTCTTAGATTTAAATATTTTTCCCTTAATCTAAAAGACTCTATTTCAGCTTTTGTTTTTTCTGAATCACTTGTTGTGTTAACAAAAGCAATGGCCTGATCTTGAATTTTTGTAAAAATATCGAGTATTGCATCCAAAATTTTTTCTTTCTCTGAAATTCTTCTCTCTTCTGGAATCCCGGCTATTATTTGTCGACACTTAATCGACTCATCCTTAATAAAATCATAAAATAACTCCATTTCTGGGTCTATTTCTGACTTGCCTTCATGACTATTATCAATTATCGCCCGCTGAACATTATTAGCTGCATCAAAAAGCTTTTCTGTTTCACTTTGTAAAACACTTGCCAAATTACCCACTTCAGAATCAGTACCAAACAACGGCCTTCCTCCACCAAAACGATCATTCAAGCTGTTCAATGTTTTGGAACTGTGTTTTATTTGACCAAGAAGTCCATTGATAACATCGGCTGCTATTTGAGCAGTATTATCTTTTCGTGTTTCTTTTTCCACAAAACCCCGTTCCTTTGAGCTTGGAATTTCTGGTCTTGTAATTTGTGTATGTTTTTCTCTGTTCTCACCCTCCATATAAACTAAAGTGTATCAAAAAACAACAAACAAAAAAAATACCAGCACAGAGGGCGTGCTGGTATCGGTAAAACAAGAGAAACATTGTCTGTTACTTTCTGCTGATAAAAAAGCCGTAGGGGCTACATTCACAGCTTTTTTCCTGCAACTTTTTGAAGACATCGAGACCTTGGGTGGCAGCAATCGTGAAACTCATTGCTTTTTTGTCTTCTGATGTGCAAACAGCTTCCTTATCGTAATGTTCCCGAATGATTCCGGGAAGTCTATCCAGACAAGTAATATCACACACAACATGTATTCTTCCGTCGTGCATGAACGTCAATTCAGCAATCTCGCCGAATGAAGTTTTGAACAACAGATAGACATCACCGGATTCCGACTTCACCACAGGAACAGGAAGCAGTATTCGCGGCAACATTCCACTTGTGTATGAATTGTCATGCTTCATTTTGTCCTCCTTAAAGGACTCCCCCGGGTAATCTTCTTTCACTATCAAAAGAAGAGCGTACTTTGGCAAAGATAGACCTTTTTGTCAAGCTTACTGTTGACTTGGGACTTGGATGTTTTGTCTGCCTACTAGGGCTGTTAGTTCGCCTAGAACATCTTCACTTACCCTTATTTTGTAATCTGTTTGGACTTTTCGCAAACGTCCGCCGGCTTCGACGTAAAAGCAGATTGTGTCTCCACCTGGATTTGACTCGAATAATGCCCTTAAGCGAGTCATGGTATCTGGGGCAGGTGAGCCGGTGAGAGTTATGGATATTTCCCCTTTACTCATTGGCGGAGCTGGCATAACGGCAACCGGTGAAATTTTCTCTTTGGAGTGCGATGATGATTCTGCTTGTTCGCTTGAAGCCACATTACTGTCGCCCTCAATCCACATGCCAATTTTTAACATGTGTGCTAATCCTTCTAAATCTTCATCAAGGAAAATAAAACCATTGGCGATTAGTTTTACTTCTTCGTCATCATCTCTTTTTGAGGCTTTGGCGGCCACTAAAAACATTTTATCCTCGGCTACTAAATCTTTGTATTGAGCGTAAGTTTTTGGAAAAAGTATTATTTCTATTAGACCGGTGTTGTCTTGAAAACCCATAAAAGCCATGTTGTCGCCTTTTTTGGTTTGAATAACTTTGAGTGAATTTACAATTCCACCAACACGAACAAATGTTCCATCAATACAAACAGGAATGTCTTTACAGGCAGTTAAATAAGATCCGAGAACCTGTGACGCTTGACCAAACGGATGTCCAGATAAATACAGCCCGAGCAAATCTTTTTCCCACCTGAGTTTGGTTAACATACTAGCTGGAGGAGCTGGTTTGAGTTGGATTTTGTTAGAAACTGTTTCGGGAGCCAAATCAAATAACGTTGCTTGATTTTGTGCCTTTTCTTTTTGTGTTGTTTTGTTAAACATCAAAAAACGCTCCATGTTTTCCATCATGATGTTGCGTTCTTCAAAACGATCTAGAGCTCCTGTTTTAATCAAACATTCCAGTGACTTTTTGTTGAATGATCGGTGCCCCATTCGAGCTGCAAAATCTGTAAGGTCAATAAACTGGCCTCTTTCTTTACGTTCACGAATAAGAGCAGCAATAAATTCCTCCCCCAAACCTTTAATCGCCAATAAACCAAAACGGATGGTTTGATCATCCATAAAGGTAAAGTTAGCCAGCGATTCGTTAATGTCCGGTGGAAGAACGGTTATCCCCATGCGTTCACACTCGTGTACAGCAAAAGCAATCTTTTCCAAATCGTTTACTTCAGCCGTCATTAGAGCGGTCATATACTCAGCTGGGTATGTCGCCTTCATGTAGGCGGTGTAGTAAGCGATCATTCCGTAACTGGCTGCGTGTGCTTTGTTGAATCCGTAGGCAGCAAAAGGCTCAATCAACTTCCATAGGTGATTGGCTTTTTCGCGACTTAGTCCATGTTCAACAAAACCCTCAAGGAGTTTTACTTTTTGCTGGGCCATCTCCTCAGGAATCTTTTTACCCATGGCTTTACGTAATTTGTCCGCCTCAAGCCAAGAGTAACCAGCAAGCTTAATGGCGATTAACATAACATCGTCCTGGTAAACAATAACTCCGTAAGAAGAGTCCAAAATCTCGATCAATCGTTTATCGGGGTATGTAATGAGTGAGGAATCGTATTTACGACGAATGTACTCAGGAATCGACTCAATCGGCCCCGGACGATACAAGGCCACCATGGCCATAATGTCTTCGACACGAGTCGGTTTTAGTTCCATGAGGTACTTGGTCATTCCATCTCCAGACAACTGAAAAACACCCATGGTGTGCCCGGTAGCCAAAAGAGAAAAAGTCTTTTTATCGTCGAGCGGCACTTTTTCTAAAACGATTTTTACTTTTTTTACTCCTTCTACAATTCGAATCGCGTCTCCCAAAATAGACAAGTTTCGAATACCCAAAAAGTCCATTTTAACGAGCCCCGCCGACTCAACTGATTTCATTTCGTATTGAGTAATGACTTTCCCTTCGCGGTTATCAATTTGAAGTGGTGTAAATACAGTTAATTCCTCGGGAGCAATAACTGTTCCGGCAGCGTGAATTGATACGTGGCGACCACAACCTTCTATTTGCTGAGCCAAATCAATCACTCGACGACACTGAGAATCAGAGTCGTACATTTTTTTGAGGTCGGGCGTTTCTTCTAACGCCCTCGCCAAGGTCATTGGAAAACCCTGGCTTCCCATGGGTACGGCTTTGGCTACTTGATCACAAAAAGCATAAGGCAAACCTAAAGCACGCCCAACGTCACGTACACTTCCCCTAGCTAACATTTTTCCAAAGGTACAAATCTGCGCCACTTTGTCGTGACCATATTTGTCGCGCACATAATCCAAAACTTCATCACGGCGGTTATCGGCAAAGTCGGCGTCAATATCGGGAGCAGATGGACGTTCAGGGTTAAGGAAACGCTCAAAAGGCAAATTGTAAGTCAAAGGATTGAAACCGGAAATTCTCATGGAATACCCGACCAGTGACCCAGCCGCTGATCCACGAGTCGTAGTTACAATTCCCTGACTTTTTGCCCAAGAAATAAAATCAGACACGATCAAAAAATAAGGACAAAAACCTTTTTGATCGATAATCTCAATTTCGTATTCCATGCGCTCTCGCATAACGTCCGTAATTTCTCCCTCTTGCTCGGCCAGTCCTTCATAGGCCTTTTCTGTCATGACTTCACGAAAAGTTTTTCCTTCAGGAATTTCAAAACGTGGAAAGTTCCAAGCACCCAATTCTAGCGTTACAGAACAGCGATCGGCAATAAGTCTGGTGTTTGTAATCGCTTCTGGAATATCTTTAAACCTCTCCTCCATGTACTCCCCCGACACCATAGAAGCATCGTAGTCAGACTGCTGCATACGATCAAACTGTTCCAAAGTCTTACCACCCTTAATACAATTGAGAATTTTCCAGGCTTCAACGTGTTCTGGCTTAATGTAATAAGTGTCTTTGGTGGCTACGACCGGAATTCCAAACTCACGGCCAATTTCAATCAAATTGGCGTTCATTGTTTCTTGTTCTGCAATTTCAGGGCGATCAACCAACTCTAAAAAGAAATTTCCTTCTCCGAATAAATCAGCATAGCCTTTGGCCACTTTTTTGGCTTCTTCGATGTTGCCATTTTTTATAAACTCGTTTATTTCACTCAAATACCCACCAGACAAAGCAATCAAACCTTCTTTGTGCGCCTCGAGTACCTCTTTGTCAACACGAGGTTTGTAATAAAAACCCTCCAAAAAACCAATCGAAGAAATAGTTAATAAATTTCTGTAACCGGTTAGGTTTTCCGCAAGCAACACGAGTCGGTTTTGTTTTGAATCAACACGGTGACGTTTTTGATGCCGACCATGCTTGGCAATATAAACATCCATTCCCAAAATAGGCTTGATCCCATACTCCTCAGCCTTTTGAAAAAACTCAATTGCTCCGTACATGGTACCGTTATCGGTCAAAGCAATCGTGTCCATGTCCATTTTTTTGGCATGACCAAGAATCTCCTTAACCTTAGGCAAGGCTTCAAGGAGCGAATAATGGCTATGTGTATGCAAGTGAACAAATTTAGACGGCATAACAAACTAAAAAACAAGAATTACGAGTTTAAAACTCGTCTCCCCCCAAATTTTTTAAAACTTCTCATTATTTCTCAAGCATATTTTTAAACTGATTATAAGTTCCTGTTTTAGTAAAATTTATTTCAAAATTTGAATTATTCACTTTATCAATTCCGTTGGAAAATTTTTATGAATTTCTGCTGGGATTGGTATGTAAACTTCATTAGGATTTCTGTCTCTTCCTCTTGCGTTCCATTGATTCAATCCGCTTTTATCCGCATAAAATATAATTATCAATAATGTCTTCCAAAACAGATTCATCTTCTCTCATAACTATTCTATTTTTTAATTTTTCAATCCATTTCTCAATGTCTTGTGCAGATTTTAATTTTTCTAAAAAATTATAGCTACAATTACCTCCAATCAGACCAATATGAGCATTAAAACCATCAGCATAAGAAACTTCTTCTTGAGAGAGAATTGAAATAAATATTTTGATTTTTTCTTTAAGGTCTAACATATTGGTTTTGATAGATGATATTCTTTTGTGGCTTTTGATTGTATTATTTTTTCTTCAAAAATAAGATTCTTGATTGGATTTTCAATTGTTAAGATTTTAGGAATATCATTAAGATTTAAAATCAGGGTGATAATATAATCATTTTTATATTCTAATGCCTTTTGGTATTCGTTTTCTGTAAGCCTAAATTTACCTTTCTTTTCTCTAATACCTTTTACCTCAGCTAAAAAAGAATTACTTGCCACATCTATTTGAAAATCATAACCATCTCCATAAAGTCTTGCATCTTCTAATATCCCATTTTGAAAAATATTTATCGAATTATAATTATTCATAAAAAACAATTCCGCTTCCAGTCCAGTTTCTTGTAATTTTTTAAATCTTGTTTTTGCAATTGGTTTTGCTTCGTATTCTATTTTTTGAATATTAAAAAATTCTTTCATGTACAATTTAACGATATTCACATATCCTTTTGCATTTTCATTTCCAAATAAGCTATCAATAAGTATTTTTCTGTGAATATAGGCGTCTCCTTTTTGCCACCATCCTTTTCTTCCATTTTCCGGAAAAAAATGATCAAATAAATCCATTCTATTTTTTACTGTTCCAATTGTCTCAGCAATTTTGTTTTCAACACAAAAATTATAAAATGCTGTTTTTGTTGCAAATCCAAATTCTCTAATAAAATCATCATTAAATTTCGATAAACCATAGCCTATTAAATTAAGAATTTCGAAATTTTTATGCTTGTTTTTATTTATAGTGATGTTTTAAACAGTAGCACATTCCCTAGGTGTTAGTTTTCTAATTCCTTTATCGGTCAATATTAATGGAACATTGTGTCCACTCATACCCATATTTGCTGTTAAAGTAGGGCAAACATTGCTTTTATTTTCCCTTACATATTTTCTTCTCCATTGATAAACCGTGTCTATTTTTTTGGTAATTATATATTGGTTAAAATCCGACAAAAAACAGGCCTTGCGAGTAAAACACTCACCTCCCCCAAGGTTTTTAAAAAGTGCGATTAACTATCTTTTTGCTCTCGATGCTTGTCTAATGTGTAACTAAACAACTTTTTTGCTCCTTCCACCAATAAACCTGATGTAGATGTTAAATGATCGAAACGTTCTTTCATGGCACTGATTGTTTTTTCGATCTTCTCCAACTTTTCACGCGCTTCTCCCAAAAAATCATTTACATTCTTAATAATCGACGCTGCCTGCCAAATAAGCCAAAACATAGCTGCAGAAAGCCACAAAACACAGAATGCAAGCACAACATATAGGACTTCAAGAGGTGTAAACATACAAGGTAGGGCGTAATATTTTTCTGTAGTATACCACGCACCCCTTGATTCTAACTACGAATCTTGGCGTTGTGCACTTCACTAAGCTTTTTTACTAAACGATCAACTTCTAAATCCACTTCCTCAGACGTCAATGTCCTTTCAATACTCTGAAAGACCAAGTGAATAGCAACTGACTTTTCTCCTTCGGCCATTCCCTTGCCCTTGTATACATCAAAAACTTCAGCCTGACCAAGAAGTGCAGACTCACTCTTAAGTGTACCGATAATTTCAGCGACTTCTAATCTGTCAGATACAACACACGCAATATCTCGTTTGCTGGCAGGAAAAGGACTTGGAGACTCGTATGTTTTGTGTGTTGAACTTACACTTTGCAATGTTTCTAAACTCACATCCAAAAACACTACATCGCGTTCAATTCCCCATTTGGACAAAATGTCTGGATTTACAGAACCAATATATCCAAGAGGCAGTCCTTTTTTGTCTTGAACACGAGCAACCTGTGTTGGATGAAAATGCCCCACATCTTCTCCGTGTTTTGGACGATCAAAATCAACAACAGCTCCACATTCCTTAAAGAAACGATCCGACAAACCCTTTACTCGCAAAAACAAATCTTCTGCTCCTGTTCCATAAGAAGCAACCAGTAAACGACGAGATTGTATAGGCAATTCAGAACCTCCTGGCGTGTGAATAGGTGCAACTTCGAATAAATCAGCGCTTACAACCTCGCGTTCATTGGCGGCGATTGCTTCTAACATACTTGACCACAGCGAAGGACGTAAAAAGGCAGCGTCTTGCGCGAGTGGGTTTTCAATAAGTACAGCTTGAGAAGAAGAGAGTCCGGTTTTTTCTAAATCTTCTATTCCCACAAAAGACATGGCATACAATTCTGTACAACCAGTTCCTTTCAGAATTTGCTTTGTATTCCTTTCAAAGACCAGAATAGAATCTGCTACTCGAGGAGTAAAAGCTGTAATCGACAATCTGGCAGGAATACGATCGTAGCCGTACAAACGTGCGACTTCTTCTGTAAAGTCACGATTGTTTTCAATATCTCGACGACGCCAATATGGCACAGTAACTTCTACTGCTCCATTTTTTTCTGGAGATAACACGAAACCCAATCTAATTAACATTGTCTTAATTTCTTCATCGGGCACATTAACACCCATCAAAGAGCGCACTTCATTGAAAAAACAGGCAAACTTTTCCGTGACTGGTTTTTCATTCAAATATTCAAAAGGTTTGGAAACAGGAACTTCACCAAACAACTCTGCAACAAGCTCAAGAGCACGAGCCAAAGCAGGACAAGCAGCCTCTCCCGGCAATCCTTTTTCAAAGAGCAAAGAGGCATCTGTTTGCAGATTATGAGCACGAGCCGTACGACGAATTTTTACCGGATCAAAAACTGCTGATTCAAAAACAACATTGGTTGTTGTACTCAAAATAGCAGCCCGCATTCCTCCCATAACTCCAGCCAAAGCAATTGGACCCACGCTATCTGCAATCACCAAATCACTGGCTCGCAAAACTAACTCTTGCCCTTTTAGAAGTTCTAACTCTTCTCCTTCCTTGGCAAAACGAACCTGAATATCTCCTGTAATTTTGTCGGCATCAAAAGCATGAAGTGGATGTCCATACTCATGCAAAACATAGTTTGTAATATCTACCAGCATGTTGATTGGATTGTATCCGGCAAGCAGTAAACGCTTTTGCATCCACCATGGTGATGCTGCAGCAGACAAACCGGAAACCTGCACCGCAAAATAAGCTGGGCAATCTTCTACTGCTTGAACATCTATCTTTGGAGCCTCCATTGTTCCTGCTGGCAATTTTGGTTCTGTCCAAACAAATTCATCTCCAGTTACAGCAAAACCTTCTCGAGCTTGGCCGATTATGCTTTTACAATCAGGACGATTGGTGGTGACTTCTATATCGAACAAAACATCATTCAAATCCAAAGCCTCCACCAAAGGAGTTCCGGGAGCGGCATCTGTCAGCTTGGTAATGTCCCAAATATCGTGTTCTCCTTGTGGAAGTTCAGAGAAACCAATTTCACTAGCGGCACAAATCATGCCAAAACTTTCTACACCACGAATTTTTGTTTCTTTAATTTCAACCAAATCTCCTTCGCCATGCCATTTAACATGTGCGCCAACCAAAGCTACAGCCACTTTTTGGCCTTCTTCTAAATTCACTCCCCCACACACAATCTGCACCAATTCTCCACCCGAGACTTCTACCATGGCAACACGCAACTTATTGGCATCAGTGTGTGCTTGAAGCGAATCTACTCGACCAACAACAATTTTGTTGTAAGTCTCTTGCAAATACTGAGTGTGCTCAACTCCGTTTCCGGCGTTAGTGGTAAGTCTCGCAAACATCTCTGGCAACAGAGAAGTACGAAGGTAATCTTTGATCCAAGAATAACTAATCATTATATTCATACATCTAGGCAGGCTAAAACTGTCTCAAAAATCGCAAATCGTTACGGAAAAGCTTGCGTATGTCATCTATTTTCAAACCTTCTCGCATCATTAAAGTACGTTCAACTCCCCACCCAAAAGCAAAACCAGAAACCACATTTGGATCGAGTCCTCCAGCTTTGAGTACGTTTGGATGCACCATTCCGGCTCCCCCAAGTTCTACCCAACCTGTTTTACAAAGTCTGCAATCAACACCTTCTTCTGCTCCACAAACTCCACAACTAATGTCTACTTCAAAACTTGGCTCTGTAAAACGAAAGTGATGCGGACGTAAACGAATACGCCTTGTTGGACCAAAAAAGGCTTTAGCAAAGTGATCTAACACACCTTTTAAGTCAGCGATATTCAAACCTTCCATTACACACAAACCTTCAAACTGATGAAACATTGGTGAATGCGTAACATCTGACTGTCGACGATAAGTGCGGTTAATGTTGATCATGCGAATTGGTAACTCTCCACGTTCCATTTCTCTAACCTGTGAGTTTGAAGTATGTGGTGTAAGTACGATTCGTCCTTTTTCACTGCGTGCTTTTTGCCCTGCTGAATCTGCCACAAAAAAAGTTTCCCAATCATCGCGGGCTGGGTGATCTGCCGGCATGTTTAAAGATTCAAAGGCGTAATAATCCCAATCAACTTCGGGGGCATTAATGCGCACAAAACCTAAACCGGTAAAAATATCGGTAATTTCGTTAATGGCCTCGGTAACCAAATGCAAATGTCCGCCTGGTGGAAAAACTCCAGGAGCAGTTATGTCGATCCATTCACGTTCTTCTCTATGTTCTCTGTCGTGAGCTTCTATGCCCTCTGCTATGGCATCAATAGCTGTCTGCCATTCTTCTTTGAGTTTATTAAGAGATTCTCCTATGGTTTTTTTGTCCTCAGGAGGCAAAGTACCTAAAGTTTTCATTTCTTGTGCTAGCAAACCTTTGCGACCTAAAAAAGTCACTTTCAAGTTTTCCAAAGCTTCTTTTGAGTCTGTAGATCTAATAGCTCCAACAAACCGTTCATTAAGTTCTTTTAGATTGTTTTTCATATACCAACAAATGATCTAAATGCTCCTAAAATACTTCCCCCGAAACGCACAATATCATGATAAGTCACAAGTGCAATAAGTCCCATTAAACACAACATACCCACTCCGTGCACAATTCCCTCAACCTGAGCATTGTTTGGTTTGCGACGAATAACTTCGATAAGCACAAATAATATTCGTCCTCCGTCTAGTGCTGGAATTGGCAAAAGGTTTAAAACAGCCAAGTTAATGGAGAGAACTGCAGCAAATTGCAACAAGTAAGCAAACCCTAGTGAGGCAGCCTCCCCGGTCAAAACAGCGATTCCAACCGGTCCGGATATTTCTGCATCTATTGTTCGAGTGAAGACTAATTGCTTAATCAAATCAAAGAAAGTTGCAAAAATATCGTAAGCCATGACAAAGGATGCCTTTACCCCTTCAAAAACAGCTCTAAAAGGTCCGTAAGAAATAGTGGCCGTATCAATCAAGCCCACCCCAATTCCGGGCGTTGCAAGTTCTGCAACACTTGCAGATGTAACATCTATTCCAACTTTCTCTTCTCCTCTTAAAACTTCCAAGTGAATGCCTTCTCCCCCATTTGCACCTATGTAATCACGAGCCGCATCTGTAGAAGACACTTCATTTTGATCAATCGACAGTAAAATATCTCCCGGCTCCACACCTGCCAAATTTGCTGGACTATCTTGCAAAACAGAAACCACTCGAATAACTCGTTCCGAAACAGTGGCTCCCGCAGGCACATTGTCGCCATCTATTGCTGTTGGCAAACCGATCATGAGCCCAACAGAAAGTAATACCATGGCCAAAAGCATATTCATGATAACTCCAGCTGCCAGTACCATTAAGCGCTTGGGAATTGATTTGTTTGCAAATGACCTTTCATTATCTCTATCTTGCCCCGACTCTCCATGGATACGAACAAATCCACCGAGAGGAATAGCGTTAATAGAATAAAGTGTTTCACCTCTTTTGATTCCAAAAATCTTTGGAGGAAAACCAAATCCAAATTCATCAACTCTCATTCCAGAGCGTCTAGCAGCCAAAAAATGACCTAGTTCATGAACAAAAACCAGCACCGATAACACCAAAAGAAATAAAAGAAGGGTGGTAATACTAAACATGTATTTTATAGACAAAAGTGTAGCCTATCATAACACGCTAAGCCAGTCCTTCAAGGAGCAGTGCAACTTCATCGCGCTTCTCCTTCATGACAGCTTCCGTTCTGGCCTCTAAATTAAGACGCACCAAAGGTTCGGTGTTTGAACCCCGAACATTAAACCACACATCACTATAGGTAACAGTTATTCCATCTAATTCAGACACATCTCCATCGGCATATTTTTCTTTAACCGCCTCGAGAGCTTCCTTAGTGCTTGGTACTTTGAAGTTTATTTCTCCTGAATGGAAATATGTTTTATATGGACGAACCAAATCAGCCAGATTTTTACCTTCTTTGGCCATTTCTCCCATTAAAAGCACGGCCATGGCTACGGGCCCCTCAAAAACACCATTTGGAAAAGCGAAAAAGAAATGCCCCGAGGACTCTCCCCCAAAAATCGACCCAACCTCACGCATCTTCTCTTTTATAAGCGAATGTCCAACGCGTGTTTTTACCGGCACACCCCCCGACTCTAAAATCATGTCTTCAGTGATTTTTCCAGGACGCACGTCGTAACACATTGTCGCACCAGCGTGTGATCGAAGCAGAATCTTGGCAATTAAACCTCTCAAAATAGCTGGCGGAACAACTTCTCCCTCATTATCTACAAAAAATATTCTGTCTCCATCTCCATCGGTAGCAATTCCCAAATCAGCTTTATCACTCAAAACTTTGGCTTTTAAAACTTCCAAAGTCTCTTCTTTTAGTGGGTCTGGATCGTGGTTTGGAAAAGTACCATCTAATTCCCAATACAATCTAGAAGGTTGCAAAACTGTTTCATTAAACAAAACATCCAAATACTGAGCCCCCATGCCGTTTCCACTATCTGCTACAACTTTATAGGCAGGCAAAGTTACACTTCCGGCAAATGCAAGTTCAGCCCTAGCCGAATCTTCAACGATATTTGAAGATGATTGCACTTCTCCAGGAACTTCCGCGTCAGAAGTAAACGATTCGTCTTCCATTGTTTGACGCAGATCCATAATACCGGACTCTCCCCCAACAGGAATTGCATTGTGCCTAGTCATTTTAAAACCATTGTAAGCGGCCGGATTATGAGACGCAGAAATCATTATTCCTCCATCTGCTTTTTGATCTCCGACACCAAAATAAAAAGCCGGTGTAGATACAAGTCCAATATCAACAACTGTAATTCCGAGGCGACACAAACCCTTCATGAGTTCGGTTTGCAAGGTTGGAGAACTCTCTCGCATATCACGGCCGACAACCACTTTTAAATCTCGTGTATTTTTCTCTCCGATTAGAAGCGAAGCAAAAGCTCGTCCCAGAGCATGTGCAAATTCTGGAGTGATTTCACCATCTACTAAACCTCGAATGTCGTAAGCCTTAAAAACCTGAGTTGGAACCTGCATAAAATACTAGAAAAATGGGAGTTATACTGGGTTTGACTTTACCACAAAAACAACGTACGCTCGATTAAGAAACATCTTATTTTCCCTTAAATTTCGCGAAAATATGTTTATATTGTGGATTATCTTAGCCATATTAGGTGTCGGTGCTGTTTGGCTAGTTCTAACGTACAACGGTTTGATTACATCTCGCAATCAAGTCGACGAAGCTTGGTCTGATATTGAAGTCCAAATGAAGCGCCGTTACGACCTTATTCCAAACCTTGTAGACACCGTAAAAGGCTATGCGGCCCACGAAAAAGGCGTTTTTGAGGCTGTTACCAAGGCTCGTGCCAATGCCATGGGTGCCCAAACCCCCGAGGAGCATGCCGAAGCTGAA
>Ga0100377_1003037_pt1 | contig 13719 bp, 10 predicted proteins | sample CryGeymeta201501_FD_83664 | JGI IMG/M metagenome (GOLD analysis project Ga0100377, IMG submission 83664) | Groundwater microbial communities from Crystal Geyser aquifers in Utah, USA - Crystal Geyser metaG 2015-01 | ecosystem: Environmental > Aquatic > Deep subsurface > Groundwater | place: USA... | reverse complement strand
GCGCGCTGCGGGAACCACGTTCGCTGTGGAGCCTTGTGCGGGTGGCACCGCCACCGGCTACGGCGACTTCTGTGTGGGGAACACGCTCGACGTGCTCGCTGGCAGCAGCGGTGGCGCCGTGCTATTCGACGAAGAGGCGCTGAACAAGACGCCGGCCGTGTTGGCGATCATCCAGGGTTCATTTGACAAGCTGCCGGGGACAGCCTGGGGGAGAAAGAGCACCTCTTACTTCAGCGATGATGCGCTTACCGCCTTTAACGCGTGCTTCGCCACCACCCTCGACTCAGTGATCCTCGGCGACTCGCATCTTCGCCCCCGCGACCCACCCTCGCCTTCAACCCGCAAGGCCCCGGCGACCGCACGCGCCTGCGTTGGGCGATGCGCGGGCGACGCAACGGGAAGCATGGTGAACTTCGCGTGCGCCGAGGGCTTTGACAGGTCCGTCAACCCAACCAACAGCGTGACGTACAGTCCGACGCTGGAGGTGGTCGGGGCCTGGAACCCGGCCAACAGCCTGGGCCTGGTCGGCGGCCCGACCAGGGGCAATGGCACCTCGGTGGGGTCGCCCGAGCTGATGAAGGGGGTCGGCTCGCTCGGCCTGGTCTGCGATGCCTGGGCGGCGCAGGACAAGGACCGCAGCTACGCCGAACACTGGTGGGATATTCAGGTCGTGGGTCTGTTCCGTCGCGGGGATGCGCTGGTGCAGGCCGGCCCCTGGGGCAAGGTGAACCGGCTGATGGACCTCAACCAGACCGTGCCTCTCGCCTTCAGCGACGCGGACGGAGAGCTGCGCCACCAGCCCCTGCCCATGAAGCTCTGCCCGCCCAATCAGACCCTCACAGGGTTGGAGGTCGAGGTGCTGCCCACCGAAGGCATCAAGGATGTCACCCGGATCCGATGCTCCAGTGTCAGCGCGTCAACCTCGACGTGGTTCACCACCAACCCCACCAAGTACACCAACCCACCCGCCGACGCCGCTGAGTTCATCCAGCACATCGGCGCCCCCTTCGGCACCGGCGCCACCACCACCCATGCGCTCGTCTGCAACGCCGGCGAGATCCTGACCGGACTGCGCATGTATGTCCCCAACGACACCGCCGAGCGCGACCGCGACGGACTCGGCGGACTCGGCATCATCTGTCAGGGAGGATTGTTCTGATGAACAGCCGCCACAGACGGCTCACCACGAGAGTGCAAATTTTTTGCGCACTTGCAATTGCAATTAACACTAACGGCTGCGAACATACTGAATACACTAAACAGCCACTGTTTATCCTTCACGCCGTAGACATCGACAATTTCGGCGAATTCAATACGGCTATCTCAGTGGATGCGGTGTGCGTGGAGCAAGGACCGGAACTCCGTTGCGCTGACGACATCGCCATTCCGTTGCGTCACGAGCTGATCGCCGCAGATCGCACTCGCCTGACCGGTCCTCCCGACGCGGCAGAGCGCGGGCCGAGCGGGCACACCTACTCGTTGCACTTCCACAAGTCGATTCGGCTCTTCTTCAGCGACGGAGTCCCGGTCTTCGTCGGTGACATACTGCACATCTACACATTCACAAATGGCGACTGGAACAGATTTACTGAATACGCCATATATGTCGTAGATGACCTTGGTCAACGTTGGTACCTCTGCGGTAGTGACCGGACGATCGCGTGCGAGCTGCACCTGGAGTCGCCGCCACGGCCTGAGCTCTGAGGCCGGGCCACGCGGCAACTCGAAGGTGGACTGCGACACACCTGCCAGACACCGCGGTCCAACGAGCGCGCCGGGCACTCACTCCTGCGCGCCCTCGTCGATCCACGTGCGGATGGCCGCCAGCTGGTCGGCAGGCAGGCCGCTCGAGAACCTGGGCATCCGGTCGCCGAACTCCGACGGCACCCCCGCCTCCAACTTGATGAGCAGCAGGCTCTCGTCGGGCGACCCCGGCTTCACCCGAAGCAGCCCGGCCCCCGCGGCGGCCGCGTTCATCGGCTCCACGTCCACGAGCTGGTCGCGCGCCACATCCGACTCCAGCACCAGCCCCCCGCTCCCCCCGTTCGCGCTGTGGCACGTGTCGAAGTTGCACGACTCCTCGAACACGGTCTGCTGGATCGAGTCGAGCGTCGGCGCGGTCGGCTGGGTCGAGGCCGGCTCCTCGCCGCAGCCGAGCACGACCAGACCGGTGAGGAGCGAGACGAGCAGGATCATCGACGTGCGCATGGGACCTCTCTGCAAAGGGAAGCTACCGCCGCGCGTGCGGCGCTGCGAGGCTCTGGGGTAAGGGCGCGAGGCGGGGGAGTCAAGGGGCGAGGCCGACCGGTCGAGACCGCACGCACGAAGCGGCGCGAGCGCTGGGTGATCGGTGGGTTGGGGTAGTTCGGAGGAGCTCCCCCGCCGCTGCAACCGCTCGCCATGGGCTCGCGGGCAGCGTCGACCCCTCGTGAACGAGGGGTACTCGGGCTCTCGTGAGGTCTGTTGCTTCTCGGTGGCCGGTCGCTCCCCCGCCGCCGCAATCGCGGAGCAGAGCTCCGCGAGCGGCCTCGACCCCTCGTAAACGAGGGGTACTCGGGCCCCCTTCCTCCCTGCGACATCGGTTCACGACTGCAGGCACGGTCGTGACCTCTCGAGTGCGTGGCAGGCCAGGACGGACGGAGCCAACCCATCCTCGACGCATAACCACCCGAAACAAAAGAGAATCTATCCCACGAGCGGCCGAAGTTCCCGACCCTGCCTCGAGTCGTGAACCTCAGCCCTGGACCGAGAGATGGCCCGATCACCCCTCGTTCACGAGGGGTCGACGCCGCCCGCGCCGCAAAGCGGCGCGGATGCGACGGCGGGGGAGCGACCGGCCACCGAGATGTGACAGCCCTCCAGAGAGCCCGAGTACCCCTCGTTCACGAGGGGTCGACGCCGCCCGCGCCGCAAAGCGGCGCGGATGCGGCGGCGGGGGAGCTCCCCCGAACCACCCCAACCCACCGATCAACCGGCCCACCGCAGTCCGTCCTCCCGAGCGCCCCAGCCTGCTCGCGACCAAGACGGCGCTCCCGCAGCTCCACCGCGCCCACGCCACACCGGTTGTGCCCCGCCCCCCCCTCCGCTACCATCGCTCTGCCCCCGAACCACGCCAGACCGCGCCGCTGCGGCGCCTGGCCCCGAACCGGTCAAACCATGAACTCTGTGCATCGTTCGTCACTCGTCATCGCGACCGCGCTCGCCCTCGGCGCGCTCGCCGTGGCCTGCACCACCGCCTCCACCCCGCCCGTCTCTCTCGACAACAACGGAGTCGCCAACAACGGGGCGACCAACAACGCCACCAACAACGGGGCGACCAACAACGCCACCAACAACGGCGGCGCCAACAACGCCACCAACAACGGCGGCGCCAACAACGCCACCAACAACGGCACAAGCAACAACGGCGCCACCAACAACGCCACCAACAACGCCACCAACAACGCCACCAACAACGCCACCAACAACGGCGGCACCAACAACCCCACCAACAACGCCACCAACGACTGCGCCCCGCGCTGTGACGCGTTGTCCGCCTGCGGCGTGCTCCAGGCCCTCGGACAAACCACGGCGACCTGCGTGGCGACCTGCGAGGCCGGCGTCGTGGATGACGCCTTGCGCTGCGCGGCGGAGCCGAGCTGCGAGGCGATGATCGGGTGCGCTTCTCTGGAGATGTCGAACACGTGCGCGACCTCGTGCGCGCGGGTGCAGGTGTGCGGGCTGACCGACGACGTGGCGGGGTGCGTGGCGGAGTGTGAGGGGGCGCTCGATCAGACGGAGATCGACTGCATCGCGGAGGCCGCGTGCGCGGGGATCGGCGCGTGCACGACGGCGACCGACCCGCCGACGTGCGAGGCGATCTGCGACCGCGCCGACGCGTGCGGATTGCTGGACGCCTTCCCGGGCGGGCGGGAGAGCTGTGTGGTGACGTGTGGTGGGCTCACCGACCCCACGCGAAGCTGCCTGCTCGACGCCTCCTGCGACGGCATGCCGTCCTGCCTGGCCGCGCCCATGGCGTCGCCGTGCCGGCGCGCCTGCGAGCGACTGAACGACTGTGGCATCGTGCCGCTCGACCCGGCGCAGCTCGCGGGGTGCGTCGTGGAGTGCGAGAACACCATCGCGCCGGAGGTCGTCCGGTGCGTCACCGAGGCGGCCTGTCAGGATGTGCTGGCCTGCACCAACGTCGATCCGCCCACCGACCGGTGTCAGCGCGCCTGCGACCGCGTGATCGCCTGCGGGCAGGTCGACGCGGGCGCGCGCGGCACCTGCCTGGCGACCTGCGCGCGGGAGTCGGACGCCAACATCGACTGCGTGCTGGCCGCCACGTGTGACGCGCTGCCTGCCTGCATCGCGCCGCCGCCTCCGGCCACCTGCGCCAACGCCTGCGATCGGCTCGACACGTGCGGCTACCTCGACCTCGCCGGCCTCACCGTGGACGCGTGCCGGAGCCAGTGCGGCAACGCCTCGGCGGCGACAGTCGCGTGCGTCGTCGAGGCGACCTGCGCGGACATCCCCGCGTGCGAGCTGGCGCCGACCGACCTGTGCGGGGACGCGTGCCGACACCTCGACACGTGCGGACACCTCAGCCTGATCGGGTTGACGGTGGACGGCTGCGTGGCGCAGTGCGCGGCGATCCCCGAGCCCACCGTGCGATGCGTGCGGGACGCCAGCTGCACCGACGCCCTCGATTGCCTCCAGACCACACCTCCCGACCACACCTGCGGCGACACCTGTCAGCGGCTCGACCAGTGCGGCTACCTCGCGGCGGCCGGCCTTGACCTCGCGGGCTGCGGGGTGCTCTGCGAGGCCAACCTGGACGCAAGCGCCCGCGGCTGCGTGGCCACCAGCGCCTGCGGCGACATGCTCGCCTGCCTCCCGACGGTGGTGACCGCCCCTTGCGACGCCGCCTGCGACCGGCTCGATGGCTGCGGCCTGCTCGCCCTCACCGGTGTCACGCGCGCCGAGTGCGACACGCTGTGCCCGACCCTCGAGGCCACCGCCGTGCAGTGTGTCGCCGACAGCAGCTGCGCCGACGCGCTTGGGTGCCTCAACGCCGAGCCTCTCCCGCCGCCCTGCGCCGAGGCCTGCGCGCGCATCGACGCCTGCGGGCTGCTTCAGGGCGCAGACGTCGCGACCTGCCTGGCGATCTGCCCGACCTACAGCGACGCGGCCGTCGCCTGTGTCGCCGGGGCGACCTGCGACGCCATGCCCGCCTGCCTGGCGCTGTAGGGCACACGGCGAGCGCTCAGAGGTGACGCGCCAGGAAGTCCTGCACCGCCGCGTACCACGCCACGATGTTGCGGGGGCGCAAGATCCAGTGGTTCTCGTCCGGGAACACCACCAGCTCCGACTCGACCTTGTGGTGCTGCAGCGCCTCGAACAGCGCCAGCGCCTCGCCGATCGGCACCCGGTAGTCCCGCTCGCCGTGAAGGACCAGAGTCGGGCTGCGCCAGCCGTCCATGTGATGGCTCGGCGAGTAGCGGTCGAGCTCCTCGGGTGCACCGTAGGGGTCTGTCGCAAAAGAGAAATTCCACCAGGCCGGGAAGTCTGTCGTCGCGGCGAAGGCGGACATGTGGTAGGCCGAGGCGTGGGTGACCAGAGCGGCGAACCGGTCGGTCTGCGTCCCGATCCAGTTGGTCATGTAGCCGCCGAACGAGCCGCCCATCGCGGCCATGCGCGCGCCGTCGACGTCGGGCCGGGCCGCGACGGCGTCAGCCACCGCCATCACGTCCTCATAGCACTGCCCACCCCACCGGTTGCCCCAGATCGGGTCGATGAACCCGTAGCCGTAGCCGGTCGACCCGCGCGGGTTCGGCAACACCATGGTGTAACCGGCCGACGCCATCGCGAGGCCGCACCAGCGCCAGTGCCAGGTGTCGCCCCAGGCACCCACCGGACCGCCGTGGATCCAGATCACAGCGGGCATCGGAGCCGGCGGGGCCGCCGGGCGCAGGACGAAGTAGGGGATCGGCGCGCCGTCGGTCGAGGCCACCTCACAGCGCTCGACGGTGACCGTGCTGGCCAGCTCGGGGCGCAGGCCGGAGAGCGTGGTGAGGGGGCGCGGCTCGGTGGTCTCGGGATCGAGGGCGTAGACCTCCGGCGGCGCGATCAGCGTCGAGCGCACCATGGCCAGGCCGGCGCCGAAGCGGCAGAGGTGGGAGTGGCTCCCGCCCGCCGCCAGCGAGGTCAGCCGCGTCGGCGTGCCGGTCGCCAGGTCGACGGAGAAGACGGGCACGTCGCCGCCGTCGTCCGCAGTGCACAGGACGGTCGCATCGTCCGCGCCGAAGCCCCACAGCGTCGGCATCCGGTCCCACTCACCGGCCACAGCGCGGCGCGTCCCGTCGGACGAGAACACGTCGATGCCGACGCGCGTCGCCATGCCGCGCACCCTGAAGAACGAGGAGACGGCCAGCAGCGCCCCGTCGGAGGAAAATTGCGGGCCCTCCCACGCCGACGCAGGCGCGCGGGCGAGGGTGCGGCGGGCGAGGGTCACGACGTCCAACTCCACCAGCTCGGTGTCCTCGATCCGGTCGTCGTCCTCGACGGCGGCGCTGAACACGAGCCGGCCGCCGTCCGGGCTCACCGCGAAGGTGGCGCTGCGCAGCTCCCGACCGGCCTCCGGCGTCAGCTCGACGCGCGCGCCGCCCTCCTCGTCGAAGGCGACAAAGCGGGTGACGGTCTGGGGGAGCCAGTGGTCCCAGAAGCGGACCGGCATCGCCGTGTAGCGCAGGGTCGTCGGGCCGTGCTTGCGGCGGTCTTGCTCGGCCTTTCGGACGTCGGCGCCGGCGAGCTCGGGGCGGTGGTTCGAGGCGACCACGAGGCGGCTGGCCGCGCTGGCGAAGGCGAACGCGCTCACGCCCAGGGGCTCGTCGGTGATTCGGCGAGGCTCACCGGCGTCGGGAGGCAGGATCCAGACCTGGCGGAGCTTCAGGTCGGCTGAGGCGTCGTCCCCCTCCTCGACGCGATCGCTCAGGAAGGCCAGGCTGCCGTCGCGGCGCCAGGCCGGCTGGGTGTCGCTGTGCTTGCCACGGGTGAGCTGGTCGACCCGGCCGTCCGAGCGGCGGATGCGCCAGAGGTCACTGACATACCGGCTCTGATCCTTGTCCAGCCGCTCGACCACCACCGCCAGCAGCTCGCCGCATGGCGACCCGACGACCGAGGACACTCGCCGCAACCCGATCAGCTCAGTTGCATCGAATCCAGCATCTACACGCTCTGCCATGAACGACCTCCTGCATGGACACCACACGCAGCTCCAGGGCGCGGCGGCGTATTCTGTACTTCGACCTCATCTCGATTCTGTGGAGTCTGCGGCGCGCACTGTCGCCGAAGCGCCGCTCTATGCGGCCCCCTTCCAACGCGGGCGATCATCGGTCCGACGGCCAGCCGAACAGCCACGTCGTCCGGGCTGGCGTCTTCGGGATCGGCGACTGGCCAATGTCCCAGGTATAGCCCTCGCCCCCTTTCACGCTGGCCACCAGCGCGTGCAGTTCGGCGGGCGACCGGGTGCGCAGCGCGCTCACCACGCCGTCCCACGCGGAGAAGAATGGGATGGCAGGGATGCCGTACGTCCAAAACACGCGCGCCAGGCTCACAGGGCGCAGCGTCGGCGTCATGGGGACCAGGATGAGCGGCGCGGTCAGTGGCCCCAGGATACCCAAGGCCGAACGCTCGGTCGCCTCGAATACGGCGATGCCCCGACGCTGCGCCACCGCGTCCTCCAACACCGCCCGCGCAGCGTGGTCGGGCAGGTGGTGGAAGCCCAGAAACAGGGTCCGCACCCCTTCGAGGTCCGCTGGGACAGATGCCGCGTTCACGGGCTCGGCGATGACCGACAGGCGCCCTTCGCTCGCCGATGCGGCCGCGCCAAGCGCCGCGATGTTGGGGTAGAGATCGCTCAGCACACCCTCCACACGCTCGCCCAGCGCACGCTCCAAGCCAGGGATCAGCATCGGCAGCGTGCCCCCGCTTCCACTGCACAGGTCCACGATCCGATGGGTGCCCATGCGACGCATCACCTCGGCCAGCTGGGGCGTCAGGTTCTCGAACAGGCGCAGCTGCTCTCCGACCACCCGCAGATAGTCCGTCATGTACCCTCGCATCGACGTCGGAAACCACGGCAAATCCTCCCACTCGAACAGTTGCATGCGTGCCATCGGTTCACTCCTCCTCGAGCGCCTCGGCCACTTCGTCCGAGATGTCCATGTTGTGGTAGACCGCCTCAACGTCGTCGTTGTCCTCCAGCACCTCGATCATGCGGAGGTTGGCCTGGACAGCCGCGAGGTCGGGTGAGGTGGAGGTCTCGGCCTCCTTGGTGATCTCATCGGCCAGAAAGTCGGTGTAGCCCGCCGCCACGAGGGCGCCGCGCATGGCGGCGAAGGCCTCCGGGGCGGTCGTGATGGTGTACACGCTGCCCTCGTCCTCGAGCTCTTCGGCGCCGTGCTCGAGCGCCAGCTCCATCAGCGCGTCGGCGTCGGGGACACAGGCCGCGTCGAGGCTCAGGACGCCGTGGGTCTTGAACATCCAGGCCACGCAGCCGTCCTGGCCGAGGTTTCCGCCGTGCTTGTTGAACGCATGCCGCACGTCGGCCACGGTGCGGTTCCGGTTGTCGGTGGACACCTCGAGCAGATAGGCCACGCCACCGGCGCCATAGCCCTCGTAGGTGAGGTTCTCGAAGCTCTGGCCGGGGAGCTGGCCGGTGGCGCGGAGGATGGCGCGCTCGACGTTGTCCTTCGGCACGTTCGCCTCCTTGGCCTTGTCGATGTAGATGCGCAGCTCGGCGTTCATGGACGGATCACCGCCGCCGCGGCGCGCGGCTGCGGCGAGCTTCTTGATCAACCCCGTGAACACGACCCCCTTGCGGGCGTCCTGCGCCGATTTGCGGTGCTTGATGTTCGCCCATTTGCTGTGTCCTGCCATCGCTCATCCTGTCGCCGACCCGGAGCGTCGCTCACGGGGGTTCACACGTTGCACGCCAACCCATTGAAACAAAACGACTTTCCAAGATGACCGGGGACGCGCCACCGGCTACGGGGTCAACGTCCGCACCAGTCTCAGCCCCACCCGGCCATGCCGAAGACGCCCATCGAGGCTCTCGCGCGCCGCCGACCGGACCTTGTCCGCCCCGTCGCGGAAGCTGCCGCCACGCGCCACGTGGAAGCAATCGCTCGTGACCGTCTCGCAGCGGTTGTTCGGCGAGCTCAACGGGTCGGTGACGGGGCCATCGGGGTAGAGCCCCCAGATGTCGTAGACCCACTCGGCGACGTTGCCGCTGGTGTCGTACAGCCCGAACGGGTTGGGGGCTACCATCGTGACGACCTCGTTCGGTGAGGTGCGCCCGTCGATGCACGTCCAGGCGATGTTGTAGATGTGGTCGGTGGTGTCGTAGATGCAGCCGTTGAACGTGTCCAGCGCTATGTTTCCGTTGAAGACCGCGGTCGTCGTGCCGCCGCGCGCCGCGTACTCCCACTCGGCCTCGGTCGGCAGGCGGAAGCCGGTGCAGTTCACATCCCAGTCGACGCCTCGGTTGGCCGGGGTCGAGGTCGTCCGGATGGTGTAGCACGGGGCGAACCCCAGCGCCTCGGACAGCGCGTTGGCGTACTGGACGGACTCCATCCAGGTGATGTTGTCGACCGGACACAGCTCGCACGCGGTGTACGCCGTCCCCGAGCTGCTCATCAGCGAGGTCCACTGCGACTGGGTCAGCTCGATGACCGCGACGAGGTAGGTGCGCGTCAAGGTCACCTGGTGCTGCGTCTCGGCGCCAGCGGTGTTGTTGCGGCCAGGCTCGTTGGCAGGAGAGCCCATCCGGTAGGGCTGGGGGTCCACGCGACGCCACAGCGGATCGCACGCGGTGTTGCCATCGCACACGAGCGACTGCCCTTGGCAAGCCAGGGCGTCGAGGCCACACGGGCCGCACGGGTCGCCGGGCGCGCCGCCCAGCTCACCGCACCCGCCGCACGCGTTGGTGGCGATGTCGGGACAGGTCACGAGATCAGCATTCGTCGCGTCGCACGTCCACCGACCGCAGGTCGAACAGGCCGTCCCTGGCGTGTTGGCGAGCGTGCCGCAACCTCCGCAGGCGTTGGGGACGTCGCCCTCGCAGCGGGTCGCGTCCATCCCGTCACAGACGCGCTCGCCGCACGCGCCACAGAGGGTGCCTGGCATGTTCGCCAGGGTGTTGCACCCACCGCAAGTGTTCGCGCCTGGATCGATGCAGCGGACTGCCTCCTGCCCATCGCACCTCACCTCGCCGCACGTCCCGCACGCCGCGCCGGGCAGCTGCCCGAGCACCGAGCTGCCGCCGCAGGCGTTGAGGTTCGCGCCGACGCACTGAACGCTGTTTCGACCCGCGCAGCTCCACTGGCCGCTGCCATCGAAGCCGCAGGGCTGGCCGAGCGTCTCGGCCAGCGCGTCGCAGCCGTCACAGCCGTTGGTGACGCCCTCGTCGACGGCGTCGTCGCAGTTGTTGTCCGCCCCGTCGCAGACCTCCGTGGCGTTCGGGTGGACGTCGCCGCTGCTGTCGTCGCAGTCTCCACCGCGGTCGACGCGATAGACGCCCGTCGCGGCGCAGGCCACGATGGACATGCCGTCCACACCGAAGCCGTCGCCGTCGGCGTCCAGCAGGAAGACTCGCTTGCCGGTGGCGCCCTCACAGCTCAGCTGGCCGTCCTGGCAGGCCTGGACGCCGTCCTCACACTCGCCGCAAGGCGCGCCGGGACGGCTGTCGAGCAGTTCGCAGCCGCCGCAGGCGTTGACGGGGGCTTCGCCGCAGGGGCCGGGGTCGGTCGCATCGTCGGTGCCTGCATCGCCGTCTGGCCGAAACGGATCGCCGTTGTTGGTCGCCGCAGGCTTGGTGCCGACGTCCTGGCAGAACCCACCCAGGCAGGTCAGGCCCTCCAGGCACCCCTCGTTGTCAAGGCACCGCCTCGACTCCAGGCCCGCGCCGTCGAAGGTGCAGCCGGTCCAGCCCATCAGCAGGGCGATCAGCCCCAGCACCATCCATCCACGCCCGCTCAATCCTGATCCTGACACGTTCGCCCTCACGTCCATCCCGCGCGCACCGTCACAGCGTCGGCAGTCTTGCACACCACCGCCCTTGAATCCAGCGCTCGGCAGGACGCCCAAGGTGCGCTATGCTCCCTCGCACGGCGCGACCGGGGGCGCCGCGAACAACCCTCACCGACAAGGCTCCTCATGAACGCACCGGCACCCCGCATCCTCGTCATCGGCCTCGACGACCCGGAGGTCACCGACCTCCAGACCCGCACCAGCGCGCGCCTCATCGCCGACCCGGCCCTGCCCATGGTCACCCTCGAAGCGGGCGTCCTGTACGCCGAGTCGAGCGCGACCGGGCGGCCCTTCGTGCCCGACAAGGTCATCTTCCATGGGATCTTCGAGGACGATCTGGACCTGATCGCCGGGCTCGCGCTCTGGGGTGGCCCGGTCCTGCCCAACGCCCGAGGCATGCTGGACGGGCGCCTCAAGCTGCCCTGCCTCGTCCGCGCCGCCGCGGTCTCGCGGTACGGCGCCGCGGCGCGCGGCTACGCCTCGACCGGCGCGCTGGTCCGGGCCACGGGTCGGACGGTGGCCAAGTGGGGCAACTGGCACTGCGGCGAGAACAAGGTCGTCTTCGATCGCTTCCACCACCCCGACCAGCCGACGTGGTACGAGCCGTACTGGGAGGGAGAGTCGGTGCGCGTCATCGTGATCGGCGACCGCACGTGGCAGGTGGCGCTGGCCGGCCCGGACTGGCTGAAGTCCATCCACGACCCCGCCGCCCGGTTCGTCGAGCCCCGCCCCGAGTTGGTCGAGGACGCCGTGCGCCTGGTGCGACACTTCGGCCTCGAGATCGGCGCGGTGGACTACCAGGTCGAGCCGGACGGGACGACCCACCTGCTCGAGCTCAACCACATCCCCAGCGTCACCTGCTTCGAGGAGGTCCGCACGGCCTACCTCGACCTCGCCGCAGCCTGGATCGCCGCCTCATGACCACGCTCCCCCGCCTCCTGCCCCCGCTGCTCGGGCTCCTGCTCGGCCTCTCGGCGTGTGCCAGCGCGCCGACGCCGCTCCCACCCCCGTCCGACGCCGTGGCCGCCCGCGTCATCCTGGCCGGCCTCAGCTTCGAGCCCCACGCCGAGTGGGTGAGCGAGGCGCTGACGAGCAACTTCCGTGTGGCCCAGTACCGCATCCCCAACGACGAGGGCGAGACGGCGGAGGTGGTGGTCTACCACTTCGGTCCCGGCGGCGCGGGGAACATGTCGGACAACTTCGACCGCTGGCGCGGCCAGTTCCGCACCGCCGCCGGTGACCCCGTCGAGGGCGAGGTCGAGCACTCCGCGGTCGACGGGCTCATGCTCCACGCTCTGGACCTGAGCGGGACCTGGGTCGGCGAGACGGCGCCCGGCTCCGGCGAGCGCGAGCACCGGCCCGACTACCGCATGATCGCCGTCGTGATCGGCACGGACGCCGGCTTCTACTACATCAAGGCGCTCGGCCCCAAGGCGTTGCTGGACCGGTGGGAGCCCGCTTGGCGCGCCTTCCTCGGGTCCATGCGCCCCGCCCCCGCCGATCCGCCGCGATCGGTCCTACGGTCGGCGCCGAGCCCGTCCCCAAAGCGCGGCTGAGCCGAGCCGACACGCCGCTCAACGTCCGATAAAACACTCTATACACGCCAGGACGCGCGACTGATGCGTCAGAGGTCCCATGTGTCCCGCCCCATCGATGACCTCCACCCGAGCCGCCTCCATCGTCCGAGCTAGCACGTCGGTCACCCGCGCGGCGGCGGGCGTGGTCGCATCGCCGCGAAGCAGGAGCGTGGGCACCTCCAGACCCTCGTATCCACCATGGAGCCCACCATCCCGCACCATGGCGTCCACCTCGGCCCACGCCCGCTCCGCGTTCCGCTCGAACATCGCCCGCGCGCCCGGAGACAGCCGCCCCCACGCGCCCTGCCCATTCCAGTACCCGATGAACCGCTCCAGCCACGCCGCCAGCCCCTCCCCCCGGTCCATGAACGTGTCGACGAACCGCGCACCGCCCAGGTCGTCCTCGAGCGTCCGCTCCCCCTTCGCCGCAAGAACCCCAAACGCGACAGGCTCATACAACACAAGCGCGCTGACGAGCGAGGGCTCCGCGAGCGCCAGCTCCAGCGCCACGACCCCGCCAAACGAGTGCCCGAACACCGCCGTCGAGCCCACGCCCGCAGCCTCGCACACCCGGACCAGCGCCTCCACATCCCAACCGACCTCGAACGGCTCCGCCGCCGGGATCGGGGTGCTCTCGCCGTACCCCGGCAGGTCCGGGGCCAGCACCCGCCGCCCCGCAGACAGCGGCCCAAGCCACCTCCCGAACTGTTGAGCCCCCATCCCCGAGCTGTGGACCAGGAGCAGCGGAGGGCCCTCCCCCACATCCTCGTAGCTCACCTCGGCCCCATCGAACGTCACTGTCTGCACGGGCATCTCCTCTGCAGGGCAATCGCAAAGTCCGCGGTGCCGTTCCGCGTTCGCGTTTCCGCCGTTCGGCGTTTATCGAAGACCCCAGGCTCGGTCGCTGCGCGACCATCGCCAGGGGCTAACGATGGGAGTCGCCCCTGCGGGGCTCTCGGTTGGGGTGGGCACGACGGCGATCGTCACCTCGTTGGACCTCGCCTCCCCCCGCCCGGTCCGCCCCCAGGATCAAGGTGACTCGGGAGCCCCGCAGGGGCGACCCCGAGGAGGC
>Ga0100377_1003032_pt1 | contig 13729 bp, 11 predicted proteins | sample CryGeymeta201501_FD_83664 | JGI IMG/M metagenome (GOLD analysis project Ga0100377, IMG submission 83664) | Groundwater microbial communities from Crystal Geyser aquifers in Utah, USA - Crystal Geyser metaG 2015-01 | ecosystem: Environmental > Aquatic > Deep subsurface > Groundwater | place: USA... | reverse complement strand
GCGACCATCCCCCAGTCCCGCGGCCTCACCTCCATGTCCTGCGCGACCACCCCCCTGTCCTGCACGCCCCCTCTCCCGTCCTGCGGGACCACCCCTTCTGTCCCGCGACCTCCCCGCCTGTCCCGCTCAGCCACCCCCTCGGTCCCGCACGACCACCCGCACCCGTCACAACGCCACCCCCCCTGTCCCGCACGCCCCTCTCCCTGTCCCGCGACGTTGCCCCAATGTCCCGGCGCGCTGCACCATGTCCAGGAATTCGACCCGCCCTGTCCCGCAGCCCCGAGGGGCTGTCCTGCGCACGATCAGGCGCCGAAACACCGGAGGGGGGATGTCCCGGCGCTCAGTCGGGGCGCTTTGCATGAGGGACGGGGGATGGGGCGCCTCGCTCCAGCTCCCGCACGAACCCGGAATCAACCCCGCAGCTCGACATCAACCCCAGGGCGATCGCGTTCTGGCCAGGGACCGTGACGGTAGGGGCGGCCGGCAACCCCAACCGTCACGGCACCTGGCCAGAACGCGATGGCGCTGGCGAACAGGGTGCAGCGAATCCCGCCTTGCGCGGTGGCGATGGGGCGGAGCGTTCAGCGCCTGCGCGGCCTGTGACGTTTGGGCTTGTGCTTGTCGAGGAACTGTTCGAGCTCGTTTGTGGTGTCCTCGGCGGCCTGGAGCTGTCCGGTGCGCTGGTAGAAGAGGATAAGGTATTTGTAGCCAGTGAAGCGGTCGGGGTGGACCTCGAGGACCTTCTTGAAGCGGGCCTCGGCCTCGGGGAGGTTGCCTTGTTTTTCGAGGATGACGGCGAGCTCGGTGAGGGCGAGGATGTCGTTGTCGGCCTTGAGCAGGAGGCCCTCGTAGAGCTGTCGGGCCTCGGCGAGGTCGCCGGCGCGGTGGCGGAGTCGGGCGAGGCGGAGCTGGGCAGAGTTGTCGTCGGGTCGCCACTGGAGGACCTGGCGGTAGGCGAACTCGGCCTTCCGGGTGTTGCCCTGGTCCTCGTAGATCTGGCCCATGAGCATGAGGGCGCGGGGGTTGACGGGCTTGAGGGCGAGGGCGTCGCGGAGGGCGGCGAGCGCCTCGGTGCCGTCGGCGGTGACGAGGTAGTGGGCCTCGGCGAACTGGAGCTGGACGGTCCACCATGAGGCTCGGTGCTGTCGGAGCCAGCCGATGTGTTCGAGGGCCTGGGCGTAGGCGTGCTGGTCGATGAGGGCCTGGACGAGGGCGTAGCGGAGGTTGGCTTCGTCGTCGATGGACAGGGGGATACCGGACTCGGCGAGATCGAAGGCGGGCGGTGGGCTCGGGGTCGCGGTGGCCTCGTCGTGGGTCGGGGTGTCGTCGGTGGGCTGGGCGGTGGCGACGGGATGGGGGTTCGGGGGGGCGGTGGTCGGGGCGGTGGCGCAGGCGGCGAGCAGGGCGCCGCAGAGCGCGAGGAGGGCGAGGGCGGAGAAGCGGGGGCGTCGGTCCGGAGGTGCGTCGGCGGTCATGGGGCGAGCCGTGGCGGCGGTGTGTGGCCGATGCCCTGGCGTCGCGGTGGGTCGCGTGGGCTCGGGGTCTGTCGGTGGGGGGATCCTACGCCAGCGGGGGTTGGCTGTCAATCGCGCGCGGGAGTCGAGGCCGTGCAGGAGGGGGCCGGCAAGAATTATTTCAGGAACCGGGAACTGTCTCGCGGTTGGGATGTCCTACCGTACGTCACCTGCAGCGCACCGGACGGTGGGGCGGTGGGTGGCGCACCTTGCGCCTCCGTTGGATAAGAGGACGAGGTGACCCGGCGACGGGCACTTTCGCGACGCATCAAACGCAAAGTCTACGACGTTGTCCATCGGACCCGTGTCGATGTGGAGCAGCCTCCACCTCGCGGAGGGGGTCGTGCGCCCGAGTGCGCCGCCGATGGAACCCAACCATACAGCGAGGCCCACCATGTCGAGCAACACCCAGAACGTGATGAATCAGGACGCGGCGATGGTCGGTGAGCCGGCGGTGGTGCTCGACGAGCTCGCGCTGTTCGAGGACGAGCGCTCGGATCGGGAGGTGTACACCGAGTCGTTCTTCCAGGAGTCGTTCGAGGGGGCGGTGGCGCGTGGTGTGGAGCTGACGGTGTTCTTCAACGAGCACGTGATGAGCGCCGACCGGTGGACGTCGTTGGAGACGTGGACGGTGGGCGAGGCGCTGGCCAACGACTTCATGCTGGAGCATGGGACGGTGGGCGGTCGGTTCGTGCTGGTGGAGCGGGTGGGCGAGCAGCACATGGTGCGGGTCGGTCCCGGCATGGGCGGTCAGGTCCTGCTGGGGGACGAGGTGTTCGAGTTGGGCCGGGCGATCGAGGCGGGGCTGCTCCGCCCGCTGGGCGGCGGCTGCCACGGCTTGATGCTGGCGCGTGGTGCGGCGGCGCGGGTGGACATCGGCGAGTCGAGCTTCCTGGTGCGTCGGGCGATGGCGTCCGAGGCGCCGACGCGCGGGCTGATGCGTCCGGACATGCGGCTGGCGGCGTTCATCGCCGGTTCGGTGGCGCTGCACGCGATGTTCGTGTTCATCGCCCTGTACTCGCCGCCGGAGGCCCAGGCGTTCAACCTGGATGGGATGGACGCGCGGGATCGGTTCATCTCCCAGGTGATCAAGGCCGAGCAGGAGGAGCGGGAGCGCGAGGCGCCGGAGCTGCTGGCGATGGCGGGTGAGGCGGGCGGCGAGGGCGCGGACGCGGCGGCGGGTGAGGTTGGCAAGGCAGGTCGGCCGGATGCTCCGGACGTGCGACGCAAGGCGGCGAACAAGGGTCCGCGGGACAACGCGGTGCCCGAGTTTGCCCGGGACCGCGCGATCGTCAAGCAGCGCGGCGTGTTCACGGTGATGGAGGACTCGATGGCGCGGTCGTGGACCTCGGGGCGTCCGATCGAGGGGATGGACCCGGTGACGGCGCTGGCGGACAACACGGGCAGCGTGGTGGGTGACGGGCTCGGGGACTTCGCGCTGGGGGATCGTCGGGGCCTCGGGCCTGGCGCGGGCGGCCAGAACGACCACTCGTTCGTGATCACGACGCTGACGACGAGCAAGCGGTGCTGCGGCCCGGACTCCGGCCCTCCCGGCATCGACCGCGACGCGATGCTCGACGAGCGCAAGGACGAGCGGCTGCCCGACGTGATCCCGCAGGCCCCGACGATCACCGGTTCGCTGGATAAGTCCCTGATCCAGCAGGTGATTCGCAAGCATCGTCGGGAGATCAAGTACTGCTACGAGCAGGGGCTGGCGCGGTCGCGGGACCTGTCGGGTCGGGTGGTGGTGAAGTTCACCATCGGGAGCACGGGGGGTGTGGCGGCGTCGTTCATCCAGAGCTCGACGCTGGGCGACAAGCAGGTCGAGGCGTGCGTGGCGGGCAAGGTGCGCAACTGGATCTTCCCCGAGCCGAAGGGCAATGGGATCGTGATCGTGAGCTACCCGTTCCGCTTCGCGCCGCAGGGGAGGTAGCCCGGGGCGCGGAGCCTTCCTTCGGAGAGACATCGGTGGTACACCTCGACGCCGGCCCGTGGCAGCTCCACGGGCCGTTCTGTCGTTCTGGAGGGTGTGCATGACGGTGTCCTCGCGTTTCGTGTTGCGCGACCCGCTGCCTGGGGTGGAGCGGGTGGTGATCTTCGGGCTGGGGTGGACGGGGGTGGCGGCGGCGATGCTGCTGCACCGGTTCGGCAAGGTGGTGTCGGCGACCGATACGCGGGACGCCGAGGCGCTGGGCCGTTCGCTCGAGGCGTTGAAGGCGACGAGCGGCGTGGAGCTGCCGCCGGGCGTGACGATTCACCACGGGGCGCACCACCATCACGACGCCGAGGCGGTGATCCTGACGCAGTCGGTGAAGCACCATGACGCGGCGGTGCTGGCGGCGCGGGCGGCGGGCGTGGCGGTGGTACCGGAGGTGGCGCTGGCGACGTCGGCGCTGGAGGGCAGCGGGATCGCGCTGGTGGCCATCGCGGGGACGGACGGCAAGACGACAACGACGAAGCTGGTGGGCCACGTCGTGGCGGCGCAGCGTCGGAGCGTGATCGGGGGGAACTCGTGGACGCCGCTGTCGACGGTGGTGGCCGACTTTGCCGACGCGCTGGCGGCGGACCCTCCGCCGGAGGGTGAGACGCCGGTCGTGGTGGCGGAGGTGAGCGCGTTCCAGCTCCCCCCATGGCACCACTTCCACCCGACGGCGGCGGTGGTGACGAACCTCGCCGAGGACCACGTCGACGAGTACTTCCAGGGTTCGATGGCGGCGTATGTGGAGGCGAAGCGGGCGGTGACGTCGGAGCTGACGCCGGGCCAGTATGCCGTGCTGAACGTGGACGACGGGGTGGTGCGGGGGTGGGAGGCGGAGCTGGTGGGGCGCGGGGTCGGCGTGGTGCGCACGAGCTTGACGTCGCGGGCGGTGTACGGGCACCCGGACGCGGTGTTCCGGTCCAACGGCGAGCTTCGGGTGCGGTGGCAGGGGCGGGAGCGGGGGTTGATGGCGCAGTCGGCGCTGCCGCTGGTCGGCGATCACAACGTGGAGAACGTGCTGTCGGCGGTGGGGCTGGTGCTGCCGCTGGGGCTGGATCTCGACGGGGTGGCGTCGTCGATCGGCAGCTTCGTGGCGCCGAAGCACCGGCTCCAGTTCGTGCGGGAGGTGGGCGGGGTCGCGGTCTACGACGACTCGAAAGCGACCAACGTGCACGCGTCGCTGGCGGGGCTGGCGGCGTTTGGTGGGCGGCCGATGGTGTTGCTGGTCGGCGGGGTGGACAAGGGGCTGGAGATCGCCGGGTGGGTCGAGGCGATGCGGTCGCGCGCGCGGACGGTCGTGGCGATCGGGCAGCTTCGGGGGCGGTTGACGGCGGAGTTCGCCGAGCGCCTGCCGCAGCTGGTGTGCTGTGAGGGCTTCGAGGAGGCCGTAGAGACGGCGCTCGGCGCGGCACAGCCGGGGGACGTGGTCGTGCTGTCTCCGGCGTGTTCGAGCTTTGACATGTTTTCGAGCTATGCCCAGCGCGGCGAGCGCTTCCAGGAGCTGGTGAACCGATGGGAACCGAAGTGATGCGAGCGGATGTGGTGGTGGTCGGGGCCGGGCCTGCGGGGGCGCACGCGGCGTCGACGCTGCATCAGCTGGGGCTCACGGTGATCCTGGTGGACCGTCGGCCGCAGGGTGCAGCGGGGGCGCAGTGGCTCAACGGTGTGGCGGGCTGGCTGTTCGAGGCGGCGGGGCTGTCCCGTCCTGTGGCGCCGGAGCTTCACGGCGGGAACGAGCCGTACCGGATGATCGCGCCGCGCGGCGCGACGCTGACCGTACCGGTGACGCCGGGCCTGGAGGTGGACATGCGGCTGCTGGGGGAGCGGTGCGTGGCGCCGCTGCTCCGGGATGCGCCCGAGCGCGTGCTGTGGCAGACGGAGGTTCAGGACGTCGAGGTGGACTCGACGGGGCGCCCGACCGCCCTGCTGGCGCGTCGGCTGGGGGGCGACGCGTCGCGTCCGGTGCGGCTGGAGGCGTCGCTGTTCGTGGACGCGAGCGGTCTAGGGGCCGTGGTGCGCCGTCGGGTGCCGAAGCTCGACCGGCACTGCCCACGGGTGGCGCCGCGGGACCTGTGCACGGCGAGCGCGGAGCTGCGGGAGATCGTGGACCGCAAGGGGGCGCAGCGCTTCCTGGACCGGATGGAGGCGGTGCCGACGGAGAACCTGGCGTGGGTGAGCGCCCACGGCGGCTACTCGCTGCTGCGGGTGACGATCTCGCAGGACCTGGCGCACGCGTCGCTGCTGACGGGCTCGATCGCGACGCCGGAGTTTCCGTCGGGGCAGAAGATCATGGACGAGTTCGTGGGGAAGGAGCCGTGGCTGGGGGCGGTGGAGTTCGGCGGGGCCCGGGCGATCCCGATCCGTCGTCCGTACACGCACCTCGTCTCGGACGGGATCGCGCTGCTGGGCGACGCGGCGTGTCAGGTGTTCTCGGCGCACGGGAGCGGGATCGGGGTGAGCCTGATCGCGGCGCGGCTGCTGGCCGAGACGGTGGCGGACGCGCGGAGCCAGGGTAAGGACATCGGAGGTCGGCCTCAGCTGTGGCCGTACGCGGCGCGGTTCCATCGGGACTGGGGCGGGGTGCTGGGCGGCTCGGACGCGTTCCGTCGGCTGTCCCAGACGCTGGCGCCGGAGGTGTCCAACCGTCTGATCGGCAAGATGATGACGCAGAACATGGTGCTGGCGACGCTGGCGCAGAAGCCGGTCAGCATCACGGCGGGGGAGCTGCCGCAGCTGCTGCGGGCGGCTGTGGGCGACCCTGCGACCCTGATGGTGCTGCTGCCGGTGCTGCTGCGGATGCCGCTGATCAACCAGGTGGCGTCGCTCTACCCGCTGACCGATCCGGGGCACGACCGGTCGCTGGCGCTGTACGAGCAGGTGATGTCGCGGCTGGTGGAGTGGATCTGAGGCGTCTCGGGTGCCAGGCACCCGTACGCGCGCCGTGTGTGCCGGCCTCGACGCCGCAGCGCGCTCAGAAGTCCGCGCCCCAGACCATCGAGAAGGGCAGCTCGCCGCCGCTGCCGATGAACGCGCCGAGGGTCAGCAGGGTGTCGTACCAGAAGTGGATGGCGACCGGTGGGGCCAGGGCGTAGTCGTTCCACATGAACGCCAGGCCGAGGTAGCTCCCGACGAGGGTGATGAACGGCACATCCACGGCCAGGTAGCGGGTGCGCTGGTCGGGGCGCAGCGCGAAGGCGTTGGCGGTGTGGATGCCGCCGAAGATCAGGCTGGCGATGGCCCAGCCGGACCAGGGGTCGAGGGCGCTGGCGAGCGAGGCCTGAAGGACGCCGCGGAACAGGAGCTCCTCGCCCATGGCGACGTGGGTGAACAGAGCCGTGCTGACGCCAGCGATCGTGGCGATCTCGACGACCGAGGGGGTCATGACGGGGGCGGTGGGCTCGGCGGCGGGCTCGTCGAGCAGGCTGACGGCCGCGTTGCTGTATACCAACGCGGCGCCGAAGATGCCGATGATGCCAAGCCAGACCGTGGTTTCGCCGAGCACGTTCGGGTTGAACGGGGCGAGAGCGAGCTCATCGAGCCCCTCCTGGGGGACGTAGAGACGAGAAGCCGCGCGTTGCTTGTCGAGCGTGATGTCCGCCACCCCGATGATCCATGTGTTCTGGATCGCCACCAGCGAGATCAACGACAGGATGCCGCCCGGCGCGGCCAGGGCGCCCGCCAGCTCGGCGACCGCGAGCGTGCTCAGCACGGCCCCCTCGACGACCTTGCCCGTGCAGAGCTGCCCCGCGCCCGGCAGCGCCCAGGACCAGGAGCCGCTGCAGGTGGCGTGATCGAGGCGTTCGCGCGCGTCCACCTCGACCTCGGTCGGCGGTGCCTCGGGGTCGATGCGGGCCTGCCGCAGAGGCGCGCACCCGACCTGCGTGCCGAGCAAGGCGACCAGCGCGATAGTTGCCGCGAGCCGGCTGGACCTCACGGGCCATCCACCGTGTTGATCTCGGTGACGAGGCCCGCGATCGGGTCGATGGTGGCCACGTGCCAGGTCTGCCCCTGCGCCAGCGGCCGGGCGACGAAGGCGTAGCGCAGCTCTCCGCGCAGGAAGATGTTGACCGACGCCAGCGAGTCGCCGTACCCCCAATCCTTCAGGCTGTGCACGTCGAGCGTGTAGGTGCGGGCCTCGGGCTGCGCGATGGCGACGAGCTCAGGCCCCCAGCCGTCCCGGTCGTCGCGCAGGAGGCGGCAGTCGTCGCCGCCGTTGTGGAGGGTGCCCCAGTCGGGCTCGCCGTTGAGCCAGAAGCAGTCGTTGGGGTCGGCGACCCAGGGCATGTGCGGGATGGGCGCGTCGCCCGAGGCGGCCGTTCGCAGCAGGTGCAGGTCCAGATCCGCCCCGGCGCCTGCGCCCGTGTCGGTGCGCGACGGATCGCCCGGCGTCACCCAGATCAGCTCCGCGACCAGGGCGGCGCGCGGCTTGACGAGGATGCGCAGCACGTGCCGGCTGCAGCTCGCCTGCCCCGTGCTGTCGAGCACGTCGAGGCCGACGTGGTACTCGCCGGCCATGTCCACCTGAAGCTCGCGCAGCGGCCCGCCGGGGGCGTCCGGGAGTGGGATGAGCTGGGCGACGGAGCCGCCAGGAGCCTCGAGCAGGGTGAGCTGGTGGTGGGCGACCGTGGCGCCTTGAAGCTGGGCGTAGCTGGCGGTCGGGTCGAGCCGGATCGTTGTCATGGGCTCGACCTCGAGCCAGTCGTCTGCGGCGTTGTCGGGTTCGCGCACGTCGGCGGCGGTCAGCACGGGCACCGGTTGGGCCTCGCAGGTGCTGGCGGCGATGGCGGTGCCGCGCAGGACGACGACCGGACGGTCCCGGTCCGCGGGCCACGGCTTGACCCAGAGGCGGTAGCGGGCCTCCATCGGGCCGGGCTGCTCGGCGACGAAGCGGGCGGGCACGGCGAGCACCTCGCTGGGGGCGATGTCGAACCGATCGGGCAGGGCCAGCGAGAGCTCGCCCTGTCCGGTGCCCGTTCGCTCGATGTCCACCCACTCGACGTTGATCGGCACCGGGCCGTTGTTCCGCAGCAGGACCTCTCTGACGCGCGTCTCGCCGACGGTGACGAAGCCGAAGTCGATGGGCTCGGGCTCGGCCATGGGCGCCGGGAGGGCGTCGGAGGCCCGGCCAAGCAGGGGGACGCGGAGCTCGTGGCGGTGGCCAGCGGCGTCGGGTGCGGCGCGCCGCACCACGTCCACGCGCAGCTCGCCCTGCTCCGAGTCGGTGTACGGCGACGGGTGGTAGATGACCCGGATGGCCGCGACCTCGCCCGGTCCCAGCTGCCTGCCGCTGAGCCAGGGGGCGTTCGGGTCGCTGTCGTCGAGGTCGAAGGCCGGCCGCCCGATCAGCTCGACGCTCTGGATGTCCATGAGCTCGGGGCCACAGTTGGTCAGCAGCACCGTGCGCCGGACGGGCTTGAAGGTCTGCGCGTCCTTGAACGACAGGTTGCCCGGCACCAGCCTCAACGGCTCGCCGCCCTCACACTCGTTCTCCAACGGGATGCACGCCCCCACGCCCCCCATCCCCCCCTCGCACAGCTCGCCCGTGCCGCACTGCCCCGTCGCCACGACCTCGCCGGCCCCATCGCAGACCTCGTAGCGCCCGCTGTCATCGACGCAGCGGGTCGCGCCGGGGCGACAGGTGGTCAGCTCGGGGGCGGTGGGGGTGGGCTCAGGCCGGGCAGTCGGGCCGTAGAGGTCGGAGGAGAGGCCGTCGAGGTTGCAGGACGCCGCGAGCAGGAGCAGGCCGCCGAGGAGGACCGCGCCGCGGACGCAGCGAGGGCGTCGCGTCCGCGCGGTCGTGGTGAGGGGGGGCATGCTGTCGTTGGTCTGCACGGCTCGGACCTCCCGTCGCGAAGGTCAATACCCTCCAAGTATGGGGTATCGGGCGACGGGCCGCAACATCGAGGTGAGAAGGGCATCGCAAGGTCGCCCCTGGGAAGGACGACGGCCGAACGCTGGAGACGCCCCAGGGGCGGGGCCCAGTTGCATCCACCCCCTCAACCCATGTATACCGCCGTGAGTCTCAATCCGTCCCGCGACGCAGGGCCTCCTGCGAGCTGTCGCTCACAGGACTCCCTGCTCTGCGGGTCGGACTGCCACTCAGGCTCGGCGAACTCCATCAGAGCGAACGTGATGACGAGGAGGCGAGGATGCGACGATGTCCGAACTGTGCGTGCGATCTCGTGGAGGTCAGCTACGCGACCGAGCAGGTGGACCGATGTGGTGCCTGCCGTGGTGTGTTCTTCGACGCGGGGGAGCTCGAGGCGTTGATGAGCATGATGCGGTTGTATGCCGCAGCGAGGCTGGACGAGAGGGAGATCCCGTCAGTGCCGGAGGAGGAGCTGGAGCGGAAGGTGACGTGTCCGCACGACGGCGCGGCGATGGCTCCGCGCCAGATCGGTCCCCTCACCATCGATGTGTGTGGGGACTGCGGCGGGATCTGGCTGGATGGCGGTGAGCTGGCGGCGCTGCGGCTGGCGGAGAAGCACATCCAGGACAACCTGAACCTGTACATCCGACTGGGGCAATAGAGCGATGACGCGATACGTGACCAAGCGCATGGCGCTGGTGATCAATCAGATGTGCGTGGGGCTGACGGGCGGCTATGCGGCGAACACGCGGAGCAACATCCGGGGTGGTCTGTCGCTCGGCTTCGTGGACCGGATCTTCGTCAACGAGTTCTTCGGCGAGACGCTGTATCCGTCTCTGTTTCACCAGGCGTCCGCCTACATGTTCTACATCATCAAGGACCACGTCTTCCTCGACGGGAACAAGCGGACAGGGCTGCTGTGCGCGGTGACGTTTCTGGAGTGGAACAGCATCGACTTCAAGCCCTTCGACGAGGACAAGGTGTTCGACTTCGTGATGGAGGTGGCGGGGGGGCCGAACCGTCCCGAGACGGAGATCCCGTGGATCGCCGCGTGGCTGGAGTCGCTGTCGGTGCCGGCGCCGCCGTCGTGAGCGTGGGGGAGGCGATGGGCCAGCGTTGCAGGAGCGGAGGGGCGAGGCGCTGGGCGAGCGTGTGGGCGCTGGCGTTGTGCGGGGTGCTCGCGGCGGCGGGCGCGGCGCGGGCGGAGCCGCCGCGGCGGGTGGCGGCTCCAGCGGCCGAGCCGCAGCCGGAGGTCTACGAGGCCACGATCGTGAGCCGGCACGTGGGCAAGCAGGTGGTGGTGTTCGTCGCGCCGCCGGGGTACGGGGCGGGCTCGGCGCGTCTGCCCGCGGTGGTGACGTGGGCGGGGCGCGGCGAGTCGGTGCGGGGCAATCGGGCGGGCGCGTGGGGGTGGGTCGAGCGGTACGGCGTGGTGGAGGCGATGGCCGCGCTGCATCGTAACCATCTGACGCGTGAGGATTTTCAGGGGTTGGTCGGGGATGGGGCGCTGGAGGCGACCAACGCGGCGCTGCGGGAGCAGCCCTATCGAGGCGTGCTGCTTGTCTGCCCCTACCCGCCGCACCGCGCGAGCGAGCGGGCGAGGTACGAGGCCTTCGTGCTCGAGGAGCTCATCCCGTACACGAAGGCCCACTTCCGCGTGTTCGAGGCGCCGGAGCGCTGGGGGGTCGACGGGATCTCGCTCGGAGGGACGTTGGCGTACAGCCTGGGCTTCGGGCACCCCGAGGCGTTCGGCGCGGTGGGGGGCCAGCAGGCGGCGGTGGGCGCCGCGCCTCCGGCGGTGTTGGCCGCCGTGGAGGCGAACCGGGTGGGAGCGCGGGGGCTGCGGGTGAACGTGGCGACCAGCGCGCGCGACCCGTTCCGTGCGTCGCTCACGACGTTCGTGGGGCATCTGCGGCGGCTGGGGGTGGACGCGCGGTTCGTGGTGCTGGAGGGAGCGCACGACAAGCGGTTCGTGCGTGGACCAGGCTCGATCGAGCTGCTCTTGTTCCAGGATCGGGCGCTGTGGGGCTCGGGGGCGATGCCGCCGGTCAGTGCCGATGGGGCAGCTGTTCCAGCGCCCGCCGCAGATTGAACCGAACCCCCTCGTTGTCCGGGGCGTGCTCGTTGGCGCGAGAGAGCCAGAGCACGGCGTCCTCGAAGCGCTCGGTCTGGAGCATCATGACGCCGAGGTTGTTCGCGGCCTGCCAGAGGGTCGGGTCGAGGTGCCAGGCGCGCTGCAGGAGCGTCTCGGCCTCGGGGATGCGGCCAGACGAATGGGCCGTCTCGGCCAGGACGAACAGGAGCTCGGGGGTGACGTGGGCGAGCTCGGGCTGCTGCGCCATCACGACGCGGAACTGGGCGAGGGCGTCGGCGAACCGCTCGAGGCGGAACAGGACGCGTCCCAGCTCGGCGCGCCAGGCGACGTTGCGCGGCTGGGCGTTGACCGCGCGCTCGAAGGCCTCGCGGGCCTCGTGGAGCCGGCCGAGGGTGTGGAGCAGGTCGCCGAGGATCGCCCACGCCTGCGGGTGGCTCGGGTCGGCGTTGACGGCGCGCTCGGCGGCCTCGATGGCCTCGGGCAGCCGTCCGAGGTGGCGGAGGGCCAGCGCGAGGTTGCTCTGGAGCACGACGTGGCCGGAGGCGAACCCTTGCAGGAGCCTGGCCGCGTCCTCGAAGCGGGACATCTGGATGTAGGCCGCCGCGAGATCGCCGCGAGCGCGGGTCAGCGCGGGCTGCTCGGCGATGGCGCGCTCGAGGTAGCCGATCGCCAGGGCGAGGTCCTGGGTGGACAGGGCCATGGTGCCGAGGGCGTAGAAGCAGTGGGCGCGCGCCTCCGGGGAGCGCCCGGCCGCCGACGCGATCGCGTGCTCCACCAACGTGTCCGCCTGGGCATGCTCGCCGAGCGACCGATGCAGCCCGGCGTGCAGCGCCAGGAGCTGGACCGCGTCGGGGTGGCCGCCGGCCTGGGCGTCGAAGAGTTCGGTGGCCTCGCGGGCGGCGTCGGGGCCGGCGCGCAGGGCGAGCTCTCCGATGAGCTGGATGAGCTCGCGCTGGTTTGGCGCGATGCGGGCAGCGAGCAGGGCGTAGCGGAGCGCCTGGTCCACCCAGCCGTCCTCGCTGATGCGCTCGAGCTCCTCGGCGAGCCGACGGGGGCGCATATGGCCGGCGTGCAGGAGCAGGGTGGCGATCTCGTCGAACTCGTCGTGGTCGTTGTCGCGCAGGGCCCAGAGCGCCAGCTCGCCGAGGGCCTCGACGAAGTAGGGGTCGATGCCGCACGCCGCGCGGAGGGCCTCACGGGCGTGCCTGGGGTCGGTGGCGTCGAGGGCGCGGCAGTAGTGGTAGAAGGCGTCGAAGGAGCGCGTCTCGATGGGGAGGTCGCGCTGGAGGTGCTCACCGTCGGCGGGCTTGCCGAGCTCGTCGGCGACGGCGAGTGCAGCGGCGTTGAGGAGGGCAGCGACGTCGTCGAGGTCGGCCTCGAAGGAGCGGCTCCAGACGGCGGTGGCCGGATCGGAGACGGGCGCCATCTCGAGGTCGAGGCGCAGGGCGTTGTCCTCGGTGTCCACGTCGATGTGGCCGGTGAGCCAGTTGCGGGCGCGGAACGAGCGGGCGATCTCGGTGAGCTCCTCGGTCTCGAGGCGCTGTCCGACGACGATCTTGTCGTGGACGTGGGCGTCGGTGAGGGCCTTGGTGGGCTCTCCGTCGTCGGTGGGGTCAGGGTGTGGGTTGACGCGGAGCTCGACGAGCGAGGCCTGGAGGTTGGGGGCGCGGTTGAGGCGTCCGGCGAGCAGGGCGGCCATGGCACGGGAGAGCGCACCAGCGGCCGGCATCTGGCCGGTGGTCGCCAGTTGTATGACAGCAAGAGTCTCCAAGACGCGTCCCCCCTGTCCGGGCGTTCGAACCGAGCGTCAGGCCGAGCCGCGCTTGACGCGGTAGATCTCGGCCAGGCCGTCGAAGATGGCGTGGTCGTCGCTGGGCAGCTCCTTCTTCTTGAGCCACCGGCGGTAGGCCTCGATCTCCTGCTGGAAGGGGCCGCGGAACTCCTCATCGAGCATGAAGACGAAGGCGGCGAGGTTGCTGACCTCGGAGGGGCTGGCCAGGACGTGCTGAACGAGGCGATCGAGGTCGTCGCCGCGGTTCTTTCCATCGGCCGCGTCGATGAGGGTCACGATGGCGCGCTCGAAGCTCTCGCGGTTGTGGAACGGGGCCTGAGCCATAACATCACTCCTTGGGCTGAGCGTGGTGAGAAGCCATTCGGAAAATAGATGCCGATGGATCCGACGTAGATTCTGGCACCAGGTGGCGTCTGATGTGAGGGAGTGGGCCCAGAGGCCCATGACCGAGCAGAAGACACACCTGGGGACAACCCCGTCT
>Ga0100377_1003027_pt1 | contig 13745 bp, 9 predicted proteins | sample CryGeymeta201501_FD_83664 | JGI IMG/M metagenome (GOLD analysis project Ga0100377, IMG submission 83664) | Groundwater microbial communities from Crystal Geyser aquifers in Utah, USA - Crystal Geyser metaG 2015-01 | ecosystem: Environmental > Aquatic > Deep subsurface > Groundwater | place: USA... | reverse complement strand
TCTCCCGTCATACGGGAGAGGGGGCTGGGGGGTGAGGGCCTCCCCCTCTACCCTCATAGGGGAGAGGGGGTTGGGGGGTGAGGGCCTCCCCCTCTCCCCGTCGAGGGGAGAGGGGGCTGGGGGGTGAGGGCCTCCCCCTCTCCCCGTCATACGGGAGAGGGGGCTGGGGGGTGAGGGCCCTCCTTGCCCACACCACCCCCCAGGCGTATGTTGGCCCCACTCCTTCGAGGGTGTTCGTCTCTCTCAACCAGAGGTGCGTGATGGAAGCGGTTCCGGGGCTCGGCGGCGGTGAGGTCATGATCATCGCCGTGGTGGTGGGCTCGATCCTCATCTCGGTCGTCGTGGCGATCGTCAGCATCCTGTTCGTGGTCAAGATGCTGAAGGGGCTGGGTGATGCCTCGAAGGCCAATCGGATGATCCTGCAGAACGGTCGTCCGGCCGAGGGACGCCTCCTGCAGCTGGGCGCCGGGGGGATGACGGTGGAGCAGGGGGCGCAGCGCTCGCTGCAGGTGACGTTGAACATCGAGGTGAAGCTGCTCGATGGCTCGGCGGCGCCGTATGCGGTCAGCGTGAGCCCGTTGGTGCCTGAGATCGCGCTCTCGCGGCTGCAGCCGGGCAGCACGGTGCCGGTCAAGGTCGACCCGATGAACCCGAACAGCATCGCCATCGACTTCCCGGCCATGGGGTACATGGTCTGAAGGGGCGGTGAGGCGGTGCGTGGAGCGAGCGATGCAGAGTCGAGAATGTGCTTTGATTACAGGAGCTTCGGCGGGTCTTGGCAAGGATCTGGCCGCGCTGTTCGCCGCCGATGGCTACGACCTGGTGCTGGTGGCGCGGCGGCGTGAGCGGCTGGAGGCGCTGGCCGCTGAGCTGACCGCGGCCCACGGGGTGACGGTGACGGTGCTGGCGCAGGACCTGGGCGCAGCTGGGGCCGCCGAGGCGATCCATGCCGCGGTGCAGGAGGCCGGGCTGACGGTGACGTGCCTGGTCAACAACGCCGGGTTCGGGTCCAACGGGCGGTTCTGGGAGCTGGCGGGCGAGCGCGAGGCGGAGATGGTGCAGGTCAACATCATGGCGCTCGTGCAGCTCACCCACCTGTTTCTGCCGGCGATGGTGGCGCGGGGGGCGGGGCGGATCCTCAACATCGGCTCCACGGCGGGCTTCCAGGCCGGGCCGCACATGGCGACGTACTACGCGAGCAAGGCGTTCGTGAACCACTTCACCGAGGCGCTCGCGGTGGAACTGGAAGGGACCGGGGTGACCGCCACGGTCGCCTGCCCGGGGCCCGTCGCGACGGAGTTCGGGGCGGTGGCGGGCAACGACAAGTCCAACCTGTTCCGCAGCGGCGCGGCGGCCTCGATGGACGTGGCGCGGTTCGCCTACGAGGCCATGAAGGCCGGCCGGTCGCTGGTCGTGCACGGGGTCATGAACAAGCTGGCCACCCAGGGCAACCGGCTGATGCCCCGCAGCGTCGTCCAGCGCATCGCGGCGAAGCTCAACGCGCGCGCCGACTGAGGCGAACGCGTCGTTGCGTCGCGACCGTTGTCCTGCGGGATCACTGCCCGTGGCCGTAGAAGATGTAGACCGCGCCGGCGCGGTACACGGCGTTGGGGTTGCCGAGGATGAGGTCGTCGTAGCCGTCGCCGTTCAGGTCCGCCGAAGTGACGCTGCCGAAGCCGTCGTCGTCGTTGGGGACCGTGAAGGTCGCCGCGGCCTGAGCGCGTGACAGGCCCGCTCGCAGCGGTCCGTAGAAGAGCAGATAGCGGTCTCCGCTCCATGGGTCGGCCCACAGCAGGTCGTCGTAGCCATCGCCGTTGAAGTCGAAACCGCCGGTCGCCCAGCCTGTCTGGAGGAGCTCGCCGTCGAGCCGATAGCCAAGCTCGGTGAACGCAATGTCGGCGCCGTTTGCCGTCAGGCGGCCCGTCGCCGGTCCCTCGATGAGGTACGCGCCGGCTTGCGGATCGGGCGTCGCGCCTGAGGTGGCCGCGATCAGCAGATCATCCAGACCGTCTCCGTCGAGGTCGCCCGCCGGTGCGGCCACGACATCGCGCACGATGTCTGGAGGCATGAAGATCCCATCGGCTTGATCGGCGGTGCGGGCGCGGGTCAGCGGACCGTGAAACACCCGCACGCCGACGCCGCGCCGGCCGAACACGGCGAGGCCGGCCAGGCCGTCTCCGTTGAGGTCGCCGGGCAGGACGAGGCCGGCGCCGAGCCACTGTGAGCCCTCGACGCCGTCGATCACCGCCGCGACGTCCGCAAGATCCACCGCGCCCTGCACCGGTCCCGGTACCACGAAGACGCGGCCCTCGCCGCAGCAGAGCCGTTCGCTCGTGTTCGCGCGCGGCGCGGCGATGACGAGATCGGCCAACCCGTCCCCGGTCACGTCTGCGCTGCTCGCCACCGCCTCGCCTGCGCCGCCCTCGGCCGCTGGGCCCGTGACGACCGCGGAGGCGTCCATCGGCCCCAGGTCGCCCGTGAGCGCGCCTGAGAAGACGTACACCTTGCCAGGCTCGCGCGTCGGCTCGTCGTCCAGGAAGGAGACGCCGATGACCACGTCGTCCAGCCCGTCCCCGTCGAGGTCGCCGCCTCCGCTGAAGGAGGTGATGGGGTGGCCGAAGCCATCGAAGCGCGCCGCGGCCTCCGAAAGGACCAGGGTCCCGTCCACCGGCCCGTGGACGAGGTACACGAAGCTGGACTCGGGGATTCGGAGGGCGGCGGTAGACGCCTGGACGAGCAGGTCGTCGTAGCCGTCGCCGTTGACATCGCCTGCGGGCTCGACCCTGTAGCCGGCCCCATCGTTGCGCACCTCGCCTTCGGCGATCGCGTCGGCGTCGGTGGCGGAGATGACGCCGCGCAGCTCACAGCCGAACGCCGTGCCGTCACAGTCGTTGTCGATCCGGTCGTCGCAGACCTCCTCGGCGCCCGGGTGGACGGCGGCATTGAGGTCGTCGCAGTCGTCCGCGGTGGGGACGAGACCCGCGGGCTGCTCGCAGCCGAGAGCGGCGGGCTCGCCGGCGCCGTAGCCGTCAAGGTCGCGGTCGGTGTACCAGGGGATCGTGTCGGCGAAGCCGTCGCAGTCGTTGTCGATCGTGTCGGCGCAGTCCTCGGGCTGGCCAGGATGGATGAGCGGGTTGAGGTCGTCGCAGTCGTCGGCGTTGTCGACGGTGCCTTCGGGCTGTGCGCAGGCGACCGTGGGGCGCGCAGGGTCGCCGTGACCGTCAGCGTCCGCGTCCACGTACCAGGTGGGGGCGTTCACGGCGTCCTCGTTTACCTCGCCGTCGCAGTCGTTGTCCTCGCCGTCGCAGAGCTCGTCGGTGGGAGTGTGGAAACAGCCGTTGGTCTGGCCGTTGTTGTTGGCGCCGTTGTTGGTGCCGCCGTTGTTGTCGCCGCCGTTGTTGTCGCCGCCGTTGTTGTCGCCGCCGTTGTTGTTGGTTCCGTTGTTGTGGGCGACGACGCCGTTGTGTGTGTAGTCGTCCTTGCAGCCGACCCAGGGAACCGTCGCGACGGTGACGACGAGCAGCAGAGGTGGATAGCGCATGGGGTTCTCCGCGACGGGGTCAAGCGAGCCGGTCCTGTTCCTGAGCTTGGTCGGTTGTGTTCGCGGATACCAGGCCTAGACGACGAGATATTCTTTTTGTTCATGCATGTGTCGTGCTGTCCACGCTGGAGCCGTGGTCCGCGGCCGCGGCGCCGGCGCCGCTTTGGCGCGCCGCGCTTTGACCGTTTGCGTCAAACCTACCGTCATGTGGCTTCTTGGCCTTGAATCCCACCGCCATGAAGGTATGATGCGTCCCGCGCCCGGGGCTCGGCCTGTCCGCGCGCTCTCGAGTCCGTCGTGGCCGCCTGTGGTCCCCTTGTTGTCCCCTGCTGCCCCTGTGGAGAAGTGATGATCGAGCCCGCATCCCCCGGCGCGTCCATCGTCGGTCGGTCCAAGGTCATGGCGAAGATCGACCGGCTGATCAATCAGGTCGCCGCGGCGACGACCACGGTGCTGATCCGTGGGGAGTCGGGCACGGGCAAGGAGCTGGTCGCGGCGACCATCCATGCGCGGAGCGGGCGGGCGCGGGGGCCGTTCATCGCGGTGAACTGCGCGGCGCTGCCGGAGTCGATCGTGGAGAGCGAGCTGTTCGGGCACGAGCGGGGCGCGTTCACGGGGGCGATCCAGGCCCGCCAGGGGCGGTTCGAGCGCGCGCACGAGGGGACGCTGTTCCTCGACGAGATCGGGGATCTGCCGCCGCACATGCAGGTCAAGCTGCTGCGGGTGCTCCAGGAGCGCAAGATCGAGCGCATCGGGGCGGCGCGGGCGATCGACGTCGACGTGCGCGTGGTCGCCGCCACGCACCAGCCGCTGGAGGAGCTCATCGCCGAGGGGCGCTTCCGGGAGGATCTGTACTACCGGCTCAACGTCTTCCCGATCCACCTGCCGCCGCTGCGGGACCGGGGCAGCGACATCCTGATGCTGGCCGACCACTTCGTGGAGAGGTACGCGGGGCTCCACCAGAAGGACATCCGCCGGATCACGACGCCGGCCATCGACATGCTGATGGCGTACCACTGGCCGGGCAACGTGCGCGAGCTGGAGAACGTGATGGAGCGCGCGGTGCTGCTGAGCTCCGACCACGTCATCGGCGCCCACCACCTGCCGCCGACCCTCCAGACCGCCGAGGCCAGCGGGACGCTGCCCGTGGGCACCCTCCAGATGCGGCTGGAGGCCTACGAGCAGGAGATCATCGTGGACGCGCTCAAGCACCACCGGGGCAACCGGGCGGCGGCGGCGCGGTCGCTGGGTATCAGCGAGCGGGTGATGGGGCTGCGGGTGCAGCACTACAAGATCGACTGCCGCCGGTTCCGGACCGGCTGAGGCCCGGCCGTGAGGGCGGCGCCGGGGTCGATCCTACGCACAGGTAGGTCTCGGAGGCGATCCTACGAAGATGTAGGAATCGGGGCCGGCTTGACGCTGTGCGTTATGGCGCGCTCGATCGCGTAGCTGTCGGGCTCGAACGGCTGATTGGGGCCCAGGGGCCTTGCTGGCACACCGTGTGCGTTGGGGGCGAGGGCTCGCCGGTCGGCACCGTCGAGCGCGAACCATGCACGCCACGCCAGGGAGCGCACCGCGATCATGACCACCCACCGGCGACGACCTCTCTCCTCCGCTCCTCCGCTGCTCGCAGCGGTGCTCGTGACTCTGGCTCCGACGCTGGCGATGGCTCAGGACCAGGCCGCGCCCGCCGATCCGACCCTGCTCGTGGTCAACAACCTGTGGATGCTGATCTCGGCGCTGCTGGTGTTCATCATGCACCTGGGGTTTTCGACGCTGGAGGCGGGGCTGGCGCAGTCCAAGAACACGGTCAACATCCTGTTCAAGAACGTGTCGATCCTGTCGATCGGGGTGCTGACGTACGCGGCGGTGGGCTTCGGGCTGATGTATCCGGGCAAGGAGTTCGCCGGTGGGTTCTTCGAGATCGCGGGGTTCGGTCTGGCGACGGACGCGGCAGGGCTGACCTCGGCGTACAACCCCGGCTACACCTACTGGACCGACTTCCTGTTCCAGGCGATGTTCGCGGCGACGGCGGCGACGATCGTGAGCGGGGCGGTGGCCGAGCGGGTGAAGCTCAAGAGCTTCCTGGTGTTCGGGGCCATCTACGTGGCGTTGATCTACCCGATGGTGGGGATGTGGCAGTGGGGCGGGGGCTGGCTGTCGGCGCAGGGTTTCCACGACTTCGCGGGCTCGACGATCGTGCACTCGGTGGGGGGTTGGGCGGCGCTGGTGGCGGTGTGGATGCTGGGGCCGCGGATCGGTCGGTTCGGGGAGGGGGGTGAGGTGCGGGAGATCAAGCCGCACAGCCTGCCGCTGGCGACCATCGGGGTTTTCTTGTTGTGGTTCGGGTGGTTCGGGTTCAACGGGGGCTCGGTGCTGTCGGCCGATCCGGGCGCCGTGTCGCTGGTGTTCACCACGACCACCCTGTCTGCGGCGGCTGGCGGCGGCGCCGCGGCGGCCCTCTCTCAGTTCACCCACGGCAAGCCGGACCTGTCGATGGCGCTCAACGGCGTCCTGGCGGGGCTGGTCGGCATCACGGCGGGGGCGGACGTGATCAGCCCCTCGATGTCCATCGTGGTCGGAGCGATCGCGGGCGTGCTCGTCATCGTGGCGAGCATGGGGCTGGATCGCTTGAAAATGGATGATCCCGTCGGCGCCATTCCGGTGCATCTGGTGTGCGGTATCTGGGGCACGCTGGCTGTTGGCCTGTTCGCCCCCGACAAGAGCCTGGTGGCCCAGCTTCTTGGCGTTGCCGCAGTCGGCGGGTTCTGTATCGCGGCGGCGTTCGCCATCCTCGTGCCCATCAAGCTCCTGATGGGGCTTCGGGTGACGGCGCACGAGGAGCTCGTGGGGCTCGACCTCGAGGAGCACGGCGCGCAGGCCTATCATGGGCTGGCGCTGCCGGAGGTCGTGGTCGCAGGGCAGGGCGTTGCATTGACCGACCCCATCCTGCACACCTCGCTGGGGGGGGAGTTGGTGGAGGGGGCGTGATCGGGTGCCAGCGTCGGATTGGTGCCTTCGGGTTCGGAGTGTCAACTCTCGGCTGGGCTCCGCCCAGACCCGCTCAAGGCTACCGCCTTGAGAATCCGTTTATTTTATCTTCGAAAACGGATCTCAAGGCGGTAGCCTTGAGCGGGTCCGGGCGAGGCTGTTGTTTTGTGCAGCGCGGATTCGCTCCGCGCCGCGCGCTGCTTGATCGGGTGCCAGAGTCAGTTTCGTGGGGTTACTGACGCTGGTGCAGGGAGCGCTGTCGACGAAAGGTCGTCACGTTGGTGTTTTTCGTGCTGTCCCCCCTGGCTGCGAGGTCCAGGCCGGCAGCGCTCCCCGGCCGATCTGTCTTCTGTGAACGGCATCGCGTGGAGGGGCAGCGGTCCCGGCGTCGGCAGGCGGAGGTCTGCCGTGCGGGGGGCTTCGCTATTTCTTGCGTTTGGGCCGGTTCTTTTTTCGGGCGTTGCGCTGGGCGGTCTTGTCGGCCTTTCGCTGGGCGGCGGACTTGCCTGGGGTGATGGAGGGCCTTGGGGTGGTGGGGAGGTTGGGGTTGTGGGAGCCGTTGAGGCGCTCGTGGAGCAGGGTCCGGCCGTGGTCCATGCTCTCCGGGGCAATGGTGAGGCTCTTCAGGTCCACATCGAGGAGGAAGGCCACCAGGGTGTCTGGCGAGGTGATCCGAGAGATGCGCACGGTCGAGGCGTTGAGGACGGGCTCAACGTTGAAGGGGCCTTCGGTCCAGATGGCGCTGAGCGCCATGTCTGGAGGGAGCAGCGGTTTGATGGCCCAGAGCAGGTCGATCATGGCGTCGATGATGTTTTGGTTCGGGCGACAATCAGCGCGGCGGAAGGCGGCGGGGAGGCGTTCGAAGGCGGCCACGAGGTGGTTGAACACGACCTGGGCGTCGCCATGCCTGGAGGCGTGCTCGGCGAGGCTGTAGGCGGCGATGGCCTCGGCAGGGTCCTCGAGGGCGCGGGTCCAGCAGGCGCAGGCCTCGGGGAGATTCGTGAGGCGTTCGTGGAGGTTGCCGAGGCGTCTCCAGGGGGGGCCGTTGTCAGGCGAAGCCTCGGCGAGCGCGCGGAGGTGGGCGACAGCGAGGGAAGGGCGTCCCTTGACCGTGCCGTCCCAGAGCTGTGGGATGCCCAGAAGGACCCGGTCCTGGTTCGGGAGCATGAGGCCGCTGGGATCGAGCTGGCGAGGGCCTTGACCCGCGGCGGTCTGCATCATCAGCCGGGCGAAGAGGATGGCCATGGAGCTTGAGGGGACGGAGTAGCGATCGATGGCGCCACAGGACGCGCAGGTGATGATGGTGTTCAGCATGACGCCGTCCCAGTCAGGCGGGGTCGTGGGCGGAAGTCTCCTGCGAGGATCGGGCTCCGCCGTCGGGTCGACCAGGCAGTGCGGGCTGACGAAGGCGCTCTCGACGGTGTAGGCGTGGGTCGCGTCACAGTCCAGGCACTGGAGCTCGAGAATGATGGGGCTGTTGAGCGTGTCCAGAAGCAGGTGTTGGGCGTCTTTGTCGCCGAGGAGACGCTGGATCAACGCGTCTGCTCCCTGCTCGCCGGCTCCCTTGTTCAGTGTGCCGAGCAGCTCGGCGATCACGCAAGTGGGGGTCCAGTTGGGTGATGGGGGGTGGCCTTTCCGTGCCATGCGTGGTGCTCCTTGAGGAGAGGTGGGCGGGGCTGCCGTGGCAGCGTCCAGGCACAGGTCTACCACGCATGGGCTGGCGCACAAGCCCTGGCGCTGGCGTTTGTCGGTCCATCTCGTCTACGTTCAGCGCGACGGGTCGGGCGTGTGGCCCGAGGCGTTCGGGGCAGCAGCGAGAGGCGTGACGATGGTGATGGGACGCAGGGAGCGGCGCAAGCCGGAGGTGTTGGCGCCAGTGGGCGGGTGGCCGCAGCTGGACGCGGCGATCGAGAGCGGCGCGGACGCGGTGTACTTCGGGTTGAGCCACTTCAACGCGCGGGCGAGGGCGAACAACTTCACGGTGGAGGAGCTGCCGGAGGTGATGGGGCGGCTGCACGCGCGGGGTGTGCTGGGGTTCGTGACGTTCAACACGCTGGTGTTCGACGAGGAGCTGGCCGAGGCGGAGGCGATGCTGCGGGCGATCGTGGCGTGCGGGGTGGACGCGGTGATCGTGCAGGACCTGGGGGCGGTGCGGCTCATCCGGGCGATCTCGGCGGACCTTCCGATCCATGGGTCGACGCAGATGACGGTGACGTCGGCGGAGGGGGCGGAGCTGGTGGCGTCGATGGGGGTGGAGCGGGTGGTGTTGGCGCGGGAGCTGAGCGCGCGGGAGATCGGGCACATCCGGGAGTCGACGGACGTGGAGCTGGAGGTGTTCGTGCACGGGGCGCTGTGCGTGAGCTACAGCGGGCAGTGTTTCTCGTCGGAGGCGTGGGGGGGGCGGAGCGCGAACCGGGGGCAGTGCGCGCAGGCGTGCCGGCTGCCGTACGACATGATCGTCGACGGGGCGGCGGTGGACCTGGGGGATGTTCGGTATCTGCTTTCGCCACAGGATCTTATGGGGGTGGATCAGATCGCGGAGCTGGTGGCGCTGGGGGTGAGCTGCTTCAAGATCGAGGGTCGGCTCAAGGGGCCGGAGTACGTGGCGCTGACGACGCGGACGTACCGGGAGGCGGTGGACCGGGCGTGGGCGGGGCTGGCGGTGGAGGTGTCGCGGGAGGAGCGGAGGGACCTGGCGCAGATCTTCTCGCGGGGGCTGACGCCGGGGTTCCTGGACGGGGTGCAGCACCAGCGGCTGGTGGAGGGGCGCTCGCCGCGGCATCGCGGGGTGTGGATGGGGGAGGTCGGCGAGGTCGGGGGGCGGGGGGTGATGGTGGCGCTGAGGGCGCCGATCAAGCGGGGGGATGGGCTGGTGTTTGATGCGGGGAACCCGCAGGCGGCTGAGCAGGGCGGCAAGGTCTACGAGATCTTTGAGGGCGGGGCGTCGGTGGTGGAGGCCGAGGAGGGCCGGAGCGTGGAGCTCCGGTTCGGGCCGGGGGTGGAGCTGGGGCGGATCGCGCCCGGGGATCGGGTGTGGCGGACGCGGGACGAGGCGCTGGAGGCGCGGGTGCGGCGCGGTTACGAGACGGCGTATGCGCGGCGGAGCCCGGTGGTGGCGACGTTGAGCGGCCGGGAGGGAGAGCCGCTGCGGCTGGCGCTGCGGGATGCGCGGGGGCTGGAGGTGGAGGTGCGGACGGAGTTCGTGCTGACGCCGGCGCGCAGCCGGGGGCTGGATCCGGAGTCGATGCGCAAGTACCTGGAGCGCATGGGGAATACGCCATTTGAGCTGATGGCGGTGGAGTCGGCGCTGGAGGGGGAGCTGTTCGCGCCGGCGAGCGTGCTCAACGAGGTGCGGCGGCAGGCGGTGGAGGCGCTGGAGGAGGCGCGGCGGCTGAGCGTGGAGTGGGAGGTGGAGGAGGCGGACGCGCTGCCGGGGCTGCTGGGGGCGATCTCGGCGTCTGCGGTGGCGGCGAGCCGGCCGACGCTGAGCGTGTTGTGCCGGACGATGGCGCAGGTGGAGGCGGCGGTGGGGATCGCCGAGGTCGAGGAGGTGATGATCGACTTCCTCGAGATGAAGGGGATCGAGGCGGCGACGCGGCGGGTGCAGGCGGCGGGGCGTCGGGCGGTGGTGGCGTCGCCGCGGATCTTGAAGGCGCGGGAGGAGCGGATCTGGCGGTTCCTGCTGAACCTCGGGGCGGACGCCATCCTGGTGCGGAGCCTGGGGCTGCTGCAGACGCTGCGGACGGTGACGGGGGAGGTGGTGCCGCCGCTGGTGGGGGACTTCTCGCTGAACGCAGCCAACGCGCTGACGGCGGAGTTCCTGCTGGCGCAGGGGCTGGAGCGGCTGGCGCCGACGCACGACCTGAACGTGGAGCAGCTGTGTGCGCTGGCGCGGGGCGGGGCGGCCGACCGGCTGGAGTTCATCGTGCACCACCACCTGCCGATCTTCCACACGGAGCACTGTGTGTTCTGTCGGTTCATGAGCGACGGAAACAGCTACCGAGACTGCGGCCGTCCGTGCGAGGAGCACTCGCTCCATCTGCGCGACAGGGAGGGGCGGGAGCACGTGGTGGTGGCGGACATGGGGTGCCGCAACACCGTATTCAACGCGCAGGCCCAGTCCGGCGCGAGCACCCTCGACGCGCTGCTCGGGGCGGGGTATCGGCGGTTTCGGATCGAGCTGCTGGAGGAGGGGCCCGAGGAGGTCGTCGCCCTGGTGGACCGCTACCGGCGGGCGCTGGACGGCGAGCTGGAGGCGCCGGCGCTGTGGCGATGGCTGGAGGGCGCGGTGACGTCGGGGGTGACGTTGGGCTCGCTGGTCGTCCACGAGGGGACGCGGGCCATGAAGGCGCCCGCGCGGTGAAGAATGGGGGTCCGGGGGCGGCTCGCCCCCGGTCGCCGAAGGCAGCGCTCCCAGGACCCATCTGAGGACACCGACTGAGACGCACGGCGGTCAGTTCCGGGGCCCCTGGACCTCGACGCCGAGCATGCGCTCGATGACCTGGGGCGGCATGGGGCCGGCCTCCATGGGTTCATCCTGCCCGAACAGGGCCGTGCCCCTGTAGTCCTCATCCACGATCTGGTCAAGGAGCCATATCCGGCCCTCGCCGTCCTCGTGCACGTAGTCGCCGGAGCCGAGGCCGATGGCCTGGTAGACGGCCTTCATGTTGTCGTTGCGGGCGTTGGGGTGGCAGCGGTCGCAGGCGCCGAAGGCGGCGACGCGCTGGATGGTGTGGGGGTTGAAGGCGCGGTGGCCCATGCCGGGCTCGCCGTTGGGGCCGGTGCGGGGCGCGTTGTCGATGACGAGGTCGCCGTCGCCGTTGGTGGCGTTGACGAACATGCGCTCGGCGGGCATCGAGGGGGCGATGCGGCCCTGGCTGTCCACGGCGAGTATGAGGACGTTGGTCTCGACCTGGGCGCGGTCGCCCACGATGAGGCCGGGGGTGGAGTGCCCGGTGACCAGGCTGCGCTGCGGCTCGCGCATATCGACGGTGACGTGGCAGCCGAAGCAGGTGGGCGTCCAGGCCGAGTGGCAGGTGAAGCAGGCCACGGAGTCGAGATGGGAGAAGCCGTTGGCGTCGCGGCCCATGGAGGCGTGCAGGGTGGAGCCGGGCGGGGAGAGGTCCACCGTGCGCTTGATCTGGGTGACCGGGTGCCGCTTGCCGGTGACCTTGCTGGTCAGCCAGACGTCGCCAGCGTCGTCGCGCTCGAGGTTGCGCAGGGGGCGGCCCTTGCGGGAGGTCAGGTCGCTCTCGGCGGTGGCGGTGCCGTGGCAGCTCTCGCAGGTGACCTCCACGGCGAGGGTAGAGTTGGTGTAGATGTTCCCGTCGCCGTGGACGTCGGCGGCGGTGTGGCAGTCGATGCAGGCCATGCCGGCCTGCTGGTGGACGTCGGGGGGCGTCTCGTCGACGTCGTTGGTGGTGTCCTCGTCGGTGAGGTAGTAGTTGGCGTCGTGGCCGTGGAGGGCGGCGGCGAGGGTCTCGGGGGAGGCGGGGTTGAGGCCGGTGGCGGCGCTCTCGCGGTAGCCGGCGTAGCTCGGCCCGATGCGGCCGCCGCGGTAGTGGCAGTGGACGCACTGCTCGCTGGGGATGGCGTTGGTGAGCTTGTGCTCGACGGGGTGGGGCGTGGTGCCCTTGTCGATGTTGGCGTCGGCCGAGCGGCTCAGGCCGTCGTCGGCGTAGACCATGTGGCAGGCCGTGCAGCCGCTGGAGCGGAAGTCGCCGGGGAACTTGTTGTCGCCGAAGCTCCAGAGGTGGCACCGCAGGCACGCCTTGGCGAAGTAGAGGTCCTGGTAGGGGCCGATCTCGCGCTCATCGGCCAGCACCCGCGGCTCCTCGAACGCGTCCAGCGCTCCGGCCGTGCCCGGCTCCTCGCCGGCCCGGTAGTTCGGATTGCGGACATCCTTGACCGCTTTGACGCCCGCGCCCTTGCGCTGAACGCCCGCGCGGTAGCGGCCCACGCCGAGCTCGCCCGAGAAAGTGGCCATGGGATTGGTGACCTGGGCCTCGATAATGTCCTGGTGGCAGCCCGTCGCGCCAGCGCCCGGGGCGTCTCCGCCGCAGGTCTGCGGCGCGACCCGGAGGTCACCCGGGTTCACGAACCGCAGGTAGTCGATCCCCACCTGGTCCAGCTCCCCGACCGTCAGGTTGCGGATGAACCTCGACTCGCCCAGCCCCGGCGCCACGTGCGCCTCGGACTGCTTGCGCGCCTCGGGGTCGCCGCCGTGACAATCGACGCAGCCGAGCGGCTCGCCGTCCACGAGCGGGTGGGCCTGCTCCAGGCCGGCGGCGGTGCCGTCCGGCTGGATTGGCTGATGGCACGCCTCGCAGCTGGAGCGATCGACGTAGACGACCTTCTCGACGACCTCGTCGTCGCAGCCGAGGAGGCCCGTCACGACGCCGAGCGCCACGAGCAGGAGCAGGGGACGAAGCAGGTGCAGTCTCATGAGCCGCTCACCAGGACCACGTGGATCGACTTCTCGATGGTCGTCTCACCCGCCACGAAGCGGACGGACAGCTCGACGGTCTGGCCGTAGAACTGGTCGAGGTTGCCGTCGGCCGGGTTGACCGGGATCGGCAGGTCGTAGGCCTCGAGGAAGCCCTCGGCGCTCCGGGTCAGCCGCAGCGGGAACCGGATCTGCCCGATGTCGCCAAGCTTCGCGTCGATCTCGCCGTCGGCCAGCACCCCGAAGGCGCGGATGGAGAGATGCACCCAGGTGCCGCCCTGGAAGCCGTGCACGATGGCGATCTCGTCGCCCTCGTTCAGCCCGCGGAAGAGCTGCTCGCTGAAGACGCCCAGCTGGAGCTCCGGGTCGCCGACGACGTCGTTGAGGTCGTCCTGTTCGTCGTACTCGACGGGATAGTCGCGGTAGACGACGTGCTCGACGGTGTCGCCGCAGCCGGCGACGAGCGCCGCAGCGGCCACGGTGGCGAGCACCGCGAGGAGGATGGCGCCGCGTCGCGGGCGCCGAACGAGTCGTGTCATCGGCCCACCTGGAGACAGAATCTACGTCGGATCCATCGGCATCTATTTTCCGAATGGCTTCTCAGCTTAGCGTTGGCAGCCGCGGGGTGCAACCGGTCAGGGCCGTCGCCGGGCGCCCCAGCCGAGGCCGAGGGCGAGGAGGCTGAGGGCGAGGAGGGGGGCTGTGGCGGGCGGGGTGGCCGGAGGCGGGGTCTGGCAGGCGCAGCTGGCGTCGTTGACCTGGGCGACG
>Ga0100377_1003022_pt1 | contig 13765 bp, 6 predicted proteins | sample CryGeymeta201501_FD_83664 | JGI IMG/M metagenome (GOLD analysis project Ga0100377, IMG submission 83664) | Groundwater microbial communities from Crystal Geyser aquifers in Utah, USA - Crystal Geyser metaG 2015-01 | ecosystem: Environmental > Aquatic > Deep subsurface > Groundwater | place: USA... | reverse complement strand
GGCCAAAGGATCTGCACCCATTACAGTTCGCTCGTCTGGGGCGTGTTGAGCCCGCGACGCAGGGCCCTCCCTGAGCTGACGCTCAGGGAGCTCCCTGCACTGCGGGCTCAACACACCCCAGCCTCGCTATCGCTCACAGAACCCCCTGCCCTGCGGGCTCAACCGAGATGCAGACTGGGTTGGCCCCAGGTGTGTCTTCTGCTCGGCCATGGGCCTCTGGGCCCACTCCCTCACATCAGACGCCACCTGGAGACAGAATCTACGTCGGATCCATCGGCATCTATTTTCCGAATGGCTTCTCAGCCGCGCCAGCTTCTTCGAGGCCAGGCAAGGCCAACCTCTCTGGCGCGGACCTGACGATGGTGCGCGGGACACCGATCACGTGGACGGCCACCCGCCTGTCCGCCGACACCGTCTGTCCGAGTGGGCTGCTGCTCGCGGACGGCCCTTCGCCCTCATGCGGCTTCGACCTTCAGTAGACCATGGCGAGGGCGTGTGCGGCGGTGGGAGCTCGGGATGGCCAGCCGCAGGCGGTCGCCGGAGGCCTCACGCTTCTCACCCGCAGCTGCTCACCCGCTCACGAGGGCCGGCCAGCACGGGGACGATGGCGGAGCAAGGCGTGCTCTTGCTCCATGGGCGGACTCGGGATAGATTGCGCCCGACACCCGACACCGTGAACCGCCGGCGCCCCGAGAAACCGCACGGAGGCGGCCGAAGATGAAACCCGAAGGATGGTGAAGACGATGCGATTGCAAGGTGTGCTCTCTCTGTTGTTGACGATCTCGCTGGTAGGTGGAGTGCTCGTGGGCTGTGGGGACGACGATCCCGCCCCCCAGACCACCGCGAACAACGGCACCGACAACAACGGCGACGACAACAACGGAGACGACAACAACGGAGACACCAACAACGGTGACAATAACGGCACGAACAACGGCACGAACAACAGCACGAACAACGGCACGAACAACGGGACCAACAACGGCAACCCGGACTTCACCGGCGAGTTCCCGAACGGGATCTACCAAGTGGGCGTGCTGGTGACGCCGCTCGGTGGCCTGGTCCTGCCGCTCCAGTTCGACGTGGCCAGCGCCGGCGACACGACGGGCGGGACGTTCACGTCCGTGTCCCTGCGCGCGATCGGCAATGGCGAGTCGCTCAGCGACGTGCTGTCGACCGTGACGGACGTCGCCGTGGACGCCAACGGCGAGTTCCGCATCGACTTCCCGGCCACCATCCTGCCGGGCGCCTACACGATCACGGGCTCGGACGTGGAGGTGCAGGTGTCGTTCATCGGTCGCCTCAAGGAGCGCGGTCTGTTCTGCGGCTCGGTCGAGGGTCAGGTGATCACGCTGAACACCGACCTGGCCGGCAGCACCTTCGGCTCGATCGAGTGGGACCAGCGCGGCGGCGAGGCGCCGACGAGCTGTGACTCCGGTGGCGGCGGCGAGATCGCGCGCATCGAGACGTGCCCGGCGCTGACGGCGGGCACGAACACGGGCTTCATGTCGGCTGAGACGGACCGCACCTTCGACGTGGTGCTGCCCTCCGACTACGACTCCGCCAACAGCTACCCCCTGGTGTTCGTCTACCACGGCCTCGGCGGGACGACGACCGAGATCCTCGACACGGGCATCGCGGCGCTGGCCGAGCGGGACCATTTCATCATCGTGGCGCCGCAGGGGCTGGACAACGGGGACTTCACCGTCCACGACGTGTTCTCGACGCCTCGGGTGAACAAGGACCTGGTGTTCTTCGACGACCTGCTCAAGTGCGCTGGCGAGCAGTGGAACATCGACGCCGACCGCGTGCACGTCACGGGCATGAGCAACGGCGGCCTGATGACGGGCTACCTGCTGAACAACCGCGCGGACGTGATCGCCTCGGCGGCGCCGTTCTCCGGCGGCCTGCTGGCCGACTACACCAACCCGCCGAGCAAGATGCCGGTGGTGGTGAGTTGGGGTGGCACGTCGGATGTGGCGTTCGACCAGGACTTCAACCTGCTGGCTGGCAACATGATCGACGCGCTCAAGGCCAACGATCAGTTCGTGGTGGGCTGCAATCACGACACGGGGCACTCGATCGAGGCGGCGTTCTGGGAGTACGGCGTGCTGTTCCTGCTCGATCACCCGCGCGGTCTGGCGTCGGAGCCCTACGCCACCGCCCTGCCCAACGGCTTCCCGGACTACTGCACGATCCAGTGACGCCGCGGGCCGCGCCGGGCTCGCCCGATGCGGCCTGTGAGTTGGCTATCCTTCTGATATGAAAGCGCTTTGGCGCGACGAGGCCGCACCTTTGGTGCGGCCTCGTCGCGCTCTGGGGAGGCCGCTGCGCGGAAGGCGCGGTGGCCTGCGCGGTCAGGGGCGGCCAGTTTCCGGGCGACAAGTCGGCCCGACGGCTTGCAAGCCGGGCCGGGAAGTGGCAACGATGGTCGTCGGCGTCTGCGCCTTCAATCTCCTGTCTCGTCAAGCTGTCTCAGCGGGACGGTTTAGAGGTGTGCTGTGGAGGGTGAGGTCTGCTCGGTCGTGCGACCGGGCCGAGCTCAAACTCTCTGACAAACACCCAAGAAATTGTCCTCCGCGGTGTGTCTGTAATACTGGCGATGCTTGGTACCCGGAGCTTCGCCCAGGAGAAGACCTCGACGATGTCGCCTGCTGCCCCGAACAGCCCTCCCCCGGACGATCTCGAGTCGATGCTCAGTCGCGCTCGGGGCGGAGATGAGCAGGCCCAGACGGCCCTGGTGCAGCGGTACCATGGCCTGACGGTGTGCATCGTCGGTCGGTTCTTCACAGATGAGAGCATGCGGGAGGACCTGGTTCAGGAGACGTGGTATCGGGTGTTGAAGAATCTGCACGCCATCGAGCGCCCGGAGGCGTTTGCTGCCTTCGTGAGCGCGACCGCTCGCAACGTTGCGTTGAACGCGCTGAAGCGAGAGAAGCGGTTCGAGCCGCTGGACCCGGACAAGTTCGCCGTGGCGCCCGGAGGGGACCGCGTCGTGCTGACGAGTCAGCTGGTGGAGCGGGCCCTTCAACACCTCGATGAGCGGCACTTCACGGTCCTCGCGCTCAAGCTCTACGCCGGGATGACGTTCGCTGAGATCGCCAAGAGCCTCAATGTAGCTGTCGGCACCGTGAGCACGCGCTATTACGCGGCGGTCGGCAAGTTGCAGCGAGCCGTTGGACTGTCGTGACACCATGAGCTCATCCGACCCGACCCCCCCTTCCGAGTCCTGGACCCGCGCCGTGGACGCGCTGAGCGCCTCGCCGAGCACCCCCGGCAAGGTGGTCGAGGCGCTCGAGCGCGACGGCAACGCGCCCGAGGAGCTGGGCAAGCTCCACGGTGTGTTCGAGAACCTGATGCCGGTCAACGCGCCCTCGGACGCGGGCAAGACGGCGAGCGCGGTGCTGGGCCGCCTCAAGGCGGACGCGTCGGAGGTGACGCACACGCTGATGATCGAGGACGAGTCGGGCACGGCGATGACGATCCCGCTTTCGTCGTCGGTGACGACGACGGTCGGTCGGTCGCCCGGCAACCTGGTCGTCCTGCCCGATCGCAACGTGTCGCGGCTGCACTGCGAGATCACCATCGACGGCGACAAGGTCGAGATCGCCGACTTCAGCCGCAACGGCACCCGCCACAACGGCCAGCTGATCGAGGAGAAGGCGCTGCTCAAGCGGGGGGACGTCGTGCAGATCGGCGACTACCGCATCCGGATGAACATCACCCGCAAGGCGATGGCTGCGGCGTCGGCGGACGCGACGATCGCGCCTTCGTCGGGCGGCGCGGAGATCCGTCCGGAGGAGGCGGCGCGGCTGGTGGTGGTGTCGAGCAACTACCACGGGCGGGAGTTCCATCTGACGCGGGAGCAGAACATCATCGGTCGCGTGGACGCGGACATCCTGATCGATCACCGCTCCATCAGCAGCTGGCACGCCAAGGTCGTGCGGGAGGGGGAGAGCTACAAGATCGTCGATCTGGGCAGCTCGAACGGCATCATCATCAACGGCGAGAAGTACCGGACCTCGGCGCTGCGGCACGGCGACGACGTGGAGCTGGGGCATGTCAAGCTCCGCTTCGTGGGCCCCGGCAAGGACTTCGTCTTTGAGCCGGTGGCCGCGCCGAAGCAGGGCTCAGGGATGGGTCTGGGGATCGCCGCGGCGGTGGTGCTGCTGGTGCTGATCGCAGGCAGCGTGACGGCCTTCGTCGTGTTGTCGAAGGACGACGGCAAGCCCTCGCCGAGCACCTCGGCCTCGCCTGCGGCCGTGGCTCCGTCGGAGACGCCATCGAGCGCCACACCGGCCCCATCGGCAGAGAGCGCCGAGGTGACCGAGCTGCTGGGCAAGGGCAACGAGGCGTACGAGGGCGGCAACTGGGACAAGGCCATCGTCTACTACGACATGGTGCTCGAGAAGCAGCCAACGTCTGAGCAGGCCCGTGACCGCAAGTCGACGCTGACCAAGGAGAAGCCGTTCAAGCGCCTCTTCGATGACGGCAAGGTGGCCTTGTCGGAGAAGCGGTACGAGGACGCCATCCGCATGTTCAAGCAGATCCCCGAAGGCGCCTCCCTGTTCGCCGACCGGGTCCGCTCGGAAGGTCTGCTCGAGACCGCCATGAACGGCCTGCTCGACAAGCACCTCGAGGCGGCGCGCGCCGCGATCGGGCGCAAGAAGTGGAAGGAGGCGCGCGCCGCGCTCGACGAGGCGGAGCTGCTCGACCCGGAGAGCGACAAGGTGGCGGCGCTGCGCAAGGAGGTCAACAAGAAGGACCGCAAGGGCGCAGCGGCCGAGGCCCGGGCCCGCGCGGCGCAGGCCAACAAGGGCGGCAAGGGCGGCAAGGCCGGAGCGGGTGGGAAGTCCGGCGACGACGACGGGGGCGCGGCCGCAGCGGGCGGAGGAGGCGGAGGAGGCGGCAGCGCCGAGGACCGCAAGGCCAAGGGCGCCGAGCTGCTCGCCTCGGCACGCAAGAAGTCCCTCACCGGCGACCACAACGGGGCGATCCAGGACGCGAACGAGGCGCTCAAGTACGGCATGGGCTTCCAGGCCCACTACTTCCTGGCGATCAGCTACGAGAAGATCGGCAACAACGCCCAGGCGGTGACGCACTACAACGCGTGGATCAAGTCCAACTGCGGCAACAAGCTGGCCGAGCGGGTGCGCTCGAAGATCCAGGCGCTCGGCGGCACCCCGGCCTGCTGACGATGCCCCCCCTGCGCGCCCGTCGCCCGGTGCTGTGCCCGAAAAGTCCTTAACTAAGAAGCCGTTGAGAAAGTAGATGCCGATGGATCCGACGTAGATTCTGGTTCCAGGCGGCGTTTGATGTGAGGGAGTGGGCCCAGAGGCCCATGACCGAGTAGAAAACCCGCATGGAGCCAGAAGATACGAGGAAACACGGCATATACTTTTGAAACGGCTTCTAACAGCGTGTTGCGAGCGCCTATAGCCACCGGGGCAGGTCTCTGCCCCGGGCATGAAGCTGATAGGCCAGCGCACACCACACCATCCGCAGGTCCTGCGGGTGGAGGTAGGGCCCGTCGCCGAGCCCGAGCGGAGCCTCGGAGCTGACGTCAGCCGCGGGCATCACGGCGCGCACGGCGATCCTCAAGGCGGGGTCAAGGCGCTGCCGGTCGCGCAGGACGAGGCGCAGCGCGCCCGTCTCCGCCGGCTGCGGCCAGAAGGTCGCCTGCACGACCAGGTCGTCGTAGAGGATGCTGGTGGAGACACCGTCGAGGGTGATCGTGAGGCCGTCGGGCGTCAGGGTCAGGGTGCCCGCCCGGTTGAACGGCATCGCCGCGATCCACACGTCGAGCCAGTTGGTGCCCGGGAGCTTGCGCATCACCGGGACGTTGTGAGCTGCCTCGGCCAGATTCAGGCCCGTCTCGAGGGCGTCCAGGGGCCGAAAGGCTGCGCTTCGGGCATCTGGGGCCAGGGGCTCGGACGCGGAGGTGTGCGGGGGTTGAGGGAGCTCGATCGGCTCGGGTTCGGGTTCGGGTTCGGGTTCGGGCGCCGCCGGGGGGGCCTCGGTCGGATCGCCGTGGGGCCAGATCCCGAGGAGCTCGGGGGCGAGGCTCTCGGGCGAGCGTTCGGGGTCGTAGAGCACAGGGAACTCGTCGCCGTGGCTCACCAGCCGCAGGGCGCGCTCGGGGCCGACGACGACGGTGTGGAGGTGGGTCCCGCCGCGGCCGTCGCGGAAGGCGTAGGTGACGTGGGTGCGGCCGTTGCCCATGGCGCGGACGCGGGTCGCGCGCGCCCGGATCATCGGCGCGTGGCGGACCAGGTCGAGCTGCAATCTCCAGGCGTGCACGCCCACCGCCGCGAAGATGACCACCGGGATCAAGAGCAGCGCCACGCTGAACGCCGCGCTGGTGATGAAGCCCAGAGCCGCTGAGGTCACGACGTAGATCAGGACGAGCCACGAGCCGTTGGCGAAGGTGCCCATCGCGCCCAGCAACCGCTCGAGCACCTGGTCGAAGGTGATGAGCAGCAGCAGGCGCTTGTCCTCGGCTGCGATGCCTCGGGGTGGGCGCGTGAACCGGACGGGGCGGCGGAGTCGGCGAGGAGCGCGGACGGGGCGAGCGCGGGGCGCGTCTTCGGTGGCGACGGCGGCGGGTTTGCCGGCCGGGCGGCGGCGGGGGGCGTCGCGTCGGTCGGGGCGGAGGGAGGAGGGGCGCTGGGAGGAGCTGCGTCGTCTGGCCATGGCGCCCAGGATAATGCCGGCCGAGGCGCGGGGGAAGCGAAAAGGGCGGGCCGGTCGGCCGCATTGCCGGTGCTGAACGCCCTTGCATTCCCTCGGGGTGGGCGCTATAACTCCGGGGCTTTGTAGTTGAGCGGCAGGACGGGTGGTTGGACCGTCGGCGAGTGGATCTCTCTGTGGGAGAGGTCGCGCACGAGGTCGTTGTCCTGCGGCTTGGGCTGGTCCGTTGGTCTTCTGCCCGGATGCGGCCCCATCGACCCTCACTGACGAGGACTCGCCCGTGTCTGCGACCGTCAGCCTCGAAGATGTTCGCCGCGCGCTCGAGGCGCGCGACCCCTCCCTGGCCTACCTCGTCATCGAGCTCGCGGCCAGCTCCGACCCTCAACCGACCGAGCCCGTGCGAGAGGGGGCGCTGACGTGGGAGGTGTACCAGCGGCAGCTGGGCAGCTGGGAGTTCCGCCGCAAGCCTCGCGAGGAGCAGCGACGCTACCGGGTCGAGACGCTGCAGGCTCTCGAGGCCGCCGGCGCGGAGGTCCCGTTGCCGGACCGGCTGCGGCTGCACGCGGTGTTGATGGAGCTGTGGGCCGATGACGGGGCGTTCGCCCGTCAGATGCTGCTGGAGATCTTCGCCTCGGTGGCGCTGCGCTACGGCGTCTGGCGCGCGATGAAGCGGATCTTCAAGGACGCCGAGGCGCGGGGGGACTGGGAGATCTTCGGGGCGCTGGTGGCGCGTCTGGATCGGGAGTTCGCGCTGGGCTGGTCCAATCGGGACGTGACGCGTCAGACCCTCGGCTACATGGTGCGTCGCGGCTGGCGAGCCCTGCGCCAGCTTGGCCGCTCGATGCCGGTGGCGTACGCCGACGCGGCGGCCAGCGTGCTGGCACACTACACCGAGGACACGAACTGGACGGCGACGTGGGTGAGCAACCACGTCTTCTACCACGAGACGAAGAAGTACAACCGCGGCAAGTTCCGCTGGTGGAAGCGCCCCTCGACGCTGCTGAAGTACCGCGCCTTCGGCGACCTGTGGCAGCGCAGCCCGCGGCCGCTGTTCTCGCTGCTGGAGCGGGCGAAGGCCGACCAGGTGCGCCGGTACGCGGTGGACGCGCTCAAGAGCGACTTCCGCACGAGCCTGCGGGAGGTCGAGGCCTCGTGGGTGGCGCGGCTGGTGGGCGTGCACAGCGAGGTCGTGGACGATTTTGTGGTGTGGGTGCTCGGGAACGTGCCGCGGTTTGAGCAGGCGGCGTTCCGCGAGCTGGGCCTGCACGAGGCGGTGCTGTCGCTCTTCGACTCCTCCTCCTCGGCGGCGCGGGAGTACGCGGCGGGCTATGCGCGGGCGCACGCCCGCGATCTGCCGCTGGCGGAGCTGATCCGGCTGGCGAACAACACCAACACGGTCGTGCACAAGCTGGCGGTGGACCTGTTGAGCGATCTGGACCCGCGCAAGGACGTGGGTCTGGATGCGTGGGGTCAGCTGCTGGAGAACGACCGGAGCTTCGAGTTCGCCTCGAAGATGCTGCGCAAGCACTTCGGCGCCCGCGAGCTGAGTCCGGCGTGGTTCAAGGCAAGGCTGCTGTCGGACAACCGCAACGTGGTGGGCTTTGCCGAGCAGGTGCTGCCCATCGTGCACCCGTGGGACAAGCTCGGGGCGGCGTTCTTCGTGGACCTGCTCGAGGAGCGGGGTCTGGAGCAGCGCGCGGCCACGTTTGCGACCTCGGGGCTGGCCCGGTTCGACGTCAAGGCGTTGGACCTGGAGTTCCTCCGGCGGCTGATCGTCAATCCGATGACGCGCTGGACGGTGTGCACCTGGATCGACCAGGGCAAGCTGGAGGCGGAGGCGCTGGGTGCGGACTTCGTCAAGATCCTCGCGTTCCACCTCGACTGGGAGTCGAGCCCGTGGATGGCGGCGCTCAAGGCGAGCGGCCGGCCGTGGGCGCGCGAGCTGGACTTCGACGCGGGGCTCTCGAGCAAGGCCCTGGCGTGGCTGGGCGACGTGCGTCGGTTCTCGCCCGAGGACCTGGGCTTCGGGTGGCTGATGCGGCTGGCGATGCGCTCGGAGCTGTCCTACCACGAGTTCGCCGTCGAGACGATGATCAAGAGCTTCCTGCCGGCGGACTTCGCCGAGAAGGACGAGGAGCCGGAGGCGCCTGCGGCGGCCGAGGCCAGCGGCGAGATCAACGTGGACCTCGGGGGCGCGAGCATCCTGTTCACGGGCAAGCTGGCCACGATGACCCGGTCGGAGGCCGAGAAGAAGGTTCAGGTGGCGGGTGGCACGGTGGCCAAGGCGGTCGCCAGGACGCTGGACTACCTCGTCATCGGCGACGAGGGCTCCCCGCTGTACGGCGCGGGCCGCAAGGGCAGCAAGCAGGTGGGCGCCGAGAAGCTCATCGCCGCTGGCTCGCCGATGAAGATCATCTCCGAGACGGCGTTCCTGCAGATGCTGGCCGGCGAGCAGCGCGAGTTCTCGGCGGACGACGTGCAGTCGGGCTGTGAGCGGCTGTGGACGATGGCGACCGCGGCGGGCGACATGGACGAGCCCCTGCGGCAGTTCGCGCTGCGCTACATGCGGCGGCATCACCAGGACATCGGCCTTGAGTTGACCGATCGCCCCGTGGACCCTGGCGCGGAGATCCCGGCGAGCTTCCTGACCTTCGAGCAGGTCAAGCCGTTGTTCGTCGAGGAGCGCAAGGGGCTGCGGGAGTTCGGTCTGGAGCTGGCCCGCTGGGAGCTGGCCCGCTGGAACCCGCCCATCGAGGCGCTGGTGGAACTGGCCGAGTGCTCCCACCTCGAGGTGCGCGAGTTCGTGGCGAAGGCGCTGCTGGCCGACGCGACGCCGGAGCACGCCCGCTACCGCATCGACCCGTCGGTGCTGACGGCGGACGCGGTCTACCAGTTCTGTGAGTCGAACCGTGACGCCGCGCGCGCCCTCGGCATGACCCTGATCGACCGCCACCCGCGCCTGCAGATCCCGGAGGAGCTGTTCCGGCTCACCGAGAGCCCCGACCGCCGCGTGCGCGCGTTCGTGATCCGGACGATCTGGGGGATCTACCGCGACCGCGGGGCGACCTCGGGCTGGAAGCCGACGGTGACCGAGGGCACGACCCTGGGCCGCAAGAAGGAGCCGAAGGAGCTCGGCCCCGGCTCTCCGGCGAGGCCGGAGACCCTGCCGGCCTCGCACGACGAGCTGCTGGCGTTCCTGCGCCGCATCCTGTTCGAGATCCCGCCGGCCAAGCTGGACAAGCGCGGTCGCGGTCAGCTCCGGCCGATGCCGGCCCGCAAGGCCAAGCTGGCGCTCGTGGACGTGCTTCGGGACCTGGCGGTGGCGGACGCGGCGTTCGCGACGGTCGTCTTCCCGCTGCTGGCCGAGTTCATGGGGTCTCGCGGCCAGAGTGAGATGGCGGCGTGCCTCGTGGCGACGACCCGTATTCGCAAGGCTCATCCGGCGGCCGTGACCGCCATGGAGGCGTAGGAGAGACATGGCTGCCGACAAATACCTCAAGTTCCGGGGCGAGCTGCAGGCGATCGCAGGCCTGGGGACGCACGTCGCGTTCGTCACCGTCCACAAGGAAGGGCAGGCCACCGCGCTCTATCGGTTGGATGCCGACAAGCTGGAGCTGTCCGCCCATCCGCTGCCCGGCGGCGGCGTCGATCTGATCGCCGACGACGATCGGATCTACATCGCAGGCACGGACGGCCAGGTGCACACCGCGCCGCGGGCTGGCGGCGCCACGAGCCCGCTCGGCAAGGCCCTGAGCCCGGCGCCAAAGGCGCTGGCGCTGCTCGGCGGCGAGCGGCTCGGCGTCGTGCACGGCGCGACGGTGAGCGTGCTGTCCCGCAAGGACGGGGCGGTCCTGCAGAGCTTCGAGCTGCCCGAGGACGGGGCGTGCATCGGCGCCGAGGCCACCGGCACGTGGTTCGCCGTGGGCTGTGTGCGCGGGACGGTCTGCGTCTTCGAGGCGGAGGACAAGGCGGCGTTCGTCGCGGCCGAGCGGGGCAAGCTGCACGAGGGTGTGGTGACGGCCATCGCGTTCGAGCGCGAGGAGAACCGGTTCATGTCGCTTGGCGCCGATCAGCGCCTGCTGTCGACCCACGCCCGCGGCAAGCTCGAGCCCGAGGACCGCGGCAAGGGCGGCAACCACGACAGCCGCCCGACGGCCCTGCTCGTGGCCGACGAGCGCTTCTACACCGGCGGCATGGACTCGGTGGTCAAGTGCTGGCCCTCGGGCCGGTCGGGCCGCCCGACGACCACGCGCGACGGCATCAGCCAGGTGGTCGGCCTGGCGCTGGTGACCCGCGGCACGCGCGCCCACCTGGCGATCGCGGGCCTCGACAACACCGTTCGCCTGTTCATCCTCGACGGCGCCGGCAAGCTCGGCCCCCACGAGGTCACCTGCCGCGACGCCTACAGCCTGGCCGCGGTGGAGTTCGGCACCGACGACGTCAAGCGCCGCGAGGCGGCCTTGAGGGACCTGGCGTCCTACAACGACGCCCCCGCCATCGAGACGCTCGGCCGGCAGGCCCTCCAGGACGGCGACCACCGCCTGCGCAAGCTGGCGACGGAGCTGCTCGGGGGCACGGGCAACCCGCGCGCCATCGCCCAGCTCGACAGCCTGCTCCGGGCGCCGGACGAGGCCGTGCGCCTGGCGGCGTTCGCCGGCCTGCGCGGCCTCGAGGGCGAGAGCAACCTCGAGGTGCTGGAGAAGGCGCTGCAGGTGGGCCAGAAGGACGTCGGCATGGCGGCCATCCGCGCGCTCGAGCCGCTGGCTCGGGGCGAGGAGCTGGCGTTTGACAAGCTGGTCTCCGGCCTCGACCGGCAGCCCTTCGAGACGCGGAAGGAGGCGCTGGCGGTGCTGGAGGCGATCCTCGACGCCACCAGCGCCGAGGCGAGCATCCGCGGCCTGAAGTCCGGCCACGCCGACGTGCGTCGCCTGGCGTTGATCCGTCTGTACCAGCGTCAGATGCTCGGCCGCCCCGAGGTCCGCTCGGCGGTCCGTCGGGCCGCCGAGGACGGCGATGGCGATGTGCGCCGCGCTGCGTTCCTCATCTCGGTGCTGGAGCGGCCGGCGTTGACCGAGGCGCTGCGCGCCCGTGACAAGGACCTGCACCGCGGTCTGTACGAGCTTGAGCACTGGGGCAAGGAGCTCGGGGATGGCGAGCTGCCCAAGACGCGCAAGAAGAAGCTCGAGCTGGAGTCGGACGACTATCGCCCGCTGCTCGAGGCGATGGCCAGCGGCAACCTCGACACGTGCCTGTCGGGCGTCTCGGGTCTGGCCAGCCTCGGCGATCCGAGGGCCTTCGGCATCCTGTTGCAGCTCACCCGCGAGGCCGACGAGACGGCGCGGGTGTACGTCTGCCGCGCGCTGGAGCAGCTCGGCGATCCGCAGTCGATCGAGCGCCTGGAGACGATGCTCCGGGACGGTGCGGCGTCGGTGCGCGACGCGGCCTTCACCGCGCTCAACAAGATCCACGACGGCGCCCCGATGTCGGCGGCGCGCGCAGGCCTCACCGCGGCACACGAGGACGTGCGTCGTCGCGGCCTGCAGGTGTTGTCCCGCGAGCTCAAGCGCTCGTTGCCGAAGGATATGGAGGCCCCGGGCATCCAGCTCCTCGTCCGGGCGCTGAACGACACGTTCCCGGCGGTCCGCAACGAGGCCTTCAAGACGGCGCTCAACCTTCAGGTGGACGGCGGCGGCGAGTCGACCCAGCGGTTCATCCTGCGCTCGGTCCACGCGGACGTGCGGCGGGAGGTGTTGAACGAGGTCATGGGGCGGATGAACGAGGCGTGGGCCCGCCCGCTCCTGTTCGACCTGTTCTCCGATCCCGAGCCCAAGCTGAGGGCGGACGCGTTCACCTTCGCGGTGGACAAGGCCAAGGGCGACGCGCTCCAGGTGCTCGAGGCCGGCTTGACCTCCGGCTACGCGGACATCCGCCTGTCGGCCACCCAGTGGCTGGTCAAGAAGCATACCAAGGCGTCTCGCACGATGCTCGAGTCCGCCCTGGACGACGACGACGCGCGGGTGCGCAACACCGCCATCGACGCCCTCGTGGTCGCCAACGCCGAGGAGGCGCTCGATCGCGCGCTGGAGAGCGCGCGCCCCGACGTGCGGGCGAAGGCGGCCGCGGCGCGGGCGCGCTACGGCGACCGCAAGGCGCTGGCGCCGCTGCTGGCGATCATCGCCGAGGTGGAGCCTGACGAGAAGGAGGCCCGCGCGCAGTGGACGAGCCGCGTGATGGACGCGCTCGAGGGCGTGGGCGCCCTGGGTGACGCCGAGGCCGTCGAGACGGTCCGGCCGCTGCTCCAGCACAAGGACGCCGCGCTGCGGGCGAAGGCCGCGCGGGCGCTCGGCTGGTCGGTCTCGGCCGATCAGCTCGGGGTGCTCGACGGCGCCCTGCACCATGCCGACGCCGCGGTCCGCCACATCGCGGCCCTGGGCCTGGCCTACGCCGCCCGCAGCATCGCCAGCAGCCTGGTGTTCAGCGACGAGGGCAGCCGGCACTTGACCGAGCGCGAGCGCGTGGACGCGGCGGTGGCGCTCGGCGCCGAGGGTGAGGGCGCGCTGGTGGCCTTCCTCGACCACAGCGACGAGGGCGTCCGGGACAAGGCGCTGCTGCTGTTGATGTTGCGCGAGTACGCCGAGAACGACGGCGTGCCCGATCGGTGCCTGGCGGGTCTGGCGAGCGCGCACCACCGAGTGCGGCTGATGTCGGCCCTGGCGCTGGAGGCGTTCCCCGATCCCGAGGCGTTCCTGGCGTTCCTGGTGACCCTGATCAACGATCGGGCCGACAAGGACGCGTGGAAGATCGAGCGCAAGGCCGTGGAGACCCTGGCCGTGGCCATCTCCCACGGCACGCCGCGCCTGAGGGCGCGGGCGTCGGCGACGCTCGACGCGCTCGCCGAGGAGAAGCAGCGTGGGTTCGACCTGGCGTTCTCTTTGTTCGAGCGCCGCTTCGACGCCGAGGCGCGGGCGGAGCAGCCCGAGAGCTTCTTCCACAAGGTGAGCCGCTGGCTTGGCCTGTTCGGCGAGGACCGCACGGCGGACCTGGAGGGCCGCGTGGAGAGCCGGTACAGCCCGGC
>Ga0100377_1003018_pt1 | contig 13775 bp, 11 predicted proteins | sample CryGeymeta201501_FD_83664 | JGI IMG/M metagenome (GOLD analysis project Ga0100377, IMG submission 83664) | Groundwater microbial communities from Crystal Geyser aquifers in Utah, USA - Crystal Geyser metaG 2015-01 | ecosystem: Environmental > Aquatic > Deep subsurface > Groundwater | place: USA... | reverse complement strand
ATGAAGGATGAAGGGGATCCAGCAGTTTTGCCGTCTGATTTCATAATTCCTAATTCATCCTTCATACTTTCAGAATCGGAATCCGTAGCGGGAGCGGTTCGTTTCAATGCACCGGAACTGGAGAGAAGGGATTGGCGTTTCTCTTCCGGCAGTTTCTGCCACGCCGCGTTACCGCTAATCCGCCCTATCTGAGCCGCAAACATGTCGGTATGGGCCTTGTGTGCACGGGTGAGATCAGCACGCAGCGCGTTGGCTGCTGATTTGAGAACGTGAGAGACCGGATCAGGATCATCCAGCAGGGACCGATTGGCGCGAATGGCGATAAGGGTGGAAGACCACTCGGCCCGCTCAGCCAGACCAATGGCTTGGGCGACGAGCTTTTCTGTTAGGACAAAGGCAGGAAGACGCTTGGTAATCTCTTTGCCAATGGCTTGCCATGTTTTGATCTTCGCTAGGAGGGCATCCCGCTGGTCATGCAGTTCCAAGAGGAGATCATTGCCGGAGTAGGATTCCAAATCGGCAATCTCCGGAGCGGCAGGGGCGATGGGGGCAGGCGCGTCCCCGCCCGCCTGCGCGGCAATCACTTTGGCGTGATCGATAAAACGGAGTGCGTCGGAGGGTTCGTTGCCGGGACTGATCTTGGGCAGACCGGCTTCCTGGAAGAGCTTGCGGATGGCGAGCTTTTGAAGGGCAGTAAGAACCGGGTGCTCGGTTCGGAATGTCGCATGTCCGAGCTTTTTCTGGTCCACTTCCGCCAGCGAGAGCGGCTTCCCGTTAATGCGGGCGCTGAGGTGGTTGCTCGCGAGCAGAGTAGTCAGAACGCCGTCAATTGCGTCCTGGGGCCAGCCATAGGGCGGGGCCTTAAAATTCTTGCGGATCTCCAAGCCCGTCTTTCCTGAACCCATGAAGGCGATGATCGCTGCCGCCACCGGGTGGTTCTGCGGGTCGCCGGTAAATCCGACTTGCTCCAGTGCGCCGGGAGAGCCATCCTTGGCTTTCTTGAGAACCTGGGGCCACTTCGCGGAATCGCCGTCGTGAAACTTTGGGTATAACCGGTTGAGGACCTGTTTGGCGGCATCTTCCACTCCTGCCTGGAGTCCAATAAAAGACTGCTCCTGTCCACCCGAAAGGAAGAGGCGTGCACCACCGAGGATCTGCCCAATGAGTTCTTCGATACGCAGACCTTCGGCATTCTGTTTGGTTACCATGGACTGACGGCATTCCTTGCCCTCCTGGGAAGTCGGATTGCCTTTGAAGTGCAGGGTTTCCTCGGCGGCCTGAGTTGAGGCGATGGCGCTCTTGAGTTCGTCGGCATGGGATTTCGGAAGGAACAGGTGGAGCGTGGGGTCATCGGTGCTGAGTTTGCGGATGTCCGCCAGCACGGAGGATTCCGGGGCCGAGAAACCGTCGCGCACCCAAAGCGTAATCGCGTCGGTTGCCTCCGGCTTGCTCTCGCCATGGTGAAGAACGACTTTTCGGCGTTCCTTTGCGTCGCCGTGGAGCACGGAAGGGTTACCGAGAGTGCTCGCCAGTGCTTTGTCGAGAAACTGAGTCAGTTGGGAGGCGATCAAGGGTTGGTCATTCAGTGCCGTAGCGCGACGTTTGCGGAATTCTGCCTCCCAGGCGGCCCCTTCGGGGGTTTGCAGATGGTATTCGCTATCTACCTTCATGAGCACGTCGTCCTGCGCCATGGCCCCGAATAATCCTGGAAGTTGCTGGCGGAGTTGGGTGCTGCCCGTGACGAGATCTTCGCTGAGCAAGTCGGCCAGGTGTTCAGGTTCGGCGCGGACCCCGAGGTCGGTGCCGTGTTCCCGGGGAAGTTTGTTGATCAAAAAAACCAGTGCACAAATGCGGCTGCGCAGGGCGCCATCGGGTTTGGTCTTTTGCTGTTCAATGATTTCCTGAAAACGCTTCTGCATTTCGCCGGTGCTTACGAGGTCGATGGCAATCTGGTCGTAAATGAAGTCGGCTGGCACGACCGCGCCCAGTTCCGCATTGGCATAGGCGCTGCAGGCTTCGTGAACAACGCGGAGTTGGGTGCGCATCTGTGCGGCAGTGCCGGTCGAGTCCACGGAATGAAGAACGCGGTCCCAGAATCGACGGCGCACAGGAAGCAGCGGGAAGTCCGGGAGGTAGGCGAGGTCGTCCTCTGATTGTGAGGCAAGTTTGGTCGCCTTGAGCTGGCGGGTGATCTCGCCTTCGTTCTTGTCAATCAACTGCTTGATGTCGGCCTTCTTGTCTTCGCGCTTCTGCAAGACGACGGTACGGACGACCTTTTCGACGTCGTTGTCCCTGAGATGAATCTTGATCGTAAAGCGGCCCATCAGCCGCTGAAGATTCGGCATATCGTTGAGGGCGCTTTGACCGGTGCCAACAATCATTAGTCGTCCGTCCATCTCTTTACTTAGAGCCTCAGTGACTTCTTGAACGTCGTGGGCGATCTCTGGGTCCTGCCCAATGAATTGCTGGATTTCGTCGAGCACCAGAAGGGTGCAGGGGAGCTTGCCATTGGCTGAAATTGCTTCACGGATAATACTGAGCATTTCATCAATGCTGACGTCCTTTACGTCTGGGTAATCGGCTCGGAGCAACGCGCCTACCTGGGAAGGATCTTTCAGGTGATCGTGGCACTGGACGTAAGCCTTCGCCACCGCACCGGAGCCATATAACCGCCCGAGTTCTTTGGCGAAGTCTTTGCCCTGGGCCTCGATGGCTTTTTTGAAAGCATTAAACTTTCCATCCCGCTTCAAGTGGATGAGGAACTTGGCATAGGGATAGCCTTCAGGCAGCCCGACCGATTTGAAAAACAGACTCATGATGCGCAGACGCACACTGCCAGTCCCGGCTTTAAGGGTGCCTCCCGCCATGTGCAAGCCTTCATGGCGTTTGCCAAGGGTCGAGATCTCGGTGAGGAGATCGGTGATTTCCACGGGGAGATGGGCAAGGGATCGGGCGGTTGTTCCGTCTGGAAAAGTAAAGTTGATCCATAGGTATCGCAGGACCTTGGCGAGGTGTGATTTTCCACTCCCATAGAAGCCGCTGATCCAGGCCGCCTTCTGCTCGGAACTATTGAAGTTGTCGCGATAGCCCTGAAGGATGCGGCGCATCCCGTTGAGGTATTCGCCTTCACATACGAACGATTCGAGTTCATACCTCAGCGTGGCGAGATCTTCAGTGTTGTTGCTGGACACGCCCTCGTTGACAATTTTCCAAGATAGCGGGTCTCTGAGGAAGATTTCTTTTGTTTTCATTTTGGGGCGCCTCCTGTTGTTGTCATTTTTCGGAAAGTATCGGGGCTCCGAGATAATTCCAGCCTGTTCGAGCATCAAGAAAACGGTAGGTATTACCTTCCCTTTCACCAGGGAAAAAGACGAGCAGGAATCCGGGAAGAGTTTTCTCCAAACCATCAATTAACTCTGAAACGTGCAAAAAGTCGTAGAGGTCCATCAAGCCGGTCAGGGCGAAGACTGTGCGTTCTGGTGCGGTGGCGCGGGCAACCTCTTTTTGGAAGAACTGCGTGAGAACGTCTTTCCATTCGGACTTGGCATACAGCTCAATATCACCGGGATTTGTGAACCATTCCGCCCGCTCTTCCTCATCGACGGAAGCAAGCCACCGGGCCAAGCTCCCCTTCAGATCGATGCGAACCCATGGATGGCCAGCGTCCTTCGTCACCATTTCGAATTCGTCAATGCGATTGAGCAGCCTTCTTTCCTCTGCGGCAGGATATACCGCGAACCAGACACGCTGTGATGCAGGCAACCCAGGCCGTAGCGGCATCTGGATGTGACTGCGGTAGTTTTCGAGTAGTTGGTCAATGCGATTCATGAAATAGGGTCTGTTCTGCCGGGGTAAGAAGATTGGAGAAATCAAATTCCACAATACTCGCAGCTTGTTTTAGTGAAAGAAGTCCTTTTGCGGAAGCCAATGAGAGCGCGGCTTGCAATTGGGATCGGTTTGACGCAACGAGAGACGCGAAGGCGGAGTCGAGCAACCGCTCACCACGAAGACCGGTCAAGTAACCAACAAACATGGCGTAAGCAGCCGAAATTGGACGCGGCTCAGGAAGGCGCCTGGCCTTCTTCGTTTTGCCCGCAAGGTGCCCGCCAAATGTCCACGTTGTGTTCACATTTTGAGCCATCGATTTTTTCGTGGCAGAACTGAAGCGACCCGGGAAACCATTTTCGAGATGCTGTTCCATGGCAGCTCTTTCAAGAACCTCGCCGTGGCGTAGAGTACGAACCAGCTCGAAGCTGTGGCGCAGTTGCGGATCGCGGGCATAAGCACAAACCAGGCAGAGCTGGTGGAGAGAATCTAAATCTACATGGCTAAAATCCCAGAGAACCCGGAACAAGGCTTTGGAGGGGTCCATGCCATAGAGTTCCATTAAATGGTGAAGACTCTTCTTGCGGCTGCTCAAAGTAGGTTTTTCCAAGACATTCTCATCGACGATGGCCTTGATGAAATCGTTCTTGGTAACAGAGAGAGGCATTGCACGGACAAGAGCGCCCATCTCCAGAAACATCATCGACCGAGCTGAATGGCCTCCGACGCTGGCTTTAGAGAAACCCAAGGGATTGTCCTGTCTCAACATGCGCTTGAGCCGAGTAGACCTGTTTTTTATGATTAAACAGGTTGACGTATATTTTATCCCATCGCCGCTTTGTTCCCCAGCAGTGACGCAGCACTGCAAACATGTATCCGCTGGCGGCTGGCTCCGCAGAAAATCATGCTGCTGAGGACAAATCTTTCATCTTGAGAAATCCCCGCTGACCCCCTTGCACCCCCATCATATCCCACCCTTTTGTCAGATCGGGTCAAATGCCAACAGGAAAAACAAACCCCATCCCTCAATCCGAGAAATGGGGTTCTCTATCCGCCTCTCTTTGGTGCAGCCTTGTTTTCATTCAAATAGGCCATGTCCACCAGTGAGTTGTGTTTGCCTATGGTAACTGTCTGTAACGAATAGCCAATTACAACGCAATTCTATTCTTCTTGTGCGCTACTGTCAATTGAAGGCTTTTCCCCCATTTCCAGGCGATTTTACGGACTTTTCCTTGCTTCTGAAGTAAGGTTGAGCCGCCCCATGATCACATCTTACCCGGGCAGGTAGGTTCTACATCCCGATATAATCCCTTAACTTGTTAACAGCATCCCTGTGTTTTGATGGTTCCATTTTCCCGATATTCAGGAGCTTCCACTTGACTGCGGGCAGTTTCTCAACTCCTTCAAGCCCAAGAAGGTCCCACTTGGGCACGCCTTCCTTTACTGAAACGAGGAAGTGTTTTTCCTCAGGCGTAACCTCATTCGTTAGCATTGAAACTAGGCTTTCTCTTGTCGCGCAAAGCTCCTCATAGCTCACTTTCTCAGTTACCAGTTCCTTGAATTCATTTTCGAAGATATCCCGTATGTCATTGAAGCGGGGATTCAGGATTTCGATCATGGGTCTTGGGTGGCTTATGACATAGACAAGGAATGCCTTTCTTGTTCTAAGGCTGAGGCCCTCATTTCTGATCAGCCAATGCACATCGAAGAGATCCCTGGGATGCTGACGGTCAAGGGCTGCACAGATTTTCCCGGCGTACAATTCTTCAGTGGAAAGGATTCGGTTCTGGATAGAAAGTTCAAAGACCTCTTGAGCTTTCCTGGACAAGGTTCGTACTTCGGGGGGATATACAGAACCTCTCATGACCAGATTTGGCTCTATTTTGACGGTGACTCCCTCTCTTTCCACAACCATGGCCTTCAAGATATTTGCGCCGTGGATTTTTCTCAAGGTCACTTTTGTCCCTGGTATCCTCCTCTGGATCTCTTCAGAGATACGTATCAAAGCATTACGGATATCGTTCAGGGCAAAGTCTCTTTCATTCACCGGAAGATACGTAAGGTCTATGTCCACTGAAAGACGAGGGAGGTCCCGAACGAAGAAGTTGATCGCCGTCCCTCCCTTCAAGGCGAACACCTCCTCTCTATGAATCAAAGGCAAGATTCTGAGGAGCAATTCCGCCTGTCTGAAGAATACCGTATCCTTCATCCGGAGACCTCTTCCTGATGATCCCTGGGAACTGTGATCCGATATTTCTTCTCATACCTTCCGTTCGGAACCAGCATCCGCTTTCCATGCCCCAAATCGACTCGGGAAAGATCGAGCTGCGAAAGCCAGGCATGCTCGTGTTTCTCCGCCATGTAAAGGAAGAGCCTCTTCACTTTGACAGACCGGCATGAATCAAGCAATTTCTGAACAAGCTCCGGACGGAGGCTGACGAGATTCTCCAGGATTAATGAGGCCTCCTCGAAAGTCACTTTTCGGGGGACCAAATGAAGCATTTCCAGCGCTGCCCTTTCAGGGGAGGAGATTCTTAAAAAGAAATCCCTCTCAGTGTAGTCTGAAAAACCATCTTGGACGTGGGCAGGAAACAGATTTGTGCGCGTCATGACTATATCGACACCTAGAGGGGCTCTTTTGAACCACATGGGCAAAACCTGCCCGAGAGGGCCATACAGAAATATCTTCTTCTGTTGAACTGGCAGGTAATGGGCATAACCTTTCAGTTCAAGGGATGTTTTTCCTCCTGCATGGACATTGAGCTTCAGTTGGGCTTGAAGCGCATAAAGGGCACCAGCCCATTCCACTTTGTCTTCATTGAGGGTATAGGCGCCTCTTCCAAAGGAATCTATCCATCCGCTCTTTCTGTATTTTGCCAGAAGATCATGGCCGAAGCCCAAGGTGTTCAAATAAGATGCAACTCCAACAGTGCCTCTGGGCCATTCTGTGATCAACCGGTTTATTTTAGTTTTTACTTGATGACTCATGCTCATTAAAAGATCATATTTTTAAACTAAAGTCAAGGATGGGTTTAAAAAAATCTATTTTTACTGACTCTAAGTCGTCAAATACTATTATTTTATCAACTTGAAGCGGGCGTCTATGATGAAAACGCGCCCGGTGCTCTAACCCCGCTTCCTATCCTGCAACGCCAGCAAGGCCGCAAGGCGGATGGCATCGATCATCGATTGGGGATTGGCACGTCCCTCACCGGTCTTGCCGAAGGCAGTTCCATGATCTACGGATGTGCGAATGATCGGTAATCCCAGGGTGACATTAACGCCGGCCATGCTGCCCCAGGTTTGGGTCTTGTCGTCGTATTTGAACCCCACAAGCTTGGTCGGGATATGGCTCTGATCGTATTACATCACCACCACCAGATCATACATGCCTCCGAGCATTTTGGAAAAGACCGTGTCGGCCGGAAGCGGGCCTTCGGCGTTGATTCCGGCGTCCCGCGCTTCGGCCACGGCCGGGGCAATTTCCTCATCATCCTCGGTGCCGAACAAACCGCCCTCTCCGTAGTGAGGGTTTAGACCCGCCACAGCGATGCGCGGGGATGCCCAACAGCGGTCGTCTCTGGTTTGTTGCCATTATAGTCCGCCTTTATGAAAGAAGTCTCAGGAGCTGTAAAAGGGATTGCGGGGCGCCGACTGTCTGATCAGAGCTTCAGTCACCTCGGCAAACCCACGGACAACCCGGTCGGGAATTTCAGTGGGTCCCGTCAGGGAAAGCGGAGCAATTCCCAGGATCAGTCCGCCTTGGAGCCATCCATCGGCCAGATTCCTGTCCGGCACGTCGAACCGATAAGGTCTCCCATGAAAGGGGATTATGACTTGAGTCATAGCGACCCTGCCATCGACCTCACATAAAGATTCTAGGCAGGAAGGTGCTGAACCAGGGGATATAAGTCACGATCAGCAACACCACTAGAGCGACCACAAAGGGCGCCCAAATTGCCCTGCTCAGGCGGTCGAGGGAGATATGCGCCACCCCGCAGACCGCAAAGAGCACAGCACCGACCGGCGGTGTAATCAGGCCCAGAACAAGGTTCAGGCAGATGACGATGCCCATGTGTACCGGATCGATGCCCAGGGTGACGGCTATGGGCGCGAGCACCGGTGTGACGATGACCAGCGCGGGTGCGGTTTCCATGGGGATCCCGAGGAGCAGAAGAAAAACATTGGCCATTACCAGGATCACCCAGGGAGAGGTGGTCAAGGTAGAAATCCAATCGATGAGAAGCTGGGGGATCTGATTCAGGGCGACGATCCAGGCAAAGGGTTCCGACATGGCGATGAGCATCATGACCATTCCCGATTCCAGACCGGCTTTGAGCAGGACATCGGGAAGCTTTTTCAAGGTCAGCTTGCGGTAGAAAAAACCTCCCACAATGGCGGCATAAACCACCATGATACCGGCGGCTTCGGTAGGGGTAAACATGCCGGTCAGGATGCCGCCCATGATCATGATCGGCATGAAGAGGGCCGGCAGGGCCTTCCAGGTGGCTGCAAGAACTTCTTTCATCGGCCTTCTGGGGTCTTTCGGGTAGTTGCGCTTGGTTGCCACATAGGCCATATAGGACATTAGGGCCAGGCCGAGCAGGATGCCCGGAAAAACTCCGCCCAGAAAGAGGGCGCCGATCGAAACGTTGGCGGCAACTCCGTAGATGATGAAGGGGATGCTGGGAGGGATGATGGGTCCCATGCAGGAGGAGGTGCAGGTCAGGGCGGCGGCCACATCATCGTCGTAACCTGCCTGATGCATGGCCGGGATCATCACGACACCGATGGCGACCGCGGTGGCGACGGCGGCCCCGGAGATCGCCGCGAAGATGGCGCAGGCCAGGATCGTGGCATGCCCTAGCCCGCCCCGGATATGCCCCAGCAGCAGGCGGGCGAAGTCCACGAGGACCGGCGTGATCCCGCCCGCATTCATAAGGTTTCCCGCCAGCATAAAAAGCGGTATGGCGAGCAGGGGAAATGTCGCCAAGCCACCGAATGTGGTTTGAATCAGCGTCGTAATGGGCACATTCCCGCTGATCAGGGCATAGGCCAGGGAGCAGCCGCCCAGGGCCACGAGGATGGGTGCGGAGATGCACAACAGTGCGATAAAGGAGCCGACAAACACGATCATCGGCCTTCTCCTTTCGCACCGAGGCCGAGCAATTCGAGGAACTGTTCCAGGGTGATGAAAAACATGATGAAAAAACCTGCCGGAAGCGCAGCGTAGGGGAAGCTCATGATCAGGCCCATGGCCGGGGAGGTCTGTTTCCAGTTATAGATGGTCTGAAAAAGGCCATAGCCGAACAAGGCGGCGAAGAAGAAGAGGCTACACAAGTAGCTTACAAACTTCAATGCCTTTGCCGTCGCAGGCGGAACGGCTTCCAGCACCGAAGTCATGCTTACCAGATAGCCCTTTCTTAGCCCTACGGCACCGCCCAGCATGGAAGCCCAGACCAGGGAGTAGGTGGAAACCTCGCCTGTCCAGATATTCATTTTCTGAAATAGATAGCGCCCGATGACTTCATAGGGGATGACGATGGCAATGACGGCCATGAACAGAATCGTCCCCCAGCTTCCCAATTTAACGAGCCATTCGTTGAAGATCTGCAATGCACGCATTCCATACTCCAGGGCGAATCGAGATCCACGCCCGGCTGAATGACGATGGGTTGGACCCTCCAGCGTTGTCAGAAAAACGATAAGGCGCCCTTCTCCGGGAAGGATCGGAAGGGCGCCGGCGATAGGATGACTACTTCGCGTTCATGATGGCTTCAATATCAGCCTTGGGGAACTGGCTGCTGAAAGCCTCATAGGTCGGTGCCATGGCTTTCTTGAAGCTCTCCCGGTCCACGTCACGCACTATAGCGACTCCCTTGGCGGCCATTTCCTTCAATTTCGCCTCCTCGGCATCGCGGTTGATTTTCCGCTGGAACTTGCCCGTCTCATAGGAAGTTTTCACGAAAAGCTCCTGGTCCTCCTTGGGCATGGAGTCATAGGTCTTTTTGCTCATCAGGAACGGGGACGGGGAGTAGACGTGCGCCGTGAGCGAGAAGTACTTCTGGCCCGCATCCCAAAACTTGGAGCTGTAGAAAACGGCGATCGGGTTTTCCTGCCCGTCAATGACCTTCTGCTGCAGCGCGGTGTAAACCTCGCCCCAGGCCATAGGGGTGGGATTGAGGCCGGCGTCCTTCCATGCCGACAGGTGAACTTTGTTTTCCATGGTCCGGATCTTCAACCCCTTGGCATCCGCGACCTTCTTGACTTCAAGCTTGGAATTGGTCAGGTGGCGGAACCCGTTTTCCCAAAAGGACAGGGCCTTGATATTGACCTTTTCAAAGTCGTCAAGCAACTTGCGGCCGATCGGACCGTCCATCACAAGGTCTACATGGTTGAAGTCCCTGAAAAGGAAGGGAAAGTCGAGGATGTTGATGGACGGGCTGAACCCGCCCAGAGGCCCGGTGGAGGTCACCAACAGGTCGATGGCGCCCTGCTGGATGCCTTCGGTCATTTCCCTTTCGCCTTTGCCCAACTGGTTGCTGGGGTAGAGCTTGATCTCGATGCGGCCGTTGGTTCTTTCCTTGATGAGATCGGCAAATTTCTGCGCGCCCACCATGTAAGGATGGTCCATGGGCAGGGCGGAGGCCAGCCTCATCGTGGCTTTGTACTGGGCCTGCGCCGGCCCGATGCAAAATACAATCAATGCCACTGCAAAACCCAACACCAATGCTTTCTTCATGTCCAATCCTCCTTTGTGATAAATGTGAGTTAAGCCTCGATAAGGCTTTCCCTGGAAAAATCCTGCCCCTTTCCCACGAGTATGGGAAAGGTGTTTGCCCCCTGGGGCATGATCGTGATTTTCGGTTGGTCCGTTCTGCTCATCTCATAGGCCAATCGCAGGGCGTCTTCCATGCTGCTGACCGGTACAACCCCGGCCCTTCCGGCAAGATCAAGGTTTTCCTGTCGGGTCACAAGGATCATGGTGCCCTTCCGACAATACTCCAACTGTCGCACCGCCACCCATCCGGAAAGCAGGAAATTAGCCCTCACGGCTTTCTCCATTTCCAGGAAAGTGGGGTAGTTCAACCAGTCAAAGAACTCCGCGGGATCGGTGATGTCCAAACATTCGGCCAAGATGACGGCCGTCCCGCCCGGTTTCATGGCATAGAAGGCATTGTCGATGGTCTTCTGCGTCTGGTACAAGTTGATGTCCTTCGGGTATCCCCCCGCAGTGGCAATCACAATATCCGCCTGCTCGCGGATTTCCACCCCGAAGATATCATCCACCATCCGCGTGGCCTCAAGCCATGCAGAAATCCAATTGCCCGCAAAAATCCCTGCGATATCCCCGTCCAGATTCGGGACTATATTCACGATGAAGTCCGGCTTCACAAAGGCCGCTGCTTCCATCATATCTTCATGGGCGGGATTTCCTTTCGTCATCTTGTTGGCGGCCAGAGGATTCGTACCCGCACCGATTTCCCTCTGCATCGCCCACATATGGCTCTGCTGGATGGTCCTCAACGATGAAACGCCCGGCATGATGCTTTTCCGGCCCCCGCCGTATCCTACCATGTAATGATAAATCACCCCGCCGGTGAGGATCACTCTATCTACTTCAGCGACCAGCCGGTTTACTAAGACCTCGGTACCGCGGCTGGTTCTTCCCAGGTAGACCATGTTCTCGGTGTCGAAGGCATTGTGATTGACCACCCTGACCCGATGGCAGATCCTCTCGCCGCAAAGCTCCACAAATTCGGCCTCTGTGTTCTGGCGGTGCGCCCCTACCGCAATGATGACGGTCACATCGTCATCGGAAATCCCGGCTGCGTTCAAGTATTCCAGCAGCAGCGGCAGGGTGTCCGCGTTGCGCTGCCACCCGCGGGTGATATCACTGACCGTTATAGCCACCGTCTCGCCGGGTTTGAGCAGTTCCCTCAGCGGGGGGCTGTCAATGGGATGATCCAGGGCATGACGGTAGGCTGAGGCCAGGTCGGATGGAGGCCTTCGGTTGCGCCCCGCGAGTTCATAGAGAAGATGTGTTTCCGGAATGGAGAAGCTGACCTCTCCTTTCCCATACTTCAAAATGAAGCGCTTCTCACCCATGGCTATTTTTTCCACTCCGCCGCCAGCTTCTCGATCTCCCCATCCGCCATCCGGTAGACGTGCTCTTCACCCGGGAAGTCTCCCTTTCGCACGTCCTCGATGTAGGCAGAAAACACCTTCCGGTACTCGTCGGCCACGTTGCCGTAACGTTTGACGAATTTGGGTGTGAATGCCTGGAAAAGACCGAGGATGTCCACGCAGATCATGACCTGACCGTCGCAGTCCCCGGCCCCGATGCCGTAAACCGGTATGGGAATCTCCCGGCAGATGATCCGGGTGACCTCGGGCGGGACGCCTTCCACCAGCACGGAGAAGGCCCCCGCATCGTGCACCGCCTTGGCATCCTCGATGACGGCTCGGGCACTTTTAGCGGTGCGGCCTTGGGCTTTAAATCCGCCCAAAGCGGTCGTCGGTGATGACTTCCGATCAAGAATCAAGTTGCGGCGTTGGACGGGAATGTAGTCTGGTTTTTTCGAAGAGAAAGCCATCCTCAGACCTAAGTCATCAATTTATCTTTTTGCCTAGCAATCATAAACGAGCATTAAAATACAAGAAAAAATTAAAAAAAGATGCTATCGCTTCGGCATAGTCATTTCTAGATATTAAATTTCAACCCTTTGTTAAACCTAAATTGAGCGATTTTCGAGATTGCCGCAGATGCAAGGCGTCCGGAAGCGAAGGCGTACATATCGTACGTCGAGCTTTCGGCAACGCAGCAGATGCGGTGAAATAGGAAATCCCGAAGGGTTTCCAATTTGGTAAAAGCTTTTTTTTGTAGGGCACCCATTGGGTAAACGATTGAAAGTGGCCAAATCTTTTCTAACACAAGAATATTTGTACATAAGTATTTTTTTGCCAAATTGGAAACGCTTAATTTAGGTTAAATCAAAAAAGAGGTTAAAAAAGGACTTGATCTGTTGATGGTTTTCAGATAAATAAAACAAAAAGTTACTTTTTTAATTAATGGTTATGTCAGGCGATGCCATCCCGACCGGGGTGGCATTTTTTTTGGAGGAAATGACATGATTATTAGAGTTGCTCTATTGTCAGGGTATTTTTTGATCGTTCTGGGAATTGGGGCGTTGGCCAGGAGACGGTTTGATTTCACCCCCGAAGGTTATTTCTTGGCCGATCGGAAGCTCGGTCCCGTTGTCTTGCTTGGGACCATGGTCGCAACAAATTTTTCGGCCTTTACCGTGTTTGGAGCATCGGGAGCCGGCTATCGCGATGGGTATGCTTTCTTCCCTATCATGGGGTTCGGCACCGGGTTTATGGCGGTGACTTTCTGGATCCTGGGGCAGCGCATCTGGGAAGTCGGCCGAAAAACCGGTGCCGTTACGCCGCCGGAGTTGATCCGACACCTTTACGAAAGCCCCACGCTTTCCATTTTATTTGCACTGGTAATAATCGTCTTCACCATGCCGTATTTGGCTTTGCAGCCCATGGCGGCCGGGTACGCCCTGGAGGAACTGTTGGGATTGCCCTATTTTGGCGGTTGCACCCTGGTGACCGTCGTCATTGTGCTTTATACCGTGAGTGGCGGGATGCGGGCGGTGGCCTGGACCGACCTTTTTCAAGGGATGCTGATGTTTGTCATGCTATTGATCTCGCTTACCATCGTGGCGGGACATCACGGCGGCTTTATTGCAGCCCACCAAAAGGCCCTTTCCACGGCACCAGAGCTTTTTTCCCGGCCCGGCGGCATGGGGGCATACTCGCCCGGGATTTGGCTCAGTTTCATGATGCTCTGGTTTTTCTGCGATCCGATGTTTCCTCAGCTTTTTCAACGGTTTTTTGCCGCCCGCAGTCGAAAAACGATCCATTTTATGATGCTTTGTTAT
>Ga0100377_1003016_pt1 | contig 13779 bp, 9 predicted proteins | sample CryGeymeta201501_FD_83664 | JGI IMG/M metagenome (GOLD analysis project Ga0100377, IMG submission 83664) | Groundwater microbial communities from Crystal Geyser aquifers in Utah, USA - Crystal Geyser metaG 2015-01 | ecosystem: Environmental > Aquatic > Deep subsurface > Groundwater | place: USA... | reverse complement strand
GGGGTGAGGGCCTCCCCCTCTCCCCTCATAGGGGAGAGGGGGCTGGGGGGTGAGGGCCTCCCCCTCTCCCCTCATAGGGGAGAGGGGGCTGGGGGGTGAGGGCGGGCTGGGGGGTGAGCGCAAGGCTCCTCACACGTTCGGCCCCTGCAGCGCGATCACCTGATCGAGCGCGAGCAGCGTGGAGGCCTCGACGACGCCGTTGGGCTCGAGGCTGTAGTTGGCCTGGAAGTCGAGGACGGAGGTGTGGGTGACCTCGTCGAAGTCGGCGGTGAGGTCGACGGGGTAGCCTACGGCGAGGAGTTTTTCCTGGAGGAGGAGGACGGCGTCGCCGGCGTCGCCGAGGGTGATGGGGGGCTCGTTGGCGTAGCGGTCGGCGAACTCGTCGGACTCGGGGTCGACGTCGTCCTCGCTGAAGGAGAGGTCGGCGTCGGTGTCGGTGGTGGCGTTGTTGAGGGTGTTGATGCTGTTCTTGCCGACGAGGCCGTCGGGGGCGAGGCCGAAGGCGGTCTGGAAGGCCTTGACGGCGGTGAGGGTCTGGGCGCCGAAGACGCCGTCGATGGCGCCGGGGGAGTAGCCGAGGGTCTCGAGCCTGGACTGGAGGAGCTTGACGCGGGGGCCGCGCTGGCCGCGCTGGAGGAGACCGGGGGAGAGATCCATGGGTTCACCTGGGGTGTGCTGAGGTGGAGGCTCCGCCGCTGAACCGGAGCGGTTGCGAGTGCGGGGAGGGTAGCGAGGATGGGGCGGTGGGGCAACCCTGTGGGGGTCAGCGGGCGGTGATGGTGTAGGGGCCCTGGTCGGTGGCGCCGTGGCCGAGGACCATGACGTAGTAGTGGCCGGGCTGGCTGATGCCGGTGGGGAGGCGTTCGGGGGCTGCGTCGGTGGCGGCGCGTTGGGCGAAGCCGTCGAGGTTGTCGTAGAAGAGGTAGGCGTCGAGGTTGAGGGCGTTGGCGTCGAAGTCGATGGTGACGTCGACGTTGCCGCCGCGTGCGATCTGGCCGAGGTCGAAGATGTCGACGTCGGCAGCGCAGAGTGTGCCCTGGAGGGGGCGGCCGATGGTGAGGGGGGCGGCGTGGGGGATGGTGTCGTCGGGGGTGGTGCCCTGGTCGCGGGCGTCGTCGGTGCAGGCGGGGGCGGGGTAGGCGTGGACGCCGAGGAGGTAGCGGGCGCCGGCGCCGTGGCGGACGTGGGCCTGGGTGGAGGCGTGGGCGTCGAGGCGGAGTGAGGCGACGCGGACGCCGGGGGCAATGCGCTGGTCGATGGTGACGGCGGCGCCGTCGCGCCAGAGCTCGAGGGAGGGCTCGTTGGTGCCGGGGAGGAAGACCATGCGGGTGGCGACGACGGTGCGGGTGAGGTCGGCGGCGACCTCGTAGAAGTCGAGGTCGTTGGCGCAGGCGCCGGCGGGGAGGTGGCGGTCCGGGGGAGCGGGCGCGGCGGTGGCGGGGGAGTTGTCGGGCTCGAAGGCGTCGTCGCAGCCGGGTGTGTGGGGGTCGAGCCAGGTCAGGAGGAAGGGGGCGCTGGCCTGCCGGCTGTCGCGGACGCCGAGGAAGAGGTCGCCGGCGGCGGCGGGGACGTCGGTGGCGAGCCCGGCCATGGGGGCGGTGTTGGAGGCGAGGGCGGTCTGGCCGCGGTAGAGGGTGAGGGTCAGGGGGGCGGCGTCGCCGTCGCGTGAGGCGAGGGCGAGGACGGCGGTGGGCGCGCCGGTGAGGCGGAAGAAGCGCTCGTTGGCGCCGCAGGTGGCGCTGGCGAGGGAGGCGCCGCTGGCCAGGGGAATGGCGGTGGCGCGGGTGTCGTTGGCGGGCTGGCAGAGCGAGGCGGCGCAGGAGGCGAGCCCGTCGTCGATGGCGCCGTCGCAGTCGTTGTCGCGGGCGTCGCAGCGCTCGGTGGCGGCGGGGTGGGTGGTGGGGTCGTCGTCGTCGCAGTCGAGGCCGGCGCAGGCGCCGCCGAAGCCGAAGCCGTCGTTGTCGAGGTCGGTGCAGGTGTCGGCGACGACGCACTGGCCGCCGTCGCAGGTCAGGTCGCCGCGGCAGGCCAGGGGGGCGGACCAGGCGAGGCAGCCGTCGTCGTCGCCGGTGCAGATGGCGTAGCGGCCGTCGGCTTCGCAGCGGCGCTCGCCCTGGCGGCAGGGCGCGGGCGGGCACATGATATCACAGACTCCGCCGTCGTCGATGCCGCCATGGCAGTCGTTGTCGTAGCCGTCACAGACCTCGCGGTTGGTGGGGAAGGCGAAGGGGTTGCGGTCGTCGCAGTCCGCACCGAGCGTGCAGCCCTCGCCGTACCCGTCCCCGTCGAAGTCGTCGCAGGGGGTGGTGCAGGCGCCGTCGACGCACTGCTGCTCGCAGTAGCTCAGGGGGAGCCAGCGGGGGCAGCCGTTGGGGGCGGCGCACGCGCGCCAGGCCAGATCGCCCTGGCACTCGCGGGCGCCGACCTCGCACTGGGGCTCGCAGGTGTCGCAGACGCCGTCCTCGTCGACCCGGCCGTCGCAGTTGTTGTCGGCCCCGTCGCAGATCTCGTCGACGGCGGGGTTGGTGAAGTAGTCGTCGTCGTTGCAGTCGGCGCCGAGGGCGCAGTCGCGGCCGAAGCCGTCCTCGTCGCCGTCGACGCAGTCCTCGTCGGTCAGGAGCTCGCAGCGGCCGTCGTCGGTGCAGCGGGTGCCGTCGGGGCAGCCGGCGGCGGGGCACTCGGAGACGTAGTCGTCGCCGGCGGTGGAGGCGTCGGGCTGGGTGCAGGCCGAAAGGAGGAGGGCGGGGAGGAGGGCGGCGAGCAGGGCGTGGCGCATGGAGGGGCCTGGGCTGGGGTCGGGGACGACAGGAACGACGGGATCAGGTGTAGCGGGGATGGGGGTGGGAGGCAAATGGCGAGTGGGCGTCAGAGGCCGGCGAACGTATGGAGGAGGAAGGTGGGGAAGGGCGCGATGCGGCCTGCGGCGTCGGGGAGCGCCAGGTTGTCGACGATGCGCTGGAGGTCGTCGGGATCGGGCGCGCCGCTGGCCGTCAGGCCGCCGATGATGCCATCCAGGGCGGCGCTGCGGGCGCGGGCGAGGGAGCCGCAGTCGAGGTTCAGGTGCTTGATGGTTGTCGCGGCGGCCGTGGCGCGCGCCGGGGTGAGCGCCTGAGCGGGATGGATGTGGCCATCGGGGGTGAAGCCGAACGCCGTTGAGCAGTCGGGGTCGGCCGGAGAGACGAAGTTGGCCTCGTCGAACCAGTTCTCTTTGGCGTGGCCGCAGTGGCGTGGCTCCGGCGGTTGCTCGCCCTGGCAGCTCGCCATGAGGTTTCGGTAGTCGAGGGCGAGGTCGGGGAACAGCTCCTGGGGGCGAAGGTGCTCGATATGGCGGTCGCCGGGCCGTCGCCCGATGCGGCGTTCGCAGTAGCCGCACAGCGCGCCCTGCTCGGTCAGAAGGGCGTCGAGGGTGGCACGCTTCTCCGCGCCGCGGAGGTCGGCGTAGGTGGGCTGCCAGTCGGCGTTGGCGAGGGCGAGCCAGTCAAGAAGGCCCGCCGGCGCGGGCCGCTTGTCGATCCATCTCATCGCTTGAGGAGCTCGCGGGTCTGGAGGTAGGCGCGGGAGCGGACGAGGGTGGGGTCGTCTCCACCGAGGCGTGCTTCGAGGTCGTCAAGGAGGAGGCGCGCTGCGGTGAAGTCGGGTGGCTGGGCGCCGAGGACGGCGGCGAGCTGCTTCAGCTCTTCCTCGATGGCCGAAGGTCGTCCGGGCACGCCCATGAGGTCTTCGAGGGCGCGCGTGACGTCCATGCCGTAGGCGGCCTCGGGGCGTCGGACCTGAATCCCGTCTGTCTCCGTCGGGGTCAGGAGCAGGAGTCGGTCGGGTGGGACCTCGGTGAGCACGGTGGGGGAGTGGGTCGTGATGATGAACTGGCAGCCTGGGAAGGTCCGGGGCAGGTGGTTCAGCACCGCGCGCTGCCACGCCGGATGGAGGTGCAGCTCGATCTCGTCGAGCAGGACGATGCCGGTGGCTTCGAGGGGATCGGCGATGAAGGGATCGGCGATGGCGAGGCGGCGGGCGAGGTCACCGATGAGGGCGATCAGGCACTTCTCGCCGTCGGAGAGCTGGTCGATGGAGAACGTGGTGTCGCCCTTGACGATGAGCAGCTGGTTTTGGGGCGTGCGCTTGACGCGGAGCGTGTCGCCTTTGAAGCCGGGGACGAGCTGGGAGATCGCGCGGCGGACCGCCTCGAGTTGGCGGTCGCGGTGGTCGGGATCCTGCTGGAGGCGATGCTCGTTCTCAATGTCCTCGCGCTCGCGGAACCAGGTGAAGAATCGCTTGAAGTCGAGGTCGGGCGACATGCTGTTGAGGTAGGTCGCCAGGGGGTGCTCGTAGTTCTGGCGTTCGGCGAGGTCGACGGAGGTCGAGGTGACGGTGCGGTTGACGGGGTACCAGACGAGGGCCTGAACGGCGAGGTCGTTGGGGTCGCGGACCGGGACGAAGTCGGGGAGTAACAGGCGTCGAGGTGCCAGAATCCGCCCTGCGATCGCGATGTGTGTCAGTTCCATTCGGAGTGAGTCTTCGGTCCCAGCTGTGCAAAGCCGCAGAGAGATACCGACTTCAGATCCAGACAAGGCGTCAGTGTTTAAATCGAGCGCTCGGATGTGTTGGGTTGATTGTGTAAAATCGTCGATTATTTCGAATAATTTCGCCATTTCTGGCATGGCTGTATTGTTACTATCTTTTGGAATAAGAGCTTTGTTTCCGAAGTGTCGAGTTGCCGCTTTGATCCAAAAGGTTAGCAGTTGCGCACATGCCCGCAACACGCTCGTCTTCCCCGACCCGTTGACGCCCGCCAGGACATTGAGGCCTGGCTTGAGCTCGATCTCGACGTCGTGGAAGCCTCGATAGCCCTGAAGCTGCAGACGCTGGATGTACACGGTGCCTCGATGTGAAGGGGACGGTGTCGCAACGTCGGAGAGGCTATGGCAAGGCGGTCGTGGGGTCAACCGCGGGAGCGCCACGCCCTTCGTTCATCACCTTCAACTTGTTTGTAAATGTTTGAGATAAAAGTCTTTTCGCCTCAGTGCCCCAGCGCCGACCACATCGCGTTGGCCCGTCGCAGGAGCTCGGTGCCCTGCTGGGTGCGTCCCTGGTCGAGCATGAGCTTGCCGAGCTCCTCGAGGGGGCGGGCGTAGTCGGGGTCGGAGATGTCGTGCTTGTCGCTCTGGTCGAGGGCGACGAGGAGGTGGGCGTCGGCGTCGTCCCAGCGGCCTTGCATGGCGCGGAGGAGGGCGAGGTTGATGTGGAGGCCGAGGCCGAGGTAGGGGTGCTGCAGATCGCGGATGGAGGTCTGGACCAGCAGGAGGGCCTTCTCGGCGCGGTCGAGCTTGCGGGCGCTGATGGCGGTCAGGCCGAGGTTGGTGAGGCTGACGGCGGCGTCGACGCGGGCGCCGATGGAGCGGAAGGTCTCATACGCCCTCTGATAGCACTGCTCGGCGATCTTCAGGTTTCCCGAGAACCTCGCCACCTCGCCGAGTCCGTTGAAGCAGGCGGCGACGGCGTGGCGGTCGCCGAGGAGCTCGAAGCGTCGGCGAGCCTCGGTGAAGAGCTGGGCGGCGTGGTCGAGGTCGTTGCGGGCGCGGGCGAGCTGGGCGAGGTCGCGGAGGCAGCCGGCGACGGCGTGGCGGTCGTCGAGGATGGCGTAGGCCTCGCGGGCGCGGGTGAGGTAGTCGGCGGTGGTGGCCGGATCGCCGCGGAGGCGGGCTACCTCGGCCAGCAGGTGCAGGGCGTCGGCGCGGCCGAAGGCGTCCTCCTGGTCCACGGAGGTGTCGAGGACCTCCTGGCCGAGGCGGTCGGCGGTGTCCCAGTCGCCCTCGTCCCAGGCGCAGCGACCGAGCTGGACGCGGGTGGCGTTGATCCAGGGCAGGAGGCGGGCGTCGGTGGCGAGGTGGAGGGCGTGCTCGAGGAAGGAGACGGCGATCTTCTGCTTGCCGAGCTGGCGCAGGACGCGGCCGAGGCCGAGGGTGGCCCGGACGATCTCGCGGCGGGCGCCTTCGTCGTGGCGGGCCCAGCGGGGGGAGGTGCGGAGGGCCTCGAGGAGGAGGCGGATGTCGGGTTGGGCGAGGGGTTCGGGCTCGTCCTCGGTGGGCTCCCAGGGCTCGGCGTGGCCCTCGAAGAGGGCGGCGCGCAGGACAGTGGCGTTGAAGCGCTCGGCGTGGCGGAACTGGCCGAAGCCTTCGTAGAGCTCTCCGAGGCGGCGGGCGATGGTGAGGGTGAGGCCGGTGTCGTCGGCCTGCTCGGCGAGTTCGGCGGCGCGGAGGAAGAGCTTGGTGGCGTCTCGGAGGCGCCAGGTGTCGCGGGCGGTGCTGGCGGCCATGAGGAGGAAGTCGAGTGCCTTCTTGCGGTCTCCGGCGGCGCTCCAGTGGTTGGCGATGTCGTGGGCGACGGACTCGACGCGGTCGGCGTAGAAGCGTTGCTTGGCCTGGGCGGCGAGTCGGTGGAGCTTCTTGAGCTGGAAGGGGCTGGCGATGCGCTCGAGGAGGACCTCGCGGATGAGGCCGTGGGTGAAGGCGAGCATGTCGTCGCCGCGTCCCTTGACGTGGACGAGGATGCCCTCGAAGAGCAGGGCGTCGATGGAGTCCTCGATGCCGGCGGACAGGGTGGCGTCGGCCTCGAGCTCGACCATGGTGGTGAGGACCTCGTAGACGAACCGGCCGCCGAGGACGGCGGCGCGGTCGAGCACGCAGAGCAGGGGGGCGTGCAGGCGGGGGTCCTGGTGGCTCTGGACCTGCTCGATGCGGAGCATGAGCAGGTCGGCGAGCGAGGGGGGGACGCGGGCGGCGTCGTCGTCGTCGGTGACGAGGTGGAAGGCGCCGTCGTTGGCGTCCCAGCGGAGGATCTGCTCCTGGTAGAGGTACTGGAGGAGCTGGACGACGTGCAGGGGGTTGCCCTGGCTGCGGCCGACGACCATCTCGGCGAGCGCGTCGTTGGCGGGGAGGATGCGCTTGATGAGGCGTGCGCTGACGTCCTCGTCGAGGCGGGTGAGGTCGATGCGGGTGACCGTCTCGGCGGCGTAGCGGGAGAGGCGCCGGAGGCCCTGGGCGAGGCGGGGGTTGGTGTTGAGGTCCTCGGAGCGGATGGTGCCGACGATGACGAGGTTGCAGGGGCGGTAGCGGAACTCGACAGCGAGGAATTCAAGGAGTTCTGCTAGATCTCCGCCAGCCCAGTGGATGTCATCGAGGAGGATGAAGAGGGGGTGGACGCGGCAGGCGCGCTCCAGGACGCGGACGAGGAGGGCGAACAGGGCGTCCTGGGAGGACTTGGAGGGGGTGTGTTCGGCGTCGCCGGGGCGGAGGAAGCTGGCGAGGGCGTCGGCGTCCGAGGGGTCGTCGACGCCCCAGGCGGTGAGGCGCTCGGCGACCTGGTGCAGGACCTGCTGCCAGCGCAGGCCGCGGGTGCCGAAGAGGGTGTCGAGGGCGTCGCGGAGGCCGCGCAGGCCGTCGCCGCTGTCGCGGAGGAAGGCGCCGGTGAGGCAGAGCATCTGCCCGGCCTCGGACACGTTCTCCTGGAACCAGGTGGCCAGCTTGGTCTTGCCGACGCCGGCTTCTCCGCTCAGGAGCACCACCTGGCCGACGCCGCCGGTCAGGCAGCGCTCGATGGCCTTCTGGAGCAGCTCGCGCTCGTGGTCGCGGCCGACCAGCGGGACATCGAACCGCACGTTGGGGGGCTGGAGGGAGCTGATGGAGGCCGGAGGGCCCGGGACGGCGAGCGTGGGGCTGCTGTGCCTGACGGGTTCGTCCTCGCGCTCGAAGGTGTCGGCGTCCGAGTCGGGCATCGGGCGAGGGAGGTGGTTGGGGACGGGGTGGATGTGGCCGCCGAGGGTGACGGTGGAGCGGCGAAGCTGGACGCGCTGGTCGGCCGAGGGGTCCGGGGCGCCGTGTCCGGACAGCAGCATGGCGGTCTCGGCCAGGGCGCTGCGGAGCTCGGCGGCCGAGGCGTAGCGGTCGGAGGGGCGCTTCTGGAGGCAGCGCTGGACGATGGCGCGCAGGGCCTGCGGGACGTAGACGGGGGCGGGCGGCTGCAGGACCGGCGGCGCGACGGTCACCTGGCGGACCATGACGTCGAAGGAGGTGTCGTCCGGGTCGTCGGAGACGAAGGGGTGGCGGCCCGAGAGCCCCTCGAACAGGATGAGCCCGACGCTGTAGAGGTCGGAGGCGTGGGTGATCGTGCGCTCGCCGCGGGCCTGCTCGGGCGACATGTACAGCGGTGTGCCGACGACCTGGCCGCTTGCGGTCTCGCCGGGGTCATCCGGGGCGTTGCGCACGCGGGCGATGCCGAAGTCGACGAGCTTGACGAGCTGAGGGGCTCGGGCGAGGTCGTCGGCGTCGGGGATGTTGCGGGTGGCGGGGTCGAAGGCGACGAGGATGTTGTCGGGCTTCAGATCGCGGTGGATGACGCCGCGGGCGTGGGCGTGGGCGAGGGCGGCCAGGATGGGGTCGACGATGGCCAGCAGGTGACGCGGCGTCAGCCCGCGCAGCATGAGGGAGGTCAGCGGGACGCCCTCGACGAACTCCATGGCGAGGAACAGGGTGCCGTCGGCCTCGGCGCCGAAGTCGAAGACGGTGGCGATGGAGGGGTGGTTGAGGGCGGCGACGGCGCGCGCCTCACGGCTGAACCGACGGCGCACGGTGGCGTGGTGCGAGAACTCGGGCCGGAGGACCTTGAGGGCGACCTGTCGGCCGAGCGGGTCCTGCACGGCGCGGTAGACGGTGCCCATGCCGCCGTTGCCGACCTCCTCCAGGATGCGGTAGCGGCCCCCGCCAAAGTTGCTCTGCGCGATCGTCAAAATGCCACTCCGAGGTCGAGCCGAGCGCCGTCGGCCGAAGGTGTGAGGGTCCATGAGGTGGTGGACGGGGCGTCGTCGGGCCAGATGTCCCACACGAACAGCGCGGCGCCGACGGCGAGCGACCCGAGCCCGAGGCCGACGAGCAGGTTGCTGGCCGCGGCGTCGTCGTTGAGGTCGCTCTGGAGCGAGGCGATGTAGGCGCGCTGTCCGGGCGGCTGCGGGGTCCGGGTGAGGCGCTCGAGGTCGTTGAGGTGCCGGTCGTACTGGAGCCGGAAGTAGCCGGCAGCGCCGAGCGTGGAGGCTCCGACGACGATCGCGCCGAGGCCCGTCAGCCCCAGGGCGGAGAGGTCGCTCGGCCTGGTGGCGGGCGGCGGTGGCTTGACCTCGGGGGCGACGGCGACGGGCGGGGCCGGCGCGGGCGGCAGGAGGGCGAGCTTCGCGGCGGCGTCCTCCACGGCGGCGTCCACGGCGGCGTCGCCTCCGGCGAGGTCGACGCGGAGGGGGAGGTGATCGAGCCGTCGGCCGTCGGCGTAGAGCTGGAGGTCGAGCAGGAACTCGGTGGGGCGAGGATCGAGTTGGGCGACGAGGATGCGCGGCAGGTGGCCGCCTCGGGCGAGGCCGTCGCGGCAGACGTCGTTGAGCGCGCACTCGGTCAGACCGGCGCGGGAGTGGAAACCGGAGGTCGCCAGAAGGTGGCGGGTGGTGACGACGGGGGCGTCGAGGCGGCCGGCGAGCGCGTGGGCCAGGAGGTCCTCGAGGTGTTCGGCGAGCACCTCGGAGCGGGCCGGGGCAGCGATGAGAACGGCCGCGGCGGGTGCGGGTGTGGGCGTCGGCTCGGCGACGGGCGTCGGCTCGGCGATGGGCGCGGGCTCGGCGACGGGCACAGGCTCGGTGACGGGGACAGGGTCTGTCGTCTGCGCGTGTGCGATGCTGGTGAAGCCAGGCATGAAGACGGCGGCGAGGAGGAGTAGTATGAGGAGGGTGGCGTGAGAGAGGTTCATGAGCGCTGCCGTCGGTTGGGCTGCTGCGTCCGGTCGGACGCGGCAGAAGGGTTTGGCATCCCTGGGATGGTAGGTCAAGTGGCGCGTTGCATCCAGACCGCCTGTGGGAGGTGTGTGGCCATGTAAGCGGGGGTAACTGCTCTGTATTTCAGTGTGTTGAAGTTGCGCGGGGACGTTAACGCTGTTATCTTAGCAGCAGCGTTCACGCGGGGAAGACCAATGGCGAGGCATCAGGATGGGCAGAGACCATGGGGTGGTTGCGGGTCGGGTCGCGGCAGGGCTGTGCGCGTTGATGCTGTGCGCGTGGGGCTGCACCGAGCCGGCGGACCTGACGATCGTGGAGCAGAGCGACGGCGGGCCGTGCCAGGGGGAGGATTGCCCGGACCGGGTCCCGGTGACGTGCGCGGTCGCCGAGGACTGCCCGCAGGACGGGGCGTGCGTGGAGCAGGTCTGCCTGCCGTGCGACGCCGATCTCTGCCCGTTGCCGGACTCGATAGACTGCGAGAGCTTCGACGACTGCGACGTGGGGTTGATCTGCGTGGAGGGCAGCTGTGTGGAGCCGGACGCGGGGTGTCGGATTGCGGCCGACTGCCCGGAGTCCAGCACCTGCGACGGAGGCCAGTGCCTGGTCATCCCGCCGGACTGTGAGGGGACGCCGGACTGTGCAGACGGGCGGTTGTGCAAGGAGGGACACTGCACAGGTTTGCCTCCGTGCGACGCGGACGGGACGTGCGGCGAGCGGGCCGATGAGGTCTGCGTGTCCCATGTTTGCACGCGGCCCTGCACGGCGACCGCAGAGTGCTGGGCGAACTTCGAGTGTAAGGGTGGCGGGTGCTTGCCGGACGGTCGGTGATGCGCGGGGGTTCGTCGCGCGGATTTGATTCAGCCCTCGGGATCTGATACCGCCGCGGGGTCGGCGTGAGCGGACGTGCGGACGTGCACGTGCGGCGCGCCGGGGCCAGGCTCCGCAGGGCGGGGTGTATCGATCAGGAGGCGCTTCGATGGCCAGCAGCAGCACCAAGCCCGCCAAGGGGATGCGGGATGTTCTGCCCGAGGACGTGCGTCGTCGGGAGTATGTGGTGGGTATGGTGAAGGAGGTCTACGAGGCGCACGGTTTCGAGCCGCTGGAGACGGCGGCGGTGGAGCGCATCGAGACGCTGCTGGGCAAGTACGGTGAGGAGGGCAACCAACTCATCTTCCGGATCATGAAGCGGGGCGCGAGCTTGCAGCGGGCGCTGTCGGAGGAGGCGACGGAGGACGGTCTGGCGGACCTCGGGCTGCGCTACGATCTGACGGTGCCGCTGGCGCGGGTGGTGGCGGAGTATCAGCACAAGCTGCCGAAGGTGTTCAAGCGCTACCAGATCCAGCCGGTGTGGCGGGCGGACCGTCCGGCGCACGGTCGGTTCCGGGAGTTCTACCAGTGCGACGTGGACATTGTCGGCACGGAGAGCGTGGTGGCGGAGGCGGAGGTGATGGGGGCCGTGTCGATGGTGCTGGATCGACTGGGCTTCACCGACGCGCGGATCCGGCTGAACCACCGCGGCGTGCTGTTCGGCTTGATCGAGGCGGCGGGGGTGGACGCGGCGAAGGCCACGGACGCCATCGTGGCCATCGACAAGCTGGACAAGATCGGGTGGGAGGGGGTGAGCGGGGAGCTGGCCGAGCGCGGGATCGCGGCGGCGGCGATCGAGGCGCTGCGTCCGCTGTTGGAGGTCAAGGCGGGCACGAACGCCGAGACGCTGGCGGGGCTCGAGCGCGCCCTGGCAGGCGTGGCCCGCGGCGAGCAGGGCCTGGCGGAGCTTCGGACGCTGCTGCCGCTGGCGGAGGCGACCGCGGCGCGAGATCGGGTGGAGCTCGATCCGTTCCTGGCGCGCGGGCTGTCCTACTACACGGGGCCGATCTTCGAGGTGGCGAGCCCGGCGATGGCAGGGAGCCTGGGCGGCGGCGGCCGCTACGACGGTCTGGTGGGCATGTTCCTCGGCCGCGACATCCCGGCGGTGGGGTTCAGCCTGGGGCTGGAGCGCCTGCTCGTGGTGATGACCGAGCGCGACATGTTCCCGCAGGCGCTGGCGGCGCCGGACGTGATGGTGGCGCTGATGAGCGCCCGAAGCGCCCCGCACGCGTTGGCGCTGGCCACGGACCTGCGCCGGGCCGGGGTGAAGGTGGACGTGTTCCCCGAGGAGGCCCGCCTGGGCAAGCAGTTCAAGCACGCCGAGGCCCGCGGCATCGCGCTGGTGGCGATCCAGGGCTCGTCGGAGGTGGAGCAGGGCGTGGTGAGCCTGAAGGACCTTCGGACGGGCGATCAGCGCTCGGTGCCGCGGGACGAGCTCGTCGCCGCGGTGAAGGCGGCGCTGGCGCTGTGAGCGGTCGCGCCGCGTGGTGGGTGGCCGCAGCGTCGGCGGTGTGCCTCCTGTGGCTCTGCCCTGGGCCCGTGCGGGCGCAGGAGGGCCGCTCGCCGAGCCCCATCGACGTACCGACGGTGCTGGCCCAGCTCACGGCGCACAACGGCGAGCTGCGGCAGGCGCGCCTGGCGGTTGATCGCGCGGAGCTCGTCTGGACGGGGGAGCGTCTGGCGTTGGCGCCCGTGCTGACCCTGGACGCGAGCTACGCCCACAGCGACGAGCCGACCCAGGGCCTGTTCGAGAACGGCCTTCGCATCACCGACGTGGTCCGCGGCCAGGGCCAGATCGCCCAGCGCCTGCCCTGGGGCACGACGCTGGCGCTGGTCTTCGACGCGACGCGCGTGCACACCTTCCAGCCCTTCCAGCTCCCCGGCGGCGGCCGCCAGGTGACCGAGATCGGCCCGAACTGGGACGAGCGCCTGGCGTTCACGCTCCGCCAGCCCCTGCTGCGCGGCTCCGGTCGCGCCGTCAACACCGCGAACGTGGCGCTGGCCGAGCAGCAGCGGGACGTGGCGTCCCTGGAGGTGGAGCGCTCGGCGTCGACGGTGGTCCTGGAGGCGCTGACCCGCTACCTCGAGCTGGTGGCGGCGCACGAGGACGTGGCGATCAAGGCCCGCCAGCTCGAGATCCTCGACGGCCAGCGCGCCGCCACCGAGGCGCTCCTGGAGGCGGGTCGGGTGGCCGCGACCGAGTTGGACGTGCTCGATCAGCGCGTCCTGGTCCTGGAGGAGGCGCGCCTGGTGGCCAACCACCAGCGCGACGTTCAGTCCCTCGAACTGGCCCGCGTCCTCGGCGCCGACGGCCCCGAGGTCACCTACGCCCCCTCCGGCCTGCCCGAGCTCGGCTCCATACTCGCTGACGACGCCGCGCTCGACGCCGCGGCCCGCGCCCACAACCCCGAGCTCCGCCTGCTCCGCGAGCAGCTCGACGCCAAGCGCATCGAGCTGGCCACGACCGAGGACGCCACCCTGCCCCAGCTCGATCTGACGCTGAGCGTCGGCCAGCGCGGCCTGTCGGCCGACGGCTTCTTTGACGCCGGCTCCCAGCTGGTGACGCTGGACGCCGGCAACGTGGCGCTCGGCGCCACCTTCAGCATGCCCCTCGGCGCCGACCGCGCGACCCAGCAACACGAGGCGACCCGCCTCGACATCGTCCAGATCGAAGCCCGCATCGAGGACACCGAGCGCCGCATCGCCTCGGAGGTGCACAAGGCCGCCCGCCTGGCCCGCTTGAACGCGCAGCGCGTCGACCTCTCCGAGCGGTCTGTCCTGCTCGCCCGCAAGAACCTCACCGCCGAGCAGTCTCGCTTCCAGTCCGGCCTGTCCACGAACCAGGCGGTGCTCCAGGTCGAGGAGGAGCTGGAGCGCGCGGAGGTCAAGGCGTCTCGGGCCAGGGTCGACGTGCTGGCCGCGCAGCTGCAGGTGTTGCATCTGACGGGGGAGCTGGTGGGGACGGCGGTCACCGCCCAGCCGGCCCTCACCCCCCGGCCCCCTCTCCCCTATGAGGGGAGAGGGGGAGGCCCTCACCCCCCGGCCCCCTCTCCCCTATGAGGGGAGAGGGGGAGGCCCTCACCCCCCGGCCCCCTCTCCCCTAT
>Ga0100377_1003013_pt1 | contig 13784 bp, 9 predicted proteins | sample CryGeymeta201501_FD_83664 | JGI IMG/M metagenome (GOLD analysis project Ga0100377, IMG submission 83664) | Groundwater microbial communities from Crystal Geyser aquifers in Utah, USA - Crystal Geyser metaG 2015-01 | ecosystem: Environmental > Aquatic > Deep subsurface > Groundwater | place: USA... | reverse complement strand
GGTCGCGCCGGGCAGGAGACCGTCGTAGAGCCGGTCCACATGCCAGTCGGTGTCGGTCAGCGCGGCGCCGGTGGCGTTGAGCGTCGCGGCGATGGCGGGCGGGACATGGGTTCCGACATGGGGAAAGCCCAGGATCAGGGGGCCGTCGCCCTCGGTGACGATGACGGGGCTCATCGCGGGGTTCTCCCGGATGGCGCGGGCGCCCCGGCCCCGATCAGCGGCTTGTCCGTGGAGGGCCGCCGGGGGCGGTCGGCTGGAGGCGCAAGCCGGAAGCCGAGGGGGCTTGCCGCATGAATGACTGTGCAGAGCGGCCCGGGGCCGCCCGGCGGACGCGTCGCGCGTCCGCCCCCCGCAGGGCGGCCGCGGGCCGATCTGTCGACGGACAGATCGGCCGGGCGTCTTGGGGGAAAGGCGCGCGCAGGGGGCATGACGCTCATCGGCCAGCCTCCAGCGCCGGGAACGCCACCGCCGCCGCCTCGACCACGGCGCGCGACCGGATCAGCGTCGCGGCGCGCTCCAGATCGGGGGCGAGGCGGCGGTCGGCGCCCAGTTCAGCCACGTCCTCGCGCAATCGCGCGACGGCGCGGCGCAGCGGCGCGCTGGTCTGGAGCGGGGCGCGGAACGCGACGCCCTGCGCGGCGCAGATCAGCTCGATGCCGACGATGCGGCCGAGGTTATCGACCATCGCCATCAGCCGCCGCGCGCCGTGGGCGGCCATCGAGACGTGATCCTCCTGATTGGCGGAGGTCGGCGTGCTGTCGGTCGAGCACGGGTTGGCGCGGTGCTTGTTCTCGCTCATCAGCGCCGCAGACGTGACCTCCGCGATCATCAGGCCAGAGTTCAGCCCCGGATCGGGGGTCAGGAACGGCGGCAGGTCATGGCTCAGCGTCGGATCGACCATCAGCGCGACGCGGCGCTGGCTGATGGCGCCGATCTCCGCCAGCGCCAGCGCGATCATGTCGGCGGCGAAGGCCACCGGCTCGGCGTGGAAGTTGCCGCCCGACACGATGCTATCCTCCAGCACCAGCGGATTGTCGGTCGCGGCGTTGGCCTCGATCGCCAGCGTGGCCGCCGCCTGCCGCATCAGGTCCATCGCGGCGCCGGTCACCTGCGGCTGGCAGCGGATGCAGTAGGGGTCCTGCACGCGGGCGTCGCCGTCGCGGTGGCTCTCGCGGATTTCGGAGCCGTCGAGCAGGCGGCGCAGGCAGGCCGCCGCGTCGATCTGGCCCGCGTGGCCGCGCAGGGCGTGGATTTGCGGGTGCAGCGGCGCGGTCGAGCCCATGATCGCGTCGGTGCTGAGCGCGGAGGCCACGAGCGCGCCTTCCGCGCAGCGCCAGCCCTCGAACAGCCCCGCCAAGGCGAAGGCGGTGGAGAACTGCGTGCCGTTGATGAAGCCCAGACCCTCCTTCGGCCCCAGCGCCAGCGGCGCCAGCCCCGCCGCCGCCAGCGCCTGCGCGCCGGGCGTCACCGCGCCGCCAAACTCCGCTTCGCCCTCGCCGATCAGCACGGCGGTCATGTGCGCCAGCGGCGCGAGGTCTCCCGACGCGCCGACCGAGCCCTGCGCCGGGATAGTCGGCGTCACACCGCGCGCCAGCATGTCTTGCAGCAGCGCCACCATCTCCCACCGCACGCCCGAGGCGCCGCGCCCCAGCGACAGCAGCTTCAGCGCCATCATCAGCCTCGCCACGCGACGCGGGATCGCGGGGCCGACGCCGCAGCAATGCGACAGGATCAGGTTGCGTTGCAGCGTCGCGGTGTCGGCGGGAGCGATGCGCAGGCTGGCGAGCTTGCCGAAGCCGGTGTTGACGCCATAGACCGCCGTCGCCCCCGCCGCCGCCTGCGCGATGCGCGCCGCAGCGCGGTCCACGCCCGCGCGCGCGGTGGGGTGCAGCGCGGCGGGTTGCTCATCCCAGTAGATCGCGGCGAGTTGCGCCAGGGTCGTCGCGCCGGGGATCAGGGCGATCATGGTCAAGCGCCTCCGAAATACCGCGCGCGCAGGTCGGCGTAGCCGATGCGATAGGCCAGCTCCGCCGGGTGCGCCGCGTCCCACACCGCCAGATCGGCGCGCAGGCCCGGCGCGATCATCCCGCAATCGGCCAGCCCCAGCGCGCGGGCGGCGTTGCGGGTGACGCCCGCCAGCGCCTCCTCCGGCGTCAGGCGAAACAGCGTGCAGGCCATGTTCATCGCCAGCAGCAGCGACACCATCGGCGACGAGCCGGGGTTGCAGTCGGTCGCCACCGCCATCGCCGCGCCCGCCTTGCGCAGGGCGGCGATGGGCGGGGCCTGCGTCTCGCGCAGGGTGTAGAACGCGCCGGGCAGGATCACCGCCACGGTTCCCGCCCGCGCCAGCGCCGCAGCGCCCGCGTCGTCGAGATACTCCAGATGATCCGCCGACAGCGCGCCATAGGACGCCGCCAGCTTCGCGCCGCCGAGGTCGCTGAGTTGTTCGGCGTGCAGCTTTACCGGCAGGCCCAGTGCGCGCGCGCGGTCGAACACGCGGGCGATCTGGGCGGGTGAAAAGGCGATGCCTTCGCAAAAGCCGTCCACCGCGTCGGCCAGCCCCTGCGCATGGGCGGCCTCCAGCGCGGGGATGCAGACTTCGCTCAGATAGGCGTCGGCGCGGCCGGCGTAGTCGGGGGGAACCGCGTGGGCGCCGAGAAAGCTTGTGCGCACCCGGATCGGCCGCGCCTGCGCGATGCGGCGGGCGACCCGCAGCATCTTGAGTTCGGTCTCGATGTCGAGGCCATAGCCCGACTTGATCTCGACGACGCCCGCGCCTTCCGCGATCAGCCGGTCAACGCGGCCCAGCGCGCCCTTGAGCAGCGCGCCCTCGTCCGCCGCGCGGGTCGCGCTCACGGTGGCGACGATGCCGCCGCCCGCCTGCGCGACCTGCGCATAGGAGGCGCCGTCGAGCCGCATCGCGAACTCGCGCGCCCGGTCGCCGCCGAACACGATGTGGCTGTGACAGTCGATCAGGCCCGGCGTGACCAGCCGCCCCTCAAGGTCGCGGCGCGGCAGGGCGGCGAAGGCGGCGGGGATGGCGTTTGAAGCGCCGACCCAGGCGATCCGCCCGCCGACCAGCGCGGCGGCGCCGTCCGCGACCATCCCGTAAGCCGCGCCGCCCGGCGCCATGGTCGCCAGCGCGGCATGGGTCAGCACGATGTCGGTCGGCATGGGCGACTCTCCCCCGGCGGCGGCGCATCATTTTTGTATGTTTTTCGCTCTTTTATGTCCATACATATCAATCAAACGCGCGCCACGACCATCAGCGCCCCGTCCGGTCGGTCGCCGTCGCGCGTCAGCCGGTAGGCGCCTGCGGGATCCGCCGCCTCCAGCCACAGCGTCTCACCCTCGCCCAGCGTCGCCGCGCTCGACCCCGTCAACCGCGCCGCGCCGCGCGCCGCGTGGATCAGGAGCGCGCCGCCCGCGCGCTTTCGCAGCCTCGCGGGCGCCGCCAGCGTCAGCGGCTCGGCGCCCGCGCCCGTCACCTCCGGCGCCGCCATCAGGTTCACGTCCTGCACCGGCCCGTCGAGCAGCGCGCCATGCGGGCCGGGGGCGCCGGGGAAGCGCACGGTCTCGCCCAGCCGCACGGTCGCGTCGAACCCCGGCCCGGTCAGCCGCATCCCGGCGCCCTGCGCCACCGTCAGCCAGCGGACATATTCGGGAAACGCCGAGAACGGCCCGTCCTCGGTCACTGCGGCGCGGCTCAGCCGCCAGACCGGGGCGCCGGTCGCGAGGCGCGCCTCGGCCTGCGCGATCTCCAGCGTCTCGCCGCGTCCGTTGCGCCAGGGAACGCGGCGGTAGTCGGCGGGGCGAAGCAGGCGCATGGCGTGCAGACTCTCCCTTGGCGCGGCGCAGCAATATGTATAGGTTATAGACGTTTTACACCATACAATAGGCCCGCGCCATGACGACCCTTCTCGCCCGCCGCGCCCTGCTGCCCGAGGGCTGGGCGCGCGATGTCGCCGTCGATCTGGCCCCGGACGGCACGATAGCAGCCGTGCGCCGCGATGTCGCGCAGGCCGCAGGCGCCGCGCGGATTCTGTTGCCCGCCCTGTCGAACCTGCACAGCCACAGCTTTCAGCGCGCCATGGCGGGGATGACCGAGGCGCGCGCGGAAGGCGGCGCGGCCGGGCGCGACAGCTTCTGGAGCTGGCGCGCGCTGATGTATCGCTTTCTCGACCGGCTGACCCCCGACCAGATCGAGGCGATCGCCGCCTTCGCCTTCATCGAGATGCTGGAGGCCGGCTACGCCGCCGTGGCCGAATTCCACTATGTGCACCATCAGCCCGGCGGCGCGCCCTACGCCGACCTCGCCGAGACCTCCGCCCGCGTCATGGCGGCGGCGCGGGAGACCGGGATCGGCCTGACGCATCTGCCGGTGCTCTACGCCTTCGGCGGCGCGGGGGAGCAGCCGCTGGCGGGCGGCCAGGCGCGTTTCGGCGCCGATCTTGAGCTGTTCGCGCGTCTGGTCGAGGCGGCGCGGCAAGCGGCGCGCGCCCTGCCCGCCGATACCGTGGTCGGCGTCGCGCCGCACTCGCTGCGCGCGACCAATCCGGCGCAGCTTGCCGAGATCGCGCGCATCTATGCGGGCGCCCCGATCCACATCCACATCGCCGAGCAGCCCGCCGAGGTGGCGCAGGCGCAGGCGTGGCTGGGCGCGCGGCCGGTGGCGTGGCTGCTGGGCGCGCTGCCGGTCGGGCCGCGCTGGTGCCTGATCCACGCCACCCACATGACCGAAGCCGAGACCCGCGCGCTGGCGCGCAGCGGCGCCGTGGCGGGTCTGTGCCCGATAACCGAGGCCAATCTGGGCGACGGCGCCTTCAACGGCCCGGCCTATCTGGCGGCGGGCGGCGCGCTGGGCGTCGGCTCCGACAGCAACGTGCGGATATCGGTGTCGGAGGAGCTGCGGACGCTGGAATACGGCCAGCGCCTGCGCGACGGCGCGCGCAACGTGCTCAGCGTCAGCGAGGGGTCGGTGGGCGAGGGCCTCTATCGCCGGGCGCTGGCGGGGGGCGCGCAGGCGCTGGGGCGCGACGCGGGCGCGATCCGCGCGGGCGCGCTGGCCGATCTGGTGGCGCTTGACGCCGACGCGCCCGCCTTCGCCGCGCTGAGCGACGCGCAGCTGCTCGACGGCTGGGTGTTCGCCGCCGACGACCGCGTGGTGCGCGAGGTCTGGTCGGCGGGGCGGGCGTGCGTGGTCGAGGGCCGCCATGTCGCGCGCGACGCCGTGGCGGCGCGCTATCGCGCCGCGCTGCGGGCGCTGGTGGACGCATGACCACCTATCGCGACGTCAAGGCGGCGATCCTGGAGCGCATCGTCAGCCGCGAATGGCCGCCCGGCGCGCTGATCCCCAGCGAGGAGGATCTGGCGCGCGCCCACGGCTGCGCCCGCGCCACCGCCAACCGCGCGCTGCGGGAGCTGGCCGAGAGCGGCATCGTCGAGCGCCGCCGCAAGGCAGGCACCCGCGTCGCGCTGCGCAGCGCGCGCGGCGCGGTGTTCGACATCCCCGTGGTGCGCGTCGAGATCGAGCGGGCGGGCAAGCGCTATGGCTATCGCCGCCTCGCGCGCGCCGAGCACGCCGCCGACGACGCGCTGATCGGGCGGCTCGACGTGGCGACGGGCGCGCCTGCGCTGTTCGTGCGCTGCCTGCACCTGGCCGACGGCGAGCCGTATCAGCTTGAGCATCGCTGGATCAGCCTCGACGCGGCCCCTGCGGCGCGCGCGGAAAGCTTCGCCGACATCAGCCCCAACGAATGGCTGGTGCGCGAGATCCCCTATTCGCGCGCCGAACACGCCTTCAGCGCCGCGACGCCGGAGCAGACGGAGCGCGACCTGCTGCGCCTCGGCGCGGATGAGCCGGTGTTCGTGATCGAACGGCGCACCTGGCTGGGCGCGGCGCCGGTGACCTATGTGCGCCTCTCGCACCCCGGCGCGCGCTATCGGATGGTGTCGCGGCTGGGCGACGCGGCGGCGTGAGCGCGGCGGTCGCCTGCGCCATTGACCGTCACAGCGGCCAGAAGATCAGCAACAGCGGCGTGGCGATCGCGACGATCAGCGCCTCCAGCGGCAGGCCCAGCCGCCAGTAGTCGCCGAAGCGAAAGCCGCCCGGCCCCAGGATCAGCGTGTTGTTCTGGTGGCCGATCGGGGTGAGGAACGCGCAGGAGGCGCCGATCGCCACCGCCATCAGCAGCGTATCGGCGTTCACGCCCAGCGAGTTGGCGGCGCCGATCGCGATGGGGCACATCACCGCCGCCGTCGCGGCGTTGTTCATCACGTCCGACAGGACCATCGTCGCCACCATGATCACGACCAGCGCCGCGACGCCGCCGCCGCCCGCGACCACGCCCAACAGCGCGCCCGCCAGAAGGTCCGCCGCGCCGGTCGCCTCCATCGCCCCCGCCACCGGCAGCAGGGCGGCGAGCAGCACCACCACCGGCCAGTCGATCGCCTGATAGACCGCGCGCGGCGGCACGGTTCCCAGCGCCATCGACGCCAGCACGCCGCCCGCGAAGGCGATGGCGGCGGGCGCCAGCCCCAGCGCCGCGACGCCGACCGCCGCCGCCATGATCAGCGTGGCCAGAAGCGCCTTGCGGCGATCGAGGATGCGCAGGTCGCGCTCGGCCAGCGGCACGCAGCCGGTGTCGGCGCCGAACCCCGCCAGCGCCTCGGGCTGGCCTTGCATCAGCAACAGATCGCCCGGCTTGAAGCGCAGCGTGCGCAGGCGCGCGCGCGACTGCGCGCCCTCGCGCGAGACGGCGAGCAGGTTGATCCCGTAGCGGGTGCGCAGCCGAAGGTCGGTCGCCGTGCGGCCGACGATGGCGGATTCCGGCCGCGCCACGAACTCACGCAGCACCGGCGCGTCGGCGTCGGCGGGCTTGTCGTCGCCGTCGGCATCGTCGCCCGCCGCGTCCTCGTCGTCATTCCCGGCGGTCGCCTCAAGCGTCAGCCCCAGCTTCGACAGCACGTCGGTCAGCGCCTCGACCTCCGCCTCGATCACCAGGATGTCGCCCGCCGCCACCCGCCGCCCGCCGCGCGGCGCGGTCAGACGCACCTCGTTGCGCACCAGGCCCACCACCTGCGCGTCGGCGCTTTGCAGTTCACCCTCGATCTCGCGCAGGGTCATGCCCGCAGCCTTGGCCTTGGCGGGCACGCGCGCCTCGGTGAGATAGGCGCCGGTGTCAAAGCGCGCCTCGCCGGTCTCACGCCGCGCGGGCACGAGGCGCCAGCCCACCAGCGCCACCAGCGCCACACCCGCCGCCGCGACGCTCGCCCCGACCGGCGTGAAGGCGAACATGGCGAAGCCCTCGCCGCCCATCCCCTGCCGGAAGCCCGAGACGATGAGGTTTGGCGGCGTGCCGATCAGCGTGGTCATGCCGCCAAGGATCGTGCCGAACGACAGCGGCATCAGCACCCGCCCCGGCGGCAGCTCAAGCCGCGCGGCCAGCTTCACCCCCACCGGCATCAGCAGCGCCAGCGCGCCGACGTTGTTCATGAACCCCGACATCAGCGCGCCCAGCCCCACCAGCGCGGCAAGGCTGGTCGTGGTCCCGGCCTCGGCGGGCAAAAGGCGGCGCGCCAGCACGTCCACCGCGCCGGAGGTCTGCAATCCCCGGCTCAGCACCAGCACGCAGGCGACCGTGATCACCGCCGGATGGCCAAAGCCTGCGAACGCGGCGCCGGGGTCCACCAGCCCCAAAGCGACCGAGGCCAGCAACGCGCCCAGCGCCACCATGTCATGCCGCCAGCGCCCCCAGAGAAACATCGCGATCATCGCGGCGAGGATGGCGAGGATCAGCGTCTGGTCGTGGGTGATGGCGCTCACCACGGCCTCCTTCGGCGGGAAAGACGGGACGGCATCGCAGCACGACGGCGGGCGCGGCGCAAGGCGCACTCGGCGCAGCGGCGCTTTGCGTGTAGGATTTATCGCGGCCACGGTTGGGAGAGCGCGTGATGAGCGACGGGTCGAACGGCGACAGGCCGCGCGACGACAGGCCGCGCGACGACAGGCCTCGCGACGACAGGCCGCGCGACGAACGGGGCGCATGGACGCCCAACGGCGACGGTCCCGGCGCCTGGGCGCTGCGGATGGCGGTGGTTCTCGTCGCGGTGATGGCGTTCTCGACGCTGCTCGCCGATCGCGCGCCGCCGTCCGAACAGGTCAGCTATTCCGCGTTCAAGACGCTGGCGCGCGACGGGGAATTCGCCCGCGTCGAGATCGACGGCGCGGCGCTGCGCGGCTTTCGGCGGGACGCCGCCGCCCAGCCGGTCGAAAGCGTCGCGCCCCGGCTGGGCGACCCGGCGCTGCTGCCGCTGCTGGAGGACGCGGGGGCGGAGATCGAGAACAAGCCCGAGCCGCAGGGCGCGGGCTGGCTGGTTGCGCTGCTGCCCTGGCTGCTGTTTCTGGGGGTCTATCTGTATTTCATGCGCCGTATGGTCGGGATGCAGGGACAGCTTCCCGGCGGCGCGGGCGATTTTCTGGGCGGTTTCGCGCGGCGCAGGCGCAAGCGCGCCGCGAAGGTGACCTTCGCCGACGTGGCGGGGCAGGAGGACGCCAAGCGCGAGGTGGCCGAGCTGGTCGATTTCCTGCGCGACCCGGAACGCTTCGCGAAGCTGGGCGCCGAAGCGCCGCGCGGCGTGCTGCTGATGGGGCCGCCGGGCACCGGCAAGACGCTGCTGGCGCGCGCGCTGGCGGGCGAGGCGGACGCGCCGTTCTTCTCCACCTCCGCCTCCGAGTTCATCGAGCTCTATGTCGGCGTCGGCGCCTCTCGGGTGCGCGCCATGTTCGAGGAGGCGCGCAAGCGGGCGCCCGCGATCGTGTTCATCGACGAGCTGGACAGCGTCGGCCGGGTGCGCGGCGCCGGGATGGGCGGCGGGAGCGACGAGCGCGAGCAGACGCTGAACCAGATCCTCGCAGAGCTGGACGGCTTCGACGCCCGCGCCGCCGTGGTGGTGCTGGCCGCGACCAACCGTCCCGACGTGCTGGACCCCGCGCTGCTGCGCCCCGGCCGCTTCGACCGCCACGTGACGCTGAACCTGCCCGACCGCGCGGCGCGGCGCGCGATTCTGGCGGTGCATGTCAAGAAGGCGCCGCTGGCGGCGGACGTGCGGCTCGACGACGTGGCGGCGGGCACGCCGGGGTTCTCCGGCGCCGATCTCAAGAACCTGGTGAACGAGGCCGCGATCCTTGCGGTGCGCGCGGGGGCGAAACAGGTGACGGCGGCGCATCTGGACGCCGCGCGCGACAAGGTGATGATGGGCGCCGCGCGCACGCTGGCGATCCAGCCCGAGGAGCGCCACCGCCTTGCGGTGCATGAGGCCGGCCATGCGGCGGTCGCGTGGTTCACGCCGCAGGCCGATCCGGTGTTCAAGGTGACGATCATCCCGCGCGGGCGCAGCCTTGGCGGCACGCATTTCCTGCCGGAGAATGAGCGCCACACCCTGCCCGAGCCCTATCTGCGCGCGCAGCTTGCGGTGATGCTGGGCGGACGCACGGCGGAGGCGCTGCTGCTGGGCGACGTCAGCTCCGGCGCCGAGGACGACATCCGCCGCGCCACCGCTGCGGCGCGCAACATGGTCGCGCGCTGGGGCATGTCGCCCGCCATCGGCCCGATCGACCTGGCCGAGAGCGACGAGCACCCGTTCCTGGGCCGCGAGATGGCCAGGATGCGCGCTTTCGCCGACGAAACGGCGGCGAAGGTGGACGCGGCGGTGGCGGCGGAGCTGGCGGCGGCGGAAGCGCGGGCGCGCGCCGCGCTGGAGAAGCGCCGCGACGCGCTCGAGGCGCTGGTCGCGCGGCTGGAGGCGGAGGAGACGCTCGACCGCGACGCGGTGCGGGCCTGTCTGGGCGCCCCCGCGCAGCCCGCAGGCCAGCCGTCAGCGCCGCCGGCGCCCCCGCACCCGGCGCCGCTGCGCCAGGCGGGGGAGTGACGCGCGGCTCAGCCCTCCAGCGCGCCGCGCAACCGCGCCAGCAGCGCCTCACGCGCGGCGGCGTCGGGCGCGGCGTCGAGCGCGGCGCGCAGGTCCAGCGAGAACTGCGCCAGATCGTTGTGCCAGTCGAGCCGCCCCACCGCCTCGGGCGGCAGGCGCGGCGCGTGCGCGGCGCGGCGCCCGCCGCCCAGCAGGTCCACGGTTTCATCGAGCGCCGGGATGTGGATGAGATCCTTCGCCACGCCCGCCCCGGCGAGCGCGGCGGCGAAGGCCTCCAGCGCCGCGCTCTCGCCATGGGTCAGGAACAGCCCGCGCCTTACCGGCAGGCGGGCGCGCGCCCAGGCCACAAGCTGGTCGCCGTCGGCGTGGCCGGAATAGAGGTCGATCTGGCGGATGCGGGCGCGCACGGCGATGTCCTCGCCCATGATCCGCACCGCCTTGCGCCCCTCGGCCAGCAGCGCGCCGAGCGTGCCCTGCGCCTGATAACCCACCAGCAGCACGGTGGCTTTCGGCTGGCTGAGCAGCCGCTTGAGGTGGTGGCGCACCCGGCCCGCGTCGCACATGCCGCTGGCGGCGATGATGATCGCGCCCGAGCGCACCCGCTCGATGGCCTTGCTCTCCTCCACCGTCTCGGTGAAGCGCAGCCGGGGATGGTCGAAGGCGCGGCGGCTGGCGCCGGTGTCCTCAAGCGCGCGCGCGTGCTCGGCGAACACCTCGGTCGCGCGGATGGCGAGCGGCGAGTCGAGAAACACCTGCGCCTGCGGGATGTCCCCGGCGTTCATCAGCGCGATCAGGTCGGCCAGCAGCTCCTGCGTGCGCTCGACCGCGAAGGCGGGGATCAGCAGCACGCCGTCGTCCGCCAGCGCCGCGCGCACTTCGCGCCCAAAGCGCGCGCGCCGCTCGTCCGGCGTGATCGCCTCGCGCGCGCGGCCGCCATAGGTGCTCTCGCACAACAGATAATCCACATCGCTTGGCGCGTCGGGCGCGGGGTGGAACAGCTTGTTGTCCGGGCCGATGTCGCCCGAGAACAACAGCCGCAGCGGGGCTGCGTCGCCGGTCTCGACCTCGATCTCGATGGACGCGGAGCCGAGGATGTGCCCGGCGTTCCACCAGCGCGCCCGCAGGCCGGGGGCGACGGGCGTCCATCGCTCGTAGTCCACGGTGCGGCACTGCGCCATCGCGGCGGCGCCGTCGGCGCGGGTGTAGATCGGCGTCAGCGCCGCGGCGCCGCGCTGGCGGTTGCGGCGGTTGAGGCGCTCGACCTCCTGCTCCTGGATATAGCCGCTGTCGGGCAGCATGAACGACAGCAGCGCCCGCGTGCCTTCGGTGGCGTAGATCGGCCCGGTGAAGCCCTGCCGGATCAGCTTCGGCGTCAGCCCGGCGTGGTCGATATGGGCATGGGTCAGCAACAGCGCGTCGATGGCGGCGGGGTCGAAGGGAAAATCGGCGTAGTTCAGCGCCTTCAGCGTCTTGGTCCCCTGGAACATGCCGCAGTCGATCAGCGCGCGGCGCCCGCCCGCCGTCAGCAGGAAGCACGACCCGGTGACCGTGCCTGCGCCGCCGCAGAATTTCAGCGTGACCTTGGTCATGACGCGGCCCCCAATCTCGCAGCCCTCAGGCGGCATCATGCGCCGCGCGCGCGGCGGGGGAAAGCGCCGCCGGGCCGCAGGGGCCTTACGCCTTGAAGCGCGCCGCCAGCGCATCCGCCGCGCCGCGCAGCAGGCCGAGGTCGGAGCCGACCGCGACGAAGCGATAGCCCCAGGCGATATAGCGCCGGGCGTCGGCTTCGGCCGGGGCGAGGATGCCTGCGGGCTTGCCCGCGGCGGCGCAGGCCCGCCCCGCCGCCTCGATCGCCGCCTGAACCTCCGGGTGGCCGGGGTCGCCGAGATGGCCGAAGTCGGCGGCGAGATCGGAGGGGCCGACGAAGATTCCGTCCACGCCGTCCACCGCCGCGATGGCGGCGATCTGGTCCAGCGCGGCGCGGGTCTCGACCTGAACCAGCAGGCAAAGCTCGTCGTTCACCCGCGCGACATAATCCTTGACCCGCCCATAGCGGTTGGCGCGCGGCGCCACGGCGACGCCGCGCACGCCGTCGGGGGGATAGCGCATCGCGCGCGCCGCGTGGCGGGCCTCGTCGGCGTTCTGCACGAACGGCACCAGCAGCGTCTGCGCGCCCGCGTCGAGAAACCGCTTGATCAGCACGGTGTCGTTCCACGCCGGGCGCACGACAGGCTCGGCGGGCGCACCCTCCAGCGCGCGCAACTGCGCGACGATGCCGGGCAGTTCGTTGGGCGCGTGCTCGGTGTCGAGCACCAGCCAATCATAGCCGGAGCCGCCGATCAGCTCCGCCGCGGTCGGACTGCACAGCGCCATCCACAGCCCGGTCTGGCGTTCGCCCGCCGCAAGGGCGCGCTTGAAGCGGTTGTGGCGTATCTGCATCGAAAGCCTCTCTCGCCGGGCGCATCGTCGCGCGCGGCTCCCTTCTGGCGCGCCCTGCGGCGGTCGGAACGGCGTCAGGCGACCATTGTGGCCGACAACCGGCCCTTTCGCCAGCGCCGCCTCAGGCGGGGGCCTGCGGCGGCGGCGTCTCGGGCGGCGTCTCGGCTGGCGGCGTCTCGGCTGGCGTCAGGCGCACCCCGCGCCGCGCCGCGCTTTGCTCCACCGCTTCGCGCAGTTTCTTGCTGCGGCGCAGCAGACGCAGGAAGCGGGCTTCGTCGAGGCTGAGCAGGGTGCAATGGGTGATGGCGCGCACCTGTGAGCGGCGCCGCCCCTTGGCGAGGATGGCGAGCTGGCCGAACATCTCGCCCCGGCCCAGCCGGTGTTTTTGCCCCGCAGTCTCGATCTCCACCGCGCCCGAGGCGATGAAGGTTACCCGCCGCGCCGCCGCGTCGCGCCGCAGCAGCGTCTCGCCCGGCGCGGCGTAGGCGGTGACCAGCGCGCGCGCCAGCCGCCGCCGCGCCGCCTCGTCAAGATCGGCGAACACCGGGAACTGCCGCATCAGTTCGGCCTTGCGCAGCGCGACATCCAGGCTGGGGCGGCGGTTCAGCCGCGCGCGCGCCGCCTCGATCTGCACCAGCAGCGTCGCGTGCAGCTCCGGCCCGATCAGCCCGTCGGCGCGCAGCGCGGCGTATTCGCGCTCCTCGAACATCAGCGCGGCGCGGCGGATCAGGCGGCGCTCCAGCGCCTCGACATAGCCGGGGTATTGCAGCCGCAGCCCCTCCAGCGCCTCCGCCACCTCCGCCTCGCGCCGCTCCAGCAGCTCGTGCAGCAGATCGGCGACGCGGCGGCCGTGGATGCGGCGGATGCGGCGGTCGATGAAGCCGTGCATGTCGCGCAGCGCGAATCGCTGGGTCAGCAGGATTTCGAAGCGGTCGGCGGTGCGCTGCGCCAGCGGCCCCGACAGCCGCAGCCGGTTGTGCAGCCACACCGCGAAGCGGAAATCCGAGCCATAGGCCAGCGCCCGCCGCCCGGCCCGCAGATAGCCGACGCGCCCCTCGGCGCGCGCGCCCTCGATCAGGCGGTCGGCCTCGGCGATGATCCGCTCGGCAAGCCGCGTCGAGAGGCCCTGATCGCTGGTGCGCGCCAACAGCAGGTCGCGCTCCGCCCCGGCCAGCGCGATGACGCCCAGCGTCACCCGGTCGCGGTCGAGAATGTCGGAGCCTTCCTCCGCCTTCTGCACCGCGCCCTCCAGCCGCTCGCCGAACGCCTTGGCCTCGGCGCGCACGATGTCGCGGCTCAGGTCGTAGGTCGTCGTCGCCTCCGCCACGTCCTCGCGCACCCGTTGCAGCGCCACGGCGATCACCTGATCCGACAGCGCGGCGTCCAGCGGCGACAGCCGGTCCAGCCCCAGCCGC
>Ga0100377_1003008_pt1 | contig 13797 bp, 8 predicted proteins | sample CryGeymeta201501_FD_83664 | JGI IMG/M metagenome (GOLD analysis project Ga0100377, IMG submission 83664) | Groundwater microbial communities from Crystal Geyser aquifers in Utah, USA - Crystal Geyser metaG 2015-01 | ecosystem: Environmental > Aquatic > Deep subsurface > Groundwater | place: USA... | reverse complement strand
TCCGCGATGCAGGGTCTTCTGCGAGCTATTACAGTTCGCTCGTCTGGGGCGTGTTGAGCCCGCGACGCAGGGCCTCCTGCGAGCTATCGCTCACAGGACTCCCTGCGTCGCGGGCTCAACACACCCCAGCCTCGCTATCGCTCACAGAACCCCCTGCCCTGCGGGCTCAACCGAGATGCAGACTGGGTTGTCTCCAGGTGTGTCTTCTGCTCGGTCATGGGCCTCTGGGCCCACTCCCTCACATCAGACGCCACCTGGTGCCAGAATCTACGTCGGATCCATCGGCATCTATTTTCCGATTGGCTTCTGATCCGATCGGCAGGGCCCTGATCGCTCGGCGGGCGGATTGCGCCCCCTGGTGCGCGAAGCTCCCCCTTGACACCGATGGCCACGGGCTTGAGCGCCCGGAGCGTCAGCGCGCCCGGTCTGGAAGGGGGTGCGTTCGTGGATCATGGTGTTCCATCACTGCACAAATTCACAGCGAGCCGTATATTGCTCCTCGGGACAGGGACAGTCCCCCAACCCACCACCACGACGGCGGCGGGCCACTCATGACGAGAGCTTCCACCAGGGCGCCAGGCCGGCGCCCCATCACCACGAACGGTCACCGGAGTCCCGTCCCGCCAGGATGGCGGCGGGCCCCCGCCCCGCAAGGATGCGGTCCCACACGGATGTGTCACCCGCGAGCGCACGACGCGCTCTCCCAGGAGCAAGGACGCTCCCTCGCGCCGGTGACCCCCTTCAGTGAGCCCGGCGCGGCGTCGATGCCAGGGTCTCCGTCCCCCAGCAGGGCCAGCGCCTCACTCAGGCTCCTCGGAGCCTGAGGCCATCCCTGACATCACCTGGATCGACCTCCGGTTGCACACAACGGGCTGCACCGGGCTCACTGAAGGCGGCTCCGCCAACCTCCCTACCACCACCAACCCCCTTCCCCACGACCCCGGCCGCTCTGCGGACCGGGGTTTGTTGCGTTCGGCGCCCGGCGCGCAGCAGAAAAAAGTGGCGATCGCTCGATCAGGGCTTGAATGGCTGAACGTATGTATATATACTGACCGTGTTTTCAGACATCGCCCTGCAAGGGGATGCAGGCAGACGTTGACGTCCACCGAGCTCGACACCTCCTGGCCCGAGGTCGTCGCGGGGACGCTGTGCCTGTCAGGGCGTGACACACCAGGAGCCCGATGAAGTTCACGCTGAGCTCGATCGCCGCCCGCCTCCTCCGCTTCCTGTGGGACCTGGCCGGTCCCTCCACGCCGCGGCGTCGCCACGATGGCGACCGCTCACCGCGCCCCGACCGCACCACCGCGTCCGGAGAGACAAGACCGTGAACGCCCGGAGCCTCGACACAGGGCTGCGCAGGCCCAGACCGGCCGTCGCCGCTGCCGCCGCGATCTGCTATCGTCAGGCCGTCGACCCCCCACAGGATCGACGCCCGCACAGTCGCTCGCCGTGACAGCCCCCTGCCCCGAGGCTTCGATGCGCATCCACACGCACCGCCTGCGCGATCTCCGCGAAGTACCCACCCGCCCCGAGGAGGCCCGCCTTGCCTGCGCGCTCACCGCGCGCGAGGTCGACGCCGCCCGCACACGGCTGGCCACCGCCCCGAGCCCCGAAGCCGCCCTCATCCTCGCCCGCGAGCTCAAGGCCGCCGCCCGCGCCCTGCGCCTCGCCGCGGACCTCGACGCCGCCCGCCTCGCCCTCGCCGAGGCCATCGATCTGTTCGAGGCCCACGGCAAGGAGCGCGCCGCGTTCCTCTGCCACCTCGCCAGGGCAGGCGTCGAGGGCGAGGCCGGCGAGCTCGACCTGAGCCTGGACCAGCACGACGTGCTGCTCCAGCGCTCCCTCGAGCGCGCCGAGTTCGAAGGCTACCGACCGTTTGTGCTTCAGAGCCGAGCTGCGCTGCACGCGCTCGGTGGCCAACCCGACCTGGCCGTCGCCGATCTGGCCGCCGCCATCGAGCTCTGGAACCAGCCTCGGGCCGAACGGCTCATCGTGGAGACCCGCGCCATGATCCACCTGCTCAGCGACGCGACCGTCGCCGAGCCGGTCAGCACCTCAGAGGGATCTCATGGCTCGACAGACTGACTCGATCATCCTTCGTCTGCTCGTCGTCACCGCCGCGCTCGGCGGCCTTGCGCTGGGCTGTGGCGATCCGGCGCCGACCGTGCCCGCTGGCAGCGGCAACAACGACCCCAACAACAGTAACAACAACGGCAACAGTAACAACGGCAACAGTAACAACGAGAGCAACAACGGCAGCAACAACGGCAGCAGTAATAACGGCAGCAACAACGGCAGCAACAACGGCAGCAACAACGGCAGCAACAACGGCAGCAACAACGGATCGACCATCGTCGGTGACTGCCTCGCGGTGGGATCGGCGTGCGCGACCGAGGCGAGCCATGTGTTGGCGGCCTGTTCGGCTCAAGGGCTTTGCACGCCCGTCGAGTGCGACGCGGGGTTCGATGACTGCGACGGTGATCTGATCGACGCGACGTCGAACGGGTGTGAGAGCCCGCTGGACACGCTCGAGCGGTGCGGGGCGTGCGAGGTCGCGTGTGCTGGCGGCGGTGCGATGTGGGGGTGCGTCAGCGGCGCATGCGTGGTGACCGGCTGTGAGGCCGGTTTCGCCGATCGCAACGACCTCGACGCGGACGGGTGTGAGACGACGGTGCCCGCCTCCGTCGTGACGAACAGCGCCTACGTCGTGAACAACGGGGTCGTCGTCGGCTGGGAGGCCAGCGCGGCCACGCCGGCGTCGTGGGAGGTCCAGTGGCGCGAGGTGGCCGGGAGCCCCTGGCGCGGTCAGGCGGTGGACGGTCACGCACTCGAGACGGTCATCGGCCCGATCGATGCGCGCGTCGCGACCGCTTTGGAGGTGAGGACGTTCGCGATCGATGGCGAGGGGGACCGCAGCGCGCCGGGGCGGAGCCTGACCGTGGATTTCCTGCCGTCGGGCTGGTTCCAGCGGCCGGCCACGGGTCTGTTCGCGCGGGCGGAGCGCGACAGGTTCGGCGTCGTGCTCGCCACGGGCTGGGGCTTCGTCGAGCGGTTCGAGCCCGACGGGCTGACGGCGCTCCCCCTTCGCCTCGCCCACCCCGACCTGCTGCTCGACGTCGCCATCCGCGGCGCCACGCCGCATCGCGGCGACGGGCTCGCCGTGGGGCTCAACGGCTGGGTTCAGGTCACCACCGATGGCGGTGTGACGTGGACCGGTGCGCAGCTCCTCCAGGACACCACCGAGCGCTTCGAGGCCGCCGCCGTCCTCCGGAACGGTGTCCTGCTCGCCGGCGGCACCAGCGGCAGCTTGCTGCGCGGGCGGGCCGGCGAGCCGTTCGTGAACGTGCCGGAGGGCGTCGCGAGCCGTGCGGCCGCCTGGCGTGATCTCGCCGTGGTGGACAGCGAGAGCGGCGAGGTGGCGTGGGCGCTCGGCTCGACCTCCGAGGGGCAGGAGGCCGGGGCGGTCATCCTGCTGCGGACCGACGATGGTGCGGTGACGTGGACCTCCGTGCCGGTGGTGTCAAGCAACGGCACGCCGTGGGCGTTCGATGCGCGGGTGCTGCTTCAGCAGGACGAGCTGCGCGGGTGGCTCGGAGGCCGTGACCTCTTGCTGCGCTCGGTGGACGGATGGGGCAGCGCCGAGCGCATCGCCCTGCCCGCGGCTCCCGACGGAAGCAACACCATCTGGCGCCTCGCCTTCTCCGACGATGGTCTGCGAGGCGTGGCGTTGAGCGATGGCGCCGCGCTCTGGGCCACTCGGGACGGTGGCGCGTCGTGGACCGTCGGGGCGCTGCCGCAGAAGAGCAGCGCGCTGGGCACCGAGACGTGGAGCGGCGTGTGGGCCATCCCGAACGATCCGGAGGGCGCGTTCGTGGCCGTCGGTACGCTCGGCACAAGGATGCGGCTGGTGCCCGGCGCCGAGGTGCTCGCGGAGCTGTTGCACGAGGGCGACGCGGAGGGCTTCGTGGGCCTCGTGGGTGACGGCGGGCTGCATCGGCTGCTCGCGGTCGACCGAGATGGGCGTGTGCTCACGGGTCAGGCGCGGCCCGAATCGCTCACTGTCACCGGCGGCATCGGCCTGACCGGACGCGAGCTGGTCGTGGACCTCGCCGCCGACCTCGAGCTCCGCAACACCTACGCGCTGACCTCGGCTGGCGCCATCCACTACACCGTGAACGGTGGGCGGAGCTGGGCGCCGCTGCCCGGTGGCGACGCCGCCTTCACGGGCCTCGACGTGGATGTCAGCGCCGGCACCGGCGTGGGCTACGCCGTCGGGACCCGGCAGGGCACCGGGGTGCTCGTGCGCCTGACCGGGGCCCGGATGGTCGAGGTGCGCCCGGAGGTCATCGACCCCGTCGAGCGCCTCGTCGGGACCACTTTGCTCCACGTGGACGTCGATGGCGAGTCGGACCGCGTTGCGGTGGTCGCCACGCGTGGGCTCGCGACGCTGGTCTACGCGCGCTCGGCCCCGGATGGCGCGTGGGCGCGTTACGAGGTCGACAGCCGCGTGCGCCGGGTGGCGATGAGCAGCGTCGGCACCGGAGCGCTCTGGTACGCCGGCAACGCCGGGCTGCTTCAGCGGCGCGTGGGGCGCTCCACCGAGAGCATCACCCTGCCCCTGCCCGCCTGGGCGAGCCCGGAGCTCGACATCACCGACATCCTGTTCGACCACGACGACCTGCACGGCACCGTGCTCACGCGGCAGGGCTTCATCTTCACGACGCGCGACGGCGGAGACACCTGGACGGCAGATCGGCCAAATTTTCCTTTTGTCTCTGATCCTTACGTGGGGTTTTCGAGCTCGGCTGATAACCTGCAGGCCATCGCGCTGACCTGGTTCGGCAACGCGGCCTGGACCGCCAATGGGGGCTTCGGCAACCCCCCGCTCGCCGCCTCGCTGCCGGGACGCGACTGAGCCAGCCCCGCCGTCGCCGGCCCCGCCGCTACTTCTTGGGCCGGATAAGCACGTACGTCCCGCCCTGGGCCCGGTACACGTAGGGTCGCTCGAAGTCGGGGTAGGTCAGATCCGAGGCCTCGAGCAGGCCGTGCTCGACCAGCGTGTCGAGGCGGAGCGGGTACTCGCCGCGCTGGACGCGATGGAGCTGGATCGCGTTCCTGAGCTTGGCGAGTTGGTAGGCGATCAGCGCGTCCCGCACAGGGTCGCTGTCGGATGTCGCCACGACGATCCCCGACGCGCTCGCTGAGGCATCCTGACCTGCCGCAGCGCCGTCGAGATAGACCACCAGGCCCAGGGCGAGCACGCCGATCAGGATGGCGGCGGTCGTGGCGTGGAACGCGATAGCCTCGGGCAGGCTGCGCTGGCGGGCCTTGCGGACGCGGACGCGCGTGAAGCCGTCCGCGGCGTTCGTCGACGCCTCCTCGACCTGCAGCGGCGCATCGAAGGTCTTGCCGTAGTGTCGCTCGATCAGGCGGGCCTTGCGCAGACGCACCAGCGCGCCGTACAGCTCGTAGCTGGGCTTGCGGGCGAGCGGCACCAGCGCCGCCACCGTGCGCGACGGGTGCACCAGCCCGAACAGCTTGACGTCTTCGGGGGTCAGCCGGTGGGTGACGATCTCCTGCTCGGGGATCGGGCCTTCGATCAGCCGCTCGAACGCGACCGACCAGTCGGGAACGACGTGCTCGATCTCTTCCCATCGGTCCAGCGTCTTGAGGCTGGAGGCGAGGAAGTCGCGCGGCGTGATCGGCGGCGCCGGGCTCGGTCGCCCCTGGGTCGCTCCTTCGGAGAACTGGTAGGATCCCTCCTTCCATCGAACGGCGTCAAACAGATCCTCGGCCATCTGCAGCTGGAGCAGGTCACCGAGGACCACCCCATCGACCTTGCCCTGGGCCACGAGGATGTCTCCCACGTGGCCACGGGTGCCCTCGGCCCGCTCCAGCGCGGCGTTCAGAACGTCCTCGGCGACGTAGCCCCCCTTGACGAGGAGCTGACCGATCCGGAGGTCCGGCGAGCGCAGGCGGGAGTGGGTGTGCACGATCAGGCCGGATCGAAAGAACACCTCCAGCTTCTCCGCGGCGTTCGTGCCGCGCGACACGGTCAGCTTGCCGTTCGCGGTGCGGGTGCCGAGCACCTGCAACACGCTGGTCAACGGTCGCTCCTTCAGGTTGCCTTCGAGGTTCATGCTTCCTCCCGCGTCACGATCTCACCGGCGTCCGTCCGATCGGGGGCGCCCGGATCACCGAGCCAGAAGGCGATCCAGCCCAGCACCGTCCCGATGAGCACCAGCCCCCACCCGACCACCGAGAGCCCATCGAACCACCACGTGGTCACCTCCCACGAGGAGGGCACCCACGCTCCCGACGTCAGCAGCCACGCCACCCCCATCGCCAGCAGCACGACCGCCCACAGGCCCGCCGCATAGCCGCGCAGCGCAGAGCCGAGCCCGGGCACCAGCACGTTGCCGATCCGGAAGACCCACCGGCAACGGACCTCGTACGAGACCGCCCGATCCTCGTGCTCCACCTTCTGTTGGTAGGTCATCTTGCCGCCAGCGAAGCAGGTTCGACAGGTGTGGCAGACCCCCTTGACGTCCTCCCGCGGGCCAGGACGGCCCCGCTGCATCTCCTGACCGCACCGAGGACACCGCCGCGAGGCCCGCAGCGCGACCCCGAGGATGAGGAAGAGCAGGAAACCCACCATGCTGCCGACCCCCACCATGCCAGCGGACTCCATCGGGATCTCCCCCGCGCCGACGCTCCATCGGCCGGCCATCCACGCGCCGCTCCGGGGAAGCTGGTCGTGCACGGTCGCCAGCGGTCCGGTCGGCACGTCGAGCACGACATACCAGAGGTTCAAGCTGCGGTCGGTGACCTGGGAACGCCGCGCGATCTCGGGGCCACCCAGCGCGATGGCCCGGTCGAGCGAGGCCTGCGCCTCGGCGGTGCGCTGGCCGTCCTCGTGCAACCGGAACAGGTTGAAGTGCGGCCCCCACGCGTCGGGCTGCGCCCCGACCGAGCCCAGCAGCAGCGGAACGGCCTCCTCCGGCTTGCCCTCCATCGCGAGCGCGACAGCGAGGTTGTTCTGCGCCACCGAGCGCAGCTCGGCCGGCAGAGTGGCGTCATCGACGACCAGCCTGAAGCGGCGCTCGGCGTCGCCGTAGTCCACGGTCCTCGAGGTGCGGAGGGTCGTGTTGGCGAGCAGGAGCTCACGGGTGGCGGCGTAGATCGGGGCGACGCCCTCGGCGGGTTCCTTCTTCAGCTCCTCGACGCACGCCTCGTCGCAGCCCACCGCGGCCATGCGCCACAGCTCGTGTCCGCGCGAGCCTCCAAACTCCAGACCGGCGTCGCCGAGCGCGGAGAGCCCCGGCAGGAAGGTCAGGCAGGCCAGCACGAGCACGCCTGCCACGCGCTCGTTCCAGGTCATGTAGGCGGCCATCAGCGCCAGGCCGAGCACGACGCTGAGGCCCGGCGAGCTCCACACGATGCCCGGCGCCACGATCGCCAGCAGCGTCACGATCGCCAGCTGCGGCACGCTCGGGCCGTTCGGCAGCAGCCTGCCGAGGTCGGCGGCCGCCAGTCGCAGGTAGCGGTAGAGCGCCAGCGCGAGCAGCGCCAGCGCGACGAGCGTCATGATCAGCGCGGAGGTCTGCGCTGCGCGCGCCTGCGCGGCGTAGCGAAGCGGGAGCCAGCGCACCAGTCGCCTCCAGCCCTCCGCCAGGTGACCGTACAGCGTAAAGGCGGAGGTCGGCGAGGTCTCGAGGGTGTGCGCGGCACGTGCGAAGGCGATGTTGGGGAGGCCGGGGGAGAGGCGGTCGGCGTCATCGAGCAGCTTCTCTGTGACCTCCGCGGAGCCATCGTCGCTGGCGACGTGCGCCTCCTCGACCAGCGCCATCGCGTGGTACGGCAGCGGTCCCGCGCCGATCTGCTGGCTCAGCGTCACGAAGCTGTCCGTGGTGCGATCCCTGGCCGCGGGGTCGGTCGCCGCCAGTCGAAGGCCCCACTGCACCTCGGCCTGCAGGGCGGTCGCCTCGGGCGGCTTGACGACCTTGCGGTCTGCCGGGGACTCCGCCTTGCGGCGCGGGGCGGGTCCCCTGGAGATGGCCTTGTCGAGGTTGAAGCCGTCAGAGGGCTGGGCGCGCGCGGGGCCAGCGCCCACCGTCACGCCGAGCAGGAGGACAAGGACGCCGACGGCCACGACGATCGCGTCGTGGGTTCGGGCGCACAGTGAGGGAGACGGAGTGCGTGGAGTCATGGGTGTCATCTCGCGCAGACAGGAGGGCATGGAGGGTGCGGTCGTCGCGCGGATGCGCGGCCCCGAATCCTTGCCCCTCGTGCAGATCGCCACCGTGCATTATCAGCCGGGATCGGCCTGAAGCCAAATGCCTTCAGCCCCGTTGCCGTCCAGCCGCCGTCCGGCACGGCGCAAACCCGGAGCCCGACGTGGACACGCGGGCGTCGTCAGGCCGCTCGACCACGTCGTAGTCGGCGTCGGAGCTCCGACGGGGAGCTCGAACGCCGCTCGAGCCGTGCGCCGCGCAGCCGCTCAACGCCGCCGTGTCGGGTGCACCTCGCCCCCCCTGGGTGATCGCAAGCCCGGGGCCGACGTTCGACCGGGCCACCTTGCGGAAAGTCGTCGGTCTGGAATAATGCCCTGCCGCGGCTTGTAAGGCCCGTCCGTGCCAACGCCCTTGCTCGCTCTCCTCCACCGCCCACCCCTCGCCGAGACCCCATGATGATACCCCAGGACATCCCGCGGATGCTCGCCCCGCTGCGACCGCAGGCCCTGAACTACGTCCTTGGTCTGCTCAGCCTGCTCATCGTCAACATGAGCGACGTGCTGGCGCCCCTGTTCCTCGCCGTGGCCGTCGACATTGTGGCGGCCGACCTCGCAGGAACGGTCGTGAGGACTCCAGCGATCCTGGGGTTCTTCGGGGTGGACGGCTCCAGCCTGACGATGACGGGCGCCGTGCTCACCTACCTGGGGCTGTCCTTCACCGCCAACGTGTTTCGCTACCCGATGATGATGCGGATCGCCGCCCCCTCCCACCAGGTCGCTCAGGGCGTTCGCAACCGGCTGGTCGACCACCTGCTCCGGCTCTCTCGTGGCTTCTACGACCGGGCCAGCTCGGGCGACCTGATGTCCCGCGCCACCGCGGACGTCAACGCCGTCCGCATGTTCTACGGGCCGGGTATCATGGTGCTGATGGATACCATCTTTCTCGTCGTGCTCGTATTGGTCTCGATGTTCGTGATGTCCTGGCAGCTCACCCTCGTGACGATGATCCCGCTCCCCCTCATCGCCATCATCACCAACAAGCTCTCCCACGCCGAGTACGTCCGCTACAACGAGGTCCAGCAGGATCTGTCGGGGCTCACCGAGCGCGCCCGGGAGAGCTTCGCCGGCATCAGCATCATCCAGGGCTACGCGCGCGAGGACTACGATCGGGCGCGGTTCAACGCCGCGTCCGAGGTCCACCTGACCAAGAACCTCGCTCTGGCTCGGGTCGTGTCCCTGTTCGAGCCCTCCCTCGACCTGATGCTCGGCGTCTCGACGGCGCTCGTGCTGGTGTACGGCTGCTTCCAGGTGATCGACAACGACATCACGCTCGGCACCTTCGTGGCGTTCCTCTTCCTGGTCCGGCATCTGTCCGGCCCCATGATCGGGTTCGGCTGGGCGGTCTCGCTGCTCCAGCGTGGCCGGGCCTCCTTCGAGCGGCTGACCAGCTTGATGCGGGAGCCCATCACCATCGCTGACCGGCCTGGCGCCGTCGATGTGGACGGTCCCGGCCACCTCCGGATCCAGGGGCTGACCTTCGCCTACGACGCCGCGCTCCGCGACGAGGCCCATCCCAACGCCGGCGAGCCCGTCCTGCGCGACATCGACATCGACCTGCCGCCCGGCCGGTCGCTCGGGGTGATCGGGCCTGTCGGCAGCGGCAAGACCACGCTCATCAACCTGCTGGCGCGGCTCTACGAGCCGCCCGCTGGAACGATCCAGCTCGATGAACACGACGTGCGTGCCCTCACGCTCGACGCGCTGCGGCGGCGGATCGTCATCGCGCCGCAGGACACCTTCCTGTTCAGCGACACGGTCGCCCGCAACATCGATCTCTCCTCCCCCACCCCCGATGACGCGCACGTCGCCCACCTGGCCAGGCTCGCCCATCTGTCGGGCGAGATCGACGCCATGCCCGCTGGCTTCGCGACCATCCTCGGACCGCGCGGCGTGAACCTCTCCGGCGGCCAGCGGCAGCGACTCGCCATCGCGCGTGCCCTGGGCACCTCACCGTCCGTCCTGGTGCTGGACGACTGCCTCAGCGCGGTCGACTCGCGCACCGAGGACGCCATCCTGAGCAACCTGCGCACCGTGCTCGACGGTCGCAGCGGCATCATCATCTCTCACCGCGTCGCCGCCGTCCGCGCCTGCGACGAGATCATCATCCTGCAGGACGGCCGGATCACCGAGCGTGGCAGCCATCAGGCGTTGCTCGGCCTCGGCGGCTACTACGCCGAGATCGCGCGCGAACAGAGCAAGGGAGAGTCATGAGCGCCCGCACCGACGCCCCCCGCGGCAAGCTGACCCAGGTCGAGCAAGAGGTCCTGCGCGTCACCGACGATCCGCTCCTCAAGAAGATGCTCGACGAGGAGCGCGTCGAGTCCGAGGCCCTCGACACCTCGCAGCTCCTCCGCCTCGTCCGCTACCTGTCTCCACACAAGGCGCTCACCGCGCGCGCGCTGGTGCTGGCGCTGGTCGAGGCCTTCGTGATGACCATCCACGCGTGGATGATCGGCGTCGCGGTGGACCGCCTGGCGGGCAACACGCGCGAGCCCACCGGGCCAGTCCGCCTGCTCGAGTGGGGCGCCGCGAGCTTCAGCAGCTGGTTCGGGCCCGAGGTCGGCACGGACCACATCAAGCACCAGATCCTGTTCTACGGCGCGGTCCTGTTCGCCGTCTGGTCCGTCCGGTTCATCGTGGCGAGCGTCACGACCTTCTCGATGCAGAAGCTCGGCCAGCACATCGTGCACGACCTGCGCGTCCACGTCTTCTCCCACATCAGCCGGATGGACGCCCAGTACTTCTTCAAGAACCCCGTCGGGCGGTTGGTCAATCGGACCACCTTCGACATCCAGTCCATCAACGAGCTGTTCAGCAATGCCTTCGCGCAGGGAATGCGCGACGCGCTGTTCATCCTCGTGCTGTTCACCGTCATGGTGTCGCTCGATCCGACCCTGGGCCTGATCATCGTCCTGTCTTTCCCGGTGCTCGTCCTGATCGCCGCCGCCTACCGGAAGTTTGCGCGCCCTGCCCTCCGCACCAACAGCGCCGTGCAGTCACGCATGAACGCGTGGCTCGCCGAAAACCTCTCCGGAATGCGCGAAAATCACCTTTATCGGACCGAGGATCGGCGTCGACGGGAGTTCAAGAGCCTCACCGAAGCCCACCAGACCTCCATCACGCGGGTGATCCGCGCCTGGGGCCTGCTGCGGCCTGCGATGATGTTCACGAGCGGCATCACCACGTGCGTCGTCCTGGCCGTCGGCTATTCGGAGGTGACCACAGGCGTCATCACGGTGGGCGTCCTGCTGACCTTCCTCGAGTACACCGGGCGCATCTGGCAGCCCGTCCGCAACCTCACCGAGAAGTTCAACCTGATCCAGACCGCGCTGACCGCCGGGGAGCGCGTCTTCGACGTCCTCGATACGCCCTCGACGATCTACGACCTCGACACGGCCGATCCCGCGCGCACGGTGAGCCGCGGCGAGATCCGCTTCGACGACGTCACCTTCGCCTACCCGGGCAAGGAGGAGAAGGCGCTCGACCACGTCAGCTTCGAGATCCCCGGCGGCGGGATGCTCGCGCTGGTCGGTGATACGGGCGCGGGCAAGTCCACGATCGCCCGCCTTCTCGGACGCCAATACGACGCCGTGGGTGGGCAGGTGTGCGTCGATGGCGTCAACGTCCGCGACTACACGCTGGCTCAGCTGCGCAGCGGCATGGCGGTCGTCCCGCAGGACGTCGTCATCTTCGCCGGTACCGTCCGCGAGAACATCACCCTGGGCCGGGCCACCACCGACGCCCGCATCGACGAGTGCGTCCGCGCCGTCTGCGCCGACACCTTCATCGACCGGTTCGACGAGGGCCTCGACCACGTGCTCGAGGAGGGCGGACGGACCCTGAGCACCGGAGAGCGTCAGCTTCTGAGCTTCGCCCGCGCGCTCATCTTGAACCCGCCCATCCTCCTGCTCGACGAGGCCACGGCCAACGTCGACACCCAGACCGAGGTCCTGATCCAGGAGGCGCTCAACAACCTGACCGCGGGCCGCACCAGCGTCGTCATCGCCCACCGCCTGTCCACCATCGTATACGCTGACCTCATCCTCGTGCTGCGCAACGGCGAGATCATCGAGCGCGGCTCGCATCGGGAGCTGCTCGATCAGGGCGGCGAGTACGCGCGGCTCCACGCGTTGCACCACCAGCGCGTCGCGGCCTGAGACCCTCCTGCGGGGCGGCGAGTCGCCGCGTCATCTCCTTGCCACGGCCTGTCGAATCAGGGTTGAATAGACACGCGCTCGCGGCGTCCATCCTCATTGTCTTCTGGCCCGCTGCTGCTGCAGCTGTGGCCAACTCCGCGCCGTCCCATAGACCCTTGCCCCCAGGCCGATGTCATGAAAAGAGCTCACTTCCTTGCCCTCCTTGCTTTGCTGACCCCCGCGCTCTGCGGCCTCGCCCTCGCCTGCGGCGACATCGAGAACTCCGGCGGCAGCGCGTGCGATCCGGCCGAAGAGCCACCGGACGGCTTTGAGTGCGTCTGCGACGACCCCGACCCCGAGCTCGCCAGCTGCACCCTCGAGTCCCTCGACGGCACCAACAATGGCGCCAACAACGGCATCGCCGGCGACACCACCATCCGCATCTTCGATGCCCAATGGACCCGCAACGACGCCCGCGCCGCGACCCTCACCATCGAGACCGGCACGACCATCACGTGGCGCAACGACGAGCCCAGCCAGCGCAACGTGACCTGTGAGGGCCTCCCCGAAGCGACCGGCGACAGCGGCGCGCTGGAAGAGGGAGAGACGTTCGCGATCACCTTCACGAGCACGGGCACCCACCGATGCTACGATCGCATCAACACCAACTTCGCCGATCTCGAGACGATCATCACGGTCGAGTGACCCGCGCCGCGGCGCAGCCGCGGCCGTCGCTCCCGTGACTCCCCGCACCCTCTTCTGGACCCACCAGGATCCATCGCCGTGCGCACAATCCGGCCAGAGCGCCCCGCGCGTCGCGTCGATGCGGTCGGCGAGGGGGCTGGTTCGTGGATGAGGGTGGTCGGAGAGGCATGAGTCGGTTGTGTCCCGGGCCGGGGATACCTATAATGGGGAGCGATAGCGTCACAGGTTGCCCGCGGTGGGTCAGACATGCACGATGAACCCCGCCTCGGACACCGCACACGTCTTTACTCAACCTCATCGTCGCTCGGAGTCTCCCGATGCCTCCACAATCACGACTGGGTGACACTTCCCAGGTCCAGGCCGACGCCCACGGGTGCCCGGCGTGCCCTCACCCCGCCATTGGACCTCTCATCACAGGCTCTGCGAACGTGCTCGTCAACGGATTGCCCGGGGCGCGTGTCGACGACAAGGGGATCCACGCGGTCTGTTGCGGCCCCAACACGTTCAAGGCCGTCGCCGGCTCCGGCACGGTGCTCATCAACGGCAAGAAGGCCCATCGCCAGAACGATCAGGACCAGCACTGCGGTGGCGTCGGCAAGATGACCATGGGTTCTCCGAACGTCATCACCGGCGACAGCGGCGGCGGTGGCGGCGGTGCCGGTG
>Ga0100377_1003005_pt1 | contig 13805 bp, 13 predicted proteins | sample CryGeymeta201501_FD_83664 | JGI IMG/M metagenome (GOLD analysis project Ga0100377, IMG submission 83664) | Groundwater microbial communities from Crystal Geyser aquifers in Utah, USA - Crystal Geyser metaG 2015-01 | ecosystem: Environmental > Aquatic > Deep subsurface > Groundwater | place: USA... | reverse complement strand
TTCCTTATTCCTTATTCCTTATTCCTTATTCCTTATTCCTTATTCCTTATTCCTTATTCCTTATTCCTTATTCCTTATTCCTTATTCCTTATTCCTTATTCCCCTTTCTACTTTATAAACTTTCTTCTTTATCACATAAAACGACTGAAAAGTAAAGAAATCATTAAAATAAGGAATAGCCCCAATCCATCGAGGCAGAAGTCTAGTTTTATAACCAAATTTATATTCATAAATTGGAGCCACAAAAAATTTGGTTTGTTTTAGGATTTGAAAATCATTTTGTAAACATAATTTTTCAAATCGTTTGGTAGATAACCCCGTTTCTTTAATTTCGAGTAAGTTGTTTATGGTTTGAGTACTTTCTCCAAAAATTTTTAAAACTTTTTGGTAGATAAATTTTGGCAGTAAATGATAGTAAGGCATTTTAGCTAACAACTTAGATGTTGCAATTTGCTGGTGTCCACCATAAGGCATTCTCCAGGAAGGAAAACCAAAAAAGATAACACCATTTTCGGATAAAAAGTTTTTAATGATGGCTATAAATTTTTCTTGATGGTGGATGTGTTCAATTACATCCTTCAAAATAATTAAGTCAAATTGGTGTGGCAAAGAAGTAGGGTTGATGTTGTAAATGTCTTCACTAATAAAATTAACCAACCCAGCATTTTTTTCCTCGCTCATAAAATTGTTTGCCAAAGCAACCCTTGAAGCTGATAATTCGATACCTGTACAAAAACAACCAATATCGGTAAATGCCTTTAAAACTCCACCTTCAGCACTTCCAATTTCTAAAATATAATCACCCTTTTTAGGAGAGTATATGTCTTTTAAAAATGGAATAATAGAATGTTTGGAGTTCAGGTATTGTATCTCAAAATACCGAGGTTTGTCAGAAAAAGGTTTGCTCATATAACAAAGTAGAGTTAATGTTGCGAAAATAAGATTTATAACTAATTGTTGAAAATATACAGCACAAGAACTTAAACCCGAATTAATCATTAGAAGTTTTGCACCCCGCTTTAGTAAATGTTTCAATGATTGTTAAAATATTGATTAAATTTACTTACCCACGAATGTATTAATCTAAAATCAATACCGTATTTTTCTCCTATTTTTCTATAACTGATTTCTCCTGTTAAATATTCGGCTATTATCCCTTAATTACGCAAGTCTCTAAATTATGATATTAAAAAAGGTGTATCAAATATGATACACCTTTTTTTCGACTTTGCAGCTTTTGATTTACACACTTTATATTTTATCAGATAGTAATGTATCTACATTTGAAATTTTTAATATGCCATACTGATTTCAACTAAAAAATAATAGAATTAATAAAAAAAGTTTCGTGTAGCAGGTATTGCTCCAGTTCATAAGAAAAGGAGTATTCCAAAATAAATATCTTAGCAAATTTTTGAAAAGTCTATTTCAGTTCCACGAAATTCAATAGAATTATCTTCTAAAAAGTAACATAGAACTTTTATGAAATTTTTTCTAAAATTATTGACTCTTGCATTTAATTCAAGTTCAGGAATATGTTTAGTGAATTTTTTATGAAAACCTCTATAAACGTTATTAGCAATAGCGGTTAATATAAAAAATACAGTGTTTTCATTCATGTTCTTAAAGGGAGGCCACTTCCATCCGAAATCTTGTTTCATATATGAAAATTGTTTCTCCATATCGCCACGTAGGTTATATTGAGCAATAACATCTTCGGCTGGAGAAATATAATCATTAGTCATAAATAATTTATATTTATAACTTTTTCTCACCTTCCAAAAAACACTACTATATCTTTTATCATTAGTTTTAAGAAGACCTTTCTTTTCTATCATTTGCATCTTATTCTCAATTTCTAATCTAAATTCTTTCTCTTCATCAGTTTCATTTTCTTCAATAGTATTTTCAGTTGGAATACGTGCAATAACAACTCTGAAAGTAGCGTCATAATCAGTCATGGTATATGGAATGTCACAAATCTGACATTCTTTAAATGAAGTTGCAGTTTCAATCTTAACATCTGTCCAAGTAGAGGAATCATCAATTTGTTTCCACATTTTTTTAAAAGAAGTATTTACTGGAGCGGTTGAAAGAAATTTTATGTTTTTTTTATGAAGCATACTATATAAAGCAGTGTTGTAGCCAGCCCCATCCATTCTTACCATCTTAATTTTAATGTTTTCTTTTTCCAATAAATTTATACACATCTCAATAGTTTCAGCGATTCGAAATCTATCAGAAGAATTGCCATTTCTATTACTAAAAAAAATAGGAAAATTTCCTATAAAACAAACAAGTGGATAAAATCCAAATTGGTCAATTCCTTCAGCAGACTTTGCTCCAGCACATCTTGTATTAATAAAAGTACAATCGGCATCTAATATATATTCTTTACCTTCTTCAAAACATCCCATTTTTTTTGAAATTTGAATAAGTAGTTTATTCAATCTAATATTATCATCATAATAGTTTTTTTTTAGACCATCATTTTGGTATACGTCTTTTATTTTTTCTTTTGATGCCATTTGCTTCATTAACCGACCCATTGTATCATGGCTTGGTATATTAAGACCAGGAATTAATTCTAATTCCTTTTTTAATCCAGTTATATTATCAATTCTTACACCTCCACACAAAGCTGAAGAAATTAAAGAAGTAACCACATCAGAGAATTTGTATTTACATTGTTCAACTCTCGACTTATCGGTTTCAAATGCAGAGTCAACCAAATCAGGAATTCCCAATCGGTATAATTCATTTACGATGGGGATTAATCCTCCCCATTCCGTAAAATCCCTCTTATTTGAAACTGTTATTTTCATATGTTTTTTTATTTTTTTTAGGTCACTTATATTACGACACGATTGTCAAAAGTTACAGAACTATCTGTTATTTAATTAGTTATCATCAATCACGGTACTATTCATAGCATTTGGTGTAATTATAATTTTGTCTTTTGGTGTAAATATTTTTCCTTCGCCACTTTAAACACAAATTATTCTTTCATCAAATTCGATTTTATTTTCAAGCACCTTAATTATTTTTTATTCCGACTTAATTTCGGGTATATACTTCGTAAAAAGCTAAACCATCCTTCCCACTTGTCGCCCCAAACTTCATCTGGATTAATTGGGATTCCTTCTGGTAGTGGATTGTTTTTTAAATATTCTAACCAAATTTTTTTGGATACTATATCTAGTTTTTCATCATTAGATGTATTTTTTATTTTATTTTTTTTCATAGCTTTAGTGTTTTTGTTTAATTCATAATAATTTGATAGTCAACATTTACATTTAGTAATTGACATCGGTATAATTCGATGACAAAATGTACATCATCATATTCCCAATTTTTTGTTGTTGATTTATCTTGAAATTTAAATTCGCTTTCAATTGCCATTTGGTACCCAATATCAAACATCTCACAAGTACGAAGTGCGGCAACAATCATATCTCTTTTTCTATTAGGAGAAATTGATTCGCAGTTCATTATTTCCAGTAGCACATTAATCCCTTGGAATTTTCTCTTTTTCTGGTCATTCATGAATGCCATGAAACTATCTAGTGTATAAGTTATCATAATTTCTAAAGTTTTTAATCCAGCAAAAAAAGCAAGAGAGTTCCTGTGAATCCCCACTCATGGGAACTCCGATTGATGAATTGAAATTGATAAGCTGTTAATCTGTTCGTACTTATCGGTTCAATTATCATCCTGAACATTGCTGTTCACTAGCCTTTTTGCTGGATGGTTAATAATTAATTTAATTGTGTGCTAAAATCGTGTTTAGCTTGCTTTAGGGAATTCAAGCATAGGAATGATTGGCATCGTGTTTTCAGAAATGGTTTTGATGCTTCCATAAAATTCGATGGTACTACCAAGCACTTGCTCCAAGTGTTTTTCTCTTCTTTTCCAAAGCAGTTGTAACTTTCGCTTCTCATCGTGATGAGCTTCTTGCAAGCTTTTAAAGCCGTCTAAAATAGATTCGAAAACCGACTTAAATTCTTCCGATGTAAGATAGTTGTATAGCAAACTCATTTTGTCTTTTTTATCTTCTTGAGTAATCAAAACAGCATAAGTTTTTAATAAGCCATATCGTAATAATAAAGATAAGTCACGCAAGTTGGTTAGAGTGGTAATCCAAACGCCATCAATCAAACCATACTTTCCTTCAATTTCAGCTGGCATTGATTTGGTAACAATTACCATAATATCTGCCTTGCTCGAAAGATTATCTTGCTTCAATTTTTTTACAAAGCCATTGCTCCAGGATTTGGTATTCTTGCTTTCATACAAAATTTTTCCAGCTTCAATACCACTTTGTGTTCTGATAATTTGAATACAATCTGCTCCGTTTGCTCCTTTCTTCACTTCTTCAATCGTGTCATAAGGATACAATTCTCGAAGAATTTGCTCAATCATCAGCTCTTGAGCTTCACCCTGAAGCTGCATACTACCTTGAGTTGCTCTTTGCTTAGCCTCATCCAATTTTTTGGTTAAAGATTCAATGATGTTTTCTTTCTCCTTAATCTTAAGAAAGCTTTCCATCTGCAATTCTTGTTTCATAGAAACTTTTGCAGCATCCAATCGTTCGTAGAGTTCTTGCTCTTTCTGAAGAATAATCTTTGATTCTTTTTCTTCAAAATCTCTGCTAAGCCTCTGAAGCTTGGCTTTGGTTTGATTTAACTCGACCAACTGCGAACTTTTTCGCACTAGTTCATCTTCTAAATCTTGAAGTTGCTTCACCTTTTCTTCATTTACTTCTTTTCGAATGGCAGCTTTTATGGCTTCCTCTCGTGTATGAAGTTGAGATTTCACTTTTTCGTTGACCAGTTCGTCAATGCCTACTTTTTCTTTTTCAAGCTCAAGCGACATTTGTTTGAACTCTTCTTTTTTCTGATAAAGTTCTTCTTCTCTCTTTTTAAGTTCAGATTGAAGGTCTTTTCTGATAGAATCCTCAAATTGGCTAACCAATAATTCATCTACGTTTAGTAATGTGTCGCATTTTGGACAGTTTACTTGTACTTTTTTTTGTGTTTTCATAATTTTAAAATTTAGTATTAGTTTAACAATACCCAACTCATAATAAGTTGGAATTAATTCCATTATTTATTTTTACTTTTATCTTTCTTCACGAACTAGAAGAAAGTTTTTATTTAGGGATGAACACTTAAATTTGTGTTCGTTTGATTGGTTGTACGTAAATAAAAATAAAATGTTACATATACGTAACATTTTATTTTAAAATTATAGGTAACTTTGTATTCAAAACCTCGTAAGCACTAAGGTATGAAAGATGAAAAATATTTAATAGAATTAGGAAAAAAAATTGCTAAACTTCGGAAAAAGAAGGATTGGACGCAAGTTGAATTTGCTGAAAAACTCAAAATTCAACGTACTGCTGTAACAAGAATTGAACTTGGGAAAATTAATTCTACTATTAATATGTTACGAAAAATTGCGAAAGTATTAGATATAGCAGTTGATGAGATGATAAAGTTATAGTTCACAACAATAGTTTTATCAATAAATTAGTTCTTGATTTCTGTATAACCTCATTTATTAGTAAATTTCGGCATTGTAACTACGCCCACTACATGAACAAAAAAAGTTTATCTGAAAGAGACATTTGCACAAAGTTTATAACCCCTGCTATAGTAAAATCAGGTTGGGATACTCAAATGCAGATATTAGAAGAAGTTTCTTTTACTGATGGAAAAATATATGTTCGAGGAAAATTTACCGCACGAGGCTCAAGAAAAAGAGCTGATTACATTCTTTACTTCAAACCAAATATACCTATTGCAATAATTGAGGCTAAGGACAATAACCATTCGGTAAGAGCAGGGATTCAACAAGGATTAGATTATGCTAGGATTTTAGACATCCCATGTGTTTTTAGTAGTAATGGCGATGGGTTTTTATTTCATGATAGAACTTCATTAGACGGGAACATTGAGACAGAAATAGGAATTGATGAATTTCCTTCTCCTGAATCTCTTTGGGAAAAATATAAAAAATACAAAGGAATTGAATCTGAAGAAGCGGAAAAAATTGCTTCGCAAGATTATTTCTTCGATGGTACCAACCGCAAACCGAGATATTACCAACAAATTGCTGTAAACAGAACAGTTGAAGCAATTGCCAACAACATCAATAGAATACTGTTGGTTATGGCAACTGGCACTGGAAAAACATATACTGCTTTTCAGATAATACACCGACTCTGGAAAAGCGGGGCAAAAAAACGTATTCTGTTTTTGGCTGATAGAAATGCTTTGATTGACCAGACACGCAGAGGCGACTTCAAACATTTCAAAGATAAAATGACTGTGGTAAAGCACAGGCAAATTGATAAGAGTTTTGAAATTTATTTAGCCCTTTACCAAGGACTTTCAGGAACAGATGAAGCAGCCAATGTTTACAAACAATTTTCAAGAGATTTTTTTGATTTAATTGTAATTGACGAGTGCCACAGAGGAAGTGCAAAAGATGATAGCAGTTGGCGAGAAATTTTAACCTACTTCCAAAATGCAACGCATATAGGTTTAACTGCTACTCCAAAAGAAACAGAAGAAGCAAGTAATTCAGAATATTTTGGTGACCCGCTTTATACTTATTCTTTAAAACAAGGAATAGATGATGGTTTCCTTGCTCCTTATCGGGTGATTAGAATAGGTTTAAATATAGATGCTGAAGGTTGGAGACCAGAGCAAGGGAAAACTGATAAAGATGGAAACGAAGTTGAAGATAGAATTTATAACCGAAAAGATTTTGACCGAAAATTAGTAATTGAAGAACGAACTGAAGCAGTAGCCAAAAAAGTAACCGAATTCTTAAAAGGTTATGACCGTTTTGCGAAAACTATTATTTTTTGTGTGGATATAGACCATGCAGAACGAATGCGAACTGCTTTGGCTAAACAGAATGCAGATTTAGTTGCCGAGAACTACAAATACATCATGCAAATTACTGGTGATAATGATGAAGGAAAAAGAGAGTTAGATAACTTTATTAATCCTGAAGAAAGATATCCAGTAATTGCAACAACTTCTGAATTAATGACCACTGGTGTAGATGCTCAAACTTGTAAAGTAATTGTGCTGGATGCCAACATTAATTCCATGACCAAGTTTAAACAAATAATTGGGCGAGGCACTAGAATTAATGAAGAGTACGGAAAACTATATTTCACTATTTTAGATTTTAGAAACGCAACAGATAATTTTGCTGACCCAGCATTTGATGGTGAACCCATCCGTATTAAACCTGTAACTGAAGATACAGATATAGGAGGAATTATTGATGAGGAAGAAACAGCCGAAGGTACAATTGTAGATGAAGAAACAGGTGAAGAAGTTGAGTTTGAGAAACCTGAAATAAGAAAACCTCCAACTACTGAAGAAGGAGGAGAAAAACCACCATATAGAGAAAAAGTTTATGTAAATGGTGTGGATGTTTCTGTTTTAATTAGTCGTGAATTATATTTCGACCAACACGGAAAGCCAATTACAACAAGCTTAAAAGACCATACCAAAGGAATCATTAAGGGACAATTTTTATCGTTAGATGATTTCTTGAATAAATGGAACACTACTGACCGTAAAGAAGCAATTATTGCTGAACTTGTTGACCAAGGTGTAATGGTGGAAGCATTATATGAAGCAGTAAATAAAGAAGTTGATTTATTCGATTTGATATGTCACGTTGCATACGACCAACCACCGCTAACAAGAAAGGAACGAGCCAACAATGTGAAGAAACGAAACTACTTTACCAAATATGGCGACCAAGCAAAAAAAGTTTTGGAAGCTTTATTGGATAAATATGCTGATGAAGGTATAGAGAACATAGAAAGCATGGAAGTGCTACAAGTAAAACCATTGAGCGATTTTGGCTCAACTATTGAAATTGTAAACGGAATTTTTGGTAGCCGAACGAAGTACTTAGAAGCAGTTAAAGAGTTAGAAACAGAATTATATAAAGTAGCGTAATGAATGGAAATTTAGGAAAATTAAAAACTGTTGCACTTAGAAGTGTTTGGGGACACGAAGCACTCCATTTCACTAGATGGCTTGCATTAGAAGAAAATATTGCAATTCTTGGTGAAGAATTGGATATAAATATGGAAAATATTAAACCTGAAGAATCAGCAGGTAGATATTCTGTTGACATATTAGCTGATGAAGTAAGTACCAAAAGAAAAGTGATTATTGAAAATCAATTAGAATCAACTGACCATAAACATCTTGGGCAAATATTAACTTATGCATCTGCACATGATGCAAGTATTATTATATGGATTGTTAAAGACTATACTGAAGAGCATAAACAGGCGATTGATTGGTTCAATAGACACATGCCTGAACAAATCTCTTTTTTTTTAGTTCAAATTGAACTTTGGCAAATTGGTAATTCTGACCCCGCACCAAAGTTTAACATTATTTCACAACCAAATAATTGGGCTAAAACACTTAAAAATGCTGCAATATCTGAGAAGGGTAATCCTTCTGAATTGAAATTGCAACAACAGAGATTCTGGCAATCATTAAAAGAATACGTCAACAAACTTGACACAAAAACTTCAATTAATTACGGAAGAACTCCTCGACCACAGTATTGGTATGACATTAGTTTTGGCACATCAAAAGCAAGCATAACTTTAACATTTAATTATAAATACAATCAACTTGGTTGTGAACTTTATATAAAAAATGACGATAGTATCTTTCATGCAATAGAAAATGATAAAACTTCAATTGAAAATATATTAGGGAATGATATTGAATTTCATGAATTACCAGATAGTGCTGCTTTTAGAATTATAAAATATTATTCGTGTGAACTCCTAGATGAGACTAAATGGAATCAATATTTTAAATGGCTAAACGAACAAGCAGAAAAATTTCAAAATACATTTAAAAAATATTTTTAATGAGCAACATAGGAGGAGTAATAAAATCAATACGAGATATTTTTAGAAAAGACCCTGGTTTGAGTGGCGATGCACAACGTATTGAGCAATTGGGCTGGATGATTTTTTTAAAACTCTTTGATGATAAAGACAAAGAAAGGGAACTACTTGACCTCAATTATAAATCAGCCATTCCTAAAGAATTACAATGGCGTAACTGGGCAGAAAATGACGAAGGCATAACAGGTGATGAACTCATTCAGTTTATCAATAACACGCTGTTTCCAAAATTGAAAGATTTGCCCGTAACTGCTGACAATCGTTTGGGAGTAATTATTCGCAATATTTTTGATGGCACTAACAACTACATGAAAAGCGGAACCACGTTTCGACAAGCCATTAACAAACTGAATGAAATTGATTTTAACAGCAGTAAGGAACATCATATTTTTAATGCCATTTACGAAGATATTTTACAAGGACTTGCCACCAAAAAAGATACAGGCGAATTTTATACACCTAGAGCAGTAACACAACTTATCGTTGATTTGGTAAACCCACAATTGGGCGAAAAATTGAAAGACCCTGCCAATGGTACGGGAGGTTTTTTGGTATGTTCCATTGAGTACATGCGTAAGCAGGTAAAAAATGTTGCCGACCTTAAAATATTACAGGAAACCATTACAGGCATGGAGCTTAAACCTTTGCCATTTATGCTAAGTGTAATAAACCTGATAATTCATGATATTGAAGTTCCACAAATAGAAAATGGCGATTCACTAAGTCGTGAATTAACTTCTATAAAACAAGCTGATAGGGTGGATATTATTGTTACCAATCCTCCGTTTGGAGGGGTGGTAGGTGATGGGATGGAAACTAATTTTCCTCTGAACTACCGTACTAAAGAAAGTGCTGACTTGTTTTTAATTTTATTTATACAATTGCTTAAAGATGGCGGACGAGCAGGAATTGTATTACCTGATGGTAGTTTAACTGGCGAAGGTGTAAAACAACGGGTAAGACAAAAATTATTGGAAGACTGTAATGTGCATACTATTATAAGATTACCGCAATCGGTTTTTGCACCTTATGCTACAGTCAATACCAACCTGATATTTTTTGAGAAAGGCAAAAAGACCAAAGACATTTGGTATTACGAACACACATTGCCCGAAGGTTACAAAGCATACAGCAAAACAAAACCTATTCGTATTGAAGAATTTGACGAATTAAAAAAATGGCACAAAAATCCAACTGAACAAGAGAATGCATGGAAAGTGTCTATAGATACCATTATTGAACGTGGATATGATTTGGACATCAAAAACCCTAACAAAATAATTGAAGAAGTTAGCTATAACAGAGTTGAAATTTTAGAAACAATAAAACACAATCAAAATCAAATTAATCAACTTATAAGTGAAATGGAACAATGAGCAATTTAAATTTTGATTATGTTCCTCTTACGTTTATTTCGGACAAGCAGGAAATAAAAAAGCAAATTCGAAATACGTTAATTCTCATTCATCTGTTTGAGAAATACAATAACCCTGTTCGTTTAGAAAAACTAATTGAAGGAACGCAATATGGATACAATGCTTCTGCTTTACAAGCGGGTAAAAACAAATTTCTAAGAATAAGTGATATACATGAAAGCAAGGTAAATTGGGAAACTGTTCCCTATTGTAATTGTAATGATGAAGAAACCTATCTTTTAAAAAACGAAGATATTTTAATTGCCAGAACAGGCGGAACAACTGGAAAAAGTTTCAAGATAGATAGCCCACCAAAACATTCTATTTATGCAGGCTACTTGATTCGTATTCGAGCAAAAGAAGAAGTTAATCCCGATTATATTTATATGTTTCTGCACAGTTTTGCATATTGGAGCCAAATTGTGAATTTAAATGAAAGAAATTTTAGACCTAAAGCAAATGCCGAAAATTTAAAATCACTCATTCTACCTGACTGTCCAAAAAGTATTCAAGATGAAGCTGTAAGAATTTCACAAGGTGAGAAAATTAAAGGTTATGAAAATTTGTTTTCAGAAATTGAAAAAGCTTTAACCGAATATGACAAAACACAAGAAGTTGAAAATCTACTTACTAACCAACTCACTCAACTCGAAAACCTAAATCAAGCCATTTTACAAGAAGCCGTTCAAGGTAAATTGGTAAAGCAAGACAAGAACGATGAACCAGCCAGCGAGCTGCTCCAACGCATAAAAGCAGAAAAATTAAAATCGGGCAAGAAAGAAAAACCATTACCACCAATCAAACCCGAAGAAATTCCTTTTGAAATTCCTGAAAATTGGGTGTGGTGCAGGTTGGGGGAAGTTATCCAGTACACAAAGAATCTTGATATTCAAAAACATCTTTCTCCAGATACAATTGTAAATTATGTAGACATTGATGCTATTGATAACCAAAACTTTGTTATTCGAGAAGCAAAACAAAAATTTGTAAGAGAACTTTCAACACGAGCTAGACGTGTTTTAAAATCAAATTTTATTGCATATTCAACTGTTAGACCTTATTTAAAAAACATTGCAATAATCGAAGATGAATTAGAAAATTATATTGGTTCAACTGGATTCAATGTTTTCAAAACTTTAGAAGTAGAATTGAAATATGCTTTTTACTATTTACTCACACCTTATGTAAATAATTCATTTAAGGATTTAATGGTAGGGTTCAATTCTCCAAGTATAACAAATGACCAATTTGAAAGAAGTTTATTTCCCCTTCCCCCACTATCCGAACAAAAACGCATAGTAGCAGAAATAGAAAAGCAATTAGCCAAAACCAAACAATTAAAAGAACACATCATTGCCAACCAACAAGCCACCGAGCAGCTGCTTAAAGCATTGTTGCATCAGGCTTTTGAGGTGGAGGAAACTATAGAGGTTTAAAAAACTTATTAAAATGAATCAAGAACAAAAACAAAGAGTATTAGCTCAATTAGACCCATTTTTGAAATTGGATATTGACAAACGTATTGCAGAAGTATATAAGGACAACACAGACCTTTCAATCATTTCAGTTGGCTATTATACAGTAAGTGAATTGTCGCAATACTCAAAAAAAGTAATTTCACAACTTGGACAAGTCCTTGAAACACCATTAGCAAATATCTTACCTTTTAATTATCAATTTCAGAATGATTTTGGTAGTGGTAATTTAGGCGATGACTTAGTTAATATGAATGCTTTCATTGGAGCAAATAATTTCATTGAAGCTGTCAATATTCTATCTCGTTTGGTATACTATCAAGTAGCAAACGGTTTTTGGGATAAGATTATTGAGAAAAATGACAAAAAACTTTTTGCTAATGTTGTAGAAATGGAAAGCAAATTAAATTTGGTTACGGAACAACTTAAAAAGAATATTGAATCGAATAAAACACTACTTGAAACCTTAAAAACAGAAAAGGAAAACCTTGAAACTTTAGTTACAACAAAGAAAAAAGAACTTGGTGAAATCGAAGGGTTACTACCAACAGCAAGAATTAATTCAGAAGAAATAAATAAACTACTCATTACAAGCACTGCAACTAACGAATCAATTAATGGCCTGCTAGCTCAACAAGAAACAAAAATAACAGACATAACTAAAAAGTTTGAAGAAGAAAAAACTGCATACACTACTTTTAAAAATGATATTAAGGAACTCAAAGAATTTTTAAATAATGAAATAAAAGCAGGTACTAAAAAAAATACCGACTTTGATACTATGTTATTATCAGTAACTGAAAAGAGTAAAACATTTGAAGAAAGAATAGCGGTATTAAATGAACTTATTGGGAAAGAAGGAGCCGAAAAATTATTTAATACATTTAATGATAGAAAAAAAGACTTGGAAGCACCAATAAAACGATGGGCAACTATTGTTTTTTGGACTGGTGGTATTGCCCTCACATTAATAGTCGGAATATTTACTAACTTTTTTGGACTTGTAGGTGGTTTGCCTAAAGATATTGACTGGCATTACCTTTTAATAAATTCAATTAAATCAGTACCTGTTATGATTGTTTTATTATTCACAATAAAACAATACGTTAGAGAGCGAACATTCCAAGAAGAATATGCATTCCGTTCAGCGATTGCATTGACTGTTCAAGCATATGGAGACATAGCAGGTGGCAAAAAAGAGGAATTAATAATGAAAGCTATTACAACAATTTATTCTTTACCATCTATGATGAAAGAGAAATCAGGTAGTTTTTTCGGATTTAGAAGTAAAATGTTGGTGGATACAATGAAAGAAATGAATGAAACATTAAAAACAATTAAATAATTAAAGCCAACTTAATTAATTTGAAAAGGGGTTTGAGGTAGAGGAAATAGAAGAAGTATGATAAAAAAAAATGTGCCAACCAGAAGATTTAATGTGTATTCATAGTATAACACCATGAGGCGATGGCGGAAAGTCAAAATACAATTCTGAAAATACTGATATTTACAAAAGAAATAGCCAACATAATAGAACCACAGGTAATAAAAATTAATCAGTTTTTAAAAGTCAAAGAAAAGTAAAACGGAAAATGAAAAAAATAATTAGATGTTACATGATTTTTTAAATAAGTCTAAAAAGATTTTTAACAGGTCTCTTAAGGTTATAATTTATCCATTCAGGATAATTTACAATATGCCCTTTATAACCTATATATTTTAGCATTAAGCTATTTAACATAAATTGAAGTCTTGCAGTAATAATTTGAATCTCTACTTCATTATTTTTTATTTCGCCTTCAGCAAAAGGTGAAGAACCGGGTCAGGTAAATTTTCTGGGGATTAGGTAAAATTAGGCAAAAAGTTTTTCAAGTCGAAAGAGGAAGAATTTAACATCAGTTACCCCTCTTAAGTTAGCTCTAAATCCTTTTATTTTAGAGT
>Ga0100377_1003004_pt1 | contig 13806 bp, 5 predicted proteins | sample CryGeymeta201501_FD_83664 | JGI IMG/M metagenome (GOLD analysis project Ga0100377, IMG submission 83664) | Groundwater microbial communities from Crystal Geyser aquifers in Utah, USA - Crystal Geyser metaG 2015-01 | ecosystem: Environmental > Aquatic > Deep subsurface > Groundwater | place: USA... | reverse complement strand
TGGCTGGTCGGTCATCGGGGTGATGCGCGCCGGCGAGGCGATCCAGGTGAGCGTGGACGCGACGGCGACCTCCTTGACGGTGCAGGTGACCTGGGATGCGCGTGAGCCCGTGGCTGTCTCGGCCGAGCGGCCGGACGAGGCGTCGGGCTGGGTGTCGTCGGCGTTGGGCGGCGAGCCGGTCGGCGATGAGGAGGTGTACGAGGCGCTGGCCGACGCGCTGGTGGGGGGGGTGCGGACGCGCGGCGTGCAGGTGTCGGGGCGTTTGAGGTCCGTGGCTCCCGTCCTGACCGCACGTCTGCGGCGAGGCTCGGGCGTCGGGGTGGCTGCAGACCGGGGCGGCGCGCGAAGGCTCAGGCTGGTGGCGCGTGAGTCCTTCGCGCTGCCTGAGCTGGAGGAGCCGGAGCGTGGCTTGTGGTGGCGCGCGAACGCGGACGCGCTGTGGCAGCTCGGGCAGGTCGGGGCCGTGGTCACGCTGGCGCCGTTGGTATCGGCGCTGCTCTGGGCCGGCCGGACGTTCTGGGGCTGGGAGCTCGTGGTTGAAGGGCTGGGGCTGGACGCGAGCTACCTGGTCGCAGCGCCGCTGGCCGTGCTCCTGCCGGCCATCGCCTGGTTCGAGCCCGTGGAGGTCTCGGTGCGCCGGCGCCGGAGGCTGCTGGTGCGGCATGAGGCGTTGGAGTTTGACGGTCGTGTGCTGACCCGGGCAGCCGACCGGATCGACCTTGACAAGCCGTTCGTGATGCACCTGACGCGAGAGCCGGCAGTCGAGGCGGCCGAGACGATGCTCGGCGTCGAGCTGGTGCAGGGGCAGGGCGTCGCGGCGTCGCGGCTGCGGGTGTCGGTGCCGCTGGAGCTGACGCCGGAGACGGAGGGCCTGCCTGAGCTGGTGCACAGCGGTCCGTTGGTCGCCGCGGGCGATGCCGTGGGGTGGCTGTGGCCGCTGCTGTGCGCCGCGCTGGCGCAGCACGGGACGCCATCGGCGTGGGAGCTCTCGGTGTCGGACGGGTGATGCGATGCGGATGAGATGGGGCGGCGGCCCTGCGGCCTCCCCCACGTTCGCCCCCTGACGCTCGCCCCGCCGGCAAGATCTGTTCTATGATGGTGCCCTGGCCGGTTCAGGAGGTCGTGGAGGTCGTGCGCCGCGCCAGATGGTCTGCGCTCGGTCGGAGCGCCAGCGCGTGAACGGGGGGGCCGCGTGAGCATCCTGGAGGACTTGAAAGACCTGCGAGCGGTGATGTTTCACCCGTTGTCGTGGGTGGTGGTGGTCGCGGTGGTGTGGGGCGGGATCGATTGTCAGGGGGAGCTGGCCGACAACCGGGACATCCTCGAGCAGCTGGACCATGACCGCGCGTTGGACGGTCGGGCGGTGCCGCTGGGCAAGCAGCGCCTGGAGACGCCGCACCTTGCGCAGACCGACGTGCTGGCCTACGAGGCGTGGGGGGTGGAGGAGTACTCGGACTCGGACGGGGGGACGTCGACGCGGATCATCCAGGAGACGGCGAAGCAGCTCCCGTTCAAGGTCAAGGGGCGGCGGCCGGGCGAGGTGGTGCGGGGTTCCGACGTGGTGCAGGTGATCGATCCCGACTCGGGCGAGGGTCGGACGCGGCAGGCGGGTGACATCGTGTGGCATGAGCGCGCGCTCAAGCCCGGTGATCGGGTGAGCGTGCTGGGGCACGAGACGCAGGACCTGGCGGGGCATCGGACGTTGGGGGGCTCGCCGCTGCGGATATACCGGGGCTCGCCCAGGCAGTGGAAGGACGACGCGGTGAGCGCGGCGGGGTGGGCGCTGACCGGCTCGGTGTTCTTCTGGGGGCTGTCGATGGTGGCGCTCGGGCTGCTGCAGCTGTGGGTGGGGGCCTGGCTGGAGGAGACGTGGGGCGAGTCGTTCGACACGCGAGAGCGGAAGGCGACGCTGCAGATGTCGGAGGTGGTGGGCAAGCTGCGGAGCCTGGATGTGCGGGATGCGATCGATGACTACGCGGGCTTTCGACCTGCAACGCGCACGCCGCTCTGGCTGACGATGACCGGGGTGGGGGCGGTGGTGGTCTTGTTCGGCACGTGGTGGCTCGCCCAGCTGACGCCCGCGCTGTGGAGCTTGACGCCGACGACGTCGGACGCCGCCTTCGAGAAGGGGACGTTTGTGGCGGTGCTGGTGGTGGGGGGCCTGGCGGCGTTGGCGTGGCTGGTGGGGCGGGTGGTGTGGGCGCGGGGGCTGGTGCGGGCGGCCGAGGTGCGGGGCCATTGCTCGGAGCTCCTGTTCCAGATGCTCGGCCGGTTGTCGGGCGCGCTGCACAAGACGCAACCGCTGCAGTTCGATTGCGTGCGGGAGGAGGACACGGAGAGCGCGTGGTCTGTGGCCGGCGTGCTGGTGGGGGAGCAGTCGATCCGCGTGGTGAGTGAGGCGTCGCCGGATGAGCTGAAGCTCACGGTGACCGTGGGGGATGGCGCTCCGGTGGTCGTGGTGGCAGAGCGGTTGGAGGAGCGTGGCGACTGGGTGTCGAAGGACCTGGGCGGGGAGCGCTACGGCGACCGGGTCGTGCATCAGGCGCTCGCCGACGCGCTGGCCGGCGCGCTGAGGGCGCGCGGGATGCTGGTGTCGGGGCGGCTGGCCTCGGTGGCGCGGGGCCGGAGCGCGCGGCTGCGGCACGCCGCAGGGCGAGGCGGTGCGGTCGGTGAGCGTCCGGGCGGCCGTCAGCTTCGGCTGGTTGCGCGCGAGTCGTTCGCGCTGCCGGAGCTGGAGCAGCGCGAGGGGGGGCTGTGGTGGCGGGCGAATCACCGGGCGCTGTGGTACCTCGGCGTGGCGGCCGCGGTGATCGTGCTGGCGCCACTGTCGGCGGTGGTGCTGTGGATGGGGCAGACGACCTGGGGATGGGATATCGGCGCCGAGGGGCTGGGCGTGGACCCGAGCACCCTGATCGCGGCGCCGCTGGCGGTGCTGTTGCCGGCGATCGGCTGGTTCCAGTCCGAGGAGATCTCGCTGCGCCGGAGCCGCAAGCTGCTGGTGCGGCATGAGGCGCTGGAGTTCGACGGTCGCGTGCTGCGTCGGGGTCCCGACCGGATCGACCTTGACAAGCCATTCTCCATGCACCTGACCCGCGAGCCGATGCGCGAGGCGGAGGCGACCGAGACGCTGCTGGGGATCGAGCTGGTGCAGGGGCGAGGGATGGAGGCCGTGCGCCTGCGACTGTCGGTGCCGCTGGAGCTGACGCCGGAGGCGCGTAGCCTGCCCGAGTTCGTGCACAGCGGCCCGGTGGTGACGGCGCGCGACGCGGCGGGCTGGCTCTGGCCCTTGCTGTCGGGCGCGCTCGCGCAGCAGGGGACGCCGCCGCCGTGGGAGCTGTCGGCGCCGGAGGGCTGACCGTAAATGACTGTGACGAAAGGGGTTTTGGCTATCTCTCGGGCATCGGGCCGCCAGTCCCCTCGGCGACGGCGGTGCGGGCGAGCTCGTCCACGCGCTCGTTCTGCGGGATGCCGGAGTGGCCGGCGACCTTGACCAGCTCGAGGTCGGGGAAGGCACGCATGAGCTTCTGGATCTCGCGGATGAGCTCCTGGTTCTTCTTGGCCTTGTAGGCGCCGGTCAGCACGCCGATGCAGTACTGGCTGTCGGTGTGGACGCGGACCTTCTTCTGCGGGTTCTTGATGGCCTCCAGCGCGACCTTGATCGCCGTCAGCTCCGCGGTGTTGTTCGTGCCGATGCCGAGGTACTGGTAGATCTCGCGGTGGTAGGGACCAAACCGCAGGACCACGCCGAGGCCGGAGGGGCCAGGGTTGCCGGTGCACGCGCCGTCCGTGTAGACCTCGATGAAGTCGGTGCCGGCGGGCATGAGCTCGTCCACGGGGGAGGGGTTGTTCAGGGTGCTGACGCGGAGCGGGCCGGGCTGGGCGATGGGCCCGGTGGGGCGGGCCGACGCGCCGGGCGCGCCCCCGCTGTTGGCCGAGGCGCCGGGCGAGGGTGAGGCGTTCCGGGGAGGCACGGCGCCGTCGAGGTCGCGGATGTTGTCGGCGCTGGTGGTGTAGGTCCGCTCGTCGTCGAGGCGGTAGCGGTAGCGGGCGAGCCCGCGGCCATCGACGAGGATCTCGCCCTCGTCGGTGACCTCGACGTGGATCTTGCCGTTGCGGTATCGCTTGCGTGCCCAGGGCATCCGGTCTCCGGGGGGCAGGAGGTCGCGCGCCGACGGCGAGGCGTCGGACGGCAGGCGGTCTACTCGGAGATGGTCACGTTGCGCGTCGTGGAGCCTTCGAGCGGGGGGTTGCGGTTGTTGCCAACCACGAGCTGGACGCGGTAGTTGCCGGGCAGATCGGGCGTGAAGGTCGCCGTGGGGTCGTTCTCGCGGCCGAAGCGGGCGGTGGAGCCGTCCGGGGCATCGAGCAGGGTCCAGATGTAGTAGGCGATGGTGCCGTTCTGGGTGGTGCTGCCCGAGCCGTCGAAGGTGATGGCGGTGCCGGCGGGGACGTTGCCATCGGGGGTCTGGGTGATCGTGGCGACCGGGCTGATGGCGTTCTCCCCGTTGTTGTTCCGCACGCTGACGACGAGCTCGCCGCTGTTGAAGGGGTTGTTGGTCATCAGAACGATGTCACCGACGTCCTGCCCGATGTCGTTCGCCTGACGGTCGAACACCACGTCGAACGCCTGAACCTCGCCGGCCCCCACGGTGATCCCGGAGTTGGGGTCGGGCGAGACGGAGAACTCGCCGCCGTCCAGATTGTTCAAGGTGACGCCGGTGATCTCGAGCGGGGCGAGGCCGCCGTTGGCGACGCTGAAGGCGCGCGTCTCGCTGGCGCCGGGGGCGACGTTGAAGATGATGGTGGAGGGCGAGACCAGCCCATCGGGCGCCGCGGCGCCGCCCGAGAGCGTCACGTTCGCCTCGCCGTTTGGCACGTTCGCGGCGTTGGTGGAGATGCGGAGTCGCCCGGAGACGGACTGACCGGCTTCCATCGGCTCGTAGCGGATCTGGTAGACGGTGCTGTTCTGCCGCGCCACCACGTCCTGATCGCCCTGCACCCAGGGCACGAAGGTGCCGCTGTCGGTCTTGTCCCACAGGATCGTGTAGGCGGCCTGGGCCTCCGAGGGCAGGACGACCATCTGCGTGACGGTGAGCGGCGCGCCGCCGCCGCCGTTGGTGACGGTGATCTCGTGGGTCTGGGGAGCGCCGGGCGCCGCGTCCGGGAAGGTCAGGGACGTGGGGTCGACGGCGATCTGCGCCGCGGTGGCCGTGCCCGTGTTGACGACGACGATGGTCGTCGGCGCCGAGGGGTCGTTCGACTTGACCTCGAGGCGACCGTTGGCCGCGGTGTCCGAGGTCGGGGTGTAGATGATCTGGTAGGTGACCGTCTCCGCCGGGCTGAGGTCGACCGGGAAGGGGAAGCCCTCGATCTGGAAGTCGCTGGAGGAGGTGCCGGGGAAGTCGATCTTGTTGATGCGGTCGAGCGAGAGGTTGCCGTTGGTGGCGACGTTGCTGATCGTCAGCGTGGCGGTCTGGGTCTGCCCGACCTGCGGCGAGGTAAAGTTGAGGACCGTGGGCTCGACCTTGATCTTGCCGTCGGACTGGCTGACGAGGAAGTAGATGATGTCGGTGGCGCCCTCACGGGCGTTGCTCGTGACCTTGAGGTGGCCGCAGTAGCGTCCGCCGGAGCTGGCGAGCTCAGCGGGGAAGCCACCGGGCGGGTCTGGGCAGGTCAGCGGGGCGTCGCTCTCGGCGGGGCGGGGCACGGCGAGCTCGAACTGGATGCGCTCCTCCTGATCGGGCGTCAGGTCGAAGGTCTCCCGGATCTCGCCCTTGGGGCGGATGTATTCGGTAGCGTCGCCCTCCCAGGTCACCGAGGTGATCTTGAGGGTGCCCTTGCCGCCATTCTTGATGAAGATGGCGGAGTCCGCAGGGCTCTTGAAGCCGGGTGCGGTGGAGGGGAAGGCGATGAACTTGGCGTTGGCGCCGCCCTGGCCGCTGAGCTGCAGCGTGCCCTCGGTGCGCTCGGCGATGCCATCTCCGCAGGCGATCGCGGTGAGGGACAACAGGAGGATGACGGCCATGAGGCCCGTGGCGTGACGCGATGAGCAGGGGTGCATGATGATCGTACCTCGGGGCCGGGAGCGACGCTCCAGGTTGGATGGTGTCTCCTCCTTGCTCGCCGACCCGTCGTGGGGCCTGCTGGCGAACAGGACGGCGCGTCCGGGCCGTCAGGGCGGCGGAGGCGTCGTTCGCGCGCCAGTCTATTGTTCACCGCGGTGTGTGTAAAGGTCAGATGGGCGGTTGGGCTCGGGCGACCGCCAGGTGAGCCCTGGCGGTGGCGATCGTGGCCGAGGCCGTTCGCGCAGCAAAGCTGCGCGATTACGGCCGCGGGGGAGCCGTGAGGCGCGTCGCCTGACGCCCATGCCCACGGAGCCCAAAGGTCGATTTGCCCTGCGTGGGAACGCTGGTATGCTCAGGGCGTCGTGGCGGTCGTGGCGTGTGGGGTGGGGAGCGTCGGGCTGTGTGAAGAAACCCGGTCGGCGAGAGGGTGCAAATGGCGTGGGTGAAGGCGAGGCTGTCGACCCTGGGGGTCGTTCTTGGAGTGGTGCTGGCGCTGTCCGCGTGTGGTGCGGACGAGACGCCACCGGGATCGACAGGGCTCAACTGCCCGCTGGGCGCGTGCGTGGTGGGGACGGTGGCGTGCTCGTCGGACGGGACGTCGGTCAACACGTGCATGATCGACGCGCTGACCGGGTGCGGGGCCTATCAGTCCGCGGCGTGCGGCGACAACATGGCGTGTGAGGACAACGCGTGCGTGAGCGTCGGGTGCCCGACGGACGGGTGCACGATCGGGGAGTCGACGTGTACGGACGGGGGCGAGGTGTCCCTGTGTGCCGAGGGCCCGGACGGATGCGGGTTCTTGACGACCTACTCTTGTGGCGAGCGCGCGTTGTGCGAGCAGGGCGTGTGCGTTGGCGACTGCGTGGACCTCGATGGCGACGGCTACGGACTCGGGTGTGAGGCGGGGCCGGACTGCGACGACGGCGACGCGGGCACGAACCCTCAGGGCGCCGAGGTCTGCGACGGCCAGGACAACGACTGCGACAACATGATCGACGAGGACTTCGACACGCTCGGCGAGGCGTGCACGGGTGGGGAAGGGGCATGCGAGGCCGACGGTGTGCTCGTGTGCAACGCGGCCAGCGACGGGGTGACCTGCGACGCGGTGCCGCTGGTGCCGACGCTGTCGGAGCTCTGCGGCAACAGCGTGGACGACGACTGCGATGGCGAGGTCGACGAGGGCTTCGACACCCTGGGCGATGACTGCATGTCGGGCCTGGGCGTGTGCGCGCGGCCGGGTTCGCTGGTGTGCACGCGCAACGGCGCTGGCGTCGAGTGCGACGCGCAGCCGGGCAGCCCGGAGGGCGCCGAGGTGTGCGACGGAATCGACAACGACTGCGACGGCGAGATCGACGAGACCTGGCCCGAGGTCGGGCAGGAGTGCGGCGAGGGGATCGGGCGGTGCATCCGCCTCGGGGAGTGGGTCTGCAACGAGACCGGGACCGGGGTGGACTGCACGGCGGAGACCGTGGTGCCGCTCGACACCGACCTGTGCGGCAACGGCATCGACGACGACTGCGATGGCGAGGTCGACGAGGGCTACCCGCGGCTGGGCGAGATCTGTCTGGTGGGCGTAGGCGCCTGCCAGAACGTCGGCGTCACCGTCTGCAGCCAGGATGGTCGCGACACCGCCTGCAGCGCCTCGCCGCTGCCGGCTGGCGACGCGGAGCTGTGTGGCAACAACGCCGATGACGACTGCGATGGCGAGACGGACGAGGGCTTCTCCGCCCTCGGCACGCTGTGCGAGGCGGGGCAGGGCGCGTGCGGCACGGCCGGCGTCTTTGTGTGCTCGCGTGACCTGAGCACCCTCGAGTGCAGCGCGCAGTCGGGGGAGCCGGGCGCGGAGGTGTGCGACGGCTTCGACAACGACTGCAACGAGCTGGTCGACGAGACCTTCGTCAACAAGGGCGGGCCGTGCACGGCGGGCGTGGGGATCTGTCAGCGCCAGGGCGTCTACCACTGCTCGGTCGACCAGCAGAGCACGACCTGCGGAGCGACCCCCGGCATGCCCGCGCCAGCGGAGCTGTGCGGCAACAACGCCGACGACGACTGCGACGGCAGCATCGACGAGGGCTTCGAGATGCGGGGGACGGCGTGCACGGTGGGCCTGGGGGTCTGCGCGCGCACCGGGCAGCTCATCTGCAACCCCACCGGGACCGCGCTGCTGTGCAACGCCAACCCCGGGCCGGACGACCTTGAGGTCTGCGATGGCCTGGACAACAACTGCAACGGCGAGGTGGACGAGAACGAGGTGTGCGGCGCGACGTGTGCGGTCGACATGGCCGAGCCCAACGACACGGCGGCAACCGCTCGTTTGTTCAGTAATGGCCAGATCTTCAACGGCACGCTGTGCTACTTCGATGTCGACTACTTCGAGGTCGGGACGCTGCTGGCGAACACGCCCGTGTCGATCAACCTGCTCTTCGAGCACGCTCGGGGCGACCTCCAGATGGAGGTGTACCGGAACGGCAACCTGGAGCAGTTCGCCTACTCCACGACCGACAACGAGCGGGCGGAGTTCGTCACAAGCGCCGCGGGGAGCTACACCTTCGCCATCTTCAACCCCGCCCACGACGCCGTGCAGGACTACCGGCTGAGCATGCAGGTGGGCGGTGACTGCGCCGACGACATCTACGAGTCCAACAACCGCCGGGAGGACGCCATGCCGATCCAGAGCGGGCAGACCCTCGATGGGATCTTCTGCGCGTCGGACGGGACGGACTGGTTTGATCTGGGGACGGTGGGGGTGTCGACCCAGCTCGACGTCGAGCTGCTGTTCAGCACGGCCTTCGGCAACTTCGACATGTACCTCTACGGGGCCTCGGGCGGGCCGGTGTTGTCGGCCACCTCGACGACGGACAATGAGACGCTCAGCTACTTCTCGCAGCAGGGCGGCCACTACTACGTGGAGGTTCGCCTGCAGGGCAACACGCGCACGGCGAACTATCGCCTGGCGTATGTGCGGCAGGACGACTTCTGCGTGGACGACTCCCAGGACCTCGCCGGCCGGGGTGACGACCTCACCACGGCGATCCCCTTGCAGCAGGGGCGCAAGTGGCCGGACGACGGCGTGAACATCGCCGATCTGCGGGCGTGCCCGGACGACCTCGACATCTTCAACCTCGGCAACTTTACCGCCGGCCAGCGCGGCCAGGTCAACGTGATCTACGACGACGAGATCGGTCTGCTCGGCGTTGACATCGTGGCGCCGGACGGCCAGATTGTCGCGGTCGACGACGGAAATGGGGATCACCTGCGCCTGCCGTTCACGGCTCCGACCGGGGGCACCTACTACGCGCGCGTGTTCGCCTTCGGGGGCCGGGCCGACTATCGGATCTCCAATCCGGTGGTGAACCACGGGACGTGCAAGATCGACGTCTTCGAGAACGACAACTTCCCGAACCAGTCGAACCGGATCGGGATCGGCGAGCTCGTGAGCGGGCACGCGTGCCGGTTCGCGCCGGGGACCGGGAGCGAGTCGACCGACGTCGACTGGTTCGACATGGGCACGCTCACGATGGGCTCGCAGGTGAGCATCGGGGCGTCCTTCCTCCACGCCGCTGGCGACGTCGACATCAAGGTGTACGTGGCGCGGGCGGATGGCACGGGCGCGGACCCGGTGCCCGGCGCGGAGTCGGCGGGCGTGACCGACAACGAGCGCGTCGACTTCCTGGTGCCGTCGACGAACCGCTACTTTGTGACCGTGACGCTGTATGCGGATGGTGCGGGTCAGAATGACGGCAACAACTACCGACTGTTGGTGACGACGGAGTGATGGAATCATGATGGTGGGCAAAGGTGGGTGGGCGTGCGTGCGGCTGGCGGCATGGGTCGTGGTCGTGGGCGCGCTGGTGGTGGGGTGTGGCGACGATCCGGCGAAGCAGACACCGACGGCGAACAACGGCGACGCGGTGCTGTGCAGCAGCGACTTTGATTGCAGCGCGGGGCTGTTCTGCGTCGACGCGGGGTGTCGCGCCGAGGGGACCGAATGCTTCACGGACCCCGACTGCACCGAGGCGGGTGAGGTCTGCGTGCACGGCTGGTGCGCGCCTCGCGCGGTGGAGTGTGTAGAGGACGCCGGCTGCGAGGACGGCAACATCTGCACCGACGGCGCCTGCGTGGACGGCTGCCGTACCGACGCCCAGTGCGACGGGAACCGCGTCTGCGATATGGACCGCGCGGTCTGCGTCGTGCCGACGCCGATGTGCCCGGACCCCTGCCCCGACCACACGGCCTGCAACACGTCCAACGGCCAGTGCCAGCCGGACGGCACCTGCACGAGCGCCACGCACTGCCGCAACGGCCAGGTGTGCGAGGCGGGCCAGTGCGCCGACCCCGTGCTGACCTGCTCGGTCAACAGCGACTGCCAGGACGGCAGCTACTGCGACCGCACGACCTCGGAGTGCGTGGAGGGCTGCCGCCTGTCCAACGAGTGCCGCGGCGAGGAGGTGTGCGTGGCCGGGACGTGCACGACGCCGCCGGAGTGCGACGCCGACGCGAACGAGCCGAACGACGAGGCGAACACGGCGACGGCGATCACGAGCGGCACCACCTTCGAGGGGCTGACGATCTGCCAGGAGGAGGACTGGTTCTCCTTCCGGGCGTTCGCCGGCGACGAGGTGGACATCATGCTGACGTTCGTGCACGACGAGGGCGACCTCAACCTGCAGCTCGTCGACCCCGAGGGCAACGTCCTGCAGCTGTCCGCGAGCACCAACGACGACGAGGTCATCCAGCGCAGCGTGAACGCCACCGGCCAGCACTGGCTCCGCGTGTTCTCGCCCAACCGCGGCGCCTACACCCACTACGACCTGAGCTTCTCCCGCACGCGCAACTGCGCCGCCGACGACAGCGAGGAGAACGACGCGGCCGACGCGCCGACGCCGCTCCAGGGCACGTCGGTGACGCTGCTCAACCGCACGATCTGCGAGGCGGACGACGACTGGTACGCGGTGCCTTTGTTCGCGGGCGAGCAGCTTCGGGCCAGCATCGACTTCTCACACGTCGAGGGCGACCTGTCGCTGGAGCTGACGAACGCCGCCGGAGACGCGGTGCTGGCCTCCAGCGCAACGGAGACGGACCTCGAGGAGGTGACCTGGGACGCCACGGGCGTGGAGCTGGTGTTGCTGCACGTGCCTGGCGCGGCCGACCTGATCAACGCCTACGACCTGACCGTGGAGGTCACGCCGCGGGCGTGCGAGGACGATGCTGGCGAGCAGGACGACGAGCGCGCGACGGCGCGCAGCCTGGCGTTGGGCGCGGCCACGAGCGGCCAGATCTGCGCGGGCGACGAGGACTGGTTCGTGCTGACAACGCCCGCCGATGCGACGTTGACCGTGTCGCTGACCCACCAGATCACCGACGGCGACCTCAACATCCAGGCGTTCCAGGCGGACGGCACGACGCTGATCGCCTCGGCAGAGTCGATGGATGACAACGAATCGTTCGATTTCGCCGCGCCTTTGCCCGGCGAGGTCACCTTCCGGGTGATCGGGGCGGGGCGGAGCCAGGCGGCGTACACGTTGACGGTCACGAGCGACTTCGACGTGGTGTGCCCCGCGGACGACGCCTTCGAGGAGAACGACGCCTTCGATGCGACGGCGCTGCTGACCCCTGGCGTCCACAGCAACCTCGTCATGTGCGAGGGCGACGACGTGGACTGGTACAGCTTCGAGGTGGCCGAGGGGCAGAGCTTCCAGTTCTTCGCGCTGGCCGCGGAGGCGTTCGGCACGCTGGCGGTGGACCTCTATGGGCCTGACGCCGCGGACGCGACGGCGACGCCCGTGGAGACCGTGGACGGCGTGCGCGCCGTCAAGCGGCTGCAGCAGCAGGTCGGCGCGGCGGCTGGGACGTGGCGTGTGCGGGTGCGTCGGGAGGCCGGGGCGGCGGTGCTGTACTCGGTCCGGGTGTTTGTCTACGACGGCCGCCTGCCGCTGGAGTGCCCCGACGACGACGGCTTCGAGGACAACGACGACGCCGCCAGCGCGACGCCGCTGGCGGTGGACACGACGCTGGAGGCCATCGTCTGCGGGGCGGACTCCGATTGGTACCGCGTGCCCGTGGTCGCGGGCGAGCTGATGAGCCTCCGCGCGGACTTCGTCAACGCGGTCGGCAACCTCGACCTCAAGCTGTACGACAGCGCGCTGAACCTCATCGACGAGACGGAGGACATGACCGACAACGCCTGGCTGAACGTCCTGGCGCCCGCCTGGGGCTCGATGTTCATCGAGGTCGTGCTGACGGGGGGCGAGGGGAACGTCTACGGTCTGACGGCGAGCCGGATCGCCGGTCCGGAGACGATCGACTGCGCGACCGACGACAGCTACGAGCAGAACGACACCTTCGCGACGGCCTCGGCCGTGCAGCCCGGCGTGATCGCCGCGACGCTGTGCGGCGTGGACGAGGACCACTACGCCATCCCGGTGGCTGCGGGCCAGACCGTGCGGGCGACGCTGCTCCACAACGCCGACCCGGACGTGCTCGGCCTGGCGCTGCGCGACTCGACCGATCTGGAGGTCGTGGCGGCGCCGTCGACCGGCGACAGCAGCCGACGGCTGCGCTACGACGCGGTGGTCGGGGAGCAACTGGTGCTCGTCGTGACGGCGTCCGCAGCGGTGCAGGCGCGCTACGGTCTCAACATCGAGGTCTTCGATGCGGGGCTGCCGGTCTGTGGGACGCCCGACGCGCTCGAGCCGAACACCGAGCCGAACGACGCGGTCGTGGTGGACGCGGCGATGGAGTGGACCAACCTGGGTCTCTGCGGCGGCGATCAGGATTGGTTCGAGGTCGTCGTCGCGGACGGGATGCAGGCCGTGTTCGAGGCGCGCTTCGATGCGGCCGCTGGTGACCTTGACCTCGACGTGTTCGATCAGGTGGGCGACGGCGTGGCCTCCTCCCACGGGACCTCGGGCGTGGAGCGCGTGGTCCTGCCCGCCGATGGCGACAGCGTCTTCCGGGTCGTGGCGTGGCAGCCCGATGCGGCGGCGGCGGCCAGCGACCTGCGCTACGATGTCTCGTTGACCTACGAGGAGACGCGCGCGCCCTGCATCGTCGATGCGTTCGAGCCCAACGAGGACCAGACGTCGGCCTCCCCGGTGCTGCCGGGCGTGTACGAGGCAGGCTTCTGCGCGGGCGAGGCCGACTGGTACCTCGTGACCCTGGCGCCGCTGGGCATCCTGACGGTGTCGATCACCTTCGACGGGACCGAGGCGGACCTGGATCTGGAGCTGATCGACCTGTTCCCTGCGGTGTCCGATGGGACGGGGGACTACGAGGAGGTGGGGACGATCTCGTTCTTCGGTGGTCCTGTGCCGTTCCGGGTCTACTCCCCCAACCCGGACGAGGGCACGGGCTACACGCTGTCGGTGACGATCGAGACGTTCTGAGCGTCCGGCCGGGCCGGCCGCAGCGCTGAACTGCACCCCGGCCGCGCCGCTCTGGCCCTGCGGTGGTGTCTGGGGCTGAGAAGCCGTTCGAAAAATACATGCCTTGTTTCCTCGTATCTTCTAGACCCAGGTGGGTCTTCTGCTCGGTCATGGGCCTCTGGGCCCACTCCCTCACATCAGACGCCACCTGGAGACAGAATCTACGTCGGATCCATCGGCATCTATTTTCCGAGTGGCTATTAAGAAGCTTCATGTTGCATGCTTGAGCTCCACCTCACATCCGAGTTCGTTGAGTCGGCGAAGAAGCCGGTTGACAGCTCTGGTCTTGTCGAGTCGATCGAAGTGGCTTGGGCCGA
>Ga0100377_1002997_pt1 | contig 13822 bp, 6 predicted proteins | sample CryGeymeta201501_FD_83664 | JGI IMG/M metagenome (GOLD analysis project Ga0100377, IMG submission 83664) | Groundwater microbial communities from Crystal Geyser aquifers in Utah, USA - Crystal Geyser metaG 2015-01 | ecosystem: Environmental > Aquatic > Deep subsurface > Groundwater | place: USA... | reverse complement strand
TTGAATGGCGTTTTGAATTTCCCGAAGTGCTGAACGATGATGGCGATTTTGTGGGCTTTGATGTGGTAATTGGAAATCCGCCTTATCTAACTTATCACGGTAGAAGAAGAGAGTTGATAAGTAACGAAATGATTTATTACTTTAAAAATAATTACGACACTATCATTGATAAATCTGGAGCAGGAAAATATAATTCTGTTATGTTTTTCATCGAAAAGTCTTTTCAACTTGGTAGACAAAACTCCGTAAATACATTTATCATTGATATTTCATTTTATGAAGGGTTTTACAAAAAAACCCGCGAACTTATTTTACAAAATTCAAGTGTTTTAGAAGTTGTCAATGGCCTAAATGATTTTGAGGATGTAGGCAGCGGGCAACTTATTTTATCGTATCAAAAGAATACAAACCCAAATCATATAGTCAAATATCGTGAAAGTGGAATTTTTGATGAAGTCCATAATATACCTCAAAAGGACTGGTTAAGTGTTGACCATAATTTTAAGAAATTAAAGGCAAATGACTTATTAAATATTCTAACTAAGATAGAAACAGCCACAAAGAAAATTGATGAATTATTTCCTGAAAAATTAATAAGAACTGGGGAAAGTGTCGGTGTTAAAGAAAAAGGATTTGTTTGTGAAACTAAAGACCCGTTATCGAAAACAATTATTTACCCGTATGTAGAAGGCAGCAAATCACTGCCTTCAAAATATTCACCCATCACACCAACACGCTTTTTTAAATTTGATGTTGACTTATTAAACGAGAAAAATATTGCTTATCGAAAGGAAGCCGATATAAATAAGAGAAAAAATGCAAAAGTCTTAGGAATAGGCGATGAACTTGCCTTTAAAAATCCCAAAATACTTATTCGACAGTCCTGCGAAAATTTATGTGCAAGCTTTTCCAATAAAGCATTTGTTTATAACAGGAGCTATTATTCAATTAGCAATGTCAATAGCTCAGGAAAATCTAAATTCAGTTTGTTATATACGTTGGCTCTAATTAATTCAAAACTATTGAATTACTATGCAGTTCATAAACCTATTATCAAAAACGATGAGGGTAAGCAGCCACAAATTAGATTAGGTGACTTGAAAACTTTACCAATCAAAGTTGCAGACACTAAGACACAAGAAAAAATTGAAACTATTGTTGACCAAATTTTGGCTAAGAAATCGGAAGACAATTCAGCAGATACATCAGACTTAGAAAACCAAATCGACCAATTGGTTTATGAACTTTACGACTTGACAGAAGAAGAAATTAAAATTGTGGAGGAGAAATAAATAGAATTAATGTTTAAATGAAAAACGCTTACATCGGATACTCATACCAAAAACTCGTAACATCTTTACTTTTAGCAAAGATGGATATTGAGCGTAATATTGATTCGATTGAAATTGAAGCTGATGTAGAGAATAAATTTGACGATTTAATTGTTAAAACTAAATCTGAAATTTTTAATTTTCAAATTAAAGATATAGAAAATATTTCACTTGAAAAAGTTAGTCAAACCGATGATGCAATAAAAATCAATAGAAAAAAACATAAACTTTCAAATAACATAAATGTCATTTTCTTTAAACAAATAGATTTTGTACCAGACACGGAAGTTTTTGGAATACCTGCCTATAAATATGGTCGAATTTATATTGTTTCCTTGAATAGAGAAAGCATTTGTGATGTTATTAGTAAGCTATACAACCTCAATAACCAAAGGGAGTCCATAATAAATAAATTTTTTAGTAAATGTTTAGACAACAGAAAATTCAAAATCGAAAGGAAAGATTTGCCTTCAATTCCTGTTTTTGACATCAATTTAATTGAACCAACAATTGATGTAGGAAGAAAGCATCTGAACGTTCAAAATATTTTAGTAATAGAAGGTAAACCTGGAGTTGGCAAGAGCCATCTTGTAAATTGTCTTAAGAAAGAATATCCCAACAGCATCATTTATAGATTTTGGATTTCAAACCAAGACAAGGAGTATGATAATAGGTTGAAATATTCCAATTTCATTTTTGACTTTTCCAAAAAACTATTCAATGACCAAGTAATACGAGCAGAGGATGATGTTTTAGCAAAACTCTGGGAAGTCAATAAAACTGTAATTATTGATGGACTTGACCATGTTGAAAATTACGATAGCAAAGAGTTAAAAAGAATCATTGACTTTATCCAAAAATTGCAATCGAAATGCAAGACAATAGTATTAACAAGACCTTTAAAATATAAATTAGAGTGGAGTAAGCATGAACTTATTAACTGGAATAAAAAGCAAACAGAAAAGGTTCTTGACGACCTTTTTCACATTACCGATTATGATGTTTGTAGTAAAATATATTCGATTACAGACGGCTATCCGATTTTAGTTAAATATTTGGCAGAACATTATAAGGAGCATAATAATTTACCTGACCTAAACACATTAAAAACAATAGATGAATATTATGATGAAATATTCAAGAATAAAATAAATACAAAATCTGCCTTGACCCTATTTCTTTGTTGCCGTTCATTTTATATGCAACATGAACTACGATTGTTTTTAGATGAAGAAATGGCTGTTATAGTTTCCGAGTTTATTAGAGATTACCCTTATTTATTTGAAAAAAGGCTGAACAGAATTTCTCTATTGCACGACAGCTTTAATACATACTTGCGTAACCAAAACATTGATTATTCTAAAAGGCAAAAGACAGTAAAAGAGATTGTTTACAAATCAATTCTTAACTCGGAAGATGCATTTCTTACAAGATTTGACTTTTTCTACCTTGATAAGGAAATGAAACGGGAAATCGTTCTTAAATACTCGACCATTTCAGTATTTAAAGACCTTGTTAATGAGTCAATTGATTTTGAAGCTATTCAATCATTTTATGGTCAACTTAGAGACTCCTTGCTTAAACTGACACCAAACGATTTAGAAATAGAAAATTATTATCAATTGTCTCTAATAATCAATGTGGCATATAGAGACCATATTTCAACTAACAATCAGTTTTTATACACCTACATAAAATCATTGTTGTTTCATGAATATACAGAAAAAGACTTTACAAGCTCAGGCTATCTTTTTGGGATGCTTTACTATATTAAAACAGGAAGTGTTGACTTATTGCTGAACCAAACAAGTAATGATTACTATGATACAACCCGCTTTTTTGAAGATTTGCTATTTGATATAAGTAAAGAAGATAACTTTTTTGACAAACATAAAGCCCCTTTACCGAAAAGAAAAATAGAAGAATTAATACACGCTAAAGACGAATATAACTTCAATGAAAGAATTACATTCCTGTTAGTAAACTTGTTTATTCATAAAAAATATCAATCAGCCTTTCCTGAATTAACAAATTGCATTACTAAATATATTTATTCAGAAGAAGAGGAGGCAGTATATAGTTTAAAACTGTTACTAGATAAACATAATATTCGTTCTTTGTTACCTTGGTTAATTTTAAAAGATGCGAAGAGAAATATATTAGCATTAGGTCATATTCCTGAAATGAACAACTACTTAAATCTTTCATTAAATGACTTTATATTTAAAAACAGACAACTGGGTAGTTTTGACTTGTGGGTTGAAATATTAAATCATATTCGTTTGTCCTTGCATCTGAATAAAGTTATTGATATTTCGAGCATTTTCAAGTTTTGGACAAAATATTATCAAAGAAAGGATTATTCCCTAATAAGTCTTCCGTCCGCATTATTTGTTTTTGAGCAAAAGGGCTTCGTTAATAAAACAGATGCGGTTGAATTGATTACTACAATTCAAGATGTGTCAGAAAAGGGTTATCATGGATTATTAGCAGATTATATCGAACTGCACCCTCCAGATATTATTGATTTTCTGATTAACACATTTGATATTGAGGAATTACATATTTCTTGGTTTACCTTGCCGAGTAAATATATTGACCAATTTTCAGATATAATATTTAACATCTCAATGAAAGGATTATTGAAATACCATAGTCATAATAGAGAAATTGACTTCAATGAGGTTGAAAATGTTATCAGTTCGAATAGATGTGACGAATTCAGAAGCATTTTGGAAATCACAAAATTCAGAGTTCGCATTCCTAAAAGAAGCAATAAAATAATGAAACTGAAAAAAAATAGAATTGCCTATACTGAATATTCAGATGATGACAATTCCTACAAACAAGATAGCCAAGCACGTTTAAACAGTGGAATACTCACAATAAGAGATAAGAAAATAATTATTGAGAAGAAATTGAAACCTGAAAATGTCGCAGGTTATTCTGATGGATTCTATTCTTCGCTATCCGACATTAAACTTTTTCAAATATTTCCTAAGAATGAAATAAGGAAAAGCATAAAGCCAATTTTGTACAGTGCAATAGTAGGCAAGGTAAATACTATTAACTCATTCCATTATTTGTATTATTTTCCCGGAAACATATTAAAATTAATTAGCGATTATAAAATTGAAGCAGACTATGATATGCTCTTTAAAAGTTTTACAAGCTTTTTGGAGTTATCAATGTTTGAAATTGATTCTAACAAACCCCTTGAACAAGAAGTTGAATTTAATTTAAATGAAAGCAATGTCCGAATCACAAAACATAGAATATAAAAGCCCCTTCGCTACCGCCAGCGTCCCGCTGGTGGTTAAACCAACTAAGAACTACAACGGCAACTCAAACTTCGTTTCCCACACTTGTTTAGAAGCAACTTCTTCGGCTTTTACTTTTAAGAATGAATCATCCCCTTCTTTTAATAGTGTTCTATCAATGATGTTACTTTTTAAATCAGGTGTTTCATTCGCATAAATCTCATCTCCTACCCTTGGCAAAAAAGGATATTGAATGGTAATTTTTTCATCCTCTGTCATCACCATATTTAAGGCTATTTCAAAAATTATTTCCTCAAATTTTTCAGCAACCATCTCATCATTCACTTCTTCTTTTGCTTTAGGGTTTAGGTTACTTACCCATTTAAAAAATCCATCCACCGCTCTCTCTTTTAACATCGGACGAATATATTCTGGAAATGGCGAACGTATATGATCGTTGTCAGTAAACCAAAAATTAAAGGTTTGTTCAACTAATTCGCTACTTTCTATGGTATTTGGTTCTAGTTCTTTCATTTTGTTTTTTTTTGACAAAAATAATCATTACTAATGCTATTTTAAAATGATTATTATCATTAAAAATGCTTTACATAATCAAAAACATGATACTTATGTGGTTTTTGTATGATTTATATCATTTACTATAAAAAATGAATAAAATAATTTAGCTCAAAAATTTTCAATGGAAGTACAAACTTCAAAAGGAGCTTATAAAATTTTAACTATAACTACTTTAACATTTACGTTATGTTTCGCCATTTGGATGTTAAATGGAGTTTTAGTTACTTTTTTAACTTCAAACCAGATTTACGATTGGTCGTTGTCTGAAATAGGTCTTTTAATCGGACTTCCTGTGTTAACAGGCTCTCTTATGCGTTTGCCAGCAGGCATTTTAACCGACAGATTTGGTGGAAAACCTGTTATGATAGGAATGTTAATTTTGTGTACCATTCCTCTTGTTTTATTGTCATTTGCTGATAGTTACTTAGCCTTTGCTCTTTGCAGCTTTGGTTTTGGTATTGTTGGTTCTGGTTTTGCAATTGGAGTAGCTTATGTTGCACTTTGGTTTCCAAAAAATAAACAAGGTTTGGCTTTGGGCATTTTTGGAGCAGGAAATGCTGGAGCAGCTTTAACAACACTTTTTGCTCCAACCTTATTGGGTATTTTAACTACCAACCTAACCGATTTGGAAGGCTGGAGAACTTTACCTTTAATTTATGCAGGAGTAATGCTAACTATGGCGGTAGTTTTCTTTTTATTTACCACCAATAAAAAACCTACTCATCCTCCACGAACTTTAAAAAAACAATTAGAACCGCTAAAATGTCTCAGAGTTTGGAGGTTTGGTTTGTATTATTTTTTAGTTTTCGGATGTTTTGTAACTTTTTCTCAATGGTTAATGCCTTACTATGTAAATGTTTATTATTTACCTTTAGTTACAGCAGGTATTTTGGTTTCATTGTTCAGTTTTCCTTCAGGTGTTATTAGAGCTTTGGGCGGTTGGTTAAGCGATAAATATGGTGGTAGAATTGTTATGTATTGGGTGTTGGCTAGTTCAATTTTTATTGCCTTTTTGCTGATTATTCCTAAAATGGAAGTAACCTCTCCCGGTAAGGGAATTATGGCTGTAAAAGACGGGATTGTTGAGGATGTAACCAAAACACATATTGTAGTTAGTGGAGAAGATTATTCACTTCAAAAACACCAAGGAAAATTAGATAAAGCAGAAGAAGGTACATTCGTATTTCCAATTAAAGATCATTGGCAAGAAGCCGTTGTTAAAATTGGCGATAAAATAGAGAAAAAACAACTTTTAGCTAAAGGAATTACCAAAATTTACTTTCAGGCAAACATCTGGATTTTTACCATTTTAGTTATCTTTATTGGAGCTATTTGGGGAATTGGTAAAGCAGCTGTTTACAAGCACATTCCTCAATATTTTCCCGACCAAGTTGGTGTTGTTGGTGGTATAGTTGGAGTAATTGGTGGTTTAGGTGGCTTTTTTGGTCCTATTTTGTTCGGATATCTACTAGATTATTCTGGCCTTTGGACAAGCTCATGGATGTTTATTTTTATGCTGTCTGCTGTGTGTTTAATTTGGATGCACCGAGTTATTCAAAAAATGATACACGAAAAACACGATAATTTAATATAGTAACCTAACTAAAACTAAATATATGTCAGTAAACATCAAAGATTGGAACGTAGGAGATGAAAGCTTCTGGACTTCCACTGGAAAAAAAATAGCCAACAAAAATTTGTGGTTATCAATTCCTGCATTATTTCTATCATTTGCTACTTGGGCAATGTGGGGAGTAATTATCAAATACATGAAAGATTTTGGCTATAACTTTGGCTTAACCAACGGATTGGAAGAAGGCACAGAAGCCTTTAATAATGCCTTAGCTGAAGTAAACAACTTGTATTACACATTGCCGGCAATTGCTGGTTTGGCTGGAGCTACGTTGCGTTTACCCAACTCGTTTTTAATTTCGTTGGGTGGCGGAAGAAACGTAATTTTTATTACTACAGCTTTAATGTTAATACCAACCATAGGAACTGGTATGGCACTTAGCGACATCAATACACCTTATTTGTTTTTTGCCATTATGGCTTTTTTCTCTGGTTTTGGAGGTGGAAACTTTGCTTCGTCCATGAGTAACATTAGCGGATTTTTTCCTAAAAAAATGCAAGGTTATGCACTCGGAATGAATGCTGGAATTGGAAATTTAGGTGTTGGTGCTATGCAAAAATTAATTCCTTTTATTGTTGGATTTATATTTTTAGGAGCTGCTGGTTCTGATGCTGTTGTTAATAATATTCCTTTTGCTGGAATCCAAAATGCGGGTTGGATTTGGGTCCCTATGCTTATTTTAGCAACCATTGGAGCTTATTTTGGCATGAACAACATTTCTACCAACTGCCCAAGTTTACCTAATACAGCTCAAGGTGTTGGAAAAACAGTTTATTTGGTTACTCTTGGTTTAATTGCTGCAGGAATTGGTGTTTTTTTACTATTGGGCGTGCCTTGGGCAACTTTCGGAATGAAAGATTCTTCTATTTGGATAGTTGTTCCAATTGTAGCTATTATTACTGTTCAATTAATGAAATTTGCTACTCCTACCGAAATTAGAAGCAACCTTAGAAAACAATTTGAAATTTTAAATAGCAAACACAATTGGATTATGACCACTATTTATATCATGACTTTTGGTTCGTTTATCGGGTTTTCGTTTGCTTTTCCAAAACTTTGTCAGGATATTTTTGAATTTACCGATAAAACCAACCCTTTATTTAAAAACCCAAATGCTCCAAACTATATGCTTTGGGCGTTTATTGGCCCTATGATTGGAGCGTTGGCTCGTCCGCTTGGTGGTATTTTATCTGATAAAGTAAATAGTGGTGCAAAAGTTACTGCAGTTGCAACCTTAATTCAAATTGTTGCCACATTTGGCGTTGCTTATTTTGTGGTTCAGGCAAAAAATATTGCTACTCCTGAAGATTATTGGTGGCCATTTTTTGGTTGTTTTATGATTTTATTTGTAACCACTGGTATTGGAAACGGTTCAACTTTTAGAAGCATTCCTTATATTTTTAGTAAAGAACAAACTGGTCCAGTGTTGGGTTGGAGTTCTGCCATTGCAGCCTATGGTGCTTTTATTATACCTAATATTTTCGGACAACAAATTAAAGCTGGAACTCCTGAATTTGCTCTTTACGGATTTGGAGCTTTTTATATTTTATGTTTATTTTTAAACTGGTGGTATTATCAAGGCCCTAAAAGAGAATTTGACAATCCTTAATTTTTATGAAATAAGCCATGAACAAAAATGCTCACCAACAACAATGAATATTTCACATGGCGATTCCATTAACTTGTCCCGAGTATCGGGATGACAAATAAAAAACAATAAATATCTACATATAAATATAAAATAGTTAAAAAATCACTTACTTTATAGCATTAGGAAATCGGTAGCTTGTATAGGTTGTGATGTGTTGGATTTTCCCAATGTAAAGAACTGCTCTATCTATTAGATTACAAAACTTTCTAAAAGTTAGCATACTTCGTATTACAAACCCAATCAATATATACTCAAATCACTTAGCTTTTCGGGTAATTTGAGTAAACTATTTTTGTTGGTATCAAGGCTAAATTTTCAAGCATAGCCGTAGCTACGGTTTAAAATTTTAACGCAGATATATTCAAAAGAATTAACCCAGAAAATTAACTTCGTTTAACTCGCAAGCTCGGTTCACAAATTTTCTACGATATAAGTAATACCAACAAATCTATCATTTTTCATGATTCAAATCATAAATCAATATATGATTTGAATCATATAAATACTTGTCAAAAAACAATTATTTTATTGAGCATTATCAGTTATGTTGCTTGTTTGTCTATTTACATTTGTTATGATTTAAGTTATTATAATTAACAACATGTGATTTAAATCAGAAATATTTAAAATTATAAATTATGGCTACAACTGATTTAAAATTATTTGATTTCTCAAAAGAACCCATTCGAGTACTTCATTATACTTGGATAGCATTTTTCTTGACTTTTTATGTTTGGTTTAACATGGCTCCATTAGCCACAACCATGCTTGACACTATTGATTGGCTAACCAAATCACACATCAAAGTTTTGATGATTTGCAATGTTGCTCTAACAATTCCCGCACGAATTGTTGTTGGAGCGATGATAGACAAATATGGACCTCGAAGAGTTTTTTCCATACTCATGGTTGTTATGGGTATTCCTGCGATTTTCTTTGCATTTGGCAACTCCTTTATGCAATTAATGATAGCTCGATTAATACTTGGTTCTATTGGAGCTGGTTTTGTTATTGGAATTAAAATGGTTGCCAATTGGTTTCCTCCAAAAATGGTAGGACGTGCTGAAGGTTTATATGCTGGTTGGGGAAATTTTGGCTCTGCAGCAGCCGCAGGAAGTTTGCCATTTTTCACCATACATTTAATGGATAAATGGTTGGGTTTTGGTGATGATAGCTGGAGATGGACGCTTGCTTTAAATGCCTCTATTTGTATGATTTATGGTGTAATTTACTGGTTCATAGTAAAAGATAATCCTGAAGAAAAAAAACAGGAAATGGCAAAAAAAACAACACCAATGATGGTTACTTCCTATAAAGATTTAGTACAATACATAATTTGGTCTTTCCCTTTGGTTGGTGCAATGGGCGTGTTAGCATGGAAAATACAAACTGTTCAGATTGAAACAGATGGGATTTCTCACAACATCTATTCAGAAAATGTATTATACATTATATATGGAATTCTAGCACTTCTATATGTTGCTCATGTAATTAAAACCTTACAAATAAATCTTCCTTATTTAAAAGCAGGTGTTCCTGAAAAAGATAAATACAGCTGGGGCAGTGTGGCTGCATTAAATAGTACGTATTTTGCCAATTTTGGAGCAGAACTAGCAGTTGTATCAATGCTTCCTATGTTTTTTGAAACAGTATTTGCTCCTTTAATGAATGATGCTGGCGAAAAAATTATGACAGCCGAAATGGCAGGATTAGTTGCTGGTTCATTCGCTTTTGTGAACTTAGTAGCACGTCCATTAGGTGGCTTACTATCAGACATGATGAGCAGTCGAAAAAGAACAATGCTTATTTATATGATAGGAATTGCCATTGGTTTTTTTGGAATGGCTATGATAGGTAAATATGATATAGTGGAAAATGGAGAACAAACCATAGTTCCAATGTTTGATGGAATGTGGTGGTTAATCGTTTCTGTTGCAATAACCATTGGATGTTCATTTTTTGTACAAGGTGCCGAAGGAGCTACTTTTGCAGTAATTCCTATGGTAAACAAAAAAATGACAGGTCAAATTTCAGGTATGGCAGGAGCTTATGGAAATGTAGGTGCCGTAATTTACCTTGTTGTTTTTTCATTAGTTGATCCCAAAACATTTTTCTTCATTGTTGCTGCAGGTGCGGCAATTAGCTTCATCTTCTGCTGGATAATGCTAGAAGAGCCAAAAGGCTCTCATGGTGAAGATGAGAATGAAGATGAACATTAAAATCTTGAATAAATCATACAACCTAACCTAACTAAACTTAAAATTATGTCAAAAATTAACATTGAAAAATGGGAAGTAGAGGACGAAAGTTTTTGGACTTCCACAGGAAAAAAAATAGCTACTAAAAACTTATGGTTCTCCATTCCAGCACTACTACTTGCTTTTGCAGTATGGATTATGTGGGGAGTAATCATCAAGTACATGAAAGATTTTGGTTTCAACTTTGGAATGACCGAAGGTTTAACACCAGGCTCTGATGAATTTAATAATGCGTTGGCTGAAGTAAATAATTTGTATTACACCTTACCTGCAATAGCAGGGTTAGCAGGAGCAACCTTACGACTACCTAACTCATTTTTAATATCATTAGGTGGTGGACGAAATGTGATTTTTGTTACCACGGCTCTTTTACTTATACCTGCCATTGGAACAGGAATGGCGTTGAGCAACATCAACACCTCTTATATGGTATTTGCAATTATGGCAATGCTTTCAGGTTTTGGAGGTGGTAATTTCTCCTCATCCATGAGCAACATCAGTTTCTTCTATCCTAAAAAAAATCAGGGATATGCATTGGGAATGAATGCCGGAATCGGAAATTTAGGCGTTGCCACCATGCAAAAATTAGTTCCTTTTGCGGTAGGTTTTTCATTGTTTGGAGTTGCTGGAACATCGATAGGTGTAGATGGTGGTGGCCCTTTAGCTGGTGTTCAAAATGCAGGTTGGGTTTGGGTGCCTTTACTTTTAGCTGCGGTTGTAGGTGCTTTTTTCGGAATGAACAATGTAATTACAGGCACACCTAAATTACCAAGTACTGCTCAAGGTGTTGGTAAAACTTTATATATGGTTACGCTTGGCCTTATTGCTTCAGCCATTGGTTCTTATTTATTGGTAAGTTTAAAAGTAAATATGTGGATCGTGCTACCTCTTGTAATCATTATTGCTGTATTGTTAATGAAGTATGCTACTCCAGGAGAAATAAAAGCCAACCTGAACAAACAATTTTCTATACTAAGCAGTAAGCACAACTGGATAATGACCGTACTTTACACCATGACCTTTGGTTCATTTATCGGTTTTTCTGCTGCCTTTCCAAAATTATGTCAAGATATTTTTGTTTACACCAACCCTGATGACCCTTCTTATATTAATCCAAATGCTCCAAATTTTATGTTGTGGGCTTTTATTGGTCCTATGATAGGAGCTTTGATTCGACCTGTAGGTGGGATTTTGTCTGACAAATTTAATAGCGGAGCAAAAGTTACCATGGTAAGCACTTTAATGCAAGTTGTTGGAGCATTAGCTGTGGCTTATTTTGTAATTCAAGCTCGTGAAGCTGCAACACCAGAAACATATTGGTGGCCATTTTTTGGATGTTTCATGTTATTATTTCTTGCTACTGGTATTGGTAACGGTTCAACATTTAGAAGTATTCCATACATTTTTAGCAAAGAGCATGCTGGACCAGTTTTAGGTTGGACGGCTGCCATTGCTGCTTATGGAGCTTTTATTATTCCAAAAGTATTTGGCGAACAAATTAAAGCGGGAACTCCTGAATATGCTTTGTATGGATTTACTGCTTATTATGTGATTTGTTTGGTATTAAACTGGTGGTATTATCAAGGTCCTAAACGTGAGTTTGATAACCCATAGGCAATAAAAAAGAACTTTAATGACTGATATTGCTCATCTAATAAACTATTAATCGAAACTACTTTTGTTATAAATTATAAAAATTATAAAATCATGAAACTCTCAAGAAAAATAGTTACAGGAGCTTTGCTAATGATAAGCGTTCCTACATTCGCCCAATTCACCTTAGACGGTGAAATTCGACCTCGTTTTGAATATCGAAATGGGTTTAAAAACATACTCGACTCAACACAAGATCATGCTGCTTTTGTTGATCAAAGAACCAGATTAAATTTTGGTTATAAAACAGAAGGTTATATTTTTAAAATTTCGGTTCAAGATATACGAGTATGGGGAAGTCAACCTCAAACAGTTGGAACAGCATCGCAACAAAACAACAATGGTGCTTACATTGCTGTTCATGAAGCATGGGCAGAAGCTCTTTTAAACAAAAAATGGTCGTTAAAATTTGGTCGCCAAGAAATTGCTTATGATGATCACCGTATTTTTGGTGACTTAGGTTGGGCTCAACAATCAAGAGCTCATGATGCAGCATTATTAAAATTTAAAACAGAAAAAACAAAAATTGATTTTGGAGTTGCCTACAACCAAGATAATGCGAGGCTAACAGGAACTGTTGCACAATTTGGTTCTTACAAAGCCATGCAGTTTATGTGGTTAAATCATCAATTTTCTGAAAATTTTAATGCAAGTTTGCTTTTTTTAAATCTTGGCAAAGAACAGTTAGATTATGATAGCTCTGGCGTAATTACAGGAGGAACTGTCGAAGCTTATTACAAAGATAATTATAGCCAAACTGCTGGAACAAGATTAGTTTATAATAAAAATAAACTACAATTAGCTGGTGCGTTCTACTATCAAATGGGTGTTGAAGGCAATAGAAATGTTGTTTTTTCAGATGTTGATGGAGAATACAACAAAGAAATTCAGGCAATGAATTTGAGGTTAGAAGCAGCATATAAAATTACTGAAAAAATTACCTTTAATTTAGGTCTTGAACACCTCAGTGGTCAAAGTCAAACAGATACTTCTTTTGCTTACAGAACAGTTAGCCATTCTTTTAATCCACATTTCGGAACCAACCATAAATTTAATGGTACTATGGATTACTTTTATGTTGGAAACCACATTGGCTCTGTTGGACTTAATGATGTATTCCTTGGTTTAAAATACAAACACGAAAAATTTTGGTTAGGTGCAGATGTTCATTACTTTTTAGCTGCTGAAGAAGTTATTGATGGTTACAAAGTTCAACTAGATAATAATGCAGCAATTCAAGCTGGAACTCCTTTATCAGAAATAGACCAACTTCAAGCAATGGACAGCTATTTAGGAACAGAGATAGACTTAACTTTTGGATTTCAATTAGCTAAAGGTGTTGATGTTAAAGGTGGTTATTCTGTATTAATGAATTCAGAAACTCTTTCTTATTTAAAAGGAGTTACGGATGGCGTTGGCAGAGGTGTTGAAAAAAATAACAACGGATGGGGTTGGTT